>Ga0163144_10001045_pt1 | contig 65688 bp, 45 predicted proteins | sample OliLak19BULKMAT1_FD_123175 | JGI IMG/M metagenome (GOLD analysis project Ga0163144, IMG submission 123175) | Freshwater microbial mat bacterial communities from Lake Vanda, McMurdo Dry Valleys, Antarctica - Oligotrophic Lake LV.19.BULKMAT1 | ecosystem: Environmental > Aquatic > Freshwater >...
AAATGCAGTTAGAGTAGCTGTTATACCAGTGCTGTTTTCAAAATAGCCTGGACTATTTTATATGCATGTAGTGGTAAATGCGGTTTGAGTAGCTGCTATAGGCCAACAGAATGAAACGGAATTGGACTATTACAGATATCTTTACGGTACTACTTGAACTTTGAGAATTGTTCCTATCTTCACTCCTAGCATATCAAAATACGCTCCTATGAAAAGTTTTCTACTCCTTGTCCTTCCGTTTGTGCTTGTTGGCCCCTACTCTGCCAATTCCCAAGGGATTTGTAATCCATCGGGCAATGTCATCCTATTTAGCAATTATGATGGCGGAACCCTCAACATCAACATTGATGATAATGTGCCGAACATCAAAATTGCTCTCTGCTCCTACGAACCTTTGACGGTGAATATTTCAGGAACCTACACGAGCAATGTCGTAGAAGTGCTCTGGGCAGGTTATACGATTGAAGGAAGCTCTATAAATGGCGTAGATGCTGGCATTGTAAGTTTATTGCAATTTCCTCCCGCCACCATGGAAGATCCGGATGGCTATCCATTTATCATCTGTGCTTATGAATGTGATCTCGATTTTGAAACAGGAGGGTGCAACACGGTTGATCAAGCCACTGACTATTTTCTCTCCACATTAAACGGTCAATTGAGATTTAGCAATTTTCAATACGGAAGCTGGTCAGGAACGTATAACATGAGTGCAGGAGGCAATTGCTGCGTTGGAGTGGAGTGTTCTATCGACGTTACGGCTTCGGAGGATCAAACAGTCTGCGAAGGCGACACAATTCTTTTGGCTGCTTCCGGTGGCGATAGCTATGAATGGTTCAACGATGGAGATATAGTGCCTTGTGCTTTCCCTTGTGATGAAATAGAAATTATTGCCTCTCTCGATGCAGAGTTTCTGGTAAACGGCACAAATACTGAAGGTTGTTTTGGCACTGATGAAATCTCAATTTCAGTGAACCCATCCCCTGATGTTGACTTGGTCCTTACTTTAATTACACTATATGTATATGGTGGATCAAACTATTCGTGGTACTTGAATGGTGTTTTGATAGAAGGTATTGGTGGTGGAGTATACACCCCTGAGTTTCCCGGCACTTATTCAGTTTTTGCTACAGATGAAAATGGCTGTTCGTCGTGGAGCAATGAAGTGGAAGTGTTATTTGACCAAATTGATTCTAATCAAGGCACTTCTTTCAATATATACCCTAATCCGTCCAAAGGTGAATTTAACATCATCGGAATGCCGGATGGGGAACTCCACTTGGCCATATTCAATGGGGTTGGCCAAAAAGTAATGTGCCTTCCAAACATGACGGCAAGAATTGTACAATGCGAAGAACTTGAAAATGGAATCTACAAAGTGGAACTGGAGCAAAATGGAAAATTCTATTTGCAGTCAATAGTAATTTCGAAATAAACACACTTAGAAAAAAATTCACCCCTTGGGAGGTTTATCGTTTTTTGGCGAATGAATGATAGTTCTTATGCCAGTAATCCTTTATAAAACCTCACTTGAAATCTTTGAATTGATACAATTCCTCAATGGACAATTTCTCCTTTAAATTTAACTCTTCTCCCTTTACGAAATTCACGAAAACCCCTTTTCTTCCCTCTCACACCACTTACCGGAAATATTACCGCTACATACAGTTTTAAAGTTTTCAATGTAAAATAAATCACTGTCCCAATTCATATCAGCACATCCACTTTTGTGATAAGAATAAAAGTACTTTGTGACCACAATTGCTTCGGGCGCTGGATATCTATAGAAATCGGCAACCTCCACAAAATTATCTATCCTTGGGTCAAATAAGAGCAAGTTCTGTACCGAAGGTGTGTTGCTCACGCAATGAACCCTTATATCCTTCAATCTTTCACCATTAAAATCTTCGAACTCAAAATTCGGTTCCATATTTGCGAAAGCCGAAACGATCTTACCGCACTCAAGGTAAATGCATAAAGTATCGCCTATTTAGTAAATAGCCGTATATGTTTCACCGCCAATAACAGCAGAATCTATTTCCAGTACGACAGAAACTCCATTCGGATTATCTTGATATATCAACTTTATGGAATCCTTCATTTCCGGTTCCACAATTGGTTCTTTTTTCACTCTTTCATTTGAATTACACGAAAAAAACACCAAGAGCAAAGTGGCATAAATCCGAACGTGTTTCCTGGCCATTGACATACCATTTTTCAAAACACAATTGTACCACTTTTTATGTTGCATGCATAGAGGGCCCATAAATGTACTTGCCATCTCAGCATTCGCGTTTTGAGCCTCGTAAAAGGCTCGACTGAGAATGTCTAATTTTTCTGGATTATTATCTCTTTCACCCGTACTTTTGACCCTGTCCCCCAAAATAAACAAACGGGAATCCATTAAAATACATATCCGGTAATTCCATAGATGAAAACCAAGTACATCGATCTCGTAACACAAACCTTCGACTGGCCGCAGGAAGAGTTTATTGTTAATCACGAACACAACCTGCTCTTTCACCAAATTCCCCTGATGGACCTGGTAAAGAAATATGGAACTCCCCTTAAATTCACCTATCTCCCAAAAATCTCTGAGAACATTCAACGTGCCAAAAAATGGTTCGCTGACGCCCGCAAATCCGTGGGATATGAGGGAGAATACCACTACTGCTATTGCACAAAAAGCTCGCACTTCCGATATGTTCTGGAAACCGTTTTAGAAAACGATGTACACCTCGAAACCTCTTCTGCTTATGACATCGACCTTATAAATCGACTCCGTCAATTGGGCAAAGTGGATAAACGCAAACGAGTTGTGTGCAACGGTTTTAAAACTGAAGATTATCTCCAAAAAATTATCGGTCTTACAAATGCCGGTTTTACGGATGTTATTCCCGTGATCGACAACGAATTTGAGTTAGAAAACCTAGAAAAGAAAATCACCAAACCGATTAAAATCGGCATACGCATAGCTTCTGAAGAAGAACCGAAATTCGAATTCTATACTTCGCGTTTGGGAATTGGATACCGAAACATAAAGAGAGTCTACAAAAATAGCATCCACGATAACCCCAACTTCAAATTGAAGATGCTGCACTTTTTCATCAACTCCGGTATCAAGGATACTTCTTACTACTGGAACGAATTGACCAAGTGTTTGAAAGTATACACCGATCTCCGCGAGATTTGTCCCACACTCGACAGTCTGAATATTGGCGGTGGATTTCCCATCAAAAACTCGCTCGCATTCTCTTTCGACTATGAGTACATAATTACCGAAATCCTGACTCAGATAAAACAAACCTGCGAAGATGCCGGTGTACCTGTTCCACACATCTATACTGAGTTTGGATCATTCACGGTAGGTGAAAGCGGCGGAACACTTTTCAAAATCCTTTATCAAAAAGAACAAAATGACAGGGAAAAATGGAATATGATCGACTCCTCTTTCATGACCACATTACCCGACGCTTGGGCCATCAACAAACGTTTCATCATGCTCCCGATCAACAATTGGGATGAACAATATGAAAGAGTATTTTTGGGTGGACTTACCTGCGACAGCGACGACTACTACAATTCGGAGCAACACGTAAATGCCATTTACATGCCTCGTTACTACGCCGATCAGGACCAATATATAGGTTTCTTCAATACGGGTGCATATCAAGAGACACTTGGTGGCTTCGGTGGTATACATCATTGCCTTATACCCGGACCACGACATATTCTGATTGATAAAGACGCCCGAGGTAAGTTCAAATACAAAGAATTTTCTCCGGCACAAAAACCGCGAGAAGTTCTCGATATTCTCGGATACTACGAAGATCAACCCGTAAAAGCGACCCAAAAATAAACAAAGATGCGCTGGCTCAAAGCATTCATATATCTGAGTCTGTTGATCGTCGCTTACTTCGGAAGATTCCAGTACACTAAGTTCAGCCAATATATTGAATTACCTGAGCGATTCGAGCATACTTTTTTTAGAGCTCTCGTTGGCATACTGATTGTTGAATTCGCTCGTCAGGTCGTTGTAATTACCTACAAACCTCAGGACCCAAGTCGCAAAAGAGACAACTTCACAACAGGTGTTTCTCATCTTTCTAAGGTGCTTTATGGACTGCTCGCCGTTGCACTATTAATCTCTCTTTTCAACGTTTCTCTCAAAGAAGCTATTCAGTCAATTTCGCTCGTAGCTGCTGCTGTGGTGCTTATGACAAAAGATTACATCTCGAATGTAATTACCGGGATGTATCTCACATTTGCTAAGGTGATTAACATCGGTGATCAGGTAATGCTAGATGGCAGTAAAGGCAGGATTCTCGATATCACTCTTACCAATGTTCACTTGCTCAACGAAGATGACGACATCGTGTATGTGCCAAACAACAAGGTTTTCACGAGTGAAATCATCAACTACACCCGACGCGAACTCAAAAAAAGCAGTATTGATTTTGAATTCGACACAGAATTAGTGAAAGATGTAGACGAAATGGAAAAGGCATTTATTCAAATCCTTTCAGACTTTTCCGCCGAAATACAACCCGACAGTTATAACCTCAAAGTTGTTAGTGTAAAAAAAGAGGCTATTCAGTTCAAATTTCAATTCATTCTGCGTGAACCACTGAACAAAGAAATCGACAAAAAAGTGAGACGACATTTTGTAAGGGGGTTGGTGAGGTGGATGAATCGGGACGGGGTTGGAGATTGATGGGGTGATAACGTTTAGGTATCTGTAATAGCCAAATTCGTATTCATTTCATTGGCCAATAACAGCTATTCCGACGGCATATACCAATTCATAGCGAATCCCAATGCGGATTCTGGGTTAAAAAGAAGAATTGGAAGGAGAAATATCATGGTGGCAGGAGGTTCATGATAATTCCTTGAGGCAACAGGTCGCGGACAAATTTGATCTATTAGATGTGGAAGGAGCGCTTGATCTGCTTGCCAATGAATGAAATCAGAATATGGTGTAAAGTTGGTGAACTCCGAACGCCACTACCTTCTACCATAGAAATTTCAATAGCTTCTAGTTATAAATGAAAAATTTCGAAACTTTATTTTCATTCATTCACAGATATTTCTCTCTTTTGCCATTCGTACCTAGATAAGCGTAATTTATCTAACAAGTTGATTAACAAGGTACATAATAATCAGATTTTTATAAAGTATGAGCGAAGAAAGAAGAATATTTGCCGATGTTCCACCCGAATACGGTCAACTTGAATCTGCCCACATCGTGCTGATACCCGTTCCCTACGACGGTACTAGCACTTGGATCAAAGGTGCCGATCGCGGTCCGGATGCTATGCTTGAGGCAGCAGACAACATGGAATTGTACGACATCGAAACAGCTACGGAAGTCTACAAGAAAGGAATATATCTGGCTGATCCCGTTACCGAAGACAGTTCTCCAGAAGCCATGGTCGATGCAGTGCATACTGTAGCTTCCGACTATATAAAAATGGGTAAGTACGTGACTCTTTTTGGCGGAGAACATAGCATCAGCATCGGAAGCATTCGAGCTTTTAGAGATCATTTTCCAAACCTCACTGTGTTGCAACTCGATGCCCATACCGATTTGCGTCCGCACTTTCATGGTACCACTTGCAACCATGCTTGTGCTGTGTATGAAGCATCCAAAAAAGACAACCTGATTCAAGTGGGTATCAGAAGCATGGACATTAGCGAAATGGAACACCTCACTCCAGCGAAAACCTTCTTTGCACACGAAATCGCTGGAACCCCTGATGAAACATGGATGCAACAAGTGGCAGATTTGTGCACAGAAAATATATTTCTCACCATCGATCTCGATGTTTTTGATCCAGCATTTCTGCCAGGTACCGGAACACCCGAACCTGGAGGTTTGAGCTTTTACCAAGTGCTCAATTTGGTGAAAACTGTGATGAAGACAAAGAAAATTGTTGGCTTCGATATCGTAGAATTATGCCCAGGCGACAAACCTGGTCCATCAGACTTTCTAGCCAGTAAACTCTACTACAAATTGCTGAGTTATCAGTTTGCTGGCAAAGGACTTGCTGTGAAACACAAGTAATGTATTGATTTTCAACAAATTAAAACTTTATATTTTTTCTTCGATGAATTAACATTTATATGAGGAAAATCAACATCTTTCGGCCCTGAGAATTACTAAAAACGATCCATTTTCACCGCAGCAATAATATGGGAAAGTACGCGAGCATTCGAGAGTTCATGTCTACGAACTATTTGCACTTCAATGGGGCAGCAACAGTAGACGCCGCAAAGGGTTATGAAGCACACCTTGAAAAAGGAGGCAAAATGATGATAACCCTTGCTGGTGCTATGAGCACTGCAGAACTAGGAATCTCATTGGCCGAGATGATTCGTCAAGGAAAAGTGGATATTATTTCCTGCACCGGAGCGAATCTTGAGGAAGATCTAATGAACCTTGTGGCCCATGATCACTACGAAAGGGTTCCAAATTACAGAGACCTCACTCCTGAGCAAGAATGGGGACTTTTGGAAAGAGGTCTCAACAGAGTAACTGACACCTGCATACCAGAAGAAGAAGCATTTAGAAGACTACAAAAACACATTCATGCACTTTGGAAGGAAGCCGATGAAAAAGGAGAGCGCTACTTTCCGCATGAGTACATGTATAAAATGCTCAACAGTGGAGTATTGCAGCAATATTATCAGATCGACCCGAAGAATTCTTGGATGATTGCAGCCGCGGAGCGCAATCTCCCGATTGTGGTACCCGGATGGGAGGATAGTACGATGGGCAACATATTTGCCAGCTATATCATCAAAGATGAATTAAAAGCTTCCACTATAAAAAGTGGAATCGAGTACATGGCTTGGTTGGCAAAATGGTACATTGAAAATAGCAAAGGGCAGGGTGTAGGTTTCTTCCAGATTGGCGGCGGTATTGCCGGTGATTTCCCAATCTGTGTAGTTCCAATGCTCTATCAGGATATGGAAATGCATGACGTTCCTTTTTGGTCGTACTTCTGTCAGATCAGCGACAGTACCACCAGTTATGGAAGTTATAGCGGTGCAGTGCCGAACGAAAAGATTACGTGGGGGAAACTCGACATTCACACACCAAAATTTATTATTGAAAGTGATGCTACTATTGTGGCACCGCTCATATTTGCATGGCTCTTAAACCACTAATCCTTTTTGAACATGGCCGCGAAGAAGCCCCTGAAAAAAGCAGCTAAACCAGCAGCTAAAAAATCAGCTAAGACCTCTCCTGCTAAAGCTGCTCCGAAAAAGCAAACCGCTCCGCAGAAAAAGGCGGCCCCGAAAAAAAACGAACCGAAAATAGTAACCCCGGTGAAGAAAACGAACAAACCTTCACCTCCAGTAAAAAAAGCATCAAAGCCTGTGGCGACCGCAAAAAAGAAAGAAGAACCGAAAAAAACGGCATCTAAAAAACCTGAAAACAAGGTAAAGGCGAAAGCAGAAATCAAGAAATCTGCCCTGCCTGAAAAGGAAACAGAAGCAAAACCAAAAGCTCCTGCAAAACCAGCTGTACCGGCAAAACCTGATGAAGCAAAGTCTGCTCCAACCAAGGCCGAGAAAACAGCTAAATCAAAAAATACAAATACTGAAGCCCCTGAGAAAGCTATGAGTGAAAGCAAGACGGCGAGCCCAAGAAGAGGTAGGCCGAGAAAGGATCCTAGTAAAACTACAACAAAGCATAAGGTTCAAAGACCCGAAAATCCTGATGTGATATACGCCCCACCTCCTCCACGTCCCGGCGGTCCATTGAGAAGGGTTATGAAAGATTACAAAAATGTTTCAGATGAACATATTGAGCTTATCAATAAAAACTATCCAAATGGATTTGAAAATGATGACCTCATTTCCTTTGTAACACCCAAGGGTGAATTTATAAAAGCGCTTGAAATTCGCACCAACGATACCATCTATCTATTCAAGATTGACAACAATATGGAAGTGGATGATGAAGAAACACCTGATAGCGACGGAATCGAAAGCGACTCTGATATCGGAAGCTTCAAAGGTGGTTCTGATGACATGGAAACAGCCGAAGAGGAAGAAGAAGAAGAAGCTGATAATACAGAGGATGGCGGCGACGAAATAACCGGCGACGAAACGGAAGAAGCTGGTGGTGATGAAGAAGACTTTTAAGAAGTCTGAACCACCGCGATTGCTGTGAAACCTTTGTTAGTTGTTTCCTTAAATTTTACACCCTTTAGGTATCTGTTATAGTGCAATACCATCTTACTCTATTGGCCTATAACAGCTATTCTAAAGGCATTTACCACTTCATACATGCAAGATCCTGCAGCGCATTACCCAAAACAGACTTCCAATGCGCAATGCAGGGTAGACCATTCATGAAGCAGAATTGGTACAACATTGGTATTACTTTGGTATTACCTTGTTGCAAACCGTTAGAATAATCAATAAAACATTCCATTGATTCAGCATTTTGCCCTCGGCATCAAAACCTGGTTTCGGTCTTGGGGATTCATATCTCGCAACGGACTCATGCACTATTTCCTGTATCCTCTATTAATCGGGATTCTATGGTACATGGGTATGGCTGTGTTTATAATTGAATGCATCGACTATCTATGGACTTCATTTGGACCCGACATTACATACGATCCTATTCCAAATGCCGGTTGGATTGAACAAGCAAGAGCGGTCTTATCCGAAATTGGAAAATACGCTTTGGCCTTTGTCATTGGAATTCTAATATTCTATTCCTCACTTAAAATCTCTAAGTACATTATCTTGATTGCAATGTCGCCGGTAATGTCAATGCTAAGTGAAAAAACCAACGACATTTTAGAAGGAAAATCAAATCCTTTTAGCATGCAACAACTCATTAGAGATGTTCTAAGAGGAACTGTGCTCGCTATCCGAAATATGTTTATTGAGTTGATTCTCATTTGGGCGATAGGCTTGATAAATATTTTCATCACGATTGCGGTTCCGCCCCTCGGTCTGATTTTGATTCCATTCATTCCGCTGATTTCATTCATAGTAGGGGCATACTTCTTTGGATTCTCGACTATGGATTATACCAATGAACGACATCGCCTCAGTATTGCACAGAGTATCCGGTTGATTAGAAAAAATAAAGGTATTGCCATTGCCAATGGATCCATTTTCGCTCTTTTGTTTCGGATCCCTGTAATTGGTGTTTCTATATGCACTGTTACTTGCACAGTATCTGCTTGCATTGCTATGAAGGAATCTCGTGAAAGAGTGTAAACAAATATTAGATTTTTTTCTGGAAGAGATTCCATAAAAGAAAACCTATTACGAAGCTATTTTCAAGATTTCAATTTTGCGATATAAAAGCAAATGGGGAACATCAAGAGATCAAGAAAACCGAAATACCAGAAAGCAGAATTACTGCTTGATTAATCTCCTTGCAAACGAACCATTGGAGGTTTCAATTATAAAATGATAAACTCCATCGGGCAAATAGCTGATGTCGATTTCCGGAAAACTTGGTACTTCATATTGTACATATCTACCTGCATTATCCTTGATACGAACGCTCAAAACAGCATAATCTGAATTGTTTCTAATATATACGCTGTTGGAAGCAGGGTTTGGAAAGACATCAAAATCAAAAGCAGTTTCTTCTTTTCCTTCTGCTTGCGCAATGGCAAAGTATCCAATATATGCTCCAGATGAACTACCTATCGGGTCGAGGTATTGGCGCAGTTCAGACCATGATTCTTTTACTCTGCAAAAAAACTCTTCATCAGAATTTCCACATTTTTCATTTCCCCCTATAAACTGACTCACCAATTGACCACGACTATTAAACAATGGAGAGCCAACAGCTCCGGGTAAAGTACTTCCTAGATTCCATCCTTCTAATTTCAACGTTTTCCATTTCCCCCAATAATCACTTGTAGGCAATCCATAGAATGTAGAAATGGTTTGCATTCTTCCCAGTCCATGTTGAATACTCACATATTTTCCCGAAAACAATGCATCAAAATCCCAACCACTGTAGAACGTTTTCCATTCCTTGCGAGGGGTATCTTTTAATCGGAGTAAAGCCACGCCACTGACATAATCTGTATACAAAACCTCTGCACCTATCAGCGCACGTGACATGCAATTGCCAGGATCATTTTCGCAATCATCTTGGTTAAAATTGGCTATGAATACCCATGACTCCGGATCGCCTATCAACGCTTGCACTGAAGTCAAAAGATAGGGTGTGCCATCATTCCGTGTATTGTTCACTAGAACTCCGGTAGACGCCCGAGTGCCATTATCCACAATCATCATCATAACCGAAGTAGAAATATTTTTCAACTCCGGAAACTCCTCAAAACTCAACAGGTGAGCACAACCTTTGTCACCAAAATCTGTAGAGTGCAAATCGCGATAAGCATGTGCTATAGAACCTATCTTCAGTTTGCCCTCACCAAAATTCTCTACGGGTTCATAATATTCTATTACAATCTTATCTCCAGTGATGGGGCGCATTGAAAATTCAATCCCGGCCTTATTGTCGTCCCAACCAAGTGGTCCTAAATAATCTGTACGGTCATTATTATATATGTATACATATGAACCCTCAGGAATATTAAAATCTGTAAAATTGACTGTCATCGAATAGGCATCAGTGGAGCGAAGTCCCAGCCTCCAAATTCGACCTCCGTTGTGAACGCTGCTCCATTCGCCATGAGACGAAAGTGAAATATTCACCACCAAGGGATAAGCGAAACGATAAGGCTTGTCCTTGCTCAATCCGTCTTGAACATCCTGTGCAAAAAAAGCATCTGTATTGAGTACTGGAAGATCATGCCAATTATCAAGAGGGCTAATATTCAACCCAGGGTTCCATGAGAGTGGCGAGCCAGACTTGTTCAATTGAGACAAGACCGACAAACTCCCTGTTAAAGAGAGAAAAACGATTATAAACGTTTTTCTGAATAGCATTTCTTAGGTAAGGGTTTTAAAAGTCCAAAAGCTAATTTACGAAAAAAAAACGATAACTGATAAAACTAGAGCGATTTATCACTTGTCTATCAACACCTTGTTAGCTTGCTTCATGTTGATTTTCAGTACTATAATGTCCCAACTCTATCTTTGCTTCGCCTGACCTCTATAAAAGTCGGCTAAGCAACCTTTATATAGACAATCACATCATGAGAATGGTTGTCTACTCGGCATCCAGAACTAACATAAAAACTTACCCCACCATGAAACATATCTTAGGTTCCTATCTTCTACTGTTGCTCCTATCTTTTACACTATCGGGAAATGTTCTTGCGCAGCCTGAGTGCATTGATCCTTCTCAAATAGACCCGGAGGCGATGTGCCCTATGATATGGGCTCCTGTGTGTGGCTGTGATGGAGTAACATACGGAAATTCTTGTGAAGCCATCAACTGGGGCGGCGTTACATCATATACAGAAGGCGAGTGTTCTGAAGGAGGAGGATGTTTCGATTTATCCAATGTCGATTTCGGTGACTGCGAAATGGTTTTGGGCTTTGGTTTTGTAAACGGCTCATGCGTTGGTATTTCGGGATGCGGCACTGTGGTAGGCAACGTAGACTACAGCCCTTATTTCTACCTATCAATGGATGATTGCCAGGTCGTATGCGGTGGCGGTAGTTGTGTAGATCCTGAATTGATAAACCTAGACGCCATTTGTATCGGCCTATTCGAACCTGTTTGTGGTTGCGATGGCATCACGTATTCAAACTCATGCCAAGCCATCAATTATGGTGGGGTAACTTCATATACTCTAGGAGAATGTTCGAATAGCGGCGACTGCATGGATCTTGCAAACCTCGATTTTGGACTCTGTCAAATGGCTTTGGGTATTGCTGTTGTGAACGGTACGTGCACTTATGTATCGGGATGCGGATATATTATTAATCAAATAGACTACAGCCCATACTTCTATTCAACTATTGAAGAATGTGTAGAAATTTGTGGTGGCTCTGTTTGTGTTGATCCTTCACTAATCGATCCAGATGCGCTGTGTCCTGATGTGTTCGATCCTGTATGCGGTTGCAACAACATAACATATTCTAATTCATGTGAAGCCATTAATTATGGCGGTGTAACTTCATATACCCAAGGTGCTTGTACAAATTGTATGGACCTCAGCAATGTAGATTTCGGTCCGTGTGACATGGCACTTGGTTACGCTCTTGTAAATGGTGAATGCGTCTCTTTAAGTGGATGTGGGTATCTTATCAATGAATTTGACTACAGCCCATACTTTTATAACTCAGAAGTCAATTGCATTTTTAATTGCGTCACTGGAGTTGGATGTATTGACCCATCCTTGATAAATCCAGATGTAATATGTTCACTCATATGGGATCCTGTTTGCGGTTGTGATGGAGTAACATACAGTAACGAATGCTTTGCCGTAAACTACGGTGGTGTTACAGAATATACTTTGGGTGAATGCAATAAAACACAACCTCAATGTTTCAATCTAGATGGCATTGACTTCGGTACCTGCGAAATGTTTTTAGGCTATGCGCTTATTGGATCTACCTGCGCGCCCATGAGCGGTTGTGGCTACCTAGTATCTGGTATCGATTATTCTCCTTACTTTTTTAACGACATAGAATCTTGTAATGCCCAATGTTCGAATATAGTCATCGATTGCATCGATCCTGATCAAATAAACAATGCTGTTGATTGCGTAGAAGTTTTTAATCCGGTATGCGGATGCAACAACGTTACTTACCAGAATCCTTGCCTTGCTTTCTATTATGGCGGTGTTACATCATGGGTACTCGGAGAATGTGTAATCTCTGTAGCCGAGTTAAACAATGCCGGATTTGTCATTTTCCCGAACCCTTTTAATGATCAACTTATTATACGCAGCGAAACATTAAATAATACCTTCTGCGAATTGTATGATTCAGTTGGAAAATTGGTTCTTCGAGAAAAATTGTTAGATACAAACCATACCATAGATACTTCTCATTTAGTATCCGGAGTGTACATGCTTCGTATAGCAAATAATTTCGAAATAGTAGGTACCCAAAGAATTGTGAAGTGAGAAGTGAGAATAATTGTTTATACCGTTTGGGTTTATCCCGCATTACGCATTAGGGCAATTTTTGTAAAATGCGTGCGGGATTCTCAAATTCAAGCATACAAGATTCTACAGCGCATTGCCCAAAACAGACTAGCCATGCGCAATGCAGGATTAGGTAGCATCGGTATTACTTGTTGTTCAAATCCAGATCTTCCAGTTTTTCAAAAAAATCGGGAAATGATTTGTCGACAGATTCGGCATCTCTGATTCTCATGCCATTTGATGCCGCACCCATGATCGCCGCAGCCATTGCGATGCGGTGATCGTTGCGTGCATCCATAATAGTGTTCTGAGGTAAGGACGGGTATACTATGAGTTCGTCGTCCTCTTCTCGAACTTCTATTCCTGCCTTTGCAAACTCATCTATTATGGTCATCGCTCTGTTCGACTCCTTGAGAATAAGACGCTGCGAACCTTTCAAACGACATGGCCCATCTGCAAAACATGCCAACACAGCAAGTGGAGGAAATAAATCCGGGCTATTTGATAGATCACATTCAAAGGCACGAATAGTTGATTTAAAAACTCTAACCTTCTGCGAATCCATTTTAATGTTCACTCCGGCAGACATCACCACGTCTTTTACAAAATCATCCGATTGCTTATAAACATCCCCGGGATTCTGAAATTCAATTCCATCATCAGAAGTGAGCGCTCCTAGAACCATCAAATTTGCAGCAGCACTCCAATCTCCTGGCACGTGAATTTGTGTGGGTTTATAGACTTGATTACCACTTATGAAAAAACGATCAAGACTCTCGTGTTCAATATGGACATTAAACTCACGCAAAACATCGAGAGTCATTTGTAAATATGGTTTACTTGTGGCATTAACTAAAGTCAATACTGAATCTTCCGCGCACAAAGGCAAGGCCATCAATAATCCTGTGGCGAATTGAGACGAAGTACTTCCATCCATTACAATATCGCCGCCGTGCATTGGACCTTTAATCTTGTAAGGAAGTTTGCCATTATTGCTTTTACATTCTACACCAAGAGAAGGCAGAACTTGATCTAAGACATGAAAAGGACGAAACAACAGAGAACCCTCCCCGTACATATTTACAGTCCTATCTGAAAGTGCAAACAGTGGCAAAAACATTCTTGAAGCCAAGCCACTTTCTCCGGCATTCAAATCTTCCACAGGAAACATGCCTCTTCCTTGAATCTTTATACTTTCACCTCGAGTAACTTTTGATCCGCAAGCTCGTGATAGAAATAGAGCCGACGCTACATCTTTGCTTTTTCCGGGATTAAATATTTCTGATTCTCCAATTGCAAGTGTAGCCGCCGCAATAGCACGTTGCGCAACACTTTTACTGCCGGGTAATTCTAATGTACCCGCAAACTTAGAAGCGCTAATTTCTTTGATCACTTCTGCCCGATATATATAGTGGCTATTCCTCCAGAAAGGCGACGCTCCGTCAGATTTCGATAACCGCACCGCTGCATGACATCTAAAAAATCTGTGCCCGCCGGAAATTTATCTACGGATTCAGGAAGGTAAGTATATGCCCTGTGATCCTTGCTCACCAATCGACCAATTACAGGCATAATATTATGAAAATAGAGTCTGAATAATTGCTTCATCGGAAATCCGGAAGGTTTGGAAAATTCGAGCACAACAAGTTTACTATTCTTCTTTAAAACGCGTCTTATTTCGTTCAATCCCTTTTCTAGATTCTCAAAATTCCGGACCCCGAAACCAACAGTGCAGCCATCAAATGTGTCGTCTTGAAAAGATAACTTCTGGCTGTCTTCGCATACGAGACGTATCCGTTGATCCATTTTTTTATCACCGATTTTTCTCCTGCCCACTTCCAACATTCCCTCTGAAATATCTACCCCGGTAATCATGTTCACAGCAGGAAGTCTCTTGGCACATTGAATCGCAAAATCCGCAGTTCCTGTTGCTACATCAAGTAAATGATCGGGCGGAGAATCCTTGAAACAGTCAATTGCTTTGTTTCGCCAACGAATATCAACACCCAAGGAAAACAGATGATTTAATCGATCGTATTGATGAGAAATGTTGTTGAACATCTCAGCAACCTGACCTGTCTTGCTTTCTTCAGTTTGATACGGTGTGACTTTATCGTGTTTCAATTAAATGTAATTTTCAGTTGGCTTTTTATCCTACCAGAGTTTCTCCCTCAGGATAGCGGAACTTATGTTTCGCAAATCGTCCGGCAAGTGCAAAAGCTATTGTAAACGTACCTACCCTTCCAACAAACATTGAGACCGTGAGTATATATTTTCCTATGTCAGTGAGCAACGCGGTAACGCCTGTAGATAATCCGACCGTACTAAATGCACTTACTTGTTCAAATACCAAATCTATCGCAGTTCTACCGGGCATCGCAAGAATATGTCCTTCCGTAGTGCACAACAGTAAAGCCCCAATGAAGTTCATTACAATATACATTATGGCAATTGAATATGCACTACTTTTTAAGGACGCGCTCACGGTTCGTTTAAATAGCGTCGCATGTTCTCTACCTGTCATCGATGCTCTAACGTCGGCCCAAATAATAGCCAGGCTTGACGTTTTGATACCCCCTCCAGTTGAACTACTGCTTGCTCCAATGTACATGAGGGCCATGATTGTCATAATAGAGGGTACCGATAAAAAAGCAAAATCCACCGTATTATAGCCGGCTGTTCGCGGTGAAACGCTCTGGAAAAAAGATCCTGTAATTTGTCCGAAAAATGACTTGTTCGCCAAAGTGCCGTGTTGCTCAAACATGAAAAACATGATAGCTCCTATAAGAATAAGTCCTAGAGAAAAATAAAGGGCAATTTTTGTAGAAAAGGAAATTCGCTTCCACGGAAATTTCAATCTATCGCGCAATGCAGCCGGTTCAAACAATTCGAATATGCTCAGGATACCTAGAGATCCAAAAAAGATTAGGAAAATCACTACCCAATGCACCAGATAATTGTCTACCACGGCATCGTTTATAAATCCATTGGTGAAAAGGGAAATACCGGCATTGTTGAAGGCCGAAATGGAGTGGAAGATTGAATAAAAAATCTTTTCCCCATTATCCAGCCATACAATGGTAGGCTTCCATAAATAATACATCAGAATTGCACCCAAAGTTTCGAATGCGGTGGTCCACAAAATCACTTTTCCGAGCATTCCTTTCGCCGAAAGAATATTGTCTTTGTTCACAAAACCCTCGATTACCTGATGGTGCCTCACCCCTACGCCAAATTTTGCGGCCAAGGCCAAAAAACCTCCAAAAGCTATGATGTTCAGTCCACCAATTTTGATGAGCATTAAAATCACAAACTGCCCTTTAAAGGTAAAAACATCGTGGGGATCAATGGTCATTAAACCGGTAACACAGGTGGCACTTGTAGCAGTAAATAGAGCATCTACAAATGGCAGATCCCCTTTGATAGTCATCTGAGGAAGCATTAGCAATAATGTGCCTCCCGTGATAATAAAGACAAAACTCATTACAAAAATGAACGCTGGATTGAGTTTTACTCGCGGAAGAAATTCACTATTTCGAAGAAATTCAGTAATTACAATGATCAGAAAATAAAGTTGAACTAAAATAGTTGATATATCAGCGAAATAAGTAATTCCTAATCCCTCTGCTATTGAACCGGTGATAAGCTTTCCAAAAAAAGTAAAGCTCAACCCTTCTATTATGAGCACCAGCATAATCAATCCCTCAAACCAAGTGCTCCTAATAAAGTGCCTGGGATTAAAATCATAAATGATCTTAGTCAGATAGTGTATTACGTAAAAAATGAAACTGCCTTTGATAATTGTAAAAGCGGTCTTTTCATCTTCCAGACTCATGGGGAAACCGTACATCCACAAAATGGTAGCAATAGCCAGCAATGTGACTATCATATTTAATACTTTAAATACGCCGAGGGTCCGTTCTTTGTTTTTAAACAAATACAGATTTATCCTTTCACGTATTTGCTGCCAACTCATTTTGTGAGATAATTCATTGCCTCTTTGAGCAATCTTTCTTTATCGACCGGCACTACGCCTACATTTTCGCAGACCAAGCCACCAGCAAGATTGGATAACTTTGCCATATCTACTTCATTTAATCCGCACGCAAGTGCCAGGGAAGCCACACTTATTACTGTGTCACCGGCCCCACTTACATCTAAAATTTCACGCTGATGAGCTTCTACTCGTGCGAATACATCCTTTGACTTCACTACTATTCCCAATTCGGAAAGTGTAACAAGAGTGATCGCATTTCCCAATCGAGATTCAATGTTTTCGATTGCTCCGCGCAGAGCCTCTATATCTGTTTTAGGAAAATTCACATTCAATCCTTCGCGCAGTTCTTTTAGATTAGGCTTGAATAGTGTGCAATTTTTATATGCGAAAAAGTTATCCTTTTTAGGATCGACAGTTGTTGGAATTTTTCTCTTCGAAGCCATCAATATGACCTCATCAATAATTCTTGGAGTAAGAACACCCTTGTTGTAATCTTCAAATATGATCACATCGGGCTTTCGATTATCAATGGCCGTTTCAATGCAACCCAAGAGATTTCTCTCGTCGGTGGGTGATAATGGACTCGTGATTTCTTCGTCTACACGAAGCAAGTGGTGACCGGAACTTATAACACGTGTCTTCACAGTAGTCATTCTTGAAGGAGAGTCAATAATTCCCTCTGTAGAAAAACCTTTACTTTTCAATTCATTCCGAAAGACGTCTCCTTTGCTGTCATCACCGATTACTGAACAAATAATTGCTTTGGCGCCAAGGCTTTGAACATTTAGAGCGACGTTGGCGGCTCCACCAAGCCGATTCTCTGATCTCTTCACTTGCACCACAGGAACCGGCGCTTCCGGAGATATCCGATCTACTGACCCAAAATAATAGGCATCAATCATTACATCGCCGATCACAAGTACCGTTAGGTCATTGAACCTGTTGAATAATTGCTGAATAGCTGAGGTGTCCAATCGTGTATTCTCTGATTAATGTATTTACTTCAATTCGGCCAAACCTTCTTTAATTCTTTTCACTGCCTCTCTCAATTTTTCGTCGCTTGCAGCATAAGAGAGTCTGATGTTTTCAAAGCCTCCGAAAGCATCCCCGGGCACTACAGCCACTAATTTTTTCTCGAGCAAATAAGTTGAGAGATCATTGGAGTCGCGAATCACCTTTCCTCCATCTGATTTCCCGTAGTAAGCAGAAACGTCGGGGAAAAAGTAAAAGGCTCCATCTGGTAAATTTACTTTTATCTGTGGGATTTCCTGGAGCAAGCCAAACATCAAATCTCTTCTCCTTCTAAAAATGTCAACCATGTATTGAAGTTTGGAAACGTCGGCCAATACTGCCGCTTTCGTGGCCATTTGAGCAATGGTATTGGCACCACTGGTGATTTGACCCTGCATTTTTATACAGGCATCTACAATCCACTTTGGCCCGCCCATATATCCAATTCTCCAGCCCGTCATCGCAAAAGCCTTTGCAACCCCATTGACCGTAATAGTTCTATCCCACATATTTCCAATGGAAGCAATACTTGTGTTCTTCCCGGAAAAAATGATGTGCTCATAAATTTCATCACTCAGCACGTAGAGATCTTCGTGTTTTTCTATGACTGATGCAAAAGACTCCAGTTCTTCTTTTGTGTATACCGAACCTGTCGGATTTGATGGAGAGCTGTATATAATAAGTTTGGTCTTAGGTGTGATGACTGCTTCCAATCCGGATGCGGTCATCTTAAAATCATTTTCAACTTTCGAAGGGATTGAAATCACTTTACCCCCGGCAAGTCTAACCAGTTCGGCATAACTCACCCAATAAGGAGCTGGCAGTATTACTTCATCCCCTGGATTAACCAAGGCAAAAATGATATTGGCTATACATTGCTTTGCCCCAGTGCTCACCAATATTTCTGTTGGTTTATATGTGAGGTTATTGTCTCGTTTAAATTTCGCCACAATTGCCTCGCGCACATCCAGGAAGCCATTCACAGGTGGATAATGAGTAATGTTGTTGTGAATAGCCGCAATAGCTGCCTCCTTAATGAAATCGGGAGTGTCAAAATCGGGTTCACCCAGGGAGAGGCTCACTACGTCGTGACCGGCAGCAGTCATTTCCCGCGCAATTCGAGCCATCGCCAACGTGGCCGACTCATTCAGGCCTTTCATCATCTCCGAGACTTCACCAACACGACCTATGAGGGTATCTTGCATGATATAGAATTATTAGGGATAAACCTGCAAAGTTGACAAAACTATAAACAGAGTGGGTATTTATTAGGAAATAAATGCTGATAATTGCCAACACGCTCTAATGGGCTATATGACCGGAATATTAGGATGACATTCAAAACACTAATTATCGTAAATGGTTCGAAACCACAGGCTCTGAAAAAAGCCAAAGAACTTCTTCAAAAGGTCAGTTTTTGCGACATTCTAAAGACTGAGCAGCGCGGATCGGCCATCACAATTGCCGAAAAACTGGTAAACAACTATCATTTGATAGTCGCTATAGGTGGAGATGGAACAGTAAATGAAGTGGTAAATGGCATGATTCGCGGATCGAAAGAGTCTTTGAATTCTACAGCACTGGCTGTTCTTGCATGTGGCACCGGAAACGACTTCGCTAGAAATCTATCGTATAGTACTGGTGTTGATGAATTGGTAAAAGCAATAGATCAGCGCCAATTCCGATTTTTCGACATTGGATTAGTTGCAAATGGAACTCAACATAAAAGATACTTCATCAATTCCATGGATGCGGGTTTTGGATTTGAAGCAATGAGAAGAGTTGATCTAGTCCCCCGATTTGTCCCCAGTTCATTGATTTTTCCATTGGGAATTGCAAGTACATTTTTGACTTACAAAAAAGCGAATATCGTATGTGAAGCAGACACCTTTGAATACCGCGGGCTTTGTTTGACTATAGTGGTGGCAAATGCACCTTGGTTTGGAAGTGGGCTTTGTATTGCGCCCGGTGCAGCAATGGATGATCAACTCTTCGACATAACCATCATAGGTAATGTGAGTTTATTTGACTTTCTGAGATATCTGCCAAGTCTGCGAAGAGGAAAAAAAATAGAGCACCCTGAGGTTCATTACTTCCGCGCTTCAAAAATTCGTATCGCAGGAAACACCGGGATAGAAATAGATGGAGAACTTCCCGAATTCGGTTTGCCGGTGGATGTATCCATGCCGCTCGCACAAATCAGAATTCTCGTGTAGTCAATTTTCAACTTTCCTCAAACCACTTTTTCCCGGTTCTGTAAACGGTACCCTTAAAAAAAGCAACAGTCTTTTGATCTTGGTTCATCACATTTATGTAATACAAGCCGGTGTTTTTCGTCAAATTTTTCTCTTCTACTGAAGTGGTCAACACATCCCCTTCCCGCACAGGTGAAACATGAGAGATAGAAGTTTCTATGGATACCGACTGAATTCCATGACTATTGCTGGCAAAGGCCAAAGCACTATCGGCAAGACAGTATGTAATACCTCCATGTGCAATTGAAAATCCATTGAGCATTTCAGGTCTCACTACAAGTCGCAAAACTGAAATTCCCGGACCATCTTGAAGCCTTTCAATACCAAGCCATTGCGACATTGGATCGCTGTTGTACATTGTATCAACTACTCTGATGGCTAATGTTTTTGAATCCATTACTCAAAAATTTCTGCATTTTGAAACTGAAGCAAAAATAACTTTCTATAGACACCATCCAACTCCATTAATTGATCATGCCTTCCTACTTCTATTATCTTGCCTGCCTCCATCACCGCAATCTGGTCTGCATTTTGAATCGTGCTCAACCTATGTGCTATCACAATGGATGTCCTGTTTTTAGTCAATTGCATGGTGGCATAACTAATGAGTCTTTCAGATTCAGTATCTATTGATGAAGTAGCTTCATCCAGAATTAATATTCTTGGTTTAGTCACATATGCCCTTACAAACGAAATCAATTGTCGTTGGCCCACTGATAACATACCACCCCTTTCGTGAACATCGTATTGATAGCCTCCCGGGAGAGACATTATAAAATCGTGTACACCCACATCTTTTGCCGCTTGAACAACTTCTTCTTCACTTATCGAATTATCACGAAGCGTAATATTGTTGTGAATGGTATCTGAAAAAAGAAAAACATCTTGCAAAACGAGTCCAACATTTTTGCGCAGATTTGTCAATTCATATTCAAGAATAGATTTTCCATCGAGTAAAATTTCGCCTTTCTGAAATTCATAAAAGCGATTGAACAAATTCACAAGGCTGCTCTTCCCCGAGCCTGTGGCCCCAACAATTGCTGTCATTTTCCCCGCCGGGATTCGCAAATTCAATCCTCGAAGAACCCAGTTTTCATCGTTGTATGCAAACCAAACATCTTTACATTGTACCTCACCTTCAATTTTATCTGATGAAAGTGCACCATCATTAATTTGTTGTTCTTGTGTATCAAAAAGTTTAAATACGCGATCGGCATTTACCACTCCCATTTGAAGTACATTGAAATTATCAGCCATCTGTCGAATAGGACGATACATCATAGTGATGAATAAAGAAAAAGAGAGAAGCTCTCCCGGACTCATTTTGGAGGCTATTGATGCACCTACTCCCCACCAAAGCATAAGGGCTATACTCGCCGCCGATAACAATTCCACCAAAGGAAAGAAAACTGAATAAGCCCAAATTCCTCGAATATGTGCATCGCGGTGTTCTTGATTAATCTTTTCAAATTTGCGCGATTCCCGTTCCTCCTGATTAAATATCTGAACGATGTTCATGCCGGTAACATGCTCTTGCACAAAGACATTTATTCGAGCCACTTCATTGCGCACATCTTGAAAAGATTTTCGAACTGCCAATTGAAAAAGTCTCGTGGCATAAATAAGAATGGGTATAGGAATAAGCACTATCAATGTCATCTGCCAATCCATCCAAAACATATATCCTACAATAACAACCAATTTCAAAACGTCGCGCATGATATCCAAAAGCCCGACGCTAAACACTTCAGCGATTCCGTCGATGTCACTAATCAGCCGAGTTACAAACTGACCTACTGGTGTTTTGTCGAAATATTTTAGCCTAAAGCGAATAACGTGCTGATAAAGTTCTGATCGCATATCAAGGGTGATACTTTGAGCTACTTTGTTGGCTAAATAGGTCTGAAAAAACTGAATTATAGCCTCGATAAGCAACACTCCAATAAATAGGATAGAAAGGCGCATCAAATCCCATTCATGCCCGGGGGACAAGTGATCATCCACCACTTTTTGAACAAGTCTTGGGCGCAACGGGCTCATAGCTGCAAGGGTCAAAACAAGAACAACGGTTATCCAGAAGAAATTCTTGTACGGACCGGAACGATCATACAATCTCCTCATTAAAGACATATCAAATGCTCTTCCCTTTTCAGCCAATTGGTTCGTATTTACCGTTTATAATGTACGGATAGAGTATGTTCGTCAGATGAAGTCCCTTTGCTTTTGCACTATCACCTGCCAATTTACGCTCGCCTTTATCTAGTACTTCTTCAAACTCTGCAATTGTCATTTTGTTCTTTCCCACATTGAGCATTGTGCCTACCATAGAGCGAACCATGCTGCGCAAAAAGCGATCGGCTGTAACGTTGAAATATATTCGATCTCCTTCATGCCTCCAAGATGCATGTCGCAGATCACAAATAGTTGTTTTCTGACCGCCACCCGTGCGCGCAAAACAAGCGAAATCCTTGCGAAGTGGAAGCATCGCAGCGGCCTCATTCATTTTATCTACGTCGATTGGAAAAGGTATGTAAGAAGAATAAGCTTGTATAAATGGATCACGTGTTTGGTGAATGCAATACTCGTAGCTTCTTTCAAATGCATCAAACCTCGTGTGCGCCTTAATGTGAACCTTCATCACATTGTGCACGGCAATGTCCCAAGGCAAAATCTGATTGATCCGAAAAAAGAAAGTTTCCATATCCTCAATTTCTCGCTCAGCATCAAAGTGCAAGTAAAATTTCCTGGCGTGCACACCCGCATCTGTTCTGCCGCAACCCGTAGTTACAATAGTAGGCATATGCAAGAGTTTTCTCAATGCCAATTCCATTTCGGCCTGCACAGTATTTCCGGTGAGCTGTCTTTGCCAACCGTGGTATTGTGTGCCATCATAAGAGATGTGCAAAAAATACCGAGGCAACATTATCTCGGGTTTTGATAGATTTTCTTCCGTCTCGTTCATTGTCGATTTGTTCCATCCGGGGCATCCCAACCTCAATTGCCCGTTTGAAACAATTGTTCCTAATGCTCATGGGTACCAGATCGAACCTGACGGCAATATTAAATAATTGTATTTAAATTCAAGATATTCCGAGAAAAGTAAAGCTGTAATCAAAAAATCATTACGTTTGATCTCCATACTCCTAATTGACCATTGACTAAATTACTGTCAATACTTCCTTTCGGTGTATGATGAACTAGGAAGGATTATTGAGGCTGGACAGAAGAATGAAAACACCAGCGGATTGAAGTTCAAAAATATTTTCGGATTGGTCGTGGAGAATTACTTCAATCCAAGGGTAATTGATGACACGGACCTTCTCAATTGGCGCAATGGATCTTCAGGTCAACGAACTCAGGTTACACATTCCTATTAAGACATCTCAACGACTTTTGCCTCCTTGCCGGTAGACTTTGAACAGAAGAATTTACGAAAGAGGGTATCCTCGATTACTTATGAAGAAATTAGAGACGGAAACTCATCAACGTATTTACATGGGACTCATTACACATACGATATACATAGAAATGTGACTGCACTTATTCAGGATTTTCTGGAGATTGGTGCAATTGATTCCGATCAAAGGCACAAACGAATGGACTATAATTACGACCTGATAAGTGGGAATGTAAAACAAGTCAGTTATCAGAGTGGCAAACTTGATCAATGGTACCATAGATATTTGTATGATGCTGACAACCGCATTCTTGATGTTTAAACTGCATCGAGAGGTTGGGATGATGGAAATGAAAAGTACTTGAATACTAATATGCCTCAATCTCTTCCGCTTTGGGAGCACGATACCGAGTATTATTACTATTAGCATGGACCTTTGGCGAGGGTGGAACTAGGTCATTTAGGCGTTCAGGGATTGGATTATGCTTATACTTCACAAGGGTGGCTGAAAGGTGTGAACAGTTCAACTCTTGACCCTAACAGAGACATGGGAGAAGATGGAAAAGGTGTGAATTTTGGAGCAAATGACATGGCTCGTGATGCTTTTGGATTTACGCTGAGTTATTATTCCGGGGATTATGAACCTATAGAACCATTAAATTGAACAACAGCAGCCGAACGATTTGAATCAGACATGAGCGGCAAAGAACTGGAATCATATAGATCTGACCTGTGGAATGGAAACATTGGTTCTATGGTAACGGCTCTTCCTCTTACAGATCCTGGAGCGGTGCAAACCCAAGGAATGGCTTATAAATATGATCAGTTGAATCGAATCAAAGATGCCAGAGCACTAAGGAATTTAACGGATAGCTTGAATGTTTGGGGTGATGGCCCGTCATATAATAATGAGTATTTTAATTCGTTTGAATATGACCCCAATGGAAACATTGAGGAGCAACAACGATTCAATGAGGCTGGTGTACAATTTGATTTTTTGACATACAATTATCATGTTCAGCAGGATCCTGACGGTTGGGATCGGACTAAACGCAATCGGCTAAACCATGTAAACGATGGCGGTTCGGCGTCTGCTATGCCTGATGACCTCGAAGATCAAGGTGCTTTTAAAGATCACAATCCATCCGGGGGAATTGACATAAATGTAAAAAACAACTCTGGATATGATCAGCTTGGACAATTGATTAGGGATCATGATGATGACGCAGTATCACCATCTGGTGAGGAAATTGAACTAATTTCGTGGAGGGTGGATGGGAAAATAAGTGAGGTTAAGCGTGTGACCAGCAGTACTAAAAAGAATTTGAGATTTATGTACGATGCGATGGGAAATCGAGTGGCTAAAAAAGTTTATTCCAATAATACTTTTACTCTCAGTGTGCTCGAAAGTGTAACCTATTATGTGAGAGATGCTCAAGGAAAAGTGATGCGTGTATATGAAAACCCCAATGGTGGCGTGTCTCCATCACTTGAATTGCATGAGCAACATATTTATGGAAGCTCACGTGTAGGAATGAGAAGTGTGAACATCGAAATGATTCAGGTTACAGATCCACTGGCAACAGAAATGATAGAAGTGCTTCGAGGTGAGAAGTATTTTGAACTCACTAATCACCTTGGAAATGTCCTTGTTACCATTTCAGACCAGAAACTGGCCATTGATAATTCTGGCCCAATTGCATATTATAACGCTGAGGTAATGACCTTCACAGATTACTATCCATTTGGGAGTGTAATGTCGGAGAGGACTTGGGAGGCGGGAGAGGGGTATCGGTATGACTTTAATGGCAAGGAGAAGAATAATGAGGTGAAGGACGAGGGAAATCAACAGAATTATGGGTTTAGCATATATGATTCGAGATTTGGGAGGTTTTTGAGTGTTGATCCATTCACAAAAGACTATCCATTTTTAACGCTATATGCTTTTGCAGAAAATGATGTTATTAGATGTATTGTTTTAGATGGGGCAGAAAAAGTTGCATTATCTGGAACTGTGCCACCTGAACAATATCACAAAAAAGACAAATCAGGAAATAGAGTACCTGAAACTACACACTACACTCCTTTACATATCGCCCAGTTTAAAAAGCAAACCGAATTTCTTAAAAATAAATATGGATATAATACAGCATTACAAGTTTCAACAGGACAAGAGGTTTTACAAGCCTTAATAAATGAAACAAAGTCGGCTGGAGAAATAACACACTTATCCATTTTTTCTCATCGTGGAGTTGGACGCCTTGCAAATGGAGGAAATGTAGGAGGGTTATTTTCTAAAAACGATACTGGTTTCTACTCGAAAACAGTCGGTGGTAGCGAAACTGGAAGTTTTAAACAGTTATCTACATTAATCAATAGTGGAGATATTAAATTCGCAAAAAATGCTAATATTTTTATTGATGCTTGTATTACTGCTGGTCAAGAAGGTAACTCTAGCATTGATAATTTTGCAGAACAGTTGTGTTTAACTACTGGAGCTAATGTGTATTGTAGCTCAGGAAATATGGCTCAAGAAACACCCGGAACAGCAAACGGGAAATTTAAAATTCCTGATGGCCAAAGTGCGCATTTTTATAAATATTCAAGAATTGAAGAGAAATATGATGACCATGGCACAGAAAAAACAAGATTTGTAATTAAAAGAAAATTTAGGAAGAAATGTTGATGTTAAGCAAAGCAATTAATATAATTCTAATAATTTGTTTTTTTGTATCTCAAGCAAATAGCAAATTGATTCCAAAAAAAGGATTTGTTATTATTGCATTTTATGATAGCACAGGCAAAGTAATTACTAACGGATATTTACATATATTATCTAATGATTTACAAGTTAATGACATTTCATTTTATGAATGGGATCAAATTGAAAAAAAAGGGAAAAATAAAATCCCCAAAAATGGATATTCCAAAGTGCTGAAAACATTGATTGAAGCAAATAATAAGATGAAATCAGATTCAATTAGTATTGTTTATAGGTGTGATAAAGGTTTAGGTAATGTTTATAGATTACCAATAAATTTAGATACTGTTCGTGTAATGAATGTAAAAAAATGTTTTGAGTAATAAACACAGCTTTGCTGTGTTTAATAAAAAAGGGCAAAAATTCATGCAGTGAAGCTTTGAAAAAATGGGAAAAAAAATACACTGACGCCAAAGACGTAAAAGAAAATGGGCAAAAAAATACAAGTGGCTTCGCCACAACATTTGTTTTATTCTTTGTTTTTAAGGTTCATTTTATCCGTTTTTAGGGCTTTAAATCGGCTCAAATAAAAAAATTTTTCAACAATTACTAAAACCATTCTAAACCCTTTATTCATAGGGCTTTGGGCTTCTTTCCCTTTTTTCTTTAAAACCCCCATCAGATAAGCATTTGAAGGCAGTAGGCGAACCACAAAACCAAACCAAAATCACCACAAAAAAATCAAACCCACTAACGAAAAAAATGAAGACAAAAAACAGTCGATAAAAGTCTAATAAAGCAAAAAACAAAACCGACTGCCAACGGCAGACGGAAAAGGGGCAAAAAAGAAAAAAGGGGCAAAAAAACACAATGTGTGGCAACGACACAGCATTAAATTAAAAGTTATGTAAGTCGCTTTGTTGTTTGCTCACAAGTCGCAACACCACCAAATAAAACGTATCCCTCCGCTCTAGCACGTTCAAAAGGCACTTTCGGTTCTGGTGGAAATCTATTATAGATCAGAAGTGCTTAAGCCTGTTTCCAGCGGTTGGGAAAGAGCGTATTGATTTCGGATAGTTTCATGTCGTTCATCCGCATGACAACATCTTCAAGCCATTCTTCGGCATTGATGCCATTGAGACGACATGACTGGAAGAATGAATAGATTAAAGAGGGCTGTGATAAGCAGAATAGACGCGCTCCAACAACTGCTCCGGAAAAATGAATGCAGACCCATCAGAAAATTGCAATTTCAGTTCGATAGGATGATCAACAGAAGAAACTTCCTGCTGCTTGGATAGAATCACTTCCTGGAACCCAGACGATCCATTCTTATCCAACAACTTTCGCTGATGATAAAAGAACATAGGATAAGAAAGTGCGTGTCTCTCACAATAAATCTTTTTGCTTTGATTACTCCGACTCCATTGGTCACTATTTCATTCTTGTATTTAGAATAGTTTTTGTGGGAAGTTTCAGTTGAGGTTCCCATTTTTGAAACCCAGACTGGATCCAGACCGGTGATTCTTGAAAATTTCTTAATGGAAAGACATAGACTTTCACGGGATGTTCAAGCACAATATTCCCGCATTGCGCATTGGAAGCATCTTGAGGTTTATGCGCTCCGGGATTCTCGAATCTACACGATGGAACAAAGTAACAGTTCGACCTATGAATTCCGATATCACCATCGCGTGATTCGGGATAATTTATGTTGTTGGTTTTGGCCTCGGGTCATATCCCTGAAATTCGAATATCTACGGACAGAATTGCACCTGAGGTTTGGTATGTTCGAACTCCCATCCTGTAATTGAAAGAGCTTCAACATTAATAATTTTAGCAACATATCCTTGGGGAAGTTTCCTGTCGAGACGTACTTTCCAAATATGATTGCCAAAGGTTTTATGTTCTTGTGGATTACACTCAGCCAACCGTCTTGAATCGTTTAGATTGATTCTAGACGCAACCATGAGCTCGAATTGAAATCGACCTCAAATAACATTCATACCGGCTTTGCTGACTTTCAGCCATAGAATAGATTCCAATCGAAAAGTCCGGGTTATGACCAACTAGCAATTTTCTCTGCTTGATATTCGCCAGCTTGAAGTTTTTCACGAATTTTTTTGAAGCAATCAATTGTGTAGTTCACATCTTCCAATGTGTGGACCACTGTTGGAATCAAACGAAGCATTATCACATCTTTTGGAACTACAGGGTAAACTACAATTGAACAAAAGATTGCAAACCGCTCTCGCAAGTCTAAAATAAGATTTGTGGCTTCACCCAAAGATCCTTTCATAAAAATCGGGGTCACCACAGAATTCGTCTTGCCAATATCAAATCCTGCGTCTATCATGCCTGACTGCAATGCCCTGGCTATTTTCCAAAGCCCTTCCTGCAGTTCGGGCTTCGTCCTCATCAATTCCAAACGCTTGATCGCTCCAAGTACTATCGGAAGGGGCAGAGATTTTGCGAATGTCTGAGAGCGCATATTGTAGCGCATAAATTCTATCACGTGTTTTTCACTTGCCACAAAAGCCCCTATGGTAGCCATCGATTTGGCAAAAGTTCCGAAGTAAACATCGATATCTTTCTGAATTCCCTGGACATCTCCAGCTCCGCGACCACATTCGCCAATAGTCCCGAATCCATGAGCATCATCTACAAATAGTCGGAATCCATATTCTTTTTTAAATGATACAATAGACTTCAGATCGCCCATATCGCCTGCCATCCCGAAGACTCCTTCAGTCAATACTAAAATTCCGCCACCCGATTTATCGGTAAGTCCTTTGGCATGTTTTAGTTGCTTTTCGAAGCTCGCCATGTCGTTGTGCTGAAACACAAATCGACGGCCTTGGTGAAGTCTTATTCCATCGATAATGCACGCATGACATTCGCTATCGTACACTACAACATCATGGCGACCAAGCATACACTCAATAGCCGACATACATCCCTGATATCCGAAATTGAGCAAGAAGGCATCTTCTTTCTGCATGAAAGAAGCCAAATCTGCTTCTAGTTGTTCGTGGTAGCTAGTTTGACCACTCATCATTCGGGCACCCATTGGATATGCCATACCCCATTGAGCCGCGGCATCCGCATCTACTTTGCGTACTTCAGGATTGTTGGCAAGGCCTAGGTAATTATTGAGACTCCATACGAGGACTTCTTTGCCTCTGAAAGTCATGTGAGAACCCAATTGACCTTCTAGTTTAGGGAAAGAGAAATATCCATGTGATTCTTTCATGTGCTGACCAAGAGGTCCGCGATTTTCCTTAATTCTTTCGAAAATATCCACGTTACTTTTTGTGTTGATTTTAGAGTGCAAACCTACACGAAAAATGTCTTAGAATTGAGGGTCTTGCTCACAATGAGTTAACTGAAAGCGGTTCAAAGCTCAAAATATCTCAGATCATCCACTTTCCAGCAATGGCCGCAAAGTTCACGATCAACCCAAGTGCGAAGCCTGCATAGACTTGTCCGGGAGTGTGCGCATCGAGTTTCACCCTCGAATAGCCGGTTAGACCGCTCATAAGCACACAACACATAGCCATAAGAGTGACTTCAATATTTGGATGAATTCGCTGCAGCGCCAATAATGTGCCGAAAACCCCACCTTGGGCGAGCATGTGAACCGAAATTTTCCAAAATAGATTGACCGTGAGAGCAAAAATCAAGGACACAATAATGGCAAGAATAAAGCTAAAGGTTTCTCTTGGCAATTCCGGACCTAAAAACCTGAGCATCATGTACGAAGCAATGTAATAAAATATAGTAAGCAAGTATGGACCCAAGCGTTCGCTTCGATTCTTCAGTTCAATGCTGCTCAACATTCCAAAACGGATCATAATAAGCATACTGAGGGCAGGAGCCACAATGTTTACGGCAAGTAGCAGTAGAACAAAATCATCGGCTTGTTTGGTAACTACATAAAAGGGATCGAGCCATCGCGTGAGCAAGTAGATGAGCATGGGCATCCACAGCGGATGAAAGAGTATGGAAATGAATTTGGCAACGATTCCCTCTTCTTCGTTGTGGTATGTGACCTTATTGCTCATCAAAGTTCCTTCCTCAATCGGGCAACGGCAATGTTTAATTGTTCCCTATATTTGGCCACAGTGCGCCTCGCAATGTTGTAACCTTTTTCCTTCAAGAGTTTTGCCAACTTGTCGTCTGTAAGTGGCTTGCGTTTCACTTCTGCTTCAATAGCGTCTTTCAAGATTTTCTTCACCTCACGAGAAGAAACTTCCTCGCCTTCATCATTACTCAAACTTTCGCTGAAGAAATATTTTAGAAGGTATGTAGTATAAGAGGTCTGAATGTATTTGCTATTGGCAACACGGCTCACTGTACTGATATCCATCCCTACGATATCTGCAATATCTTTCAATATCATGGGACGCAACTTGGTCTCATCTCCAGTCAGAAAAAATTCTTTCTGATAATTGACAATCGCCTGCATACAATAAAGAAGCGTTTCATTTCGCTGTCGAATGGCATCAATAAACCACTTAGCTCCATCAATTTTCTGCTTCACAAACATCATGGCTTCTTTCTCCTTGTTGTCTTTGCTCTTCGATTTAGCATAATGATCGAGCATTTCCTTGTACTCTCTGCTAATCTTCAAATCCGGTGCATTTTTTCCGTTGAGTGAAAGTTTTAGCTGTTCGTCTTCAATAGATAGCAAAAAGTCGGGAATAACGTGTTGAACCGTACCCTTCGACTCCTGCATACTGTTGCCGGGCTTGGGATTTAAGTGCAAAATAAATTCTATTGCGGGCTTCAGTTCTTCTTCGGAAATCTCAAGGCGCTTCGCAATTTTTTCATAGTGCTTCTTGGTAAATTCATCAAAGTACTTCGCAATAATGGTTTCTGCGAGCTGAACATCTTCGTCAGGAATTTCAGTGCGACGTATTTGGATCAGCAAGCATTCCTTCAAGTCGCGCGCTCCAACTCCAGCCGGATCGAGGTCCTGAATAACACTAAGCACCTCTTCGAGTTCTTCAACTGTGGTTACAATATTCTGTGAAAAGGCAAGATCATTTACTACAGCCGGTATGTCTCTCCTGAGATAACCACTTTCATCGAGATTGCCAATGAGATATTCGGCAAGACTAAGCTGTCGTTCAGCCATTTCGCGCAAGCCGAGTTGGGAGTAAAGTAAGTCTTGAAACGTGCGGCCCGCACCTAATGGACTTTCTTTATCGTCGTCGTCCGAACTATGGTTGTTCGTGTATAGCTTGTAATCAGGGGTATCGTCGTCAAAATATTCGCTCAGATCTACTTCATCATTGGCCTCACTTTCCTTGCTATCGCCTTCGTCTTGCTCATTGTTCATGTCGTCTTGCGACTGATCTTCATTTTCGTCTTGATCACTGCCCTCTTCAAGCGCAGGATTCGACTCCATCTCTTCTTTTATTCTTTGCTCCAGTTCCATGGTGGGGATCTGCAACATTTTCATCAGCTGTATCTGCTGAGGAGATAATTTCTGTTGTAGTCTTTGCTGTAATGATTGTTTGAGCATATTCCTCTTCTCTTTTTCCTTTTCAAAAATAAGTCTTCCTTTGGCGCAGACAACAAGTGATTAAAAATCTTAAAAATCAGCGTTCAAAGGTGTGCGTGGAAAAGGAATGACATCTCGGATATTTTGCATCCCGCTCACGAACATTACCAAGCGCTCGAAGCCCAATCCAAAGCCTGCATGCTGACATGTTCCGAACTTCCTTGTTTCCAAATACCACCATATACTTTCCTCCGGAATATGGAACTGTTCGCATTTCTGTTTTAAGACTTCATAACGTTCTTCGCGCTGACTACCCCCAATGATTTCGCCGATACCCGGAACGAGTATGTCCATTGCGGCCACGGTTTTTCCATCCTCGTTGAGTCTCATATAAAAAGCCTTGATAGCTGCAGGATAACCCGTGATGATTACCGGTTTTTTAAAATGTTTTTCCACCAAATAGCGCTCGTGTTCACTTTGCAAATCAATTCCCCATTCGATTGGGTACTTAAATTTCTTCTTTTTGTAATGAGGTGAATCGAGCAAGATTTGAATAGCTTCTGTGTAAGAAATTCTTTCAAATGGATTGCTCACAACCATATCCAGGCGAGACAACAATGGCATGCTCTGTCTTTCATCTACAGGCTTCAATTTATCCTCGGTGATTTCTCGCTCTTGCAAAAACTCTAAATCTTCTCGGCAATGTTCCAAAGCATAACTAATACAGTACCTTAGAAAATCTTCTGCCAGATCCATATTGTCTACTATGTCGTTGAAGGCAACTTCAGGCTCAATCATCCAAAACTCAGCTAGGTGTCTGCTCGTATTGCTATTCTCTGCTCTGAACGTAGGTCCAAATGTGTAGACTTTACTTAAAGCCAAAGCGGCCAATTCAGCCTCCAATTGCCCGCTAACGGTAAGATGTGTTGCCTTGCCAAAGAAATCTGAGGAATTGTCGACCTCTCCTGTTTTAGCAATCTTATCTAAATCCAGTGAGGTTACACGAAACATTTCTCCTGCTCCCTCCGCATCGCTACCTGTAATAATAGGCGCATGCAAATAATAGAAACCGTGGTCATTAAAATATTTGTGAATAGCGAAAGCAAGATGATGTCTCAATCTGAAAACTGAGCCAAACGTATTCGTGCGAAATCTCAAATGAGCCTTCTCGCGCAGAAAATCCAGGGTATGCCTCTTCATTTGAATTGGATACTCATTGGGATCACAATCGCCAAGTATCTCCAACTCCTCGCATTGCAACTCTACAGCTTGTCCTTTACCCTGAGAGGCTTGAAGAAAACCAGACGCCGAAATGCTCGTTCCTGTATTGATCCGTTTTAAAGTGGTATCGGCGTACTGATCCAATTTCAAAACAACTTGAAGTGTTTGTATCGTAGTGCCATCACTCAAAGCGATGAACTGATTGTTTCGGAATGTTCGAACCCATCCTTTCACGGTAACCTTTTCACCAATGGGTTGACCTGACAACACTTTGGAAATATCTGTATGTTTTGCCATTTTGGACTATAGTTAGAGAGCTCGCGAAATTAGCCGAAATCAGTGTATAGATTATACGGGACCCCTAAAAACCGCTTTCACGACACGATCAAAACTATAAAATGTGGGTATTTACAATGGACTTATTCTGGCCTAATACCACGAGAAGAATGCAGAATACACAAAGGAAACAGATCACGGAACACCTTATCGCGAAACATAAAAAAGGTTTCTATTGGGTGAATTAAATCGATTACGACGCTAATTCGTTCATGCGAATAGGCGAATTACTTGAATCGCTCTCCACCACTCCATCGCGAAGTCTTACTATCCGATGTGCGTGCCGGGCAATGTCCTCTTCGTGGGTAACAAGAATGATTGTATTTCCCTTGTCATGAATATCCTGCAAGAGTCGCATGATCTCATAGCTCGTTTTGGAATCAAGGTTTCCTGTGGGCTCGTCCGCTAAAATGATCGAAGGCCGATTTACCAGTGCGCGTGCTATTGCAACTCTCTGCCTCTGACCACCGGACAGTTCATTTGGCTTATGGAGCATTCTATCTCCTAATCCAACTTGCTCCAAAACTTCTTTCGCCCTTATTTCGCGCTCCATTTTTCCTATTCCGGCGTAAACCAAAGGCAAAGCCACGTTCTCTAATGCTGAGTATCGGGGCAAGAGATTAAAGGTCTGAAAAACAAAACCAATTTCTTTGTTTCTAATTTCGGCAAGCTGATTATCAGTCAATCCCGCCACATCTGGACCATTCAGAAAATACTGACCTTCAGTTGGAGTATCCAAACATCCAATAATATTCATCAGGGTACTTTTTCCACTGCCGGATGGCCCCATCAGTGCCACATACTCATTTTTGTTTACCAGTAAATCCACACCGTTCAGAGCTTTCACAGTCTCCTGGCCAATGACGTACCATTTCTTAAGTCCTTGAATTGTAATAATTGCCGACATGGGTCAAAGGTATCTCAAACTATAAATGGGTTCTTTCCACTTGTCACAATTTTATTTATCTCGCATACAACTTCGAAGCAAGGGAACCTGTCAAAAGAATAATTGTATATATTGCAATGCTAAACCTTGTTAACCACTTCTGAAATGAAACCACTGCGCATCATTCTTGCCCTTTTTACCATTGTTTTATTCGATTCTCTGCAAGCACAACTCATCGTGAACAATACGACGAACGCCGTTGCCGCTGTGGAAAACTACCTTTTGGGTGAAGGTATTGAAGCTTCCAACATCACATACATAGGCAACAACGATCAAATAGCCTCATTTACCTGTACTAGCTGTAATTTGGGGATTCCTTCCGGAGTGGTTATGAGTTCGGGAAATGCGAACACCGCGGCAGGGCCAAATAATAATGGATCCATTTCAACTTCATACTCAAGTACTTCAGATGTGGACCTTGCCCAACTCAGTGGCAATACTCTGAATGACGCGTGTATTCTGCAATTTGACTTTGTACCTACTGGTGATAGCCTTGCATTCAATTATGTTTTCGGTTCAGATGAGTATCCTGAGTTCACCAATTCAAGCTTTAATGATGCATTCGGGTTCTTCCTCAGTGGCCCTGGTATTGATGGGCCATATACCAATGATGCGATAAACATTGCATTGATTCCTGGAACGACCTTGCCCGTTACTATCAATAATCTTAATAACGGTAGCACTGGTACAAACGGCCCTTGCGAATATTGCACATACTACATACATAATGGAAACGGTGGACAAGCTCCATACAATGGAAGTAATTTTTACATCCAGCCCGATGGTTTTACTACCGTTCTTACAGCATTCGCCAATGTGCAGTGTGGTGAGACCTACCATATAAAATTAGCCATTGCTGATGCTGGTGACTCAAGCTACAACTCCTGGGTATTTCTTGAAGCAGGAAGCTTTAGCAGCAATGAACTAGGATTAGCATTTGAAACGCCCGAAATAGCACCCTCAGACACTGTGGCCTTTGAAGGTTGTTTGGGAGCAAATATTATCTTTAGTCGCCCTGCTTCTCAAGATTATGAGCAGACTTTTTTACTCGATATTGGGGGTACTGCGCAGAATGGCATCGACTACGAATTGATCAGTGATCAGGTGTTTTTTGGAGATGGTGTTCTAGAAGTGGAGATTCCAATTATATCTATTGCAGATGGTGTTACTGAAGGAATAGAAGATATTACCATTATCATTTCCTCTTCGGTTTCATGCGGTACAGATGATACGCTTCAATTCTACATCGGTGAACTTCCTCAAATGACCTCCATCATTCAAAACCAGGTAATAGAATGCGGTGAATCTGCCATGTTGAACGTCATCGTAAACGGTGGATATGGAACTTATACTGTAACATGGAACAATGGTCAAGTAGGCAATCCATTAGAAGTAAGTCCGCAGTTGCAAACCACTTATTTTTATACTGCAACTGACACATGCAGCACAATACCTTCTACCGGTTCTGTGACCGTTAGCTTTGTTGACTACCCACCTTTAGAAGTTGATGCTGGTCCCGATTTGGAATTTAGCTGCTTGGATAATTTGATTGTGGATGCCACTCCAGTAGGAGGCTCCGGCGAATACACATATGAATGGCAAGTGAACGGAGAAATAGTGTCGTTTGATGAAATTTTGAATTATTCAACTGATGATGCCGGGACGGTTGTTGTGGTAGTTACGGATGAATGTTTGGAAACAGCTTCCGATAATCTTGAGTTCTCTTTCCCGCCCGTCCCTGTATTGGTTGATCTGGGTGATGACCTCAATGTTACATGTTTAGATCTTACGCAACTCGATGCAACAGTAAATGGAGGAATTGGCAATTACACCTATGAATGGGAGGTTGAAGGAGCAACTGTGGGAAATGGCAATACGTTTGAAATACAGACTGGTGATCAAACTACTGTTTCTGTATTTGTAACCGATGCATGCGAAAATGTGGGCACCGATGAAATTGTTTTAAATGTACCGCCGGTTCCAATTGACATACTTGTAGACAATACCATCAACACCAATTGTATTTCAGATTTTGCGGTGAATGCTGCTGGTTCAGGTGGTGTAGGTTCTTACACATACGAGTGGGTGCTAAATGGAAATGTATTGAGTAACACAAATCAGTTGACATATCAAACAAGTACTCCGATCAATATTGCTCTTACTATTATAGACCAATGTGGGAACACAACTACAGAAACAGTAGTGGTGAGTTTACCGGCAGTACCTGTATTCCTAAATACCTCTTCTGGCGGAACCATTTGCGAGGGAGAAAGTGTTGAACTCGAAGCAACAGCTTCCGGAGGATTAGGTGATCTTGCATTTGAATGGATTAACGAATCCACTTCTCAAATCACTGTAGTAACTCCCAATCAAACCACTACATATACTATTGAAGTAATTGATGAGTGTGGTAACTCTAACACCGGACAAGTAACCATCAATGTACTAGTCGCACAAGATGAGTTTTCTGTGGTAGATAATTTTGATTTGTGTTTCGGTGTTACCTCCGGCGTGATCGTTTCAGGCGGTATTCCCCCTTACGAATTCTCTTATAGTTCAGACAGTCTTACCTATGTAGCCGATTCAAAATTTGTTGGAAATGTGATGGGTGATGCTACTGTCTTTGTCAATGACCAATGTTTTGGATTGGGATCCGTAGATATTCACGTTGAACCTTGCAGCATTATTATTCCAAACATTTTCACCCCAAATGATGATGACAAGAATGCTACATTCTGGATTGAAGGTTTGTTTGGATTCCCTGGAAGTGGTCTCAAAATATTTAACAGATGGGGAAATGAAGTGTACAGCTCAGAAGATTACAGTGGAAACTGGGATGGAGATGACCTTCCTTCAGGCACGTACTACTATTCTTTGAAACGATCCGATGGAGAAAACTTCAGCGGATATATTCAGATTTTAAAGGATTAATGCGCTTTTCAATTGTCCATAAACTGATAATCATTGGTTTACAGCGTCTTGAATTGTCGTATCTTGGTCCTTCTAACCAAATGTTAACCTAAATTAATGAAACAAACTGTTTGTCTGCTTGGCTTATTTGCCTTGACATTAGTGCCATTTCGGTCAGTTTCACAGCTATTTGTAGACAATAATGTAAATGCCACTGACGGCGTTGAAAATGTATTGCTTGGCAATGGCGTAGTCGTTAGCGGTATCACTTTCCTCGGAGCTTTAGAGCAAATTGGTTCTTTCACCTGCTCAGGATGCAATCTTGGAATTGGCGATGGATTGGTTATGGGAAGTGGCAATATCAATGAGGCTCCCGGCCCCAATTCAAGTGGGTCTGTTTCACTGGGCCCTAGTTCGGGATGGGGGTTTTCGGACCCGGATCTTGCCGAATTGAGTGGCTTTGCTTTGAATGATGCAGCAGTCTTGGAGTTTGACTTCGTGCCAACAGGCGATAGTCTTGTATTTCAATATGTTTTTGGCTCCGACGAATATCCCGAGTTTTCTAATTCAAGTTTTAATGATGCTTTCGGATTCTTCATTAGTGGTCCGGGTATTGCGGGAAACTTCAGCAATGGTGCCATCAATATAGCACTTATTCCGGGTACCAATCTGCCCGTAACCATCAACAATGTAAATAATGGAGGCGCAGGAACGGGCCCTTGTGAATATTGCGAATACTATATACACAATGGCAATGGAGGCGGCAACAACAACTCGAATATAGAATGCGACGGTTTTACAACTGTACTTACTGCCTATGCCAACGTGCAGTGTGGAGAAACATACCACATCAAATTGGCTATAGCAGATGCCGGCGACACAGGGTATGATTCTTTTGTGTTCCTCGAAGCAGGTAGTTTTTCAAGCAATCAAGTTCAACTCACTTTCACTCCTCCATCTATATCCCCCGATCAAAATAGTTTATATGAGGGATGCCTGCAATCGACTCTTGAATTTGAACGACCTGCTTCTCAAGCTGGCGAAGCAACCTATGAAGTAATTGTAACAGGAACGGCACAGAATGGAGTTGACTACACGTTTATACCCGATACACTTTATTTTGCTCAAGGCCAATTGAACGTGGCTATCAATGTTGAAGCGTGGATTGATGATATTCCAGAAGGCTCCGAAAACATCACAATTACCGTAATGGGGTTATCTGTATGTTCACTGGCAGATGATTCTGCTACTTTCACTTTCAGCATTCAAGATATTCCGGACTTAGAAGTGAGTATTCCAGATGTTCTTATCAACTGCGGAGAAGTCGCTGTATTGGAACCACAAATTTCCGGTGGATTTGGTTATTATGAAATTGTATGGGAAACGGGGGATGACGACTTCGTACTGCAAATGAGCCCTCTTGATCCGGTAAGTTATTCTTTCACGATCACAGATACATGCAATGTAGAGCCTTTCGAAGGAATAGCAAATATTGTGTTCCCTCCTTACGATCCCATTTCGGTGGATATAGGAAATGATTTAATTCTGTCTTGTCTAAATCCTTTAAATGTATCATCGATAGTAAGCGGTGGATATGGTGCTTATGCTTATTCATGGGAAGTGAATGGCGTCTTTGTGTCCGATCAAAATTCTATAAACTATACCACAGATGATGCAGGTGATGTTACACTTACCATCACAGATGTGTGTAATGAGGAAGGTTTTGATGAACTTGCCTTTTCATTTCCGACAGTGCCTGTTATAGTGGACCTAGGCCCGGATTTCGATGTTACTTGCCTAGACGTAACAACTTTGAGTGCGCAGGTGAGCGGCGGTATTGGTGCATATACATACTCTTGGACATCATCCGAAGAAAACTATGGTAGCAACACCACGTCTGTTGTTCAAATTGATGAAGAAACGACCATCACACTTACGATAGAAGATCAATGTGAAAATATAGGTACTGATGTCCTAATTCTCGATGTACCGCCTGTTCCTCTGTCGGTTGATTTGGGAAGTGATTTAGTAGTTACTTGCATAGACGATAACTTGATTACTCCTTTAATTGTAGGAGGAGTTGGTAATTTCACCTATTCGTGGTCTACACAAAATGGAGTTGAAAGTTTGAATCCAACATATCTCTTGCAAACGGATGAAGACATAACTCTCGCAATAGACATTGTAGATCAATGTGGAAATATAGCAAGTGATGCAATTGAAGTTGCTGTGCCTCAAGTCGCAATAACATTGGATTTGGGTAATAATCTTGAAGTGGGCTGCGTGGATATTACACCCATGAACCCTAATGCTATTGGTGGCGTTGGGAATTTTCAGTATACGTGGACAATCGATGGTGAGGTTGTAAGCTTTAATGAAAATTTCAACCTTCAGGTGAGCAATGATTCCTATCTCGGTTTGACTATAGAAGATGAATGCGGGAATTTCATTTACGATGAAATAGAAATTTCAGTTCCTCCTGTACCTGTGATCGTTGATCTTGGTCCAGATCTCGTGGTTACTTGTCTCGAAGAATCAATTCTAATTCCTTCGATCAGCGGTGGTGTTGGGACATATTCTTACCAATGGGTTTATCAAGATCTTTTGATTGGCAATGAATCTAATCAAGAGTTTCAGACGATGCAAAATGCAACGGTTCAAATCATCGTGGAGGATGAGTGTGGTAACAGCAACTATGACGAAATTCTCATATCTGTTCCTCCAGTGCCATTATATGTTTCTTTGAACACGGCAGATACAGCCATTTGTATTGGTGAAAGCATCAATCTGGAAGTGTTTTCTGCCGGAGGAGTTGGCGAGTACACTTATCAATGGACACCTGATTTTGCATCTTTAGAAACCTTGAACAACTCTCCTCAAGAGAGCACTACATATTCCGTTGTCGTTGAGGATGAATGTGGAAATCAGTCACAGACTTCCGTTTTTGTAGGAGTAGAAAATGTCAGTCCCGGTTTCATGGTAGAATACATCGGAGATTTTGGAGTTCAACTATACAATCAGAGCGACTATGGTATTAGCTATATTTGGTACTTCAATGATGGCAGCAGCAGTGAAGATGAAAATCCATATCATACTTTCCAAAATATGGAACCATGGCAAGTCACTTTGGAAGTAACAGGAGAACTTGGCTGTCAGAAATCCATTACCGAAATTTTCTATCCAATAGGAAATATATTTGTGCCTAATTGCTTTACGCCGGATGGTGATGGAGTGAATGAGGTATTCCAAGTATATGGTCACGACATTCTCAACTTCGAAATAGTGATCTTCAGTCGTTGGGGAGAAATGGTTTATCGAAGCACAGATATGAATGAAGCATGGACCGGTGGCAAAAATGGCAGCGAACACTTCGTATCTGACGGTATATACAGTTTCATGCTAAAAGCAGAAGGAATCAGAGGCAATTTTATTGAAAAATCAGGCCAAGTAACCCTTCTCAGATAGCTTTTTTTCCGATTTGGTATTTTTTACTATTAGTGTTAGAAGCAACCATTCACCTTGTTTTTGCATCAGCATATTGAAACTCGTAAATCATTATGAAACATTTTCTTTCCCTTTCCATTCTTGTGGTTTTATCTATCCTTCAGGTAAATGCACAAATCGTTATCGACAATACGCTTACTGTAGAAGAGTATGTGCAAAATGTCCTTCTAGGTGAGGGTGTCGTAGCTTCTAATATCACTTTTAACGGTGGACCGGCCAATATTAATGTTACGCAAGTAGCTAGCTTCAATAGTACTAATGCCAATGTAGGGATCGAAAACGGTATTTTTATGGCTAGTGGAGGTGTTACGCTTGCTCAGGGCCCTAATAATAGCAGCGGACTTACGGTAGATACAGGACTTGGAAATTTCAATGGCTCGGATCCCGATTTGATAGCGATTAGTTCCGGCTTCGGGATCAATGATTGGTGTATAATAGAATTCGACTTCGTGCCTACAGGCGATTCCATTTCGTTCAATTATGTGTGGGGTAGTGAGGAATACATGGAATGGGTAAATAGTCCTTTCAATGACATTTTTGGGTTTTTTCTGAGTGGTCCAGGTATAAATGGAACGTTCAGCAATGATGCCATCAATATAGCACTTGTACCAGGAACAAGTCTTCCTGTAACTATTGACAACGTGAACCTCAACAACAACGGAAGTTATTATGTCGACAACGGTGATGGTTTCACTGCTCCAAATAGCACAGACGAATTTTATATTCAGTTTGACGGATTCACTATTTCTCTTGTTGCTCAAGCGCAAGTTCAATGTGGCCAGACTTATCACATCAAACTAGCTCTTGCCGATTCGGGGGACAGTGCTTTGGATTGCGGTGTATTCCTCGAAGAAGGTTCTTTTTCTTCAAATGCATTGAATATTGTTGGAACCGTTGACAATCCACCTGGATTTTTGCCAGGAAATACTGTGCTCGAGGGTTGTGTGGATGGGTTTTTCACCATTTTCCAACCAGATATTAATTCGGCAGATACTCTTACTTTATTAATATTTGGTAGTGCAAATTCGGGTATCGATTTTCAGCCAATTCCAATCGAGGTGATCATACCTGAAGGGTCTATCTCTATTGAGATTCCAATCATTCCATTGTATGATGGTCTTGTAGAAGGCACAGAAAGCATCACAATTCAATACACATACCTCAACTCCTGCGGAGAACAGGATACTGCGGCAGCTACAATGTTTATTGCAGATTATCTCGACATGACCTTAGACCTCGACGATGTATTTATTTGTCCCGGTGAAAACACTCAAGTAAATGCAACTCCGAATGGCGGAGCACCTACCTACTCTTATGATTGGAGCACAGGTCAGTCTAGTGCCAACGTTTCTTTCAATGCCGAAGATCTCGATGATGTCCTAGAAGTGAGTGTTACGGTGGTCGACTATTGTCAAAATGAAGTTTCTGCTAGTTTTCTCATTTCTGAACCCGCACCATTTATAGTTCAAGATACGGTGGATTTTTGCCTTGGTCTTGAAACAGGTGATTTGGTAACTGGGGGAGCATCGCCATATATATATACTTTTGATACCCTCGCATTCACATATTTGGGAAACGATAAGTTCACTGCCTTAATACCCGGCACATTTTATATAGAGGTGCAGGACCAATGCGGTCAGGAAGAAGATATTTTTGTAGAAGTCGTAGAATGCGACACATTTATTCCGAATGTTTTTACTCCTTCAAATTCCAACAATTACAACGATACTTTTGTGATTCAGGGCATCGAAGGTTTTCCAAAAAGTAAGCTCACGGTATACAATCGTTGGGGAAATATCGTTTATGAAAACGAGAAATATGACAATAAGTGGAGAGCAGAGGATATTCCAGGAGGAACCTACTTCTATATTTTCAACCGCTCGGATGGAGAAAACTATTCTGGATATGTCATGATAATTCAATAAGCTACTTGAGGTAACTTACTAATTACCACACTTTTTATCTAGTTATTACGTATTGAAAGCGCACAATTTGAACCTCCCAACCCAATTGGGAGGTTTCTTTTTGAATTACTTTCGCGCTCGTACAACCTTTAGCAACCCTATTGCATCAAAGAATATAAATAAGAATTTTTGAAGATGAAGTATTTCGTTTCTATCATTGGATTAATCGCAGGGCTTACCTCGTTGGGCCAGAGTGTAAACTACCTTACCCCAGAGCAGGCCGTAGAAATTCTCTTGGGCGACGGTATCGTGGCTACAAACATTACATATGCCGGCAGTGCTGTTCAAATTGGCGAAATAGCTGGTTTTGACGGTTCAGGATTTCCGATTGGCGACGGTGTTATACTCTCGTCAGCCGATGTGGTAAACGTATTACCTCCCGGAAACTTCAATGAAGTACCTTTTGGAGAAGGTATAAGCGGCGATGCCGACTTGTTGACTGTGGCGAATAGCGTGCCACCGCTGATTGGCCAATTTTTTTCAGTTGGTTCCGTTAATGACATGTCTATTCTTGAATTCGATTTTACTCCTACAGGCGATAGTCTTTCATTTAGTTATTCTTTTGGATCAGATGAATACCTCGCTTGGGTGAATAGCTCTTTCAATGATGTATTTGCATTTTTTCTAAGCGGGCCCGGTATTACTGGACCGTATGACTCTCCTCCCGGGTTTCCGGATGGTGCCATCAACATTGCATTTCTTCCCGATTCAGATCCTGAGTTGCCTATTACAATTTCTTCTGTAAACAATGTCCTGAACACTGAATATTACATCGACAATCCCAACAATATTGGATTTGCCATAAACGGTTACACGGTAACCTTGCAAGCACTTGCTCAGGTTCAATGTGGTGAAACTTATCACATTAAACTTGCCATAGCAGATGGTTCAGATACCGCCCTCGAATCTATAGTGGTTTTAGAGGCAGGTAGCTTTAGTTCCAATGCCTTAAATATTGTGGGTGGTGTAAACAATGCTCCAGAATTTCTTCCTGGCAATACGGTGCTAGAAGGTTGTGTAGATGGTTACTTTACCATTTTCCAGCCTAACATTAATGTGGCTGACACCCTGAGTCTCATCGTTTCAGGAACCGCTACTTCTGGTATTGACTTCGAACCTTTCCCTGCAACTGTTATTATTCCTGAAGGATCCGTATCAATAGATTTAACTCTTATTCCATTGTACGATGATTTGGATGAGGGAACTGAATCTATTACCATTCAATATTTTTATTTGAATTCATGTGGTGATGCAGATACAGCTACTGCCACTATGTTTATTCAGAACTACAACTTCATGAGCCTTGACTTTGAAGATGTATTTATCTGTCCGGGAGCAGTTACAGTTGTGAGTGCCGTCCCTGATGGAGGGGTTCCAAACTTTTCATACACATGGAGTTCAGGACAGTCCAGCGCAAATGTGACTTTCGATGATCAAGATGTAGACGATTCCACAGAAATAAGTGTATCCGTTACAGACTACTGCCAGAATTCTGTAAGTGACTCGTTTATACTTACCGAGCCTGCACCATTTGAAGTGCAAGACTCTGTTGACTTCTGTCTGGGATTGGAAACTGGAGACATGGTTCTAGGTGGTGCTTCGCCTTATGAATATGAATACGACACTCTGGCCCTGGCTTACTTGGGAAATGATAAGTTCACTGCGCTTCTGCCAGGTATTTATTATATTGATGTGAATGACCAATGCGGTCAAAGCGAAACCATTTATGTGGAGGTAGTTGAATGCGACACATTTATTCCAAACGTATTTACTCCGGAAGGATCAAATGACCACAATCAATTCTTTGTTATTCAAGGAATAGAAGGATTTCCGAAGAGCAAGCTAATGGTATACAATCGATGGGGGAATTTGGTTTATGAAAGCGAGAAATATGACAACAAGTGGCGCGGAGACGATGTTCCGGCCGGTACATATTTTTATATCTTCAATCGATCTGATGGAGAAAATTTCTCAGGACATATTACGATTCTAAAAAAGTAACCCATAAAAAACCCCACTTCATTGGGGTTTTTTATTTCTAATATGGCCTTAGGGAACCGCTAAAAATCTGGAGAGAGTAATTGCTATCTTTGGGATTCAGCACTTCATTGCGCATCCCAATGCGGATTCTGGGTTAAAGACAATTCCAACTGCAAAATCTGGGTTTAATCCATAGAATGCCCTTTCTTTGAGACCAGTAGGATTTCTATCCTAACCAGCCAAAACCAAAATTAACTAAAGTAATTACCATGCTTAAAGAATTTAAAGAATTTGCAATGAAGGGCAACCTAATCGACCTAGCTGTCGGTTTTGTAATGGGAGCCGCGTTTACCAAACTTACCAGTTCATTCATCGAAGGAATGGTTATGCCATTAGTCGGTCTTATTCAAGGAAAAGACCTCACAGAATGGAAATATGTAATGAAAGCCGCTGAGGGCGAATCTGCTGAGGTTTCCCTCAAGTATGGTACTTTTCTCACTGTAACCATTGAATTCATCATTGTTGCGTTCGTAATGTTTATGGTGGTTAAAGCCATTAACAAAATGAAAAAGGCTCAACCTGCTCCCGCACCTGCTGGACCAACAACTGATCAGGTCTTGCTCACTGAAATACGCGATCTTCTGAAAAAATAACGCTTTTGGGTTATCCCATATTCAAGCCGGCAAATAAAACTGCCGGCTTTTTTTTGATTTAGAAAACATTCACAACGATTTGTGGTTGTCATTTGCAGCTTATGAGCAAATTGAAAAGTATTGTTATTCTATTTGCGCTGACCCTAGTCACGGTCTTTTGTATTGTGCGTGTTACCCATTTGCGTTTCGATTACGACTTTGAAAAGTTTTTTCCAGTTGGCAATGAAGAAAGTGACTTCTATTTTGATTTCAGATCAAAATTTGAGACCGACAATGATTTCGTAATTGTTGGGGTGGTGAGGGAAAAAGGTGTATTCAATGCTGAATTTCTTGCAAAAGTTGATAGCCTTTCAACGACATTAAAACAAACGGAAAACATTGTTGAAGTGCTGTCTCCCACGGATCTTAAAGAAGTGGTGAGAGATCCGGCACTGGGATTTTTCATCAGAAAGCCCGTAATCGACTGGGAGAATCCGGAGTCCTATCCCTCAGATTCCGCTTACATCATGTCGAGCGATTTGTACGCCGGTTCCTTTTTCTCGAAAGATGGCAAGGCACTGGCCATCAATATGAAGCACACACAAGGTCTTTCAAAGCAAGACTGCGACAAGGTTGCGGACGACATTCAGTCCATAGTCAATTCTTTTGGCTTTGAAGAAACACACATCATCGGTCGAAGCCTTGGGCAAAAAATATACGTGGAAATGATGGCTTCAGAAATGACCATCTTCGTTACGATTTCATTTTTCCTTACCCTTCTTTTTCTATTCATCGCTTTCCGATCTTTTTGGAATGTGGCTATGCCCACTCTTGTAGTACTTACTTCAATAATTTGGACACTCGGAGCTATTGAACTCATGGGTAAGGATATAGATATCATGCTCACCATCTTGCCCACGATTTTATTTGTGATTGGTATCAGCGATTCAGTTCACATACTTGCGCGTTACATAGAGCTACTTCGCTCTGGAAAGGAAAAAGTAGAGGCGATCAAAGGGTCTATCCGCGATACTATCCTGCCGACATTCCTCACTGCAATTACCACGTCAATCGGTTTCGGTACACTCATCTTTAATGGCATAGAACCCATTTCAAACTTTGGTCTTTATACCAGTTTGGGAGTGATGATGGCTTTTATCATTAGCTATGCCATGATTCCAGCCGGTTTATATTTATGCCCGCTTCCTAATATCTCTTCTCCCCTTTCCAAAAACGACTTTTGGACTCCCAAACTTCACGTTGCATTTCTTTGGGTACTGAGAAAGAGGAAAAGAATCTTATGGGGAGCTCTCATCTTCACTGCTACTTGTATTGCTATAACAACCCAAATCAATGTCAACAATTTCATGCTTGAAGACCTTGACAATGATCACTTTTTAAAGCAAGAATTCAAATTTGTTGAAGACAAATTTTCGGGGGCCCGTCCCTTTGAGATGGCTATAATGCTGAACAACGAAAATGATATTTGGGATATAAAGGTTTTGACCGAACTTGATAGATTTGATAGTCATTTGAGAAAAGAATATGGTGTGGGAAATTTGTTCTCGCTTCCCATGCTCATCAAAACCATTCACAAGGCTATGAATGGCGGACAATCCCAATATTTCTCTATACCGACAGACCCGGAAGAACTTGAGAAAATAAAAAAATTGGCAGAGCGAAAGGACTTTGCGCAAGCATTGAACCTTATGGTGAACAAAGAAGAAAAACTCATCAGATTTAGCGGAAAGGTGGCCGACTTGGGTAGAGCACATTTTGATAAAGTAAATTCTGAGCTCGAACAACTCTATAAAGAAATGAATGTAGACGCTTGGAATTACAAAGTAACAGGAACAGCGCATCTCATAGATTACAACAACAGTTATCTTGTAGAAAACATGATTTGGGATATCGTATTATCCATTTTGTCTGTTGCACTCTTAGTTGGTCTTCTCTTCTATTCCTTCCGCATTGCTCTGCTTTCATTAATCCCCAATATAATCCCTCTTATTGGCCTTTCGGCTTTTATGGTCGTGGCCGGCATAGATATCAAAATAAGTACGTCTATCATTTTCAGCATTGCCTTTGGAATTGCAGTTGATGATACAATTCACTTCATGGGCAAACTAAAACTACTTCAACAGAGAGGTTACTCAAAAAACTATGCTGTGAAAAGGACCTTTATTTCTACTGGAAAGGCCATTATTATGACGAGCCTCATTCTTTGTGCGGGCTTCGTTAGTTTGATTTTTTCCAGTTTCATGGGAACCTTTTACGTAGGTCTGCTTGTGACAATTACATTGATCATCGCGCTAGTTGGCGATCTTTTGCTCACATCAGTACTGGTAATGCTTTTTGCTAAAGAGAATAAAAAATACTTGGAGAAGTCGATTGAACCTCGGATTGCCAAAACGATTCAAGAAGAATAAAACATTAATTTATCCCTAAATTTAGTATAAATCCAATGAGGATGCACAGGGGAACACTATATCATGCGAATCACTTTATATTTATCCCCAAATGGAATTTACCGCTACTCAGATTGCTGCCCTGATCGATGGCACCATAGAAGGAAACGCCGATGTTCGCGTTCACAATCTTTCGAAAATTGAAGAAGGAATCGAGGGTACTCTTACTTTCCTCGCAAATCCCAAATATGAAGAGCACATATATAAAACTGGGGCTAGCATAGCCATCGTTTCAAAAGATTTCGAACCTTCCTTGCCGCTGCCTATAGGTCTCACTCTCGTGAAAGTGGCTGATGCTTATGGTGGTTTTGTAAAACTACTGGCTGCATATGATCAAATTCGTCAACCAAAAGCCGGAATCGATTCCCAATCATACATTTCTCCTAGTGCAACAATTGGTGAAAATGTGTATATCGGTCCTTTTGTCTTTATTGGAGACAATGCAAAAATTGGCAGCGGTTGCCGGCTCTACGCAAGCTCTTATGTAGGTCACGGAACCAAGGTTGGCAATGATACAGTTTTGTTCTCCGGTGTTAGGATATACAATGACTGCACTATAGGAAATCAGTGCACTTTTCACTCGGGTGTAATTATTGGCGGCGATGGTTTTGGATTTGTACCGAACTCAGAAAATAATTACAACAAAGTTCCTCAAATTGGAAATGTCATCATTGAAGACTACGTTGAAATCGGAGCCAACACTACAGTGGATAGAGCAACACTGGGTTCCACTATCATTCGCAAAGGTGTAAAACTAGACAACCTCATACAAATAGCCCATAATGTTGAGATTGGCGAAAACACTGTTATTGCAGCTCAAACAGGAGTAGCAGGCTCTACCAAAATTGGAAAAGATTGCATGATTGGTGGACAGGTAGGAATTGTTGGTCACATCACAATAGCCGATAAAACAAAAATTGCCGCCCAAAGCGGAATTGGTCATTCATTAGCGCATCCTAATACAATTGTTCAGGGTTCTCCTGCCTTTCCTATAATGGACTACAAAAAAGCTTATGTTGGGTTTAGGAAACTTCCCGAACTTATGGCACGCCTGGATTCCTTGGAGGCAGAAATTCGAGCGCTCAAAAATCTATGATCTGGAATATAATTGTTAATCAACACCGCAATTTTCCGCGTTAAGTCTTATATGCGCTACTTAGCAAAGCGCCAAGAAAAACACGGAGTACACTCACCTTTTGTGTACGATCTGATGACCCTTCACTTGCCGCGAAAAAAACAATTTGCTTGCTTTGGTGACATAGAATTTCAGAGGGAAAAAATGCTGGAGAATGATTCTTTAATCACTGTTGTAGACTTAGGCGCCGGCTCGACTCTGAACCAATCCCAACAAAAAAAAATCTCCACAATCGCAGCCATTAGCTCAAAACCCCGTGTTCAAGCCCAAGTCTTTTTTAAAATTGCTAATCTGCTCCAACCGCACACAATACTTGAACTAGGAACAAATCTTGGATTGACAACCTCATATCTCGCAAAAGCCTGCCCTAACGCTCAAGTGGTGACTATCGAGGGTTCCAAGATCCTTGCAGAAATAGCCAAAGAAAATATTCATTCATGTGGTTGCACCAATGTGAAAGTGGTGGTAGGCTCTTTTGACCAAAATTTAGATCATGAACTAACAAAACTCAAATCAGTTGGCATGGCTTTTATAGATGGAAATCACCAAGAAGAAGCCACTCTTTTATACTGGAGCCAAATAACCAAGTACTGCGATGAAATGTCCATAGTAATCGTCGACGACATATACTGGTCCAAGGGAATGAATAACGCTTGGAACCGAATCAAACAGCAATCAGAAGTTTCTCTTAGCCTCGATTTTTTTCATTTCGGGGTGATCTTTTTCTACAATGGCATTGAAAAACAGCACTTCACGCTAAAAATCCCTTGAAATAAATCTTCGAAATCGCATTTCATTCTTTGGCTTTGGCACAGTCTATGCTTAAATTTGACTTTCCTAAACAATAAATTGACAAGAGAAATGAAGAAGATTCTGATTATCGCACTAATGTGTGCACCTATGCTCAGTTTTGCCCAGACCAAAACAACCGATGCCGCTGCCCCTTCTGGTAAATCAACTGCTGCTCTACCTAAAGAATACACACCGGAGAGTATTTTTGGCACTCTTATCGTGTTTGAGAACAACGCGAGAACAAGTATTCGCATGGATTTTGGCCGTGAACTTGGAGTGAGTCTGAAGGACAAAGACCTCGTTTTACAAATAGAAACGCTAAGAGAAACTCAGTTTTTGAGTATTCCTGATGCAATAAACTTTTTGTCTTCACAAGGATATCGCTTAGTAAACTCATTCAATTTTACAAATAACGGTAAGATTGAAACCCACTTTCTTTTCGAAAAGAGGGTAACTAAAGCTCCAGGAACAGGTGAAGTTGGAGGTGTTCAAAGGCCGCCTGCTAATCCGGCACCAAGAGATCCGGCAGCTAGACCGAATCCAGGTGCTCCTGCTGACACAAAAACAAAAGAAAAGAAATAAGTTCACATTTCGAAAAGGCCCCGCAAAGAGCGGGGCCTTTTTTATGCGTTGAAGTTCGATCGAACAATATCCAACAAATAGGATTTAGAATTGAATAATCAGTGGAAAAAATGGCTTTGTTTCGATGGACGAATCTGACGGTCCCCATAGCATGATTCTATCCAATACCAATTCTGCTTACTAAATAGTCCAAACTATTTCATGAGCATGAATTGGTAAAGACCGTCAAAGTAGCTGTTAAAGGCCAATGGAGTCAAACGGAATTGGACTATTACAGATACATAAACCCAAATCAAGCGATAGAAAAATTGCACCCTAATTTTGCCGATGAATGCAGTATTCTATCGCTTAGATTTGAGAATCCCGCACGCATTCTACAAAAATTGCCCTCATGCGTAATGCGGGATAAACGGTATACCACTTCATGCATGCAAGAGCCTGCAGCGCATTACCTAAAACAGACTTCCAATGCGCAAGGCAGGATTAAGCAACATTGGTATAAATTAGCAGATCACTAAACTATGTCAAACCCAAGGAAAACTTTCTGGCTGCTCAACATATTGAGCATCTATATCCTACTTCAACTTACCTGGTGGGGGTTTCTTCTTATCCGCACGTCAGATATAACTCGAGGAGATCATTTCGTTCATCCAAAGCCAGAAATGATAGTTGGAGAAGGTTTGGTTTTTCTGTTTCTACTAGGAATGGGGTTTTGGTTTATTAGAAAAAACATTAAACAAGAGTTGAAGTTAGCCAGAATGGAAAAAACCTTTCTATTGTCTGTTACTCATGAACTCAAGACACCCATTTCTGCCATAAAACTTTTTCTAAATACCCTTAAAAATCGAAAACTCGAAGAACATCAAATCCGAGAGATATTAGATCATGCCATCCAAGAATCAGATCGTCTGCAAAACCTCACTGAAAATGTGCTTTTGGCAACTCGAATGGATCACGAAAGTGGAAACCTTATTCTCCAAGAAATTGACTTTTCGGAACTCGTGAAATCTCAAATGAATAGGTGGCAACGTACCCATGGGCAAAAAAGAAAATTCCTCACCGATGTTTCTGTACAAATAAACATACAAGCAGATCCTAACTTGCTCATTGCTCTTCTAAACAACCTCGTGGACAATGCAGTGAAATACAGCGGCGAAAATGGTGAGGTAAAAGTTAGTCTATCGCAAGATGAAGTTTCAGTGATCCTTCGTGTCTCTGATAATGGCCTAGGAATTCCGGAAGAAGAAAAATCTCAGATCTTCGAAAAATTTTATAGGAGCGGTAATGAATCCACAAGGGTTCACAAAGGCACTGGCTTAGGTTTATATCTCGTTAAATCCATTGCCCGTCTGCACGACGCTTCCGTGATGCTCAAAAACAATACACCTCAAGGTGCAGTGTTCGAAGTAATATTTGCGCAAAACCCTTAGTATGAAAAAAAAAGTAGCACTTATAGTTTTAGATGGCTGGGGACATGGAGCGAAAAATGAGAGCAATGCAATTTTTTGCGCCTCCACTCCATTCACAGACAATTTATATAATCAATATCCGAATGCTCAACTTCGAACGGATGGCGAAAATGTAGGACTACCACAAGGTCAAATGGGTAATAGCGAAGTGGGACACATGAATATTGGTGCAGGCAGAATAGTGTATCAAGATCTGGCGAGAATAAACTTGGATATCCACAATGGACTGCTGGCTTCAAATACTACTTTAAAGCTGGCGTTCGAAACCGCCATTAGAAAAAACGTTCCACTTCATTTAATGGGATTGTTGAGTGATGGTGGTGTGCACTCGCATATAGATCACTTGAAAGCTATATGCACATGTGCCATTGAAGCTGGCGTACGAAAAATACTCATTCATGTATTTACGGATGGCAGAGATACCGATCCTAGATCTGCTCTAGGATTTATAAACGATCTTGAAAAACATATTACTAATTCAGCAGCTCGTATTACAACCATTTCGGGAAGGTATTTTGCAATGGACCGCGACTTGAGATGGGAGCGAATAAGCAAATCATATCATACGATGGTTTCAGGAGAAGGCTTGGTATTTGAAACGGCGAAAGAAGCCATAGAATCTTCCTACAATCTCGGAGTAACTGATGAATTTATTTTGCCTTGTAGAATTGGAAATCATGCGGAACTAATAAAAGATGATGACGTTGTTTTATGTTTCAACTTTCGCACAGATCGTTGCAGAGAAATAACCAGAGCACTTACGCAAGAATCATTTCCTGATTTCAAAATGCGGCCACTCAACTTGGAGTACTATACCATGACGAACTATGATGACACTTTCAAAAATGTAAAATCTATATACGTCAAAGACAACCTTGGAATGACCTTGGGCGAGATGATTTCGGTGAATGGACTCACACAGATTCGCATCGCTGAAACAGAAAAATACCCGCATGTAAGTTTCTTCTTTTCCGGAGGACGTGAAAATCCCTTTGATGGAGAAAATCGAATTATGATCAATTCTCCGAAAGTGTCCACTTATGATCTACAGCCCGAAATGAGCGCGCCGGATGTGGCTAATGCTATTTGTGTTGAAATGGAAAAAAACGCTCCGGATTTTGTTTGTCTCAATTTTGCCAATGCCGATATGGTTGGTCATACTGGTGTATTTCCGGCTATTGTAAAAGCGGTTGAAACGGTAGATAAATGCCTTCAACAAGTTGTAGAATGTGGACTAAATCAAGGATACTCATTTGTGATTTTGGCCGATCATGGCAATGCAGAAAAGGCCCTGAATGAAGATGGAACTCCCAATACAGCCCATACCACCAATCCTGTTCCAGTGTGGGTAATCGACGGTGATGTTCATGCTGTTTCCAACGGAGTGCTTGCTGATGTGGCTCCCACTATTCTAAAAATACTTGGTCTTAGCAAGCCTACTGAGATGACTGGAAACTCGTTGGTGTAAGTTTCGATGTAAAAAAATATTCCATAAAAAAAGGCTGTCAATAATGACAGCCTTTCTCATGTACAACATTTTGTATTCTATTTCTTTTCGTCTTTCACTTCTTCAAAATCCACATCAGTCACTTCGCCATCTGCAGTTCCTGAATCACCTTCCGGAGCTGCGCCCGCGTCTTGCTGAGTTGCATTGTACATATCTTGACTAGCTGCCTGGAATACGGTGTTCAATTTATCCATAGCTGGCTTTATCATCTCAAGATTCTTCTCGGCGTATGCAGATTTTAATTCGTTGAGAGCAGATTCAATTTCAGTCTTTTTATCCGCTGGAATTTTATCTCCAAACTCTTTTAGATTTTTCTCCGTCTGGAAAATCAATGAATCCGCTTGATTGACGATATCCGCTTGCTCGCGCTCTCTCCTATCGGCATCGGCATTCGCTTCAGCTTCGCGCTTCATCTTTTCTATTTCGTCCTTAGACAACCCTGAGGAAGCTTCGATTCGAACTTGATGTGATTTGCCTGTTGCTTTATCTTTTGCAGAAACATTCAAAATACCATTGGCATCGATGTCAAAAGCAACTTCAATTTGAGGAATACCTCTTGGTGCAGGTGGAATTCCATCGAGGTGGAATCGACCAATTGTGCGATTATCTTTCGACATGGCTCGTTCGCCTTGCAGAATGTGTATCTCTACACTCGGCTGGCTATCGCTTGCAGTCGAAAACACTTCCGACTTCTTGGTTGGTATAGTTGTATTCGCTTCGATCAACTTGGTATATACTCCACCCATCGTTTCGATTCCCAAACTCAAAGGGGTTACATCCAGAAGCAATACATCTTTCACTTCTCCGGTGAGAACTCCACCTTGAATAGCGGCACCGATAGCCACAACTTCATCCGCGTTCACACCCTTGCTCGGCTCCTTTCCAAAATACTTCTTTACTGCATCCTGAATTGCAGGAATACGAGTGGAACCACCCACCAGAATCACCTCATTGATATCGTTGGTTGAAAGTCCTGCTTTCTCCAATGCTGTTTTACAAGGTGCAATGGTGCGCTGAATTAAACTGTCGGCCAATTGCTCAAACTTAGCGCGTGTAAATGAACGCACCAAGTGCTTTGGTATTCCATCCACAGGCATAATGTATGGCAAATTGATCTCTGTTGTAGTTGAAGACGAGAGTTCAATTTTCGCTTTTTCAGCACCATCTTTCAAACGTTGCAGTGCCATTGGATCTTTTGTCAGATCAAACTGATTGCCGTTTTCAGTTTTAAATTCCTGAACCAACCAATCTATAATAACCTGATCAAAATCGTCTCCTCCTAAGTGTGTATCGCCATCTGTTGAAAGCACTTCAAATACTCCATCTCCGAGCTCCAAAATACTTACGTCATGGGTACCACCTCCACAATCGAAAACCACAATTTTCATGTCTTGCGCTTTCTTGTCGAGGCCGTATGCCAATGCAGCCGCTGTTGGCTCATTGATAATTCTTTTAACCTTCAATCCTGCAATCTCGCCAGCTTCTTTCGTTGCTTGACGCTGAGCGTCATTGAAATAAGCCGGCACAGTAATTACAGCTTCCGTGACTTCATGTCCGAGATAATCCTCTGCTGTTTTCTTCATTTTCTGAAGAACCATGGCAGAAATCTCTTGTGGAGTGTATTGTCTGTCGTCTATTTTGACACGTGGGGTGTTGTTTTCACCGCGAATAACCTGATAAGGAACCCTTGTTGCTTCCCTTTGGCTTTCATCGTAGGTGTTTCCCATAAACCTCTTTATGGAAAATATCGTTTTGGTTGGGTTGGTGATAGCCTGACGTTTTGCAGGGTCTCCGACCTTGCGCTCGCCACCTTCTACAAAGGCTACAATTGAAGGAGTGGTGCGCTTTCCTTCGCTATTTGAAATCACTACCGGTTCGTTACCTTCCATTACGGCAACGCAGGAATTAGTGGTTCCAAGGTCTATTCCGATGATTTTGCTCATTGAATTTGAATTTTCTATTAATCTTTCAACCGCTTGTCAATCATAGTGCCATGCACCTTTTTCTGCCAAAAAGTGAAAACTTGTCAGAAAAAAGTGACAGGTTGCATGGTCCTAACCCTTTTTCAATCAAATTTAGCATTGTGAGAAACTTTTATTTGCTTGTCCAATTGAACTGTCCTCTTTCCTAATCTTTGTCAGACCAACCATATTTATGTTCTAACAGCTATGACTAAACTTTACTTTTCTGGCCGAGCGCGAATGCTCCTTGGCCTGCTGCTACTTACTCTATCACCCCAAATTGCGATAAGTCAGTGCGTAAATGATAATTTATTTTGGATTGACATTACCCCTCCAGGAGTAGGTCTTTCTACCAGTACCACATGTATTTTTGGAGGCGAATACTGCTCTGCCACGGTATGTGAAGGTGCTTCGTACACTTTTAGCACTTGTGCCACCAACTCTTTCGATACCCAAATAACACTCTACAGCGAAACCGGCGTTTATTTGGCCTATAGTGATGATTTCTGTGGCACTCAATCCAGTGTTTCATGGGTTGCTAACTTCTCCGGGCAGGTTAGAATTTTGGTCGACGAATGGTCTTGCTTGGACAATGAAACATGTGCAAATCTTGTTTGTACTCAAAATACCGCATGCAGCACCAGCGGTTTCACCATTTGCGATTGCAATGGCGTAGTGCATTCAGAAGGCGTACTTGATTGGATAGGTGATGGATTTGCCGATGACAATTCTTATTCATGGGAAGGTCAATTCGTAGATTTTAACTGCGCCACTTGGGGTTATGATTGCGGAGATATACCCGGAGCACCAACAAATGACCCTTACGGTGTTTGCTTTGGTTTTCTGCCTCCACTTAATGGCTGCGCAGGAAGCTCATGTGAAGTATACGATGTGTCTTTTAATTCCTATGGTTGTGTAGGACAAACTGAAGATCTCGATTTTTATGTATACTTTACAGGTGCATGCGAAGTTTATTCAATTTGGACCTACATATCGGAATTAGGATGGTTCGAACTTGTCTTAGGTCCGGGCATTGGTTCCGGAGACCCCATTTCACTGCTTTTCAATCTGCCAAACACCGAATATCTTTATTATTTTGAGTTGACAGATGGAAGCCAATCTGATCTTTACTCTTATGTCACATTAGACTGCGGAAATGTTGGCTGCACTTTTCTAGACATCGACTATTTAGAAACAGATTGCTTTAATCTCGGTGGAATCCTATATCCAGCAGGAAATATCTATTTTGATTATTTAGGTGACTGTTTGGTAGATGGAATTTATAGCTCGGTGAATGGTGGTGCATTTACCTATCTCGATTTGAGTGCATCTCAATACAGCAGCGGAGATTTCGTGGAATTGTACTTTGGATTTCAAGGTTCCTTCTATGAGATTTATTATGTGCTAGACAATGGTTCTGTTTCTCCAAGCACGTTCTTCACAACTGAAGATTGCACTTTTGGTGAAGTAACAACAATTTGCGACTGTATGGGTACACAGCACTCTTCGGGAGTGTTAACTTGGTTGGGTGATGGATTTGCAGATGATGGCACTTTCGAATGGGAAGGTCAATCCGTAGATTTCAATTGTGCTAATTGGGGCTATGACTGTGGCGACATTGACGGAGCTCCGGATTTTGATCCCTATGCAGTATGCTCCGGCAATCTGCCTCCTGCTAATGGATGTGCACTTGCAGAATGTTATGAACTCGAATTCGACGTGCTCACTGACTGCTTTCCAGCAGAAACGTCTATCGCTATATTCAATGAATTTGGCGAAGAAATTTATTACGTCCCAGCGGGAACATTTACAGAAGACTATACTCTTTATACTTCTTATTTATGCTTGCCTCCAGGATGTTATACTTACACCATTTATGACTCCTTCGGCGATGGTCTGTCTACATTAGATTGCCCTTCTGATGGCGGATATGGTGTGTGGGACCCAATTACAGGAGCATACATCATAACGGGTCCTGCCGCTTTTGGTTCTTTGTATGAACTTGATTTCTGCACTCCTAATGAAACATCTTGTTCTAATCTAGATCTATTCTTAAGCTCTGAACCCTGCATTCCCGATGGAGATTTATTACTTCCATCATACTCCTATATATTCGACTTTGATGGCAACTGCGATGTGAGTGAACTATACTTAAGTGCTGACGGCGGCTTATTTGATTTCTATGATGTAAGTGCCAATGGCTGGAATAGTGGCGATGAAGGAGCCTGGTTCTATCTTGTAGAAAGCACTAACTATACTATGTTTTACGTACTCGATGACGGAAGTATTTCACCACTCTTTGATTTCACAACTGGAAATTGTGCAAACGAAATTACCGTTTGCGACTGTGCCGGAACAGAACTCAGTATCGGCGTAACATCTTGGTTGGGTGACGGATTTGCCGATAATGGTTTCTACCAATGGGGCGATCAATACGTAGACTTTAACTGCGCAACATGGGGTTATGACTGCGGAGACATCGATGGTGCTCCTTCCATTGACCCATACAATGTTTGCGGCGGTGGTTTGCCTCCTAACAACGGTTGTGAAATAGAAGCAGTGCTCGGTTGCACAGATCCGGAGGCAATTAACTACAATCCTAGTGCAACTGTGAATGATGGTTCTTGCATATACAACCTGCTTGTAGGGTGCACTGATAATGAAGCTTGCAATTACAATCCTCAAGCGATTATAGACAATGGAACTTGTGAATATGTGACTTGTGCAGGTTGCACAGATCCCGACGCTACCAACTACGATTCAACAGCAACAATTGATGATGATTCCTGCAACTATGATGACATAGAAGGATGTACTGATGAAGAAGCCCTTAACTACAATCCTTTTGCAAACGTAGATGATGGTTCGTGTATCTACAATTGTGAATTCCCAGATATCACATACGACGCATATTGTGTGCCCGGTGAAACAGATGTTTTCTACATACTTGTAGATATTAATAGCCTAGGAAATGGCGCACCCTATACTCTAACAAATACGGCAGATGATACCCAAGTGCAGGTCAATTTTGTAGGTAATATTGAACTCGGTCCATTTGACAATGAATTACAAGTTGTAGTTCAAGTTGTAAGTAACTTGCTAGATGGATGTTTCATTACATCACAAATTATGACCGAAGACTGTTCAAGTGGAATAATACTAGGTTGCACAGATCAGGCTGCTACTAATTACTACGACGATGCCGATGTAGATGATGGTTCATGTGTATATGACTTTCTGCTGTGCGACTGCGACTTTAACACCTTCTCTCCTTCTGAAAGATTCAGATTGGGTGACGACAATGCCGATACTGGTTCAGGTGGAGACCCTAATTTCGATTGTGCCGCGTGGGGATATGATTGTGGAGATATTGCAGGTGCACCCGATGAAGACCCATATAATGTCTGTTCAGGAAATATTCCAGATGAACTAATAGCAACTGCAACAGGATGTCCACTTACAGTAAGTGAAACCGAATCAGACGCATGGATTATTTTCCCTAACCCTAGCAATGGGTTGATAACTCTGCAGAATGGTGGCAATGTGGGAAGAGTTACTCTTTCTGTTGTTGATCTCACCGGAAGATTACTCCTAAGCGAAACGGTGAATGTACCTCAGCGATCAAACTATCAATTAGATCTATCCTCGTTTGCCAATGGATCTTATACTATTCAAATAGATAAAGACGGAATACTCGAGTTCCATCAATTGGTTATTTCGAAATAAATTTTTCTAAAACGTAAAAAAACCCCACCATGTGTGGGGCTTTTTTTTATCCTTCTTTTCGGACTTAGACTTTTCAGAAAATAAATCTGGTATACAGGCTATGTTTGTATCGCAAAATGAACAAAACTGAGTGCCTCTGCGTACATAGATCAAATCGGCAAAGAAATAGTGCTAGACAAAAAACCAAAGCGCATTATTTCTCTTGTACCCTCGCAGACAGAATTGCTCTTTAATTTTGGTCTCGAAGAGGAAGTGGTTGGCTTAACAAAGTTTTGTGTGCATCCAAAAGGATGGTTAAGTCAGAAAAAAATAATAGGAGGAACAAAAAATCCCAATATCCAACTTATTCAATCACTCAATCCGGATCTAGTAATAGCGAATAAGGAAGAAAACAGAAAAGAAGATATTGAGATCATATCCCAATTTTGTCCGGTGTGGGTAAGTGATGTACATAACCTCAATACTGCATGCGACATGATTCTGTCATTGGGGGAAATTGTAGGAAAATCAGATATTGCAAATCAACTGATCAATGACATTCGGAATTCTTTTGGAACATTGAATTTGTTCTCGTCACATATCAGGTGCGCATACCTCATTTGGTGGAACCCAATAATGCTCGCCGGACCAAATACATTTATAAATTATATGTTGACCACTATTGGAATGACAAATGTTTGTGATTCTAATGAGAGTAGATACCCCGAACTTTCACTCGGGCAGATTAAAGAGTTCGATCCTGAAGTCATCCTATTGTCGTCCGAACCTTTTCCATTCTCGGAAAAACACATTCGAGAGCTGCGAAAAGAGTTTTCGAATACAAAAATCATACTTGTTGATGGTGAGTTGTTCAGTTGGTATGGCCCTAGACTTCTCTTGTTTAAGGAATATGCCCAAAAACTCAAGATACAACTTTTTTGAAGATATTTCCTCTCAATCGGAGTATTCACAATACAGCAATAAAAAAAACCATTAATTAACGTTTGGACCGTCCAATTTGAATGGAAATTTGCAGCGTTCATTACAACCGCCCATTTGAAGCAATATCAACGACTTAATATACTTTTTGCAGCAATTGCCTCGCTCATAACGAGCTTTGGAGCGGTACATTCTCAGACCGTAGGTGTAGTGCTGAGCGGCGGTGGTGCAACCGCTCTAGCTCACGTGGGTTTTCTCAGGGCACTCGAAGAGCACAATGTCCCGATAGACTACATTGGCGGAACCAGCATGGGTGCTGTAATCGGGGCAATGTATGCTGCCGGATACAGCGTAAACGAAATTGATAGTATCACAGCATCCAGAGAATTCCTCCAAATGGCCACCGGCTCACTCGATGATCATCTGAAGTTCTATTTCAAAGAGTACTCGCCGGATGCAGGAATGGCAACCATCAAATACAATGACGGCAAATTTTTAAGCAATGCTCTTCCTTCTTCCCTCATCAATCCTGTGTTGCTCGATTGGAATTTCATGGCAGGATTTAGTCAAGCAGATGCCGCAGCAGGTTATAACTTCGACAGTCTTTATGTGCCATTCCGTTGTCTTGCAGCAGACATTTATAACAAAAGACAGGTTGTTTTCCGAGAAGGGCATTTGAATGTCGCTGCGCGCGCTTCTAGCACCTTTCCTTTTTATATTCCCGCTCGACGTATCAATAATGCACTCCTTTTCGATGGGGGTATTTACAACAACTTTCCCGCTGATGTGATTTATCATGAGTTCATTCCCGATATTATCATCGGCTGCAATGTTTCAGAAAATTCTGAACCGCCAGATGAGAATGATCTGTTTTCGCAGTTAGAAAACATGATTCAATACACTACCAATTTTGAACCTATCTGCGAATACATGATTATCGTAGAACCCTCTTTGGAAGAAGTTGGAACATTTGATTTCGATAAATTGGAATTGGCAAAAGTGAGAGGTTACGAAGCCACAAATGATAGCATTGTCAAAATATTGAGCATTATCGATAGACGACAAACTATGGAGGATAGACAGAAAAAAAGAAAACTGTTCCAGTCGAAGTTTAAACCGCTTATCATCGAAGAAGTTCAAATTTCAGGTCTTGAAGGTGCTCAAAAAAACTACGTCCGACAGATCGTGGGCCGAAAACCAGGGAACATTCCTATCTCAGAATTGAAGATCCCATACTTCCGTATTTTTGGTGACGACAAAATCCGAAGCATCTTTCCTGTGCTCACCATTCAGCCAGAAACAGGACTTTACAAACTCGATCTCGATGTAGAAAAAGAAAAGGATTTGTTTCTTTCATTTGGTGGCAATTTCGCTTCGAGGTCAATCAATACAGGATTCATTGGATTGCGCTATAACCTCTTTGGTAAAACGTCAGGTACCTTATCGGCCAACAGTTACTTCGGAAGGTTTTATGGTTCTGTGAATGCAAATATCAGATGGGATGTTGCATCAGCTATTCCATTTTCATTTCAAGGCGGATTCACTTTAAACAGATGGGATTATTACAAATCCCTTGCTACTTTTTTTGAAGACGTAAAACCCTCATTTATTGTTTTGAATGAACGTACCGGTGGAGTGGCGCTCAACTTCCCGGCCGGTAACAAGGGTACTTTGAAACTTGAATCCCATTATTCATTGTGGTTTGACGAGTATTATCAGACCCAGGAATTTTTAAGTACCGACACTGCTGATCACACGGAGTTCAGAAATGTGGCTGGGAAATTAATTTGGGAGCGAAATACTCTGAACCGAAAACAGTTTGCAAACAAGGGAACCCTTCTTCTCATTTCGGTGAAATACACCGGAGGAGAAGAATGGACAATTCCCGGCACTACCTCTGAAATACGAGATACTATAAGAGCAGACCATGCATGGTTTACGATAAAACTGAAATACACCAACTACTTTGAGCAACTTGGAAATCTTTCTGCGGGCTTTAGTCTCGAAGCAGTAGCATCTAACCAGCCATTCTTCAACAACTATATTTCAACAATCATAGCCGCGCCTGCCTTCCGCCCCATTCCTGAAAGCAATACCTACTTTCTGCCTCAATTCAGGGCTCACAATTACGCCTCAGTTGGTCTGATCACTTCATATTCATTGGGTAAAAACTTCGATCTGCGTCTCGAAGCACACGTATTTAACGCTTTTGGAAGAATTACTCCAAACACCTTTGTACAGGCCGAATACGACTACGACCCTCAACCACTTTTCTTGGGAAGTTCCGCACTTATTTTTCACTCTCCAGTAGGTCCTCTTAGCTTTAGCGCCAATTTTTACGACAAGAAAGACCTTCCATGGAGTTTGCTATTCAACTTCGGTTACCTGATCTTTAATCCATCTTCAAGGGACTGAGATTGGCAAAATTGAAAGCTAAGCAGCAAATAAGAAGTAAACCGGGTGAAACTAACAACAAAAAAACGTAGGTTTGAGGCCAATTTCAGCATTAAATGAGTAAAATTCGATTTGCAGTTATTGGTGCCGGTCACATCGGAAAACGCCATGCCGAAATGATTTATCGCCATCCCGAAGCAGAGTTGGTAGCCATGTGTGATACACGCACCAAAGAAGAATGCAATTTTTTATACGACGTACCATTCTTCCATGATGTAGAGAAAATGCTGAATGAAATTTCTTGCGATGTTGTTTCTGTCTGCACTCCAAATGGATTGCATGCTCAGCATTCGATGCTCGCCTTGGAAGCGGGTTGCCATTTAGTGGTAGAAAAACCCATGGCACTCACTAAAGCCGATTGTGAAAATATAATTCATACATCACTACAGAATCACAAACAAGTGTTTTGTGTAATGCAAAACCGATATAGCCCTCCTTCAGAATGGATAAAAAATCTGATAGATAAAAAAGTTCTTGGGAAGATTTTTATGGTCAACATCAACTGTCTTTGGAATAGGGACAATCGATACTACAGCAAAAACTTTTGGAAAGGTTCGGGCGAATTAGATGGCGGCACCCTGTTCACTCAGTTCTCTCATTTTCTTGATATCATGTACTGGTTGTTTGGTGATATCACCAATATTCAATCGCGCTTTGCGGATTTCAATCACCAAAATCAAACAGACTTTGAAGATTCTGGAATAGTGAATTTCGATTTCGTAAAAGGAGGAATGGGAAACATTCTATTCTCTACAAGTTTATACGACACCAACTTTGAGAGCAGCATGACCATCATTGGTGAAAACGGAACTGTGAAAATCGGTGGTCAGTATATGAATGAGGTAGAATATTGTCATATCAAGGATTACAAAATGCCCGAACTTGCTGCTGCCAACCCTGCCAACGACTACGGAGATTACAAGGGTTCTGCGGCTAATCATGTCTACATTATTCAAAATGTTGTAGACACATTGAAAGGTCGAACCAATATCACAACCAATGCCCTAGAAGGTCTTAAGGTGGTTGATATCATTGAAAGAATATATCATTCGGGCAAGGTTCCTAACAAATTGGTAAAGGCATCGGCCGTTGCCGGTCATTAATACTATTCAATTTGATTGCACGGGAAATTTCTGAAGTCGAAAAATCTTCATTCCTGAAAATTGCAGAAGAATGTGATTCTGTGTTTTGCAGCAACTCGTTTTCTTCTTCCTTTGGACCAGAATTAGTGCATTTCGGGATATTTGATAAAACACAAACATTAGTTGGAGGATTCGTTGCGCTCCGAGCCAAACTCAAAGGTATCAGCGCACTTATAGACCCTACGTATGCCCCACATTGTGGTTTGTTTCTTCAAAAAAAGATCGAAAATGGTTTTAAACGAAACCAACAAATTAAAAAAGTAATGGAGGCAATCACCACTTGTCTCAATGCTCAAAAAGTTAAAATTATTTCCATTTCGTTTCCTCCTGAATTCAATGATCTGCAAATAGCTCAATGGACAGGATTTGACGTGAAGGTTAAATATACTTATCGGCTCGACCTCAAACTAAGCTTGGAAAATATCATATCCGGATACAATCCAAAATTGAAATCATCTATGCAAAAATTTTTCAACGGAGAACTTTTAGCGAGCCCCGACCTCTCGACAAATGAGTTGATACGAATGATTCGTTCCTCTCAGAAATCGAAAAACATAAAAAAAAATGAAGCCCATCTTGAAAAGTTGGCTCAATCCTTTATAGAGAAAAATAAACACGCCACGATTGCATACAAACTCACTTATGGAGATAACATATCCAATGTTACTTTTTGCATACACGGAAGTAAAACTTGCTATTACTTGATGGGAGCGCTCAATAAAGAGACCCAAGGAAAAAACGCCGGACCAATTTGTATTCATCAGAGCATCGTTGAAGCGAAGTTGAGAAACCTTTCGGTATTTGATTTTGAAGGAAGCAGTATTCCTGCTATCGAATCTTTTTTTCGCTCATTTGGCGGTGAACTTACACCTTATTATCGACTGCAAAAATGTCCTAGTCTCTTGAAAAGATTTCTCAAATAAGGCCACTTCATGCGTGCAAGATCCTACAGCGCATTACCCAAAATAGACTTCCAATGAGCAATGCAGGATTGTCACATTGGTATAACACTGGAATTATTCTTTTGAACCTTTCTAAAAGACACAAAAAAAGGGAGCCATAATTGCTCCCTTTGTATTGTGTCCAAAATTCAATTTATCCTGTTATCGTATCATAAGTTACTTTGTACTCGGGGTCTTGTGAAAATAACTCCATGCCCAAATCCAACCAAGTTTTAGCAGTAGCTTTATCGCCCGAATCTGCCGTAGAAACTCCTATCAACAACAAAGCTTCCTTCAAAAGTCCCCTTTGCTCCTTTTTGTAATGACCATAATCTTTGTTCTTCAAAAGTTCTACTGCTGCGATCATCGATTCTTCTGACTCCTTTTTTGATTTCATTGCACCCTCTACAATTCCTCTCATAATCAATGCCCCTGCATCTTTTGGATCCATATCCACCAAGTAATCGTACATTGATTTCGCTTTTGTATACTTCTCTGTATCATACATCAAATCAGCCTCTGAAATCGTGGCAACCCGCAACTCAGAAAAGAAGTCTTCATATTCCGCCAAATAAACTCTCTCTTTATCCTTTGCCGAGTACTTTTTCATGTACTTCAAGGAGTTTTTGAAGGAATCGGGATATTTCTCTTTAAATTCATCACGCCTCGACATTTGAAAGTAGCTCATGCTCATAAACAAATATGGCAGAGGCTCTTTCTTTGTCTTTTCATCCAATGTGTATTTTTCCGCTTTGTAGAGACAGCGCTCATACTTTTCGTCTACATACATTAGAAGTAAATCGTTGTAATCGCTTTGAGCAAAAGAACCCAAACTATACAACATCGTGAACAAGCTCGCTATCAGTATTTTTTTCATTGTAAAAATTTTTCTCATCTGGCTCCTAGCCAAAAACGATGCCCAAAAATAGAAGTCTATTTCCGAAATTGCCAATTTTGAAGAAAATAATCGTCGAAAACCCCGTATTCTATAGACAAATGGACCCAACAATTTGTGAATAGATGATGAATTGGGGGTAAACGCTATGTACACCCAGAATCCGCATTGGAAATCTATTACAGCGCTAACCCCCTTTGATATCAAGCACTTTCTCGATTTTTATTCTTGATGTATGAATATACACCATTAAATAAAAATCTTGCGAGAGCACTCG
>Ga0163144_10001046_pt1 | contig 65680 bp, 68 predicted proteins | sample OliLak19BULKMAT1_FD_123175 | JGI IMG/M metagenome (GOLD analysis project Ga0163144, IMG submission 123175) | Freshwater microbial mat bacterial communities from Lake Vanda, McMurdo Dry Valleys, Antarctica - Oligotrophic Lake LV.19.BULKMAT1 | ecosystem: Environmental > Aquatic > Freshwater >...
GCAGCATTCAGCATGTCGACAGCCTGCTGCGGCTCCATCGACGTGAGGAAGAGAATGAAGCGCTCACCAGTCGGATTGATCCGTTCCGGCATACCTTCAGTAGTCACTTCCTCTTCCTTCGGCTGGCCAGGCTGCTGACCAGTTTTATTTCTCTGACCCTGCCGTTTGCGTGAAGTCTTCGGGACATACAGATGCGTTTCTCTGCCGATGATGTGCATCAGCTTTTCCGCGGCACCTGGTTGACCGTTTTGGCGGAAGATCTCGTAGATTTGGTTCAGACGTCCCACCCGACTGGCATCGAACTTCTGATCCGTCTTCACTTCCGCGCTCAAACTATTCCACCAGGCGCTCGAGGGAGCAATGAGATAGAAGAATTCATCCTCTATACCTTTGCCACCATCAGCCGCCTGATCGGTGCGGACATGCCCTTTCGTCGTGTTTGCTCCTTCATGCTTCGGCCGCACTTGTTTCGTGATGCCCGTAATGAACTGGAAGAAATTGATGCCTGTTTCGGCGATCTCCTTCCAGGCAGCGATGTTCATTATGTTTTTAACCGTGAAGAAATCGGTCATGATTGATCTCCTTGATCTTACGATCGGTTGAGGTGCGGTTGAATTTTCAAAGTACCCGCAGGTGACGTACTGTCTCCTGGTTGTGTGCGGGTACTGACCCGTATTTCACAACAGTCTATATTAGCATAAAAACTAATAAAAGTCAATGTTTGGAGTGGCCAGATGCATGGCTTGAATAAGGCCTAAAATGGGGCTGTTTTGGTAGTGATCCCCATCCTTCGGAGTAGATTGACAGACCGGACTTTTTCGCGTAGACTTTGCTTGCAAGGATGAGAGCAGTCGGAGTTCGCGGAAGCGAGCTTTTTTTGTTAAAAATCCCTCACGTTCAAACGTAAATCCATAAGGTTGAAGCTATGCCAAAGAAAAAAGCAAACGTAGAAGCGGAATCAGAAAGCCTTTCGGGAAGGCTCGGGGAATTTGGTAGTGCCGTCATGCAGATTGCCGAAGAAAAAAACCTGCCTCGAGATAAAGTGTTTGAAATTGTTGAGGCCGCACTCGCTGCCGCCTACAAGAAAGACTATGGTAAGAAGGGCCAGATCATCAAGTCGAGATTCGACGAGGTGACCAAGGCGGCGGATTTCTTCCTTGTGAAGGAGGTCGTCGACGAGTCGATGCGTGATTTTACCGTACCCGAGGAAACCGATGAAGAGATTCCAGAAAAAGAGGGGAGACGACGGGCTCATCTTCAGGAAGAAGTCATCGATGAAGACCGCCTCCCGCGCTATAATGTTGAGCGTGATTTGACGCTCGATGAAGCAAAGGCAATCAAGAAAGACGCGGTTGTCGGCGATACCATCGAACTTCCGCTCGAGAGCCATGAGGATTTCGGTCGGGTGGCCGCTCAGACCGCCAAGCAGGTCATCATCCAGCGCATCCGCGAAGCGGAACGTGAGACGATGTTTATCGAATACAAGGAGAAAGAGGGTCAAGCGGTGAACGGCATCGTCCAGCGCATTGAGGGCCGCAATGTCTTTGTCGACCTCGGCAAATCGACCGGTATCATCTTCCCATCGGAACAGATTCCCGGCGAAAACTACCGTATCGGTCAGCATGTGAAGGTTTTCCTCACTCGCGTAGAATCTGATCCGAAGGGGCCGGGTCTTATCCTCTCTCGGACGCATCCGGAGATGGTGCGTCACCTCTTCACGCTTGAAGTGCCCGAGATTGCGACAGGAACCGTCGAGATCAAGGCGATTGCCCGTGAAGCGGGTTCTCGTAGCAAGATTGCTGTTTCAGCCAATGAAGACGGTGTCGATCCGATCGGCTCCTGTGTCGGTCAAAAAGGGACGCGCGTCCAGACCGTCATCGACGAGCTCGGTGGAGAGAAAGTCGACATCATCGAATGGAACGAAGATATTCAGAAGTTCATCAGTGCTGCGCTCTCGCCAGCGAAAGTGATTGCGGTCGAGCTGCGTCCCGAAGAGCAGCAGGCCATCGTCAAAGTCCCCGCCGATCAGCTATCGCTCGCGATCGGGAAGCGCGGTCAAAATGTCCGTCTTGCAGCCAAGCTCACCGGCTGGCGCATCGATGTGATGAGCCCGGAAGAGGAAACTGACTTGGCCGAGACAGATGCAGCACCAGCGACTGAGGTGGCCTCAACTGAAGCTGCTCTTCCAGAGGCTCTAGCTGAACCGGCTGTGACTGAAGAGAAAGAATAAACCATCGCCTCATTCCCTAATCACCCTCAATATCAACGCTTATGAACTTGTGGCATGATGTAAAGCTTGGTGACAATGCCCCAGAAGAGATCAATGTGATCATCGAGATTCCGAAGGGTTCTCCGAACAAGTACGAGATTGATAAAGAAACCGGACTCATCAAGCTCGATCGGGCGAATTACTCGGCTGCACCATATCCAGTCGATTATGGTTTTGCACCGCAGACACTGTGGGATGACGGAGATGCACTCGATGTGATTGTGCTTTCAACCTTCCCACTTGCACCGGGTATTCTCGTGAATGCTCGGCCTGTCGCCATCATGGAGATGATCGACGGTGGTGACTCTGACTACAAGGTCATCGCTGTACCGGTACATGACAAGCGCTGGGATGATGTGCGTGACCTCAAAGATATCAACAAACACAACCTGAAGGAGTATCAGCATTTCTTCGAGACCTACAAGGTGCTAAAGGGCAAGAAGAATGAAGTGGTAGTCAAAGGCTTCAAGGGCTGCAAAGACGCAATCGCTGCCGTCAAGCGTTCGGTGAAGCTCTACGAGAAAGAATTTGGGACAGAGGTGTAATCAACACGGATTGGAAGACATCTATGGAAGTCAAAGTACAGAAATTGCCCGCTTCGCGTTTGGAAATTATCGTCACACTGCCATGGGAAGAATGGTGGGGGCATAAGGGTCACGCCGTCAATCACATGGCGGAAAATGTAAATATGGCTGGGTTCCGCCAGGGAAAAGTACCGGAGGCGATGCTCGCGCAGCGTTTTGGCAAAGACGCAATCCTCGTCGAGACAGCCGAGCATGCCGTGCATCATACGTATCCGCAGGCGCTGCTCGAGGCTAAGGCGGAAGCTATCGGCCGGCCCGAAATAAAATTTGATGCGGTGAAAGAAAATGAGTCGCTCATCTATACCGTTCTGACTGACGTCCTCCCGGAAATCACTTTGAAGGAGTGGAAGCCCGCCGTCACCAAGCTCAATACGGCTGATATGGGGAAGAAAATTGTTGTTGCTCCCGAGGAAATCGACAAGGAATTGGCTGAGCTCGCGAAGATGCGAGCCACCTTTGTTCCAGCGGAGCGCGCGGCAGCGACTGAGGACACGGTGAAAGTTGACTTTACGGTGACGGTCGACGGTGTCATCATCGATGGTGGAAAATCGAAGGATCATGCACTGGTACTCGGTTCGGGCACGTTTATTCCCGGCTTCGAAGAGCAGGTTGTCGGTATGGAGGTTGGTGGCGAGAAGTCATTCGAACTCACCTTTCCAGCGACGTACCATGCCAAGCATCTTGCTGGGAAGCCAGCGCATTTCTCGGTTACTCTGAAGTCAGTCGAGGAGCGCCGCATCGCACCAATCGATGATACTTTCGCCAAGACGCTCGGGAAATTTGAGACATTGATTGAGCTCAAGGCGAATATGGAAAAGGGTATGCTGGAAGAAAAGAAGCGTTCGGCGAAGGAGGAGCGCCGCGGGGCAATCCTGGATGCGCTCATCGCCACTGCTCTGATGGAGTACCCAGCTGTCCTCGTCGATGAGGAAGCGAAGCGGATGCTCCAGCAGTTTCGTTCACAGGTAGAGTCGATGGGTTTCGAGTGGGAAAAGTATCTCGCCGAGACGAAGAAGGTTGAAGGAGAACTCGTGACCGAATGGGAGCCGCAGGCGAAGAAGCGTGTCGCGGCCGAACTCATCCTCCAGAAGTTAGCAGTGGAAGAATCCATCGACGTCGATACCGAAGCGGTTGAAGCGGAAATGAATAAGGTCTTTCAGTACTACAAGAACGTGAAGAATGTCGAGGAGAGCATCGATATGGGCAAGCTCTACACTTCAGTCCGGGGACAGATGGTCAATGAGAAAGTGCTTGTTTGGCTCGAGAGCATTCACGCCTAACGCGACGCTAACTTCGTCGTAACAGAAAATAGTCTATGAAAGAAGTTCAGAACAATTATCTCGTGCCGATGGTCATCGAAAAGACGGCTATGGGTGAGCGGGCCTATGATATCTACTCGCGTCTCCTCAAGGACCGGATTATCTTCATTGGCTCGCCGATTGATGATGCAGTCGCAAATACGGTGATCGCCCAGCTCCTCTTCCTCCAGTCGCAGAGCGCCAAAGATGACATCAAGATTTATATTAACTCTCCGGGCGGATCGGTCACGTCAGCGATGGCAATCTATGACACGATGCAACATGTGAAGCCGGATATCGAGACGATTTGCATCGGTCTCGCGGCATCGGCTGCTTCCGTCCTCCTCGCGGCTGGTGCCAAAGGGAAGCGGTTCGCGTTGCCGAATGCTGAAATCATGATTCATCAGGTCTTGGGTGGTGTGGAGGGCCAGGCGACAGATATCGACATCCATGCCAAGCACATTCTGAAGGTGCGCGATCGGCTAAATAAGATCCTCGTGAAGCATACGGGCCAGAAGCTGTCCAAGATCGAGTCTGATACTGAGCGAGACTACTTCATGACGGCTGATGAAGCGAAGACGTACGGTATTGTCGACAAAGTACTCTCCTAGTACTGCGTCTGGTTTGAATGTAAAAAACTGCCTACATAGGCAGTTTTTTCTTTGGCAGAGAGATGCTTTCCTTAGGCAGTTTGCGCCTCCGATTCTCTATTGCTACAGGCGTGACGAGCCATGAGGAGGAGTCCACCGATAATAGCGAGATTCTTCAGGATTGCTGTGTACTGCATCCGGTCCTGCATCGCGTCTCCGGTGAAGGTTGTGTGGCCGAGGATGGTCGCGACGACGGTAAAGGCGATGAGCATGTCTACACCGAGTGAAGTCCTCCAATTGAAGAGGAGCATCAATCCGCCACCGAGCTCGAAGATGATAGCGAGGATAGTGAGGAGTGGCGCGACGGATTCGTTGGTGAGTGAGCCGATATAACCAACCGTCGCATCAAATCCAGCGAGCTTACCGAAGCCACCGACGACAAAGAGAAGAGCCAGAAACACTCGGGCCGCTGTCGGGGTCCAGGGCGCCGCCGCACAAGTCTTGGAAAACATAGCCTTGTTCATTAGATATTAGTCTTTCTATTATACTGCTTTCCGAATAGAAAAAAGATACAATCCTGTCAAGGTGGAAGAAAGCGCTTTGAAGGAAGGCGAAGGTGCCTCCGGAAGTCTACCTCCGACAGGGAATCCCCTCCTTTAAAGGGATTTGGTATCCCGAGGGAGCTCTCACCTGTCAGTCAATGTGTCCCCGGAAGGAATCGAACCTTCATCAAGAGCTTAGAAGACTCCTGCTCTATCCATTGAGCTACAGGGACGCTCGGGCGGCATCGAAAGAAGCAATCAAATATCCACAGGGGTGACTAGAGGGAATCGGACCCTCGTTCACGGTACCACAAACCGTTGTCTTACCATTAGACGATAGCCACCACTCTAGATACTTGATTGGGAAGCAGGGAAGGGGTGGGTGCAGTAGGAATCGAACCTACGACCGTTGGCTTAAGAGGCCACTGCTCTACCGACTGAGCTATGCACCCAAACAAAAAACGACTGTCAAACAGTGGCTCTAGATTAGCGAAAAACACCGAATCAGTCAATAAAAGAAGAAGGACCAAAAGAGCGGTGGCTCGAGGGTCTCTGGACAGGGTTGCGATGAGCTAGCGCCTTCCCTATCAAATAGAGTCTAGGGATGGATGCGCTTATATTCACGCCACTGCTTTCCGGACCAGCCTGTTGGTTTCTCTGTGTAGATCGGCTCGTCTCCCGGGTGCGGGAAGAGACTCGGAGACTTGTAATTACTCCAGAATGTATCATTGATAAACGCGTTACCAGCCGCGTCCTTGACGGTGTGGGTGAAGACGGTCTTCATGCTGCCATCAGGGTTACTTTCGAGGATGTGGGGTCCGTCAATCGTTGTGGTGCGGCCATCTCGGGTGCCGAACATCGAAAAAGTCAAGAGCGAACCCTCGATTTCTGGTACGAGGAGGATGGCGCCAGGAGTATTATTTTGGAACTGGAGATCTGGTTTCGGGATGTAGATCGTCGCATCGAGGCCGTACGGCTTGTAGTACTGGACGGGGTAGGCATGATTCTTCCGTTCAGTGATCTTCAGTCCGGACTGGAGTGCCGCACGGAAGACGGTCGTCGAAACCTGGCAGATGCCGCCGCCGAATTCTGGTTCGGTCTTATTGTTCTTGATGACGAGTTCGGGGAGATAACCGTGCTCGCCATCGACTTCGCCGAGGTAGTCGACGAAAGAAAAGACGGCACCGGGTTCGATGACAATGCCGTCGAATTCTTGGATCGAGCGTTCGATATTGTAGACGCGGTTTTTTGGTGAACCTTTGAAATTTGTCGTGGCGGTGCCGACGAGCTCGGTGATACCGAGGGTATCTAGTGTCTCAGCTGAAACCTTAGCAGAAAGCCTCTCGCTTACGAGAGTGACTATGAGCTTCCCATTTTCAGCTGTTTGGAGAGCCGTTTCCAAAATTGAAAAACTTTCCTCCACATCGACGATAATTCCATTTTCTGCTGGAGTGGCGATAGTCACTTTGCCATCAGTAACCTTGAAACGGGCATTTTTTGGGTCACGATCGGCTTTGTCGGCGAAGCTCGTGATACTGGTGCGGACTGCTTCAGGGATGAGTTTGAGCGAGTAGGTGAGGATGATGCGGTCCTGCGCCTGCTCGGAGAGGAAGCCATCGCAGAAAAACGGAAAGGGTCGGCAGACGGACTCGATACTCTCGAATTCTCGATGAGATGTGCTGCTCGATATAAAGTGCCTGTCCTGTTGGTACCAGCCGAGAATTTCTTCGGGATTCATGATTTGGGCGAAGGTATCCGTCTGAAGCGTCACTGCTTCAGGGGCACTGAGTGCACGCACAGTTTGTGGCAACAGAAAAACAAGAGCGGCGATAAGCGCCGCTCTAGGAACGAACCTGTAAAATCGAGCAATGCGATAGAGCATGCGGAGATTAAAATCCTCTTACCTGGATCTTTTTGGTTTTGGTCGTGTCAGCTTTGGGGAGGCGAATAGTCAGGATGCCGTTCTTGAGGGCGGCGTCAGCCTTTTCCGGGATCACATCGACCGGTAAGAGGACAGAGCGGGAGAAGGACCCCCAGTAGCACTCCTGGTAGTAGTAGTTGCCATTCTCGACTTCCTCCTCATTCTTGCGCTCACCTTTGACGGTCACCATGTCGTTGTTGATGGAGACGTCGAGATCTTCAGGTTTCACGCCAGCAATCGTGGACTTAATCACGATGTCGTTCTCGGTCTGATAGACGTCGATAGTGAGTTGCCCCTCGGCATTATCGTCGGCCATGCTACCGCCGACGATAGGAGAGGAGGCTGGGGCATACGAGGGTGTACTCCAAGAGGGCTCTTGATCAGTTTCTCGAGCATAGCTCGGCTCAGTATTCATCTGGAGCGGGGTCTCTTCCTCCTGGGCGTAGATGCTGACGCTTTCCTCTTGGTAGACTGGGGACTGATCGAGCTCTCGAGCGCCGGTGAGCCGCTCAAAGAAGGATCGTTTCTGTTTCATCATAGTACTTTAGTTGTTGCGAGTATCACCATCAGTATAGATGAAATGGGGGGCTTCCGGCAAGGTGCTCCTACAGCGACGCATTATAGAGGGTGTGGAAGAGTATGGCTGTGAGGAGAGCGAAATACGGCGCAAAAAAGAAATCTTTCCGGAAACGGAGACCGGTGTAGAGGGCAATGGTTCCGAAGAGATGGATCAACGCCGTCTGGGCGATGAGCCCGATACCAGGGAGGTCAGACGGGGAGAGAATGAGGAGGGAGAATTCAACGGCTATGAAGCCGAGCCCGAAGAGAAGCACATGGAGGAATGAGGTGGTCCGAGGGGAGTTTTTGGCGAGCTGGATGAGGAAGATGAGTCGGGAGCCTTCTTCGAGCGTCGCAGCACCGAGAAGAAGGAAGACTGAGGGAGGAACATCAAATGATGAATCAGCAAAAAACAAAAAAATGACCTGAACGAGGACGGCGGCCGCAGCGGCGAAAAAGCCATGGATGAGGGCAAGGCCGTACATTACGAAGAGAGTTCTTTGATGGAGGTCTCTAGGGAAAGAATTTTGGTCTGTGCTTCGGCGAGCGTCTGGCGTTGGGCGTCGATAATGTTGGCCGGTGCCTTATCGGTGAAGCGAGTATCCGCGAGTCGGGATTCAAGTCCGACGATGTACTTCTCGAGATTCGATTTTTCTTTTTCGAGACGAGCTTTCTCTACTACGATGTCGATGACATTACCGAGGTGGACGAAGGCACGCAGATTTCCGGCTGTGATACCAGCGCTTGCTTTGGGTTGCGCAGCAGCTTCGGTGATGATGACTTCGGAGACGCGACCGAGCCGCTCGATGATGGGTATGAAAGACTCTAGCGCCTCGTCTTGGCCGATGAGCGTGAGGGAGAGTGCTTCCTTTAGGTCAATATGGTAGATGGCACGGATATTGCGGATTTTTTGAATAAGTTCAACGATGGCAAGGAAATTTTCTACAGCAGATTCATCAGCAATATAGCTATCGGCAAGGGGCGTATTCCACGGTGATACCATCAATGGCTCCACTTCCTGAGGATAGAGAGATTGGCGTAGGGCTTCAGTGACGAATGGCATGAATGGATGCCAGAGTCGGAGGAGCTCATTAAAGACATAGACAAGTACGGCATCATTCTTCTCAATCTTATGAATCTCGATATACCAGTCAGCAAATTCGTTCCAGGTGAAGTCGCGCAAAGTCTCGGCTGCCAATGACAAACTATATTTTCCGAGATGACTGGTAACGCTATTATTTGTTGTTTCAAGTCGGTCGATAATCCACTTGTCTGCTGGGGAAAGGTCATTGGGAAGTTGTCGTAGTTTCGTCCATTGGAGAAGATTTCCAGGGACACTTGTCTGGATGTATCGCCCCATGTTCCAGAGCTTGTTCACAAAGTTACGCATTGCCGTAAATTTTTCTGGGCCCACCTTCACATCATTGCCGGGAGTGGAGCCTACCACGAGCGCGAGGCGGAGCGCATCGGCACCGAATTCATCTGCGATATCGAGAGGGTTGATGGTGTTGCCGAGAGACTTCGACATCTTCTGACCTTGTTCGTCCCGGACCAGGCCGTGGAGATAGACCGTCTGGAAGGGGACACCGCCTAAGAGATACTCGGACATGAGAATCATGCGCGCCACCCAGAAAAAGAGGATGTCATAGCCAGTCTCGATGAGTGTGGTTGGGTGATAGGTTTGGAAGTCCTTTGCATTTTCATCTGGCCAGCCGAGCGTCGAGAAAGTCCAGAGTCCAGATGAGAACCAGGTATCGAGCGTGTCTTGATCTTGCTTCCAATCGTCACCTTTGGGGGCATCAATACCACAATGTATTTCCTCGCCCCGATACCAGACGGGGATGCGGTGGCCGAACCAGAGCTGACGGCTGATGCACCAGTCACGGAGATTATCGATCCAGTGGAAATAGGTTTTCTCGAAGCGCTCGGGGAGGATAGTAATTTTCTTCGAGCGGACAGCGTCTTGCATGAGGGACTTCAGTGTCACTGTCTTGCCATTGCGCTCGAATTTGCGGTTCACGCCGACAAACCATTGGCGCATGACTTGTGGTTCGACCGTCGCACCAGTGCGCTCCGCGGTTGCTATTTGGTGGACATAATCTTCGTCGATTTTGGTGACGAGTCCCTTGCTCTCGAGCTTGGTGATGATCTGCTCGCGGGCTTCACTGATAGCGAGTCCAGCGAATTCACCGGCGATTGGGAGGAGTGTACCATGGAGGTCGATGACTGCTTTCATGTCGAGGCCGTGACGTTCGGCAAGCTCAAAGTCGACCATGCTATGCCAGGGCGTGATAGTCATGACACCGGTACCGAATGCCATATCAATGGCGGCATCTTTTATGATGGTCGCTTCGATTGTGCCGTTGATCCATTCCAGCGTGAACTTTTGTCCATCAGTATACTCGGCATAACGCGGATCATCCGGATGCATGACGACGTACTTGTCGCCGAACTTTGTTTCGGGCCGAGCAGTCGCAATCTCGAATGGGCCGTACTTCAAGTAGTAGAGTGTAGTCGTTTCTTCTTTATATACGACTTCGTCATCGGAAATAGTGGTCTGGCCGACTGGGTCCCAGTTCACGATGCGATTGCCTCGATAGATGATGCCGGCATCATACATCCGTTTGAAAGCGGTACGGACGGCTAGGCTCCGAGCGCCATCGAGCGTGTAGGCTTCGCGCGACCAATCGACAGACGAACCCATTCGTTTCACTTGGCCGACGATGGTGTCATGGCTTTCCTGGGCGAATGCTTCAACACGCTTCAAAAATTCTTCTCGACCGAGATCAGCGCGGGTTTTACCTTCTGTTTCATGAAGGATCTTCCACATTTTGCTTTCAGTGGCAATTGCTGCATGATCGGTGCCGGGGAGCCAAAGCGTTCGGTAGCCGGACATACGTTTGTAGCGGACGATTGTGTCCTCGATAGCGAGCATGGCGGCATGGCCGATGTGGAGCGTTCCGGTGACATTCGGTGGGGGGAGGACAATAGAAAATGGTTCGGCATTCGGATCGGTCACGCCAGCTTTGATACAGGTGTCGGGGTTGGCGAAATCCACCTCATCCCAGCGTTTGAGGATGTCGGATTCCCACTGTTTCGGGTCGTAAGCTTTGGTGAATTCAGTCTCAGACATATTCACAAATTAGCATAGAAATGGCTTGGATTCAATGAAAAATCGACGGTTGTATTGACTTTTTATGAAATTTATGTATAATGTATTGAAAAGTACCTTTGCAACTCTTGTGGAACTCTTTGGAAGGAGAAGACGATGGAAGCTTTGATCTGGAATCATCCGTGGTGGACGGCTTTGGCTGTCTACTGCACCCTCTCGGTCGGCGTGGTGCTTGGCGTCTGGAGCCAGCGTTACGATGACGAGGACGGACGGCCCTCAACGACTGCTGGTGGCTACATCATTGCATTTTTCTCTTGGTGGTTCTTTCTGGGGATTTCTGTCATTCTTCGCTTGTTCCCTAATTGGGGGATTCCGAAGCGGAATCGGCAGCCGCCCCAGCCGTGACCAGGTGTTCGCCACGCGAACACTTCTCTGGCCGATACGAATTATCGGCCTTTCTCTTTACCTTTTTTGAGCGACTGATAGTTCAGGAGCGGGGCGAAGAGATCAGTTTCGAGAGTTGGTTTGAAGAATTTGAGTTCTTTGGAGGTTGGGGACGCGGCATTGAATTCGACGAACGGAATGTCGTCGATGAGAGCGAGCGGTGTTTGTTCGGCGCCTTCGCCCATCGCGATGACAGCACTCGTTGCAAGGGCATCGACCACATTGGTGTGTGTCGTGAAGCAGTGGCCGAAGATGTCGGGCACGTTATCGTAGGCCTTCAGCCCGACGAAGCCACTCCAGCCAATCGCGACGCCCGTGGCACCACGCCGGAGCGGGGTCGAGTGACTATCAGAAATAATGACACCAACGTTATTTAATTTGAAACGTCCAACAAAATGGGCTCGTACATCACGGGCAGTTTTGTAACTGTCGAGCGGGAGGAGTGAGTATACGCCGTCCGTGTTCGAAGCATCAATGCCGGCCCGAGCGACAAAAGTATTGTCACAGATAGTGAGTGGAACACCGTAAGGGCTCGCTTCTTGTGGGAGATAGTAATCGGCTTCGTTTGCGATGAGATCTTCGCTCAGTCTATTTTCTTTTGAAACATAACGACCCTCAGAGAGCGCAACAATTTTCGAAGTGATGACGAGAATAGAACGTTCTTTGAGAGATGTGATGGAGCGATCAAGAAAAGTGAGGAGCGGTTCTCTACTCGGTGAGACGCGATCAGTTTTTATTGCTTTGACAATCATGCGAGTGGAAAATGGGCGGAGGGTTCGAGCGATGAAGCATGCTGCTGGAGTTGCTCTCGATCTGATTCGGTCATCCGATCATAGCGGAGTATCGCTGCCGCGCCAATCATCGCAGCGTTGTCGAGTGAGTACTGGAAGGGTGGCATGAGGAATTGGCAGTCAGAGTAATCAGCAATCATCGTCTCCATCCGTTCACGTAAGCGGGCATTAGCGGAAACACCGCCCGCGATGACGAGGGTTTTTGGTTGATACTCCTGGATCGCTCGCTCGGTTTTTCCGACGAGGGTATCGACGACCGCTTCTTGGAATTCATGCGCCATTTCGGCGATGAAACCAGTATCAGTGAGTCGTTCGGCAGATTCCTTTTTGAGCGAATAGAGAACGGCGGTCTTCAGACCAGAAAAGGAAAACTGGTAATTGTCGGAACTGAGCATCGGCCGGGGAAAGCGCTTCGTGCTGAATGCTGGCTCTGCCAACCGGAACGCATCGGCGCGTTTGCCGATTTCCGGCCCACCAGGATAGGGAAGGCCGAACATCCTAGCGACTTTATCAAATGCTTCACCGGCGGCATCATCCTCTGTCTCGCCGAGGAGCTGGTACAGGAAATGATCTCGCATCAGGATGAGTTGCGTATGGCCGCCGGAAACGATCAGCGCGAGGAGAGGAAAGCGGAGCGCGGAACCGGGCGTGAAGAGGTTGGCGTAGATGTGGCCTTCGAGATGGTTGACGCCAAGCAGCGGCTTCTGCCAGGCGAGGGCGAGCGTCTTGGCCGCAGAGACACCGACGAGGAGAGCTGGTATGAGTCCGGGCCCTTCGGTGACGGCAATCGCGTCGATAGCTTGTGGGGTCAGACTCGCTTCATGGAGTGCGGATTCGACCATGGGAATGATGTTTTTCACATGCTCGCGGGCCGCGAGGTTCGGGATGACACCACCCCAAGCCGCGTGAAGCTTGGCCTGAGAGGAGACGACACTTGAGAGGACGATAGGTGAGGCATGCTCAAGACCGATAACGGCAGCAGCTGTTTCGTCGCATGAGGTTTCGATGGCGAGGATTTTGAGCATAGTTTTCAGAACATACCCACTCTACTGGCTGAGGACGGAAACAACAAGCCGCTCAGAGCGGGAGGATAGCGACGAGCATGGCGATACCAATGATAACGGCGAAGAGTTTTAGGAGAATCGAAAACCTATGTTCATACATGTAGTTGAGCTCCTCCCTGATCCAATTGTCATTACCGCGGCTCTCAACGAGCTCTTTCATCTCTCCAGGCGACCACGAAGAGTATAGGTGATCTCGATCGTAGTGAATTTCGCCGTCTTTGCTCGAAAAGAATTTGTACCAACGATCGGAAAATGGCCAGAAGAGTCGAATGCCGAGTCCTATGCCCGAGAGATCATGGGCGAAGTGACCAAAGACACCAAAAGTAAAGAGCGTCATCCAGGCTGGACCGAAGTAGGTGCCGATGAAGAGTGCGATGGGGAGGTAAGGAATTGGATTATGAAGGAGAGAGCGGTGTGCTCCCATTACCTTGCCACCAACCGTCCCGCGCATCGCGTATTCGATCCAGAAATCGATGTCGGGCAAGAGCGCGAAGAAGACGCTGGCAAGAATCCATGCGGGTGTGAGTACTTGTTCGAAGAAAAGTCCAATCAGGAGGGCCCAGATGAGACCGAGCTTGATATCGAGAAACATAAATCGCAAGCAGTGTATCAGGAAAACAAAAAACCCTCCAGCGAGGAGGGTTTCTCTTCCATATTTCTGAGAAGGTAGTGGGTATTACTACCGTACGGCTTTGACGAGCGCGATGAGGACGACTGCACCGATGAGCGCAACGCCGAAGCTGTAGATACTGAAGCCTGAGACGCCAGCGTAGCCGAGGAGGCTCATTATCCAGGAACCGAGACTAGCACCGATCACACCGACGATGACATTGAGAATGATTCCTTGGCTGCCGTCAGTTTTCATCAGGATCGAAGCGACCCAGCCGACGAGACCACCGAAGATGATGTAGATGAGAATACTCATAAGAATGAAATAAATGAATTAGTGCGGTACTTGACTGAGAATGCTATCGCTTGATGTTGACGTCGACAGTGTCGGGAACGTTTATCGTCGGACTACCGCTCTTGCTATCGGAGCCTTGTGTTCCACGGAGCGCAGGCAAGCCATACGCGAAGAAAAAGAAACCAGCGATGAGGAGGATAACGACACCGACGATGATTCCGACGAAGCCACCACTCCTTTCGGATGAGGGTGGTGTGGCGGGCGGATTGTTGATGATTGTAGCCATAAAGGAGGGATTAGGCGTCTTGACGATCGAGCTTCACCGCTGCTTCAGGTGTCGAGACTGATTTCCCCATAACGAGGAGTTTGATAACACCCCAAGCAATCACCCAGTAGACAGCCATCGCGAGGAGGGTTGTCCACTCGAAGATACTGCCCTGCGCTCTCGAGACAGGGAAGACAGCGGTAAATGGTGCCGTCAATGGGCCGGTTACTGCATAGATGAAATTAGTGAAGCCTGCAGACGGATTGGCACCGAGGAGCTTCAATACGAGGCGGAAGGCGAAGAGGATTTCGATGAGGCCGAGCACGTACCACACGATCTGTGTACCACGATAGAGTGGCTGGGTGCTGCCGGATGACATAGCATCCATAGGGATAGAGTCAATAATTACACGGCGCTGCTCCGAAAAAGGGTGAAACCATAGGCGTGTGTAAATTATCGATCAGCTATCTAAATCTATTTTCATTATAGTTCTATAACATTTAAATAGCAAATTTCTATATGAAGGTTGGGGGAACAAAAAATAGAAGAGCCCCGATCAAAAAGATGGGGCTCAAGTTCGCCGAGTTCGTTGACTTCGGTGAATCAGGTGGGGTGGGCGCTTGGCTACTCGCTCATGACCAGGCCGGCGTGGGCCGGGATGATGACGGTCGTCAGGGCGCTGGCGACGACGATGGCCAGTACGGGCGAAAGGAGCTTCTTCATGGTTTGCTTTCTGGAAGGTTGGGGGAACAAAAAAGGACCGAAATTCGATTCCGGGACATGGTATTCAGTCGATCTCTGTCTGGTCAAGTACTCGCATCCATTATCACTCGCCAGCCTCGCTCACCCTCGTTCGACTCTCTCTGAAACTAATATCAAAAAACCACCACTCAAATAATGAGCAGTGGTTTTTTAGTAATTTGTAGCCCCAAGGGGAGTCGGTCACGGCTCAAATCTCGTCGTCGCTCGACTTGGCCGCGACCCTGCCTCGTGGTCTCACGAGCTCGTGAGACATCACTCCGGCTTTCGGCGCCCCACGTATGCCAAGTAGTTGGCATACTTTGTGTCTCCAACTTCGTTGTAGCCCCAAGGGGAGTCGAACCCCTCTTACCAGGATGAAAACCTGGCGTCCTAACCGATAGACGATGGGGCCATGTTGCGTGGCTGAAAAACCTGGTGTCCTAACCGACAGACCCGTCGCGCGAGCGAGGATACTGGGGCCATGTTGCGTGGCTGAAACTACAGAATGGCAAATATTGAAACAGACGAAAAAGCCTCTAGAAAGGCATCGCTACTGTAGCATATAGGCGGTTTTTATCAAGTCACCACCCAAAGATAGCTGGTGTGGTGAAAAGAGGATGCTCGAATACCGAGAATTGACAGGGGATAATTTTCATGCTATACTCCGAAAGTCAAATTTGTCCTTTCCTATCACCAACCACCCTATCACCAACCACGAAAGAGGAGAGTTCCGAATGTCTGAAATCTACGCCTGGGTTCTCTGGAGCCACCGCGACATTATGCCCTGGTTCGGGTACGTCACGGCACTACTCCTGGTCGCCCTTGGTCCGCTCTGGATTTTCTGGGCGGTCCGTCGTGCCGTTCGTGCGCTCTGGAAGACCATTGGTCGCCAAGGAGAGCTTCCGGAGGGCATGAAGGGCGGTGAGGCGTTCATCGCTCGCGCATCGCTCGAAGCGATTCAACCCGAATCCAGGCGCTCATAGCGCCCCTGATCGGTTTCTCTCAAGACGGCTCGAAAGTCCCTGCAACGCAACCGCGCGGCAGGGACTTTGAATTTTTATACGTTACTTTTTAGCTCGGTACTTTACGATGAGCGAGCTATAGAGTTTCGCACTTTCGCGGACAGTGCGCTTTTGGGTTATGCGATCAACCGCCACGAGTCCGAACTTGAGCCAGTAGCCTTTGTCCCATTCGAAGTTGTCGAGGAGCGACCAGTAGAAATAACCTCGGACGTCCGCTCCATCGGCCATCGCTCGTTCCATGGCCGAGAGGGCGGCGGGGATGAACTTTTTTCGGAGCTCATCGCCTGCATCGGCGATGCCATTTTCGGTGATATAGATCGGTTTGTCGTATCGTTTCAATTCAATCAAGGTGTGATAGAGCGATTCAGGGTAGTATTCCCAGCCGAAGTCAGTCTGAACTTTATTTTCATTTTTGTTATACCAGCCGTCGATGCGGTGATGATTGTAGTGGTTGAGTCCGATGAAATCTTGATGTTCGGAGACTCGATTGAAAAACCAATTATTCCACCAGTGATCAGCTATCAATTTGAGCAGGTGGTTCCACCACGAGTTTCGGGCCGCTTCAAACCAGATATTGTGTTTGGCGATACCGACCTGGGCTCCGGGATGAATATCTTTTATCGCGCGATAGGTTGCGTTGTGTGTTGCGGCGAGAGCAGAAACGGCATGGTGATGGAGCCAGAGATTGCGCTTCATCGGTGGCCAGACGCCTTTCCAGTAGCCATGCCCGCTGACGACATCAGGTTCATTGAGGGTAATCCAGAAACGGACCTCTGAACCGATGGCTTTTACGACGCGTTCACTATAGCGGACAAAGTGAGCCTGAAAATTTGGAGCGAGGATGCCGCCTTGGTCGCGGAGCCAAAGGGGGAGCGTCCAGTGCCACAGTGTGACAAACGGCTCGATGTCGCGCGTTCGCAGGGCAGCAATCATTTCGCAGTAGTGGTTGAGGGCGGCTTCGTCGAATGTTCCTTCCTCAGGTTCGATGCGTGACCATTCGATGGAGAGGCGATAGGCGTTGAGGTCGAGGTCTTTCAGGATATCGAAGTCTTCGGCGTAGCGATTCCAATGATCGCAAGCGTCACCGGAGATATAATTAGCCGGATCAGTGGCCTCAGACCGAAATTTCTTCCAGTTCGGATTCCAACGAAAATTCTGCTCTGATTCTCGGGCGAGTCGCCCGGCATTCGCTTTTCCCCATTCACTCCAGTCATTTGTGTTGTTGCCCTCGACTTGGTGAGAGGCGGTCGCTGCACCCCAATAAAAACTTCTTGGAAATGGCATATACGGAGAGTTGTCACGAATCATTATTGCTGCTATCATACCACGCTCGTCCGAGTGAAATGCCGTATACTATACCTTATGTCTGAGAAAGTTGCCGTGCCTGTATTTTCCTTCCCTGATCCCAAAACCACCGTTCCGAAAGAACGACTGATTCAACGCACACTCGAGATGATCCCTGGGACACTGACCTGGACGACGCTTATCGGCATGGTTGTACTCTCATTCTTCGCACCGGTCTACGCTGCGGTCTTCATCATCATTTTTGATACCTATTGGATTTACCGAGCAATCTATATTTCAATCTTTTCACTGCAAGCCCAGTGGAATATCGCTGAGGGGAAGCGTATTGATTGGAAAGAGCGCTATGAAGAGTCTGTTCATCCTAGTTCCTATGTTGAGAAACTCAGCGCTCGTATAAAAGCACTCAAAACGGAGATGCGAGCGTCATACGGTATTGGTGAGTGGCGCAAACGCCGAGGTCTTCGTCAAACTATTGCACGGACCAAGCGAATTTTGGTTGAGACAAAAAAATTGATTCCCTTCGAAAAACAGATTATGGATTGGCGTGAAGTTGTTCACGTCGTGCTCTTGCCGACGGCCGGCGAACCAGTTGAGGTGATTGAGCCAGCGATTGAATCCTTAGCGAAGTCCAGCTTCCCACTCGATCAAATTATCGTTCTTCTCGCGACGGAAGAACGCGAAGACCCCGCTACACGGCTGCCAAAAGTCGAAGCGCTACGATCAAAGTTCGGTCATCTCTTCCGTGACTTCCTCGTCACGACCCATATCGTCGAAACTGGCGAGATGAAGTGCAAGGCTTCGAATGCGACGTTCGCCGCTCGTGAGCTCATGAAGTACCTCGATGAGAAGGGTATCGATTACAAACGTGTCGTCTTCTCCAATTTCGACTGCGATTCCGTCGTCCATCCAGAGTACTTTCCAGCGCTCACGTATCTCTACACGACTGATCCGAAGCGGCTCCAGCGGGCGTATCAGCCGCTCCCGATGTATCACAATAATCTCTGGGACACGAATGCCTTTGTCCGGCTCGTCGTGACAGGTTCGTCTTTCTGGCATCTCTACCAGTCGACGCGACGCGAGATGGTGACATTCTCATCACATTCGGAGCCGTTCGATACCCTCGTCAAGGTCAATTTCTGGCCGGTAAATATGATCAGCGAAGATTCGGTCATCTACTGGAAGTGTCTTTCCTACTTCCATGGTGATTACCGCGTTCAGCCGGTGCATCTGCCGGTCTCACTCGATGCCGTGCTCGCGCCGACCTATTGGAAGACCATCGTGAACCAGTACAAGCAGAAGCGGCGCTGGGCCTATGGCATCGAGAATTTTCCCGTGACGATGCGCGCGATTTGGCCAGATGTCGGGATCAAAATTCGTACGAAGCTTCGTATCCTGTTCGAGATGCTTGAAGGCCACTACTCATGGGCAACCACTTCATTCCTCCTGACTTTTCTTGGGTGGCTGCCGCTTTTCCTCGGAGGGGAAGCGTTCCGGGAAAGTGTGCTCGCACATAATCTCCCGTTCTTCACCCGCACCCTCATGACACTTGGGATGGTTGGACTCCTCGTGTCGATTCCGATGTCGCTTCTCACACTTCCCCCTCGTCCGAAACGGTATCATTGGACCCGGACCTTCCTCATGTTTTTTCAGTGGTTCCTCGTTCCATTGGTCGCCTTTCTCTCGGCCATCCCAGCCATCGATTCACAGACCCGCCTCCTGACCAAGCGCTACTTCGGCGAATTCTGGGTGACGGAGAAGATGAGGAAGACGAGATAAGGGATGAGGATGACGTATGAAGTATGAAAAAAGAACCAGTGACTAAGAACTGAAAACGGTATGAAAATACAATACTTTGCTACGATCAATGATCACAAGTTGCGAGAGGTGAATCACATCTTGGGATATGATTTGGAAAAAATTCATCTCGAACTAACCGAGCCGCAAGAAATGGATGTTGAGGTCATTGCTAGAGCCAAGGCGGCAGAGGCCTTTCAGAAAACAGGAAAACCAGTGTTGGTTGAGGATACTGGCTGGTACCTTGAGGCGTGGAATGGTTTTCCCGGAGCATTTGTTAAATGGCTAGTAGATACCGTCTCTTGTGATGGCATATTGAAGATGCTTGGAAACGAAATCAATCGAAAGGCAACATCAAAAACGGCGTTAGCATTTCATGATGGAGTGGTGGTGCACGTATTCGTGGGGGAAATTTCTGGAGTGGTAACGACTGAAAAACGCGGGCACAGCGATTTTGGATATGACAGAATATTCTGGCCGGAAGGGCATGATAAAACGTTTGGAGAAATGTCAGTTGAAGAAAAGGGCGCTATTTCTCACCGCGGCATTGCAGTAAGAAAACTGAAGGCCTTTCTTGAAAAGTAGATGGAATCTTATTCCAAGTGAATCCGTTCCTCGAAGTTCTGCAGCGCTTTCCGTAGAAGGGGGTGATTGGCAAGTGTCGGGTCAGCTGCGAGGACAGTGGAGGCTCTTTCGTGAGCGATGTGGATTAATTTAACATTCGACAGGTGCTCCATCGCGATATCGGGGAGGCCAGACTGACGTGTCCCGAGGAAGGCCCCTGGGCCACGGAGTTTGAGATCGATTTCGGCCAGCTCGAAGCCGCTATTTGTTTTCTCAAGTGCTTGGAGGCGAGCACTTTCCGGACTCTTGCCATCACTCGGGAAAAGAAAACAGTAACTCTGGCCAGCTCCTCGTCCGACTCGTCCACGGAACTGGTGAAGCTGGGAGAGACCGAATCGCTCGGCACCTTCGATGAGCATAACAGTCGCGTTCGGGATATCGATGCCGACTTCGACGACCGCGGTTGAGACGAGGATATCGAGTTTTTTGTCTTTGAATTCACGCATGACCGCTTCTTTTTCTTTTGCTTTCATTCGACCGTGGAGGAGTCCGATAGAGCGATTGGGGAAAACTTCTGCAGTGAGTCGCTCATATTCAGTGGTCGCTGCTTTCACGTCCTCCATTGCTTTGCTCTCTTCGACGAGGGGGAGGATGACGAAGGCCTGTCGGCTCTTGTGTATTTCTTGTTCGATGAAGGCATACACTTTTTGTCGTGCCGCATCGGAGACAGCGACTCGAGTGATAATCGGTTTCCGGTCACGTGGCATTTCATCCAAAATTGAGAGATCGAGATTGCCAAAAAGTGTCAGGGCAAGGGTGCGAGGGATCGGCGTCGCCGTCATGGTAAAAAAGTGCGGGATACTGGTATCAGATCCATCCTCACTTTGGAAAGCTTTTTCCTGGAGCCGCGCCCGCTGAGCGACACCGAAGCGATGCTGCTCATCGACGACGACGAGAGCGAGCGAGTGAAAACGAACCTGATCCTCGAGGAGAGCATGAGTGCCGATGACAATATCGGGAATGCCAGCGGCGATCGCCTGGAGGAGGGCTTTGCGACTGATCGGCTTTCCAGAGAGTGTGGCCGAGCTTCCGGTGAGGAGAGCGACATTTTTCCCGAGTGGTGTGAAGAGACGCTCAAATGATGCTGCATGTTGGAGTGCGAGCACTTCTGTCGGAGCAAGGAGCGTTGACTGAAATCCATTCGTCGCTACCGTATACATGGAGAGCGCTGCGACGATGGTTTTGCCGCTCCCAACGTCGCCATTCAAGAGCCGATTCATCGGGTAATCATGTTCGAGATCGCTGAGAATCTCGGTGATGGCTTTTTCCTGGGCCTTCGTTAACGTGAAACTCAGGGTTTTCAGAAATTCCTCCCGGTCCTCTGGACGAAGCGTCAAAGAGACTGCTTTCCCTTGAGCGGCTGTTTCTTTGACTTGGAGGCTCTTGAGTTGGAGAAAAAACATTTCTTCAAAGGCAAAGCGTTTTTCAGCCAACCGGACCTGTTTTTCTTGAGTAGGAAAATGGATATAGGCAAGTGCGGTCCAGAGATCGGGGAGGTGAAGATCAGCGAGGATGCTTTCGTCAAATGGATCAGGAAGGGTTTTCAATTTTTTGAAGAGCGTCGCGATCTGCCAGCGAATGAATTTTGAGGTGAGTCCAGTGGTCTCTGGGTATACAGGGACAACACGACCGGTATGGGTCGCGGTCCGTTCAGCGCGTTCAAAAGCCGGGGATTGCATCACGAGTCCACTTCGGTCGCTGGTCACTTTGCCCGAGAGGCGAATCGACTGACCTTCTTTCAATACCGTCTGTACAAAGCGCTGATTGAACCAGAGAGCGCGGAGTGTTCCACTCGAGTCTTCAATGGTAGCTTCGGTGAGAAGAAGCTTTCTTTTCCAGGTTTTGCTGGCTGAAAGTTTGGTGACGATGCCTTCAATTGTGGCTTTCGTATCGGCCACGAGTTCGGTGATCGTGGTAATGACCGAGTAGTCTTCGTAGCGGTGAGGAAAATGGTAAAAGAGATCGCGAACAGTCTCGATACCGAGGCGTTTGAGTCCGTACCAGTATGTTTTCTTGATAGTTGGGAGAGTGTCGAGTCGAGTCGAAAAGTCGAGCATAGGAGAAAAGTCAGTGGCTCCAGTATAGCGTATGAAAAAATTGGATAAAAAAAGACCCCGAGCGCGAACAGGGGGTCAAGGCTTCCGGTGATCTGCCGGGCCGAGGAGTGCGCCAGTGAAAATCAGTGGAGAATCAGGTACGAGCTTTCTTTTTGGGTGGGGTGCGTTTGGACTGTGGGGGGTCCTGGGTGAATCCGATTTCGGTCGTGAAGCTGATCAATTCATCGACCGCGTGCGGCTCATAGAAGCCGATGGTGACTGCGTGTTGGGAGACTTCTGGAATGTAGGACCGCCATTTCCTTTCCTGGGCGGCCTTCTTGATGATTCCGCGAAAGTCATCAGCCCTCCCTTGGATGTTCAAAACATCCCAGTTCTGGTCGGACCGGTCAGCAGTGACGCTGATACGGAGTCCGGATGTAGGGATCTCGATTCGTGTTGCATTAAACACGAGGCCTTTGCCGCCGCTCTCGCGTACGGTATGAGTCGCTGAAACAATCGTTGTTCTTGCCATTACTGTTCCTCGAATGTAGAGATTGTTGGTTTGATTTTTCTGGCACTTATTATTTTGTTGTGAAAGAAATACCAATCTATTGTGGGTTAAAATGCATTTTTTGTCAAGAGAAACATTGAGATAAAAAAAGGCCGCCAAGCAAAGGTGCGAGGCGGCTTTGGCGCGGATGACATGGCATTCGTCACTGCTCCCGGTACACCTCTGGGTGTACGAGCAGAACGTCTTCTGTGTCGTGATGGCCTGGATGATCATGGAAGTTTTCAAATGGAATATCGATGATGTTTTCACCAAGACCAATGTGTGCGATGACTTGGAGATAGGTGGCTATATCACCGATGACTTCTCCGTCCGGATGGAGGTAGAGATGGTTCTCATACCAGGCCGGGACGAAGAGTGGGCCCTTCATGGCGTGCTCGGCCAGATCGACCATGATTTGCATGCGCTCTTTCTTGAGCGGAATGCCAGAAAGCCGGATGTGGACTGCTGGGGAAGTATTCCGACCCCGGCAGAGAATCATCGTGGCGGACAGTGCCTCGAAACTCAGTTCGCGGGTAGTGGATTCCATGACAGTCTCCTTCAGAAGTAGGGAGTGAATTGGCTATTCTTTTTGTAAGGAGCCAGCTCCGTCGTGTGGGACGTGCGGCTACACTATATACGAAAAAAACAAGCCCGTCAAGGCTTATTTTGATTCTTTGAGGATGATTTTCTCAGTATAGCAGAAACCTTTTGTGCGCTCGCGTGGAATCGAACCACGATTTCATCCTTCGGAGGGACGTGTCTTATCCATTATACGACGAGCGCTGATCGCTTAAAATAACGCTTATTTCAGGAATCCCTGCCTGCCGGTAGGTAGGGAACCTGCATTTCCGCCTTCGGATGGCGATGTCTTATCCATTATACGACGAGGACAATGTCCGCTAGAATGTGTGCGATACAACTTGCTCATCGGCAGAAAGGGAATCGGTCACGCATACATTTCCTGACGTAAATGTTGCTCGACCCCAGCTCAGCATGTTTGCCTTGGTCCGAAAACGGACCAAACTCACATAGGCTTCCGCTTTTCGATTCCTGACGTGAGCCGAGCAGTCGGCTCACTCCGAGCGCACGCGTCCACGGTCGTTCACTTGTGCGCTCGGCAGGAATCGAACCTGCGACCCTCTGGACCGCAACCAGATGCTCTATCCACTGAGCTACGAGCGCAAAAAAATGGATCCTGAAGTCATGCGTGTGCCATGGAAAAAGGCATTCTGTGACTCTAGGACCAATCAAATATGCAGCATTTTCTCGAGAGTGTCAACGAGTGTCGGGGTGTGTTTTTCCTCGGGAACGAAATTCAGAAGGATTGCTCGGATTTCTTGGTCGTCAATTCCAGCAATCGGGATATGGAGGTAGGGAGCGAGGATGCCGCTCGAGTGGATGCTGAGTACGCCTTCAAGCGGCGGATCTTCATAGATCCAGAAGGAGTTAATGTCTTCGAATGCATAGAGAGTTTTTCCGGTGACGATACCCCGGTCGGTAATCGTGAATTCGAACTCTCGCGGATCGCGGGTGACGAAGAGGTAACCAACGATGCCGAAGAGGATGAAGGTAATCGCCATCATGAGGCTATCGGTGAAGACCGCATAGGCGATGATGAGCGCGAGGAGAACAGTCGATAGTATTAGGCCACGCGGATTGGGCCGTAAATGGATATGCTCGGGCGCGTACCAAGCGACGATAGGCTTACCGGCAAGAGGGTGAAGTTCCATAGAAAGTTCTTTTTTTTACTATACCACAAAATAGTAAATTTTTTTGTGCGGCTAGCCTCTGTTCTGGCAACGTGAGAAGAAGTTAGAGTTTTTGCGCAAGTACAAAATTAGTTAACTCTCCTTACCGCCACGCCCTGGTAAGAAAACATAAGCGGCCTTCCTTCTTCTGGAAGCATCTCAATGCTTTCAATGATGAGTCCAGAATCAGTAATGAAATCGTTCATTTTCCTGTCTAGATGGCAGTTGCCTGTAAAGTGTCGAGTCACTTGGGTAAACAACTTCTGCACCGCAGAATTTATTGTCTTAGGTGATTGCCCATGTTCGATAAATAAAAATCTCCCACTAGGTTTGAGCACGCGCTTTATTTCTTTGAGTGCTTTTGGCAGGTCAGGGATACTGCACAAAGACCAAGTTGAAACTACGGTATCAATAGAGCTATCTTCTAGTGGGATTTTTTCAGCCGAGTTTTGAAGATACTCAACCGGAAACGAGGCAGATGCGATATGATTTTTGGCATAAACAAAAAGTTCCAAAGATGGGTCAAGCGCGTAGAGTTTATTGATGTCTTTATAAAATGGAAGATTGTATCCTGAACCAAACCCAATTTCTAACACCGTGCCGCTTGCTTGATTCGCTACCTCTTTGCGAGTCTCGTTAAATTCTGCTGGTCGCATGTTTCGATCCAGCAATCTGGGTAGTATATGTTTGTTATAAAATCTAAACATAGAGTAAAGATATTGTTTTGTGACACCTCACATTCCACCGTCTTGGTCGGAAGTGAAAATTGGCGGAGGAGGTGAGATTCGAACTCACGATACCCTTTCAGGTATGACAGTTTTCAAGACTGTTGCCTTCAACCACTCGGCCACTCCTCCAGTCTCTTTGGTTGTATCGCGTATGTGCTCGGAGGTTTACCTACTACTGGTAGGCAGGGAATCGGTCACGGATAATTCACTCGCCGACGCTCATGAACTTCCTCGACCCCAGCTTGTGGTTTCGCAAGCTTGCGAAACAGCATTCCGCTTTTCTCATCCCTCCGCAAGCCAAGCAGTTGGCTTGCTCCGACCGCTGTTCACTTCGTTCACTGGTGCGCTCGGAGGGAATTGAACCCCCGACCCTCTGGTTCGAAGCCAGGTACTCTATCCACTGAGCTACGAGCGCAATACGGTACTCACTCCTTTAATCCACTGATCCGCCTCCGTCAATTGGCGGGTGGTGGGGCGAGCGCGGAACCTCCCTGTTGTAGCTTGAAAACGGCGTTTCGTCAAAACTATTCCTTGCCTTCGAAGAGCGGGAGGAGCGTCGCACCGTTCATTTTTTCTGGTTGTGGGAGTCCGAAGATATCCAGGATGGTCGGGGCGACGTCAGAGAGGAGTCCATGAACTTCGTTTTGCTCCCGGACCATCGCTTCCGAGGTCTTCTCATGGTGATTAGTTGGGGTGATGAACCAGAGCGGGATGGGGTTGGTGGAGTGCTCCGTGTCACGCTCGCCGGTCTGGAGGTTCAGGACCTCTTCGACATTGCCGTGATCTGACGTGATGAAGAGCCCACCACCAGCCGTCAGGATGGCGGGGATGAGTCGCGAGAGACTTTTGTCGGTAGCTTGGACGGCCTGGATCGAAGCTTCTTCATTGCCAGTATGGCCGACCATGTCGGGGTTCGCATAGTTGACGAGGATGAAGTCGTAGATATTCTCCTGGATTTTTTTGATGGCGGTATCGGTGACTTCGGGCGCGCTCATCTCCGGCTGTTCATCGAAGTGGGCGACGGCGGGCGAGGGGATGAGGATACGATCCTCCCCAGCAAATGCCTCTTCGTTGCCGCCATTGAAGAAGTAGGTGACGTGAGCGTATTTCTCCGTTTCTGCGATCCGGAGTTGCTTCATGCCAGCCTTGGAGAGGACTTCGCCGAGACTATCGTGGACTTCTTCGGGCGGGAAGGCGATATGAGCGGGGAGATCCTTCTCGTATTCAGTCATGGTGACGAAGTAGAGGTCGAGCTTTTTCTCTCGTGCAAAGCCATCGAAATCTGGCATGACGAAGGCTTTGGTGATTTCACGGGCTCGGTCTTCACGGAAATTGAAGAAGATGATGGCATCGCCATCTTGGATGAGACCGACAGGCTGGCCAGCTTTCTCGATGAGCGTGGGCTCGATGAATTCGTCGGTTATGTTTTTGGCATAGCATTGTTCCAAATGGAGGAGCGGGTCATCGGTTCGCTCACCGACACCCTTGGTGAGCATGTCGTACGCTTTTTGAACTCGGTCCCAGTTGTTGTTTCGGTCCATCGCGTACTGCCGGCCAATCAAGCTGCCGATGACGCCCACACCGACGAGTTTCATCTCACGGGCGAGCTCTCGGAGATGGCCGATCGCGGAGGTCGGCGAGGAGTCACGACCGTCCGTAAAGGCATGCACGATGACTTTCTCCAAGCCCTGCTCCTTGGCGAGGCGGAGGAGTGCCAAGAGGTGGTCCTTATGCGAGTGGACGGATCCAGGACTGATGAGTCCCATGAGATGGAGTGTTGACTTGTTCTTCTTGGCCACATCAATCGCTTCGATGAAAGCAGGATTCGTGTTGAATGTGCCATCCTGAATAGAGAGTGCGATCCGGGGCATGTTCTGGTAGATGATGCGGCCGGCACCCATGGTCATGTGGCCGACTTCGGAGTTTCCAGCAGTATTCCAAGGGAGACCAACCGAAATACCCGATGCCTGGAGCGTGGTCATTGGGTAGTAGCGATTTAGCTTATCAAAGGTAGGTAGTTTGGCTTCCCGGATTGGATTGCCTTGAGTTGTATTAGAGATTCCCCAACCATCGAGGACGACGAGGACAAGCGGTCGAAGCATAGTACTTTCTTTTTCTTATTTTTGGCTTTCTTGAGGGAATTATAGCAGTTCACGCCTTTTGACAAAAGTGCCTGGTTGGGGTAGGATGGGAGTGCAGATACTAATTCTCAAATTGCTTTTCCAGTGTCGCTTTTCCCAGTAGTTGCCAAAGAAAGGGTTGCTATGATTCGTCGGATATCTCCCGTTTTTCACTCAACCCTTTTCGCTCAAAGTACCCGTCCCTAATCGGTCAAGCGGGAAGCTTGTCCGCGTGAAGCCTGGTGCTACAACTATTCTGTTCGGAAGGTGACGCTCGAAACAGCGTCTCTTACTCGTATGTCTCCATTTATTTTCATCACGGCGCTCATCGCACTCGGTGCCGGAACGCTCATTGGCTATCTCATCCGGCAGAACGTCGCCAAGAAGCAATTGTCGACCGCGGAAGGTCAAGCGGCCAAAATCATCGATGAAGCTGAAAAGAAGGCCGGCCACCTCACGCTCGACGCCAAGAACAAGGCAGTTGAGATTCTTGAGGAGGCCAAAAAGAATGAAAAGGTCCGGGAAGAGAAGTTTTCTCATCAGGAATCTCGCCTCGAAAAGCGTGAAGAGCAGATTGAAAAAGAGGCTCATTCTGTTGAGGAAGAAAAGAAGCGGCTTCTCGGCAAGGCCGAAGAGATTCAGGCAATCAAGACTGAAGTTGAAACACTGAAGCAGCAGGAAATCGAAGAACTGCAGCGGACTGCAAAATTGTCCCGCGAGGAAGCAGAGGTTCGGATCATGAAACTCGTCGAGGACGAGAGTAAGGATGCGCTCGTCGCTCGGATGACCAAGCTCGAGAAAGAAGCGCATGACGAGCTCGAAAAGCGTTCGTTTCAGATCATGGCGACCGTAATTCAGAAGTATTCGCGGACTCACGTCTCCGAATTCACAACGACGACCATCACTATCCCGTCAGACGATATCAAGGGCAAGATCATCGGCAAGGAAGGGCGCAATATCCGCGCGCTCGAGAAAGAGACCGGCGTCGAGCTCATCGTCGATGACACCCCGGAATCCATCATCATCTCGGGCTTTGATCCGGTGCGCCGTGAAGTCGCCCGCATCGCACTCGAGAAACTCATCAGCGACGGCCGTATCCATCCGGCCCGCATCGAGGAGGCAGTTGCAGAGGGTCGCAAGGAAATCGATAACAAGATCAAAGAAGCTGGTGAGGCCGCGGCCTATGAAGCGGGCGTCCCTGGGCTCCACCCGAAGCTCCTCTATATCCTCGGTCGTTTGCGCTATCGCTACAGCTACAAGCAGAATGTTCTCCTCCACTCCCTCGAAGTGTCCTATCTCTCAGCGGCGCTCGCTGCTGAGCTGGGTGCGGACGTAGCAACAGCGCGCAAAGCAGGTCTGATGCATGATATCGGTAAGGCCGTCGATCATGAGATCGAGGGGACACACGTGAAGATCGGGATGCGCATCCTCGAGAAGTTCGGTATCACCCAAAACGTCATCGATGGCATGAAATCGCACCATGATGAGTATCCACATGCCACTATTGAGAGCTATATCGTGACCGCGGCCGACGCTCTCTCTGCGGCACGCCCAGGCGCCCGAAAAGAGACCGCGGAGAAGTATATCAAGCGGCTCGAAGAGCTGGAGTCCCTCATCAATACCTTTCCACAGGTAGAGAAGTCGTACGCCATCCAGGCCGGTCGCGAGGTCCGTATCTTCGTGAATCCGGAGAAGACTGATGACTATGGCGCTATGACCCTTGCCCGTGACGTCTCCAAACGCATCCAGGAAGAACTCCAGTATCCGGGCGAGATCAAAGTCGTCGTCTTCCGCGAGACCCGCGCGGTTGAGTACGCCCGCTAAGCTGAATTTATAATTGGCATTGAGAAAATAAATCCCCAGCAATGGGGATTTATTTTTTCAATAATTCTGTATGAATTTTCTCCTCGAAGCTCCTCTTGACAGAAATCGCGCAGGAAAGCCAAAAAGCCTTGCAAACTTTCGGATTTTGCTTTATTCTCGGGGAAAGGGGCAGGGTCTCCTTCAAAAGCGAATCACATTAAAACTAGGAAGGCAGGTGGAACCGCTATGAACAACGTGAACAAAGATACACTGGTCCATGCGATTGTCGACAAGACCTCTCTCTCCAAGAAGGATGTCGAACTCATGCTCGAAGCTTTCGAGGATGTCGTGACCGGAGAGCTCCGCAAGGGGAACAAGGTCACCTTGACCGGCTTCGGAACCTTCAAAGTCTCGAATCGGGCTGCACGCGAGGGTATCAATCCTCAGACCAAGGCCAAGATAATGATCCCGGCTATGACTGTGCCGAAGTTTACCGCCGGGAAGGGACTGAAAGAAGCTGTGAAATAAGCGCTGATCTAAAAGATAGAGGTGAAATCCCGGCTAACGGGATTTTGCTTTCAGAGGGAAAAAAAGGGTAAGATACGCAGGTTAGCAAGAAAAAGCTATTTCGGAGTAGTCGCTAACGGAGCATAGTATAGTGGTAGTACGTCTGCTTTGGGAGCAGATAGTCCCGGTTCGATTCCGGGTGCTCCGACACTAAGGCCCTCAAAGAATGAGGCAGAGGAGCGAAGCATTGAGCAGGTAGTTGTGGTTTAAAAGCAGAAGCACAAAGAATGGGGTGCTTTCGCTAAACGGCTATTTCTTGAATCAGTAGAGGAATAGCGCTATGAAGAAGAAAGTCGTCACCATTGGTGGAGGAACCGGGAGCTTCATGCTTCTCTCGGGCTTGAAAGAGTATCCGATTGAGCTCTCAGCGATCGTTTCGATGGCAGACGATGGCGGTTCGACGGGAGTGCTGCGTGATGAGCTCGGCGTCTTGCCACCAGGAGACGTCCGGCAATGCCTGGTTGCACTTTCCGAAACGCCGGAGCGTTTGCGTGAGCTCATGAACTATCGGTTCCAAGAGGGAGGGCTCGAGGGTCACAGCTTCGGCAATCTTCTGCTCTCGGCGCTCGAAAAGATCACTGGTGACTTCGGTGAAGGGGTGCGTGAAGCCGCTAAAATCTTGAATGTTCATGGCGAGGTGATCCCGGTGACACTTTCTGATACGCGGCTCTATATGGAGCTCGCGAACGGTAAGCTCCTTTCCGGCGAGCATGAGATCAATGTGAATACAAAATTCGAACAGGTGGGCGTGAAGAAAGTGTTTTTGCGTCCGAAACCAAAAGCGAATCCGCTGGCGACAAAGCGGATTCTCGAAGCCGACCTCGTTGTAATTGGGCCGGGGAGTCATTATTGTGGGATCATTCCCAACTTTCTCGTTCCAGGGATCGCGGAAGCTTTGCGGAAGACGAAAGCAAAGGTGGTCTACAACTGCAATCTGGTTTCGAAACATGGCCAGACTGACGAATTTACACTCGAGAATTATGTGGCTGCGATCAATCGACTCATCGGGAGTGAGCGAATTGATTTTGTCACTTACAATACAGCTCTCCCGCCAAAGCATCTTTTAAAGAAATATGCCGCTGAGGGAAATATCGTCCCATTTCTTCGTCTCGAAGAGGGTCGTCCCTATTGCGTCATCCAGGCCGACCTCCTGAGTGAAGAGCGTATCGTTCGAAAACGGGAGGACAAGATTGCCGCGACGCGTTCCTTCATCCGGCATGATTCGAAGAAGCTTGCCAAGGTCCTCATGCTCCTCCTCGAGATCGGGGATTATGAGAATATCCTGAAGGATATCGTCTAGGAAAGAATAGTAAAAATAGCTTGAATAAAGCTAAATCCACGATATTATCGGCTGATAGTTGACGGCATGAGAGTATCGTGCTATACTCTTTTTTCAAGCTCGAATGAAAACTTCGAAGTTTGACCTCGTGAGAGAGGAAAGCGTGCCAGTTTTTGTGGCCTATCCTTCAAGAGAAGTACGGTCCAGTGAAGATAGAAGCAGTACAGTTTTTCTCTCATGAGGTTGACGCTTGAAAAAGCATTCTGTAGTATCTAAATTAAGTTCTTTTTATCTCAATATTTCAAGTTTTAATAGTGAACGGACAAGTGTTGCTTTTTCAAAGGCCCCACCTGACCGTTCACTAGCGCACCGGAGGGTGTTGCTACGAGCAACGACACCGGCGGCGGCGAACCGGACACCAGCGTCAGCGACGGCACCAGCACAAATCCGGCCAGCACCAACCCGCTGCCCGACGCCGACGCCGACCCGCAGACCGACCCCGACCCCGACACCAAGGTCGCCGGCGCCGACGAACCCCAGGCCACCTGACCGCTGGGCAGCGCGCTCGTTAACCGAGAGTCGGTTCGCCGATTCCCAACCTGAGAAGGAGATCATACGTGTTCGCACACCTCATCCTCACCAACAGAGGGCCACGCCCTCGAAGTTGACGCTCGTCTCCCGCCAGGTAGCGGCGACCGGCTGATAGCCCCTCACGAACGCGTTTCGTGTAGGGGCTTTCAATTTTTTAGACGAATATTTTTAGATATCCAAGTGGCGCGTCGGAGCGGCGGCGAGGCCAGGATTGGCCTTTCATTCATCCGAGACGTCGATATAGAGTTCGAGCTCATTGCCGTCTGGGTCGAGGATGTAGAGGCTGTGGGTGATGGTGTGATCAGCCGTACCGATGATGGTGACGCCGGCTACTTCGAGCTTTTTCATTGCTTGCCGGAGTTCCTCGTCGGTATTCCCGATTTTCAGTCCGATATGATAGAGGCCGGGTTCGGGTGCTTGTTTGGGTCGAGGAGCGCCACCAATCCCGATCAGGAGGAGTTCATGGTGCGTCCGGCCGGTGGTGAAGAGCACCGCACCTGGCATCTCGCTCACGATCTCGGGAAAGCCGAGTGTATCACAGTAAAATCGGCGTGAGCGTTCGAGGTCGCTGACATAGAGGACGACATGGCCGAGTTCGTGGATCTTCATAGGGATAGAAAGCTTGGTTACTAGCGTATCCATCAGCATAGTCGGCTGGAGGAATCTTTGGAAGGTCCGCTTTGACTTGTAGCTGGGGAATGGCTACAATAGCGAGCGTTATGGCTAATTTCGCTCTCACATTCAAGAATAAAGTCCAGATTGCCGATAGCACCTGGGCGTTTCATTTTGAAAAGCCAGCTGACTTTGTCTTCGAAGCCGGTCAGTATGTGGCGCTCGTTTTGCCGCGTCTCGTCGCCCCGGACAAACGTGGACCAGTCCGCTCCCTTTCACTCTCCTCCGCTCCCTCTGAAGATGACCTCATGTTTGCGGTACGGATTACCGAGAGCAGCTTCAAGCAGACCTTGATGGCCCTTGAACCGGGCGAGGTGGCACAGGCGACCAAGCCAATCGGCCACTTCACGCTCAGCCACGCAGCTGATGACAAGCGTGTCGTCTTCCTCGCGGGCGGTATCGGCGTGACACCGATTCGGAGCATCCTCGTCCAGTCCGCGCACGACGGTCTCAATCGCCCGATGAGCTTCTTCTACTCGAATCGGATGATCAAAGACGCGGCGTTCAATGATGAGCTGAGGGATCTCTCTTTGCCGAATTATCAGTACGTCACCACGTTTTCCCAGGAGACAATACCGTGCGCTGGGACGAATGAGGAGCGGGGATACGTTTGCGAGTCGATGCTTCGGAAGTACCTGTCCGCCGATGACATCACCACCAGCTGGTATTATCTCGTCGGGGCACCGGCTTTCATCGAGGCGATGGAGGCAATGCTCATCGGTATGGGTGTGGCCAAGGAGCGCTGCGTGAATGACCCGTTTACCGGCATGGCCTCGGCCAATCAGGGAGTGCAGCGAGCGAAATAAAATCGATGCGAGAGTAGCACAATGGTAGTGCATCAGCCTTCCAAGCTGACCACGCGGGTTCGATTCCCGTCTCTCGCTCAAATAAAATCAGACGAAGAGCCTTGCTCGAGGCTTTTTTGTTTTCACGCTATACTAGTGGGACCAATATGCTTGCCTTTCGTCACAATATGGACCGGAGGGAAAAGCGCTTTCTTTCTCTTCAAGCGGTTATGGTCGGACTGATCATCTGCTTTGCGGTCGGTGGGACATATCTTTTCGTTAAGCCGAAAAAACTCTCCGAGTCAGATGTGACCGTCAATCCGCAGCCTTTATCCGAGTGGGTAAATCCAGAGCCAGTGAGAGAGCTATTAGAAGATACAACGGAAACGCCGGTTGAGAAGCTGCTCGATTTGCCACCGTTGCCACCTCCACCTCCACCAGTGATGAGCCGGATGAAGAAAGAGGGCTGTGTGGCTGATGGTTTTCTCTCGGGCTATGGTGATGATGTGAATAGTTCGATCGCGCTTGTTAGTCGTTCGGAATGTTATTATTTTCATCGTGCGCTTGAAACCTGGCTTCAGGCGCCGGACTTCAAAGATGCTCGAGAGATTCTTTCGAAAGTGGAGCGAAAAAAACCAGCGGTCTACGGCATGTTTATTGCAGAAGCGATTGCGACCAATGAGGACTACTACTTTCCAGCTGAAGAACGTGACTTTGAATTCAAAGAGATGTGTCGATCAGGGTCGAAGAATTACTGGGGCGAACACAGTTGTAAGCCTTCTTTTGAGAGTAAGGAGTATCGTAAATACCTGAAATATATCACCGAACGAGCCATGGATATGGGGATACAGAGCTTTCTTTTCGGGCAGATTTTTTATCAAGAAAAAAGTGACCTTGGCCAAGCTATCATCCCTGAAATTATCCGTGACATGCGGGAGTATGCTGAATTTCGAGGAATGGAAATCGTGATTGGAGCACAGACGAATGACATCACTGATTCGACCTATCTCGGCTACTTTGATTTCATTGAGGGCGGAGTCGGTATCGATAGTGTCGGCGATGTGCAGGATAATCCATGCCACGGCCGTTGGTGGCAGGAGCCGGGCGACTGGTGTTGGGGACTCCTCTGGCACCCCGTATACAAAGACAAAGCAAAAAATGTTTTTGTTCACTTCGACTGGAGCGGGAAAATCGGGGATGATATGAGCGTCTTTACTCGGATGAGCAAAGAAAAACGAACGGCTACAATGCGTGATCTCTATACTCGTTTTCAAAAACAGAATGTCGGTTTCCTTCTCCCACTGCTCGCGACCCTTCATCGTGACAATGAGGGCTGTTATGGGCCAAAGAAACGGTATTATTCAGCGCATCGAAAGTACAGTTGCCAGGATGAGGATGTCATCAATGAAATCCTGAGGCAATGAGGCAAACTTGTGATGGAGCGATGGTATACTGAAGGGTATGCAGGAAGAACTCTCTACAAAGCGGTTTCAGCGAAACGCTGAAGATTTTGTCTGTGGACAGTGCGGATTTGCCGTGGAGGGGACGGGCTATACCAATCACTGCCCACGGTGTCTCTATAGTCAGCACGTCGATATTCATCCGGGCGATCGAGCCGCCGAGTGTGGTGGGTTGATGGAGCCAATCACCGTTGAGCCCTTTGGTGACTCATGGAAAATTCTCCAGCGTTGCATCATCTGTGGGCATGAGCGGAAAAATAAGATGGTTGAAGGGGATGATTTCAAGGCAGTCGTAGCCCTTCAAGAGAAATCGAATCATAAGCGGTTCTATACTTCCGGTACAATTTGATTCCGGAGGTTTCAAAAAAACAGAGATATTAAGAGGACGCTTCAGTAATTTTTAAAAATACTGAATCTCCATTCGGGTATGATGCAGTGGAAAAAGATGGCTTTGCCTGAACCTGAAGACGTCATCGTCGAGATGCGTTCGCGACGGAGCGGCCTCTCAGCAGCTGAGGTCAAAGAGCGGCTGATCGAGTATGGGCCCAATCAATTGACGGAACATGTTTCTCCTTGGCCAGCGATGATCAAGCGGCGCTTCCGCTCATCTTTTCTCTATCTCCTGCTTGCCGCCGCCGGACTCTCCTTTTTTCTCGGCGAAGTACTTGAGGCGGCACTGATCGGTGCCTTCATTTTCCTCAATGTCGCGCTTGAGACGTATCAAGAATACCACTCGGAACAGAGTATCCGGCTCCTCCGAAAGTACTTAGTTTCCCACGTCAGGGTGCGTCGGGCGGGTGAGATCTTCCTTATCGAGAGTCACGATGTCGTCCCGGGCGATATTCTCCTCCTCGAAGCGGGTGACCGATTGGCTGCCGACGTCCGTTTTTTCCTGACACGTTCACTCGCTCTGGATGAGAGTGTTGTTTCTGGCGAATCCATACCAGTCGCCAAGATACATGAGGCGCTCGTGTTTTCCAAGCCAGGAATGTCTGAGACTTCGAATATCGGGCTTGCTGGAACGGTCGTGACGTCCGGACGAGGAGAGGGGGTGGTTATCGCGACCGGGAAGCATACCTCTCTGGGTGATATCGCCGCCTTGACTGAGGAGCCGAATCATCAGACGACGTTTGAGAAGGGCATTAATCACTTCAGCCGCTTCATTCTTCGGCTTGTTGGTGGGACGCTCCTCTTCATCTTTTTTGCCAACGTCTTTCTTCATCGAGGGGAAGATGTCACCAATCTCCTCATTTTCTCCCTTGCACTCGCGGTTTCGGTCATCCCAGAGGCACTGCCGGTCATCACGACGGTGACGCTTTCCCGTGGATCAATCCGGCTGGCACAGAAAAAGGTCGTCGTGAAGCGTCTCTCAGCGATCGAGGATATCGGTAGTATCAGCGTGCTCTGTACGGATAAGACAGGGACACTCACTGAGAATGCGTTGGCGGTATCGGATGTCGAAGCACCCGATCGGGGTCGCTGTTTGCGGTTGGCGAGCATCGCCTCCGTCGAGGTTCCAATCCATCGGGCGCTCCTCCATGACCCCTTCGACCTTGCGATTTGGCATGCGGTCACCGAATCGGAACGAATCCGGACGGCCGGTATTGAGCGTATCGATACACTTCCTTTTGATCCAAGCCGGCGACGCAATAGCGTCTTGGTTCAGCTCGATCGTAAATCGACGCTCATTGTCCGGGGAGCTTATGAAGAAGTAATTACCCTCTGTATCAACCTTTCAGCTAAAGAGCAGTTGAAGCTCATCGAGTGGGGGAATAGAATGGGGCGTGATGGAAAGCGGGTCTTGGCAGTTGCTACCCGGACGTTACCGAGGAAGCGATCGCTTACCTCTGCGCTTGAATCCGAACTTTCCTTTGAAGGTATGATCGCCTTCCTCGATCCTCTGAAGAAATCGGCGGCACACACAATCATTGAGGCTCGCTCACTTGGTATCGCGGTAAAAATTGTGACCGGTGACAGTCGCGATGTTGCTGTGGCTGTCGGAAAATCAATCGGGCTCATCAGTGATCCAGCGAAAGAGGCAATCACCGGAGCTGAGCTCATTGCACTTTCGTCCGCTGAGCAGCGCGAATGCGTTGAACGCTGCCATGTGTTCGCTCGAGTGTCACCGAAAGAGAAGTATCTCATCATCCAACTCCTCCAAGAAAAGCATGAAGTCGGGTTCCTAGGGGAAGGTATCAATGATGCTCCGGCATTGAAACTAGCGAATGTCGGTATCGTGGTTCAAGGTGCTGCCGACATCGCCAAAGAGTCGGCGGATATTGTGCTCCTTCAACATAATCTTGGCACAGTGATTGAGGGTGTTCGTGAAGGACGGATTATTTTCGCAAATATCTTGAAGTATCTGCGCATTACACTCACGTCGAACTTTGGAAACTTCTACTCGGTTGCGCTCGCTTCGCTCTTTCTCCCATTTGTCCCGCTCCTTCCGATTCAAATTCTCCTCCTCAATCTCCTCTCAGACTTCCCGATGGTGGCATTGGCTACGGACAACGTCGATACTGAAGAGCTTGAGCGTCCGCGTTCATATCAGGTTGGATCGATTGTACTCATGACGCTCTTTTTCGGCTTTGTCAGCTCGCTCTTTGATTTCGCACTGTTCGCAATGTTTTATAAAGAGGGGCCGGCAGCACTTCAGACTGCTTGGTTTCTCCTTTCGGTTATTACGGAAATAATTCTTATCTTCTCACTTCGGACCAAGTTTTCCTTTCTCTCAGCGAAGCGGCCATCGTGGGCGCTCATTGGCCTTTCGGCACTTGTCTTTCTTTTTGCCTTTGCCATCGTCGAACATCCGATTGGGCACAATGTTTTCCGTTTTACGTCGGAAAGTGGACATATCGTCACGGTGGTTCTTGTACTCTCGGCTCTCTATTTTGTCGCGACGGAAGTAGTCAAACGCTACTATGTCCGGCACTTTGATACCGGTCCTATTCGGAGAGCGGCATGACATTACTCCAGCAGCTCATAGGGAAAAAATGGTACGGCATAATCGTTGGACTGCTTTCGTTAGTAGCCATTTTGTATCAGGCCGAGACAGGTTTGTTTTCTGGGACAGGAGATAGCCCAGTACAACCGACGGCTGAGTTAGATGGAACCGTGCTGGTGGTGCGGGTGGTTGATGGTGATACATTCGAGATCGATGGTGGTGAGCGAGTCCGGCTCATCGGCGTCGATACACCCGAAACTGTGAAACCGAATAGCCCAGTCGAGTGTTTCGGTCCGGAGTCGAGTGCGGCTTTGAGGCACCTCATCGAAGGTCAGTCCATCCGACTGGAAAAAGATAAAACAGACCGTGATCAGTATGGCCGGTTGCTCCGTTATGCGTATGCTGGAGATGTTTTTGTAAATGAAGCGCTCGTCAGGGAAGGGTATGCGAGAGCGGTCGCCTATAAGCCTGATACCGCGATGCAGGCTGCGCTCGTGGGAGCGGAGACTACTGCCCGCCAAGCGAACATCGGCCGTTGGTCGGCTTGTCCTCAATAAATATTCTTTGAGCAAAAAAAACTACGGAACGGAATCGGTCCGAGCTTCTTCCCTATCCACCTTAATGGTACGGGTGCTTAAAGTTTTCGGCGAAGCTCCTCTTCAACCTTGGCCAAGTTCTCATCAGAGAAATGATCGGGAGCATTTTTTTTCATAGTTTCCACTAGCTGTTCGATCTCTTCTTCGGTGATACCCTCTTGCATGCCGCCTTCATTAAGCGCTGCGTCGAGGACCGCGCGGATGTAACGGATATCATCATCCGACAGGCCTCGACTGCGTAGTCGTGGGATAATGGATTCTCGGAATTCCTCTTTCGTTACTCGTTTTCCGGTCGCGGTGTCAAAAATCCAGAGCATAGGCATTGGAGTTACTGTTTGGTAGCGATCTCCTGATCGAGTCGGACAATAAAATCCTGAATAGAGAGCATGCCGATTTTTCCTTCGGTCCGATGTTCGACACCGAGAGTCTTTGCTTCGACTTCCTGGTCGCCGATCACAACAAAATACGGGACCTTTTCCATCTTCGCCACCCGGACTTTTTTACCGAGGGATTCATCACTTCGGTCGAGCTCAGCCCGGATGCCAGCCTTGGTCAACTCGTTGACGGTCGCCGCTGCATATTCGATATGTTTTTCACCGATAGGGAGGACTTTCACCTGGACGGGGGCGAGCCAAAGCGGAAATGCGCCCTTGTAGTGTTCGATGAGGAAAGCCATGACACGTTCGATGGCACCGATCGAGGACCGATGAACGACGACGGGACGTTTTTCTGTTCCGTCGGGCGCAATGTAGGCGAGATCAAAGCGATCGGGCATACAAAAGTCATACTGAACGGTGAAAGCGGTGTTCTCTTTGCCGCGGGCGTCGACCATCTGAATATCAATTTTTGGTCCGTAGAAAGCGGCCTCACCACTAGCCTCGGTAAATTTTCCACCGCGCTTCGTGAGAACATCGCGAAGCATCATTTCGCCCTCATCCCAGGCAGTGTCATTTTTGTAGTATTTCTTATCGTCTTTGCGGTCGCCGAGGGAGAGTCGATAAGAATAGTTCTCTCCGAGTTTGAGTCCGAAAATGGTTGCGATGTGTTCAATGAGATCGAGTGCTTTATCGACTTCAATCGCCGCTTGGTCACGATCGGTACAGATGATGTGGGCATCGGCGAGACAGAAGCTTCGCACTCGGACGAGGCCGGACAGTTCTCCGGAACCTTCGTAGCGGTAGAGCTTGGCGAGCTCGGCGATCCGCATAGGGAGTTCACGATAGCTCCGGGGCCGAGCCTTGTAGAGTTCGAAGTGATGCGGACACGTCATCGGTCGGAGCATGAATTCATACTCGTCGATCTCAATCGGGGCATACATCGAATCCTTATAGTAGGGGTAGTGGCCGGACGTTTTATATAAATCGAGCTTGGCGATGTCCGGCGTGTAGACGTGGTCATAGCCCCAGGCAATCTCGGTGTCAACCACAAAGCGTTCAAGGATACGGCGAATGGTGGCTCCTTTGGGGAGCCAGAGAGGCAGACCGGAGCCGACGAGATCGGAAAAAGTAAAAAGGCCGAGATCGGCTCCTAGTCGTCGATGATCAAATTCGTTCAGTTCTGGGGATTTTTCCTTATTTTGTTCCATAGAGTTCAGTATACGGGGATTCAGGCTTCAGTAAAGCCGTGATATGTCGATATAACGTACCTTTTTCTTCATTGTGACTCCTCCTGGCACAGTTCTCTGTACTTTGCGCCCGACCTTAAAAATCGAGCGCTTTTTCTTTGGCTATTTCCGTTCCTCGACTTCTTGGAAGGAAAGCACGATATCTTTCTTCAGATCGACTGATTGGGTGAACGCGGTTCCGTCTTTCTTCTTGATCGTAATGGAGACAGGGATAGTGCCGACGCCAGACTGCTTCTGAATCATCAGCTGATAGCCTTCCTCTTTGATCGTGTCGGGGAGTTCGTATTTGATCATGCCGGGCGTTTCACGATTCATGACGGCATCGACGAAGACACCGAAATACGTCTTGCCGAACGCTTCATCGGTGAGTGGGTAGCCGACGAGTTTGCGCTCGATGAGTTTCGAGCCTTTTGGGACATAGGCCCGGAGGTAGGAGTGATAGTCACTGGTCCGCCAATCACCATAGGTCGCGCGGTGCTTATAGGTATGGGTCAGAGTTGCTATTGGTTTCTCACCGGTGAAATCTACCTCGTAGTTGATTCGCCGGTCGACGAAGTAGTCGCTTTTGAGAGAGCCGAGACTGGCATCGACGAGCATGAGGTAGTCATTGCTCCAATCAGTGTTGGTTGCCCCATCCCACTTTACGCCGGTGACAATTCCCTGGAGGGCTGGATCTTTGAAGAAGATCATGACATTCTTTTCACCAAGTTCCCGCTTTGCAAGCTCGATGGCTTTTGGGATATTTTCGATAGTTGCGATTCGTTTCACGAGTTCGGTAGCAAGCGACTTCATGACGTTCTTTCGCTTCTGTTTGAGTTCAGCGGGAACATCGATATCCTTGCTCTCGGTGATGAGAAACTTCTTCTCGACCGCCTCCTCTAGGCGCATCACCCCGTTCTCACTCGTGAATGTTTCAGTGGTCGTCCGAGACACGAACTTACCATTGATGTAGTCGAATGTCTCAAAGGGTACAGAGATTGGTCCTGTGATAGCCAATGCGTCATCGAGAATTGTCGCGTTCACAGCTATGACGCCATCAAATTTCTGTCCACCGCCAGCTAGTCGGTAGAAGTATTCGGCTTTGGCAGCATTCGTCGGGAAATCAGGGGAAAAGTTCGAATCGCGCATCTGCCAGCGCTTCAGCTGAAGCTTTCGCGTGAGTGGGTAGGGCGGAGTGATCTTGGCCGTGATGCGCTGGTCGAGGAGGTTGACGTCTTCAACAAAGAGCGAGGCTATTTCACCATCCTTTACCTTGACAATGGCGTACTGACCGAGGAATCCTCCGCCTGGCCGAAGTTCGTGATTGTTCTGAAGCATGATGAGGTAGGTCCGCTGGACGCCGTCTTTCTTCAGGAGGGCTTCTGTCAGCTGGCCGACAGCTTCAATCTCTTTCTTCGTATCGGCCTCGAGCGGGAGGAATTTGGAGACTTTGGTTACGAGTGAGAGGCCGCCAAGGGCGAATTCTTGCTTGTGGTCTTTGATGAAATAGGCAGTCGCAAAGCCAGCAAGGATGATAACGAGAAAAAGAACGAGAAAAAAACGCTTTCGAGTAAACCACGTAAGCATGGCGGGTGACAAAAGAATTAAGTCGTACCAATCAATACTATCAAGAACCGGGCACTTTGACGAACGTTTGATTTGCAGTGCGCCATAGTATATAAAGAGTATGCGCGAGGCTCAAAAACGGGTGAAAATGCGGGTATAGTATAGTGGTAATACATGACCTTCCCAAGGTTAAGCGACGAGTTCGATTCTCGTTACCCGCTCAGATTAAAAAAGAGGTTTCCGAGTCTTTTTTTGTTGGAAAAAATGAGTAAAAAACGGGTGATATAATTAGGCCAATAATTTCCTAACCTTATTCTATGCCTGAATGGCCTGAGGGGGTTTCCGCCAATGCTGACAAAAAACCTGACAGTAAAGAAGAACAAAGGTGGTTTGATGCGTTTATGAAACGAGTGACTCTCGATAAGGAGATAGCCAGGGCTGTTCCGTACAAATCTGGGGAAATGGCCTTTGATTATCTTGTAAGAAAAATGGCCTATTACCTTGGTTTACGCTCAACTGATAGTCTCGAAATGATTAGACAAGAATTTCTCAGGAGAAGGAATTCTTTGGCAGAATCAGATCCAGACGAAACACCAGATGAAGGAGCTCTCAGAAAAACGAGGATGGATATCACTAAGATTAAAACCGCTCTCGAAACGGAAGATCTTATGAAAGCAGTAAGGCTGGAGAGCTCTATAGAAGGAAATACCCCTTCAGCTCAACACGGAGAACAAGTCGCGGAAGAAGAGCTAGGAAAAATCATACAGACGGTTCGACGAACAGAGCAAGCAGTCCAGGAAGAGGTAAAGAGGATCGCTCGGAAAAAACTGGAAGGAACTGAATAATCTCTCAGGACTATGTTTGAAAAGATAACAGAGAAAAATTCGGGAGGAAATGTGGCTGCACAGCTGATGACATATGAGGAGTACTCTCGAAATGGGCATCCCTTGCCGTATGTGTATGAAATCGAGGATGGAGCGCAGAAACTTACTTATTTCGGAGCGGAACATTCTTTTGATCCTGAGGATGAACAAGTTGCTAGGGTAAAAGGTGCCTGGGAAGAATTTCTTAGAAAGGTTGATCGTCAAAACGCTGTAGTTTTCGTAGAGGGTGGAGCGAGAGATTCCAACGAAGAAAGTGAAGCTATAGCGATTCATGAAGACGGAGAAACAGGACTAGCCACGTATCTTGCCAATCAAGAACACGTCCCCGTTTTTTCGCCTGAGCCAAATACAAAGGAAGTGGTTGATCAACTGAAGCTTCATTTTAAGGCGGATGAAATTCTCTATTACTTTTTTGCTCGCGGGGTAGCTCAGTGGCATCGACTCGCTCCTCAACCGGAGTTTGATACTTACCTGCAAGGACTGTTCTCCGACGAGGCCGTGGCTCTTGGATATGACCCAGACATTTTGGGGGAATTATCTCAGACTCATGAAAGGCTTTTTGGTAAAAAATTAGATATTCAAGATGTGGATCACTTTGATCAGGCGGAAGATCCGATAACTATTACATCTGTCAGTAATGAAGTGGCGCGCGCGACGAGTATTCTCCGCGACAAACATATCATGGGAGAAGTTGAAAATAAGTGGAAAGAGGGAAAGAGTATTTTTATCGTCTATGGTGCAAGTCATGCGGTGATGCAGGAACCCGCCTTGCGGTCAATGCTAACGAAAACGGTATAGGTGCATATGGTATACTATTGAAAATAACTTCACGTTATGACAGTCAAGACATTTTCATTTGGAAAGGCATTTGGAACAGGTTGGGAGAAATTGAGGGAGCATTGGGTATTCCTCATCGGGAGTGCCCTCCTCATTTTCGTAGCGAGCGGACTTTTCGGCTACCTCGCAGATGGTCCATATAAGGGAATTGAGCCGACGAGTGGCCTCCTCAGCCTCATCGGGTTCTTGCTCCGAGTGTGGCTGAATTTTAACTTGCTCGTCATCACGATTCGTATTTTTGATGGCGTGAAGCCAAAGTGGAGCGATCTCTTCGTCTGGCGCGAAGAAACATTGCCGTATGCTGGCGCCTCATTTCTCTATGGCGTGATGATTTTCTTTGGACTCATCGCCTTCGTCATACCGGGACTCTATTTTGCAGTGAAGTACAGCTTTTATGGATTTCTCATCGCGGACAAGCGTGTCGGTGCTTTTGACGCGCTCAAGATGAGCGGCCAGCTGACGGAAGGTGTGAGGTGGCTCCTCATTGGATTCACTTCGGCCTCAATCGGAATCATCATCCTTGGTGCGGTGGCTCTCGGCGTCGGCCTCCTCGTGGCGCTCCCGGTGGTTTCGCTTGCTTTCGTGGCAGTATACCGTTCGCTCTATGATCAAACGTTTGATCTCGCTGCAGCGACTCCAGCGGCAGTCGTAGCGACCCCCTTAGCCGCCTCTGTTCCCACGACACCCGCTATAGTTACTCCCGCCGTTCCTCACACACCGGTGACTGAAGGGAAGGCCGAAAATGTCAGTGTAGAAACCAAAGCAGAAAAGGTTACAGAGGATCCGAAACCCGAGACGCCTGCTACTACCCCTCCAACAGTTTAGTCGCGACGGCAGTATCCAATAGCCATTTGTTCAGAACGGTATTCAAGATGTCCTCCCACCGTGCGAGGGCATTTTTGTTTTTCGTTTCCTTCACTCCGAAAAATTCCGTAAGAAACTGCATACCTGAAAACTGCAGAAGTGCACTCACTGGCTGGGGCGTTTCTAACGAAGCCTCTTCAGTGCTATCAGTTGGTTCGTCTGGTACGGTTGTAATTTCTTCGGTCTCAATCACGGTCGGCTTTATGATAACGGGCACTTCTAGAATCGCTGCTGTTCGATCGAGTGGCGGCGTTTCCCCAAGTATAGTTAAAGGCAGTGCTGTATCGTCGGTATTGGATCCTTCATCGGTATCGGTTTCAGCTGGCGTTACTATACTGAGTGCCTTCCCTTTCTCCTTTTTTAATATGACCCCATCATCCAGTGCCTTATCAAATTTATATTTTACGTCGTGAATGGCTTCTCCGTCAGGTGCACGGAGTTCGATTACGCCGCGCTCGTTGCCGAGTGTAAAGAGTGAGTGCGATCGAGTGATTCGTTTCACCGACTTCCCCTCGATACTAAAGTTTTTTCTGATCGGATGATTGCTTACTGATTTCCTTTTCGTTCCGGTCGCGATCCCAAAACCGTTCAGATTGACGGATTTTTTCTCACGATTCTCGATTTCAATCCACTCGAAGTCGCCATCCTTACCTTTTGGATTCGGCATAAAAGCAACGATGCGAAGTTTCGGAGCTTCGTATTTTTCAATTTTTATTTCAAAGGTCTCAGTGACCGGATTGATGCCATCGTCTGTGGTGAGGGTAACGGTAAAGCGTCCCGCTTTTTTGTAGGTATGCGACGTATCTTCCTTGTAGCTTTTACGACCATCGCCAAAATCCCATGAAAATTTTAATGCGTCGCCATCCATGTCTTTACCACGGGCCGAGAAATCGATGGAAAAATCACGAAAACCTTTTTTGGGAACTCGTTCTCGCGTAGTCGGATCGGCGTTCTCACTGTTTGCTGTGCCTGGCGTAGGAGTTCGTCCACCGCGAAGTTTGCTATCGACCAGGTTAAGCGACACCCCTTCTTTCGTTTTTTTGTAGCTCACTTGATGAACCAATCGTTTCTCACGATCATAGAGTGAGACGGCTTCGTCTGAATTATTGAGCGAAAGCGAGAACTGCTGATCGGTCACCACGAGATAGCCAAGAGGGGGGATGGTTACTCCATCGGGAAACGTATATTTTCCGCTTACTGACGCGTCCTGAATCTCCCAAAGAGAGAGATTGACTCTTTCCATCCCTGGATTGTAAAGCTCAATAAATTCACCGGTGTCATCCTTCTCTTTCGGATTCGGGAAAACCTCATTTATAAGAATAGTATGTGGGCCCAAATCGACGGGTGGAGATGGCTCTTCCTCAACAAGGATCGTTTCGCCTTTGGAGTTTGTCGGCGTCGTTTTTTTCGTTTCATTCCAGCTGAGCGCCTCAAGATCACGCGTAAAACTTTCACTTTCCTCGGGGTTGCTAAATTGTGATGGAGAAAAGGGGAGTGTGTGCCCCGTGCCCCACGTGAGTGAATCGATGAGAGCGCCGTTCTTATTATATAATGCGAGACTATTGTTGTCGGAAAGGCCGGAGCTCGTTGTCGTATCGGCGATGTCCTTAAAAATTCCGCCGTTATTCGCCCAAAGAAAAAATCCCTTTGGAGGTATCGCATCATTTACGCCGAATGTTTTGAGCGAGCTCCCTTTCGCTGTTACATCACTCGCGCTTTTCTTTCGCACACTCCAACCATTGAGATTCGATGGCTCGTCGCTTGAATTATAAATTTCGATAAATTCATCGGCTGCTTTTTCTCCTTCGATCTGTACTTCGCTCAAAAGTATATCGGCCCATACTTGTGTGGGCGCAAAGAGAAAGATGCCAAGCGCGACAGAGTAGAAAATGGAGCGGACAATGAGATGGGTAAACATAGGAAATTTCTAAACATCCTACTGTAGCAAATCTGCAAATCTCCACCAGTCTTGACGCCTCCCTGAATCGTGTCGTTATTTCAGTTATACTTACGTACGGAAACCTCACATTCGTCAATAATTGACATGTGGTAGTACTAGCGTTATATTTATCTGTCAAATCTATGAATAAGAAATCACTCCTCCTCACTCTCATCCTCATCGCCTTGCTGGTCACAGCTGGTATTTTTTGGTGTATAGAGAAAAGGCATGTAGCCGTGAATCAGTCAGTCGTTGATCCGGTCATAGAGGCTCCGATCCAGACGGAAACAAAAGAGGATTTTTCGCCACAACATATTGTAGCTATTCCTGATTCCAAGCAAGTATGGTATGAGATTCCGGAAACGGGAATTAGATTGCTCCTCTCAAAAGAAGTAGCGGAAGAGCTAGTGTACAGATACTATGTAGTTAATGGATTTGTTACAGTGAACCCTGTAACAGGAGAAGAAGGGGTATCAAAGGAGATTAAAACCACTATTTTTTCGCTTAAGAAAATTATAGACTATAACCAACAGTGTGACACTGGATTATGTAGAACAGAAGAGATGTTATTTGCTATCGCCAAAGTTCCTGGTGTTTATCATAGTGAACCATTAGCGTTTGGATCAAAATTCCTCAAACAATTCAAGGGTTTTTACCTCATCACTGGAGGTAGCCAACAGGCGGTTCCATTTGCCAATGATGATGAAGAGAAAAAGTTTAACGATGTCGTCGGTCGTTTCTTACCGAAGATTCCTAGACTTCAAGATATCCATATTAGGCTTCTTGAGGTGAAGTAGTTTTCGATACCAAGCGTGGCTGAGTAGAAAATGGAGCGGACAGGGAGATGGGTAAACATAGGAAATTTCTAAACATCCTACTGTAGCAAATCTACAAATCTCTACCAGTCTTGACGTACCCCACATTCGTGTCGTGCTTTCGAGTTATAATGTGTACTGAAAGCATCTGATCGTCAATGATTGACATGCAGCATTATAACCACTACATTGATCTATCAATCATATGAAGCGGAAAACCATTTTTCTCACCGCCGCTCTCATTGCTCTTCTCGCGATCGGCGGTGTGTTTTGGTGTATGCAAAAGCGTCAGGTTTCAATGAAGCAACCTGTGATGATTGATCCAGTTGTGGAGACTCCGGTTCAGAATGAACCAGAAAATGTAATCGATACTTCCGACTGGAAAACGTATCGAAATGATGAGTACGGGTTTGAATTTAAATACCCAAAGGATTGGAAAGTAGAAAAAAGATCGGGAGTTAATTTTGATCTTTCTATTGTGAGTATCACAAGTCCCGAAACTACTGATTGGATTCAAAAAGCTATAAGCATGGGTAGTAACTGTGAAGGATGTGGTGCAGATATTTCTTTTTACTATTACTCCTCAATAAAAAATGAACCAAGTAATGAATCTATTAAAGCAAACAATATACATGAGTTACTCGACCAGGATCCACTCTCAAGAGAGGTGGGAATAGCAAAAATCGGAGATACAGAATTTATTAAATCGATTCAAGGTGGACTCGGAGCGTATTTTGTTTTATTTGCTCAGAAAAATACCGCCTTATATAAAATATTTTTTACTCATGCAGATTCAGAAGGGGCACTTCGACCAGTTGATAAGGTCATAATCGAAAATTTCAGGATTCAAGAATAGAGTTTTCAAATTTTATTATCTTGTTTAGCCCGCTAGTATTTAGTGTACTATCTCGAGATTGTAATATAGTCTCGATTCTCTTTAACAACCAACTAGTGAAGGAGTTCGATCGTGCTGACTAGAATCGTGCTTTTCCTGCTGTCGATAATCTCTTTCAGTGCTTCGGCGAGAGAGTATGCCTCAACAGGTTTCTTCTACCCCATGAAGGATGAGAGTCCCAACTTCTCTTCCTGCGGTCGCTGGCTCGAGCGACATTCGCCGAATGGTTGCTACAACTTCTTGGATTCATCCGGAAACAAGCTCTACCATACGGGATCTGACATGATGGCATCGGTCGGTACACCCGTCTACGCCATAGCTGATGGTGTGGTGAAAATCAAGAGTTTGAATGGCTGGGGTAGTGGAAATGTGGCACTCATCGTCGAACATAAGACAATGAATGGAATAGCTTTCCGCGTCATCTATGGTCATATCACCACAGACAAGAATGCTGGTAATTCTGTGAAGGCTGGAGACAGGATCGGTGCCATTGGGCCATGGTCCAATGGAAGTCATCTTCACTTCGGAATCTTGTCTCCAGGACTTTCTGTTCCGGTAACAGATCCTGACTACATGGGTCGATGGAAGGATAGTAAGTTCGGGGTTCAAGAAAGCAATGGGTATTACGACAATGGTCTCATCGATCCCATCTGGTTCATCACCCACAATGCGCCGGACAACTACCTCTCCCGAGCCGATATCAATCAGAGCTCGCTTCGAAAGCCGATACCACCAACCAATCCGTGGTTTCCTCAGCTCTGTGCGAATAGCAGCCCGCCAGATTCGCGGTGTCTCGGAGAAGATGTTGTTGCCTATATCGAGTGTCTGTACGAGAACAGCAGTCTCTGTGCGCCGGCAGTCAAGAGCTACGGTGCTCTGAAAGGTGGCGGCAGTGGATCTGGGACTGCGTATGGCGGTGGTGGCGGGGGTTCCTACAACCTCAATCAAGACACCGACATCATGAACTCGTCGACGGGCCAAGAGATCATCGCCGGTACTAAGGATCTCGTCCTTGGCCAAATCGTCAACATCAAAGTCCAATTGATATCGGAAGGAGGAGACGTCCGAAACTTCATCAAGCCTGGGAAAGACAAGGTTGAGACGGACTACTATGTTCGCTTTGGCGGTGGCAACTGGGTTTTCGTGCACCGCAATTACACCCAGACCTCCAATCTGGCTGCTGGCACGCACACGGAGACCTTTGCCTACACTATCCCGCAAGGGATTTCGGAGATCAGTTTCCGTGTGAAGGTGGACGCTACCAACGAAGTGACCGAGTCGAACGAAAGTGACAATTGGTCGCGCATCGAAACCTTCAGGGTGTTTTACCGCCGTTCCCTGAAGAAATTTCTCGAAATGACTGAGTAAACACTCTCTTGAAAGGGGAACTGAACTATGAAACGCATTTTGATTGCTTCCATCATCGTATCGTCTTTGGTGGCACAGACGGCCAACGCCCTTCTCGTCGAGGTGTTGACCTACATCCCAGCCGAATGGATCGAACGCGACGGCAGTCGCACCTTTTACGGTACTAGCAATGGACCATGTGGCAGTGCGATCTTCGGCGTCAGCAAGTCTCTTGCCAACTTCAATGAACTACGCGATGACCTGGTGCTGGCCATGACCAAGAGCTACAAGGTGTCACTCGTCGTCGAGGCATGTGAAGGCACGAAGAACACAGTCACCTTCGCCAAGGTCTGCCGGGACTCAGCCTACTGCTGATTGCGGTTACGGGCACAAGATTTCAAATACAAAAAACAAGTCGGACAGTGCCAGATCTCTCAATCGAGGGGTTTGGCGCTTTTTCTTTTAAAAAAAACTACGGGCTGATGCCCGGAGAGATTTCTCACGTTTTTCTTAGCGAGAAACAGTGGAAATAGACTCGTCGGTGGAATCGCAGGCTTTGACCGTGACAATGTTATTCGCATTGACCACAATCGTGTAACGAGTGGCGCCTTCTGTTCCGATACCCGGATCAAAAGGAAGGGTTTTGAGGTAGGGAGCGAGGTCAGTCGAAAGGTTTAAGCAATAGCTGAGATTCGCGCTACAGATACCGTCGGTAATGCTGCAGCCTGAACTATCAGTACCTATTTGCTTTTCGCTTGTTTCTAGACCAGAAGGGAGTGAACCCTGATTATCGACAATGTATTGTTGGACCGCTGAAAGAATACTTTGTATATCTGCGAGACGCCTTGAATCACGGGCATCAGCAAAACGTTGAGCCGGGTTAAGAGCAACAATAACCACGGTTGCTAACACTGCGATAATACCAATGACTAAAAGAATCTCAATGAGAGTAAAGCCCTTTTTCTTTTTTCCCAAGGTGCGGCTAGAGTATACTGAATCCATATGACTACTATGCCAAAAAAGGTGCTGATGATCGCACCAACTCCGTTTTTTTCCGACCGGGGGACGCATATTCGTATCCTCGAAGAAGCGCTGGCGCTCGAACGGCGGGGGTATGCCGTCACTATTGCGACCTATCATATCGGTCAGAACCTACCTGAGTCGCTCGCGAAGAAAATCGAAGTGCGCCGTATCCGCCGCCTTCTCTTCTGGTACAAAAAACTTGAAGCTGGTCCGGATTGGCAGAAACTTATCCTTGACCTGATGCTCGTCCGCAAGGTGTTTTTCCTCGCGCGTACCACGCGGCCCGACATCCTCCATGGCCACCTACATGAGGGTGCGCTCATCGGTTGGGTGGTGCAGAAAGCACTCTTTTGGCGCAGGATGAAGCTCGTCGCAGATTTCCATGGTAGCCTGACAAAGGAAATGGTGTCGCATGCGTATCTCCGGACAGGACTGATTCGTCGCTTCTTTGAATGGATAGAGCGTACAGTCGACAACTTGGGTGATATAGCCGTGACGAGTTCATGGAAGAACACCCACGAGATAGCAGCGCTCCGGAGAAAAAATGAGCCAATCACGGTACCGGACGGTGTCGGAACAGACGGAGATGAAGCATTTGAATTTCCGCGCGCGGCGCTCCGGCATAAATACGGTATTCCTGAAGATGCTCTCGTTGCTATCTACACGGGTGCCCTCGTCGCGAACAAGGGCATTCGCCATTTCGTGAATGCCATACCGACGATTCTTGCTGGTGATCCACGGGCACATGTGGTTGTCGCCGGCTTCCCTTGGAATGAAGTCGCACCGTATTTTGAGAGCCAGCCATGGATGGATCGTGTGACGCCGATTACGCCACTTCCATACTTTTCACTCCGGGAGATTCTCTCGATGAGCGATATCGGAATTGATCCGAAAGAAGAGGGAATGGGACAGGCGAGCGGTAAGATGCTTCAGTATATGGGCGCCGGTTTGCCGGTCGTTTGCTTCGATACCGAAAATAATCGTGAATATCTCGCTGAAGGCGGGGAGTATGCGCGCGAGATTTCTGAAATTGGCCTGGCCGACGCGGTGCTCCGGCTTCTCCGTGATCCTGAATTACGTAAGCGTAAAGGTGGGGCGAACCGTGTCCGTGCAATCGAAAAGTTCTCCTGGGACCGGACTGGCGAAATCCTTGAAGAAGTTTATACGGTTGTATTGCGAACATGAACACTTTTCTCATAAAAATCGGCAAAGCCTGGAGTGTCATCCAGCGTGACGGAATAGTCAGCGGTGGACGACGCGTCATCGAGGCTTTTGTAGCACTCTTTGCAGTCGTTGAGCCGGGCGACATCCTCTTCATCTCGGGCGGAGTAGGAGATAGTGCACGCTATCGGACGACACATGTCGCCGAAGAGCTCCGAATCCATGGGTTCATGACATCCGTGACGGTGCAGGACAATCCTCGCCTGGTTTCGTACGCCGAGACATTTCAGGTATTCATTTTTCATCGGGTGCTGATGACGCCCTCAGTGGCACGGCTCGTTGCCCGACTGAAAGAGTTAAAGAAGACGATCATCTTCGAGACGGACGATCTCGTCTATGACCCAGCCTTCCTCGTCCATATGGACTACTGGCATCAGATGAATGCCCTCGAACGTAAGCTCTATGAGCATGGCGTCGGCGGCGAGATCCTCGCTGACCCATATGTGACGGTGGCGACGACCACGACGAATTTTCTGGCTGCGAAACTTCGGGAAAGTGGAAAGGTGGTCTATCTCGTGCCAAACCGTCTGACTGAAGAAGACGTACAATGGGCAACGGCAGTCGCGCCACGTCGGACAGACGGTTCTATCCGTGTTGGCTATCTATCTGGCACGCCGAGCCACAATAAGGATTTCGCGACGATCACGGACGCACTTATTATTTTGTTTGAGAGATATCCTGAAATGCGACTCGTACTTGCAGGTCCACTCGATACTGAGGATCGGCTTCAGGCATACGCCGATCGGATTTTGCGTCTGCCATTTGTGCCGCGCCGTGAACTCTTCAGTAATATCGCCTCGCTCGATATCAACCTGGCGCCACTCGAGATGGGAAATCCATTCTGCGAATCAAAGTCCGAGCTCAAGTTTTTTGAAGCGGGCATCGTCGGTGTGCCCACAGTAGCGGCTGCGACCGAGACGTTTCGTGAGGCGATCCAAGACGGTACCGATGGTTTCGTCGTCACGATGACCGAGGAGTGGGCAGAGAAAATCGGTCGCCTCATCGCCGATTCAGACGAGCGCATACGGATGGGCCGGGCCGCTCGGGAGACAGCCCTCGAGAAATACACGACTATAAATGCGAAGAACGATGCCTACTATACATACCTACGTACCGCGATTCAGAAAAGCTAACCCTATGCGAGATTCTCATGAACGATTTGATCGAGAGCTGAGTCGAGGCGGCCGTTCTTTTTGGCAGCACTTCAGGGAAGCACAGGAAAATAGCTTCCTCCGGGCTGAACATGAGGCTCGTTACCAGCTGGCGAGTCGTCTCACACAAGGCGCGCTTGTCCTGGACATCGCTGCGGGGAGCGGATACGGGAGTTATGCTCTCGCAACTCAGGGTGCCAAGCGAGTAGTCGGCGTCGAGCTTGATTCGGCGGCTGTGGCCGCAGCTCAGTCGAAGTTCATTGCACCGAACCTCGAGTATCGTCAGGGAAGTGGGGACGACCTTTCGGGCTTAGGGGAAATATTTGATACCATCGTGTCCTTTGAGACGATTGAACATATCAATCAGGATCGGCGCTTCCTCGAGGAGCTCGACTGCCATCTCGCTCCCGGTGGGACACTCATCATCTCTACTCCCAATCGACACATCTCCAATCCTGGGAAAAGCCTGATGGACAAGCCAGAGAACCCGTTTCACGTGCGGGAGTATACTCGCGAAGAGTTTCGAGCATTGCTGGCCGAGCAGTTTGAGGTAAAAGAGAGTTTTCTTCAAGGCCGCTACTGGAAGGAGAATCAGCGGATGAATCATTTCCTGCGCCTCCTGAAGACGTTTAGTCTGGCGACCGGAATTGGTCGGGGAGCATTTGTCGAAGTGAGGGAAGATGACGAGGAGACCGAGCCGAGCTATAGTATCTATCGATGCACTAAGAAAGAGTAAAATAACGACTATGAAAGTCCTCATCACGGGCGGCGCGGGATTCATCGGGAGTCGGACGGCTCAGGCCCTCATGGATCGCGGTGACACGCCTATCCTCATCGACAATTTCAATGATTACTATGACCCACGGATAAAGGAGGACCGGATCAAGGTACTCTTGAAACCGTACAAGGGAAAGTTCGCGCTTTATCGTGGGGATATCCGCGACCATGCCTTCTTGGAGAAAGTGTTCAAGAAAGAGAAACCAGCGAAAGTCATCCACCTCGCGGCGATGGCAGGGGTCCGAAATAGTCTGCGTGACCCGGCGCTCTATGCTGACGTGAACGTGATGGGGACGACGTATCTCCTCGACCTCGCGGTGAAGTATGGGGTGAAGAATTTCCTTTACGCCTCGTCTTCGTCCGTCTATGGGAACAATACCAAGCTGCCGTTCGCCGAGAGTGATCCGGTCGACACACCGATCTCGCCCTATGCCGCGACGAAGAAAGCGACCGAATTGATGGCACATGTCTATAGTCATATCCACGCGCTCCCGACGACAGGACTCCGCTTCTTCACGGTCTACGGTCCGTGGGGCCGACCGGACATGGCGCTCTTTGATTTCACACGCGCGATATTCGCTGGTGAGACGATCAAGGTGTACAATCACGGCGATATGACGCGGAACTTCACCTATGTCGACGACATCGTCTCGGGAATCCTGACCTGTCTTGATGCGAACCTGGCTTGCACGGTGATGAATATTGGTGGTGACAAAGAAGAAAAGCTCACGTGTTTTATCGAAGTGATTGAAAAGAATGTCGGCAAGACAGCGAAGAAGAAAATGATGCCAATCCAGCCGGGGGATGTGAAGAGTACCGTCGCGGATATAAGGAAACTCCGTAAGCTCGGTTGGAAGCCAGCTACCCGCATCGATGTCGGCATCAAGAACTTTGTCGAGTGGTACCGAACCTACTACAAGATTTAGTTTATGAGAAAATTTTTGTGAAGAAAAAAAGCGGCCCCAGTTGATATGGGTCGCCTTTTTGATGCGTGCGTGGCACGCGGTGGGGTGAGTTACGGAGTGGGGCCTTTACCTTGCATGACGTCTTTCAGATCGGCGAGTGCCTGCTCGACAGCGGCTAGCTTGTCGGTGATGTTTGCGTCTTGAACGAGCTCGGCCCGGATCAGGGCACGGGTTGCTTCTTGGTCGGCCGCGGCACCCTCTTGCATTGAACTCACCACGACACCGATGAGGAGATTCAACATCGTGAAGGTCGTGACGAGGATGAAGAGGATAAAGAATATCCAGGCATACGGATACGCGCCCATCACTGGCCGGGCGATTTCGGATGTCCAGGCTTCGAGCGTCATGAGCTGGAAGAGGGTGAAGAGCGCTTGAGGCAGGGTCCCAAAGAGCTCGGGAAACCGGTCTCCGAAGAGCTTGGACGCGAGAACAGCCGACACATAGAGGATGATGATGAGGATGCCACCGACCGCGACGAGTCCCGAGAGCGAGCGGAAGAATCCACTGATCACGACGCGGAACTGGGGCACGACAGAGAGGAGTCGGAGGACGCGAAGGATACGGAGCGCCCGGAGGACTGACAGGTTTCCGATGAAGGGGAGGAGCGTCAGGGTGACGATGGTGAAGTCGAAGATATTCCAGCCTTCTCGGAAGTAGCGTCGGCCGTACGCGAGGAGCTTCAAGAGGAGCTCGGCGACGAAAAAGGCCATGAAGCCGAGATCGATCGTGTGAAGGAGCACACCATGTGTCTCCATGAGTGGTCGATTCGTTTCAAGGCCGAGAGTTACGGCATTCCCGAGGATGGCGCCGATGACGACACGACTGAACCAGGGATGCTCGACGAGCGTGATGAGGCGTTCTTGCATGAAGGTAAGCTCCGTTTTCAATTGTAAAAGGGCGAGGGTAATTTCGGTGCTCAAGGATAGTAGCGGTGGGAACATGCCTTGTCAACGGCTGGCCGGTGGGTGCTGAAAAAGAAAAAGAGACGGCCGGGTTCGGTCGCCTTTTTGATGCGTGCGTGGCACGCGGTGGTGTGTGGTTGTTCAGAACATGACAACGTGACCTATGTGACGCTGCCAGGTGACCTGGCAGTGGACCACCGGATGGCGATCATTGGGCAAGGAAAACGGTCCGTGGTTCGCGACTGTTTCGGCGATATCACCAGCGAACTCCTGCATGAACTCGTCTTCGCGATGATTGATGTCCTCCTCGTGGAGTTCGAGTGACATCGAGATATCGCCGCCGTTGAGGAGGACGACCGAGCTTTCAATCGAGTGGAACAGCCGGACGACGATGTGCTTGTAGGTGCACCGCTCGCCTTCATCACGGCGGTGATTGATGAGCTCGGCGATACGCCGAGCAAGCACCTCGGCCGCATCAGCTGGTTTTTCAGTGTCGATTTGGACTTCTGGACTGACGAAAACAGTGAGGAGGGGAAGCATGTGATCTCCTGGTGGGGTTGGTGGTTCAGTATTCCGACTGGTCGAAGGTAATACTGCGTTCGAGTCTGAGGGCGAGGAGAATCTCGCACTCTGGGATGAGTCGGTAGAGTTCAGACCGCTTCATTCCGTACATGAACCGCCGTATCGCCATATTCAGGTCGACGGCGATTGGGTTCTGGCGCGTGCCATCGGTCGCGACATAGAGGCAGGGCGTGGCGTTTGTCGGATTGGTATTGTTGGGAACCCATTCGATTTCGACCGGGAATTGAGCCGGCAGATCGCGGTACAAGAGGGCACTTGTCTGCAGACTCTGGCTGATGCTGTGACCGAGCGCAGCGCAGAATTCGGGGGCCTGAAGCGCAGCGTAACGATTGTCCTGGCACCATTCGGCCGGGACAGCGAGGGTAGCTTTCATCGGTTGCTCCTGTTGTAAATGCCAATGAACGAGTGTCCGGATGGACCCATCAAAGTACCTGATTGTCAGATGGGCGTCAAGGAAAAAGAAAAAGAGACGGCCGGGTTCGGTCGCCTCTCGGGGCTGTGCGCATGGCGCAGGTGGCTCAGGTGGTGATGCGTTCTGCACAGTGGAACGGGATACGGATGAGGTGTGGTCGAACGATGTCCCAATCGGTCGCCGCTTCGATGCGTCTGGCGACATGGAGCGCTGATAGGACGGTCTCGGGTGGCACGAAGTAGTTGTCGATGTCGGCGGGCTCAGCGACTGTTTCTGGATCGACGGAGAGCGTGCAGCCGATGAGGGCTTCGCGCATCGAGAGTGACTCCTTCCGTTGCTGTGGCCACATCGCTCACGGTGCAGCAGGCTTTCGGGATGCGGGTCGCACGGCCGAGGGGGAGAAACGGATTCCAACGCGACGCTTCTTCGATGCCGTCACGATTGGTCAGCACCTCGTCGTTGGCGACGAAGTAGTACTCGGCATCCGCACCATTGGTTGGATCACTCGTCCATTCGAAGAGTTCCAGTCGGATCGTGACGTTGAGGCCGATGAGTGTGGTGGCAAGCTCATGATCGATACAGCCGGTCGGCAACGTATGGATGGTACAGGTTTTCATGCTGAGGTTCCTTCATGTTATGTCGACGACTTCAGAGCAGTCGACGGGGAAGAGGAAAACGGGATAGTCTTTGGCGCGCCAGTATATGAGCGCCGCGGTCTGGCTAGCTTGTTCGAGCGCGGCATAGACATCTTTGGCCGCCGCGACACGAAGCTGATCCCGTGGTAGGTCGTCCCAGACCCAATGAGGTTCTCTGTGTCGCGCGGCAGCGATATGAACTTCATCGATGGCGACGTTGAGATGGAGCCACGCTTCATGAACGGGCTTTGGCGTCGCTGGCATGTCCCAGAGCCGGGTGATGCGGATGGATTGGGTCATGAGTGGTCCTCCGTCGGGCGGTACACTTCACAACAGCTGATGGGGACTTTCGTCACCTGTCCGATTGGGATGAGAGGGCGAAGTTCTTCTATCCGATTGGGATGGCGGGTGGAAAGCGCCATGAAGAGATCGTCGTTATCGATGAGATAAACCGTTTCGTCTCCTGCTCGGTATGGCTCCAGAGTCCCAACCAAGAGATAGCTGCGGACGGGGAGGAGGAGATTGAGGATGAGGAGACGGAGCTCGGGGTTGAGCTCATCCGGGGCCGGGTATTGATAGACCCGGATATAGATGCTCGCGGGAAACATGATGAGTCTTTCTCTGGCACTTGGCCAGTCCGGGTTGTTAAAGGAGGGGACGAGAGTTCGTCGTCGAGGGGATACTAGCAATAGCGAAAGTACCCTGTCAAAGTCGGGAAATTGGTGGATGCTATCATAGTGGAAACTATGTTGAAGCGAATTTTTACCTGGGTGATCATCATTAGTGCGGCTGTCGGTAGTCTGTACGTGTTCGAAGTGACTCGTCTGCCATGTCGGTCGGCTTTGGTCTACGCGATTGGCCAATTCGATTCACGCTTCGGCTTGTCTGAGACGGAATTCAAGACGGCAATCAAAGAGGCAGAGGTACTCTGGGAGAAAGCAATTGGTCGCAATCTTTTTCAATACGACGAACAGGCGCTGTTTCCGGTGAATCTCATCTTTGATGACCGACAAGAGCGGACGATCGTTGGGAAAAGACTTGAAAGTGAATTCGAGACCATCCAATCGACCCAGGTGGGCATCAAGGAAAAATATGACGCCGCTGTGGTGGCGCTTGCGCAGCGGCGTAAAGAGTATGTGGCAGCGCTGAAGGCGTTTGATAAGGCACTCGGTCAGTACAATGATCGCGTGGAGCGCTGGAATCGGAGTAATCGAACGGATGAATCGGAGCTCGATTGGCTCCGAGACGAGGGGAAGCGGCTCGAACGTGAACAGCCCTCGCTCGAAAATCGACGGACCAGGGTGAACGCCCTCGTCGCCGAGGTGAACCGTTCAGCCAAAGAGGAGGAGAAGATTGTGGAGCGCTATAATAAGAAGCTTGATGACTTCACGGAGGCCTATGAGACCGGCGAGGCATTCGATCAAGGGATCTATAGCGGAGAGAGTATCGATATCTATCAGTTCGATGACCGAAATCATCTCCATATGGTGCTCGTTCACGAACTCGGCCATGCGCTCGGGCTTGGTCATGTGGACAATCCAAAATCTATCATGTACCCGATGATGGGCGAGCAGGATGTCACGTCACTCGTGCTTTCGGTTGAAGATCGGGCTGAGCTCATCGGTGTTTGCTCGGTCACAGCGTGGGACTTCCTCCTTCGTGATGTGCATAAAGTCGTCGACCTTTTTTCGAAGTAAAAATGAAGGGCCGCCCGCGACTCGTTTGAGTCGGGGCGGCGGGGCCTAAGCCGTTTCGGGGAACGGCAGTCGGACATTCAGGTTGAACAGCATTCACGAATCCCCGGGCGTAAGTCTGCGGGATGTGGGCGCCCTGACTACAGGATTGGCGAGGAGATTGACGAGCATGAAATCATAGGCGGAAGTCCGTCGTGGGAGATTTGTCTCCAAACGGACGAGGCCGGGGGTGTACCGACAGCGGAACATACCTGTGTCGCTAATCGACTGGGCGATCGCGGACTTCAGCACATCCGGGTTCTGGATGTGAAATTCGTTGAACCCGGTGTTGATCGTGACGGCGACCAGGGTACCTTCTTCGAGGATGATGTTGCTATCGTGCCTGACCTCGATTTCATCCGGCAGGATATGTCCTCGCGGCTGGAGCGCAAAGTTGAAAGCATGAGCGACGATGCGAGCGAGGGGTCGCCTGACATGCACTTCGTAGTTCGGGATCTGTCCGTCCGTCTCGATGATGACGCAGATGCGACGATGCTTCATGTGATACTCCTCTTGGGGTAGATACTGTCGGAACTTTTCCGACAGCTTCGGCCCAAGACGAGAAAAGTTATTATTCCATAGAACCGGTGATTTGTCGAGCCTCGCCGATAAGGGCGGAAGTGGGGTAGTATAAACATATGAAAATCGCGCTTGTCCATGACTATCTGGTGCAGTACGGTGGGGCCGAGCGCGTGCTTGAGGCCTTCACTGAGATTTGGCCGTATGCGCCAATTTATACTTTGCTGCACGATCCGGAGGCGATGCATGGGAAATTTTCCGACAAGCGCATCTATACATCGTTCCTCCAAAAGTCACGCTTCGCCCGGAAGCATCATCGGCTGTTTCCACCCTTGATGCCGATTGCAATTGAGAGCTTTGATTTTTCAAAGTACGATGTCGTCCTCTCGGACTCGTCGAGCTACGCGAAAGGTATTATCACGCGGCCTGAGACGCTTCATATCTCGTATGTGCATACGCCGATGCGTTATGCCTGGGACGATTGCCAGAAATACACACAGGACTTCGGCTTCCCGCGCTTCATCAAGAAACTCGTTCCGTTTTTCATGAATCCGATTCGAATCTGGGACAAGACATCCGCGGATCGCGTGGACCACTATATCGCGAATTCTGAGTTCGTCCGTTCTCGTATAGCGAAGTACTACCGGAAAGAATCTGAAGTGATTCATCCGCCAGTGGAGATTGCCGCTTTTTCTGTTGCCCCTGAAAGTGAGCGGAAGGAGTATTTCCTTATGGTGGGCCGTTTGATCGCTTACAAGCGGCATGATATTGCTATCAGGGCCTTCAATGAGCTGCAGCTTCCACTCAAGATCATCGGCCGTGGACCAGAATTTGATCGATTGAAGAAAATTGCTGGTCCGACGATTGAATTTCTTGGTCGTGTGCCGGATGAAGCGCTTCCGAAATATTACGCTGAGTGTCAGGCTTTTGTTTTTCCACAAGAGGAAGACTTCGGCATCGTCGCGGAGGAAGCCTTTGCCTCGGGTCGGCCGGTGATCGCGTACCGTGGGGGCGACATCGTCGAGCACCTGGAAGAAGGGAAGATGGGTGAGTTTTTCGATGAGCAGACGACTGAATCGCTCGTGGCCGCAATCCAGAAATTTCAGGCGGCCCGCTATGATGGTGAATTTATTCGGAGCCGAGCGGAGCGCTTTGACAAGGCGGTCTTTCAGGCTAAGATACGGAGCTCAGTCGAGCGTTTCGTGAGGGCTCATCTCGCCGCCCGGGGAAAGTCCAACTTTCCAGCTGCAGCAAAAGAGTAATCCTTTTTCTTTTCCCGTATGGAACTTCGCGCTTTCATCCAGCTCTTCATCCGTGAGAAAAACCTCATCCTCACCATCGCGCTTGCGGCGCTCGTCATCAGCATCTTTGCTTATCGTCTCCAGGGGCAGTGGTATCAGGGCGAGGTGCTTCTCTCGGTGACACGCGAGGCACCTGAGGCGACGGTGGATTACCGTTATGACCAGCTGTATCGCTTGCAGGCGGATGAGCGCATGGCGGATACTATCTCGCACTACCTCGAGTCTGAAGCCGGCCGTGAAGAAGTGGCCGAGCATGCTTCACTCACGGATGCGCCCGCGAAGTTTTTCGTAAAGGGAAAAGTGCAGGCCCTCCGGCTTTCATCACAGCTCATCCAGGTTCGGTATCGGGCCAAAACACCGATCGAAGCTGAGCGGTTGGCGAGCGCGCTGCTCGAAACGGGGGAGCGCTATATGGCGAGCCTGAATGAACAGGCACAGGAACGCAACTGGTTCACACTCATCGTGTCGGATACAGTCGTGAAAGACGGTCGCTTTACGTTGCCACTGGCCCTCGCTATCGGTCTCGGGATTGGGCTCATGGTGGCCTTTTGGACGGTGCTTATCATATGGTATTGGCGCGGACAAGGCCAAGAGACAGGGCGAGTTTAAATGGGGAATCGGTGGAAATGCTGAAGGAGAGAGTACGTAAGAAACGACTATGCGCATCGGAGTGGATATCCGCTCGCTCGCTGCCGGACGGCGGACGGGAGTGGAGGAATATACGATTGGTCTCTTGAAAGAGCTCTTCCGGCTCGGTGGAGAGCATGAGTATGTGCTTTTCTATAATGCTTGGGGGGTGACTGAGCCGGACCTTTCCTGGGCCGATGGATTTCCGCATGTCTCGATTCAGTGCTTCCGCATCCCGAACAAGCTTCTCAATCTCGCGCTTTGGTATGCTCGCTGGCCCAAGCTCGATCGGCTTATCGGCGGTGTAGATGTTTTCTTTATGCCGAACCTGAACTTCGCCGCGGTCTCGCGGGACTGCCGGCTTTTCGTGACAGCACATGACCTTTCATTTGAGCTTTTCCCCGAGCTCTTTTCTTGGAAGCAGCGACTCTGGCACTTCGCCGTTAATTTCCGCGACTTGCTCCGCCGAGCCGACGCCGTGATTGCAGTTTCGAAGTCGACTCGTGACGACCTCATCACTTACTACGGGATAAGACCTGAAAAGACACGAGTTATCTATAGTGGTGTCGATGAACGTTTCGTGCCCATGAGCCGTAACGACCTGTCGCTTCTCGTGGTGCAGGAGAAGTATCAGCTGCCCTACAAATTTTTCCTCTATCTCGGTACGATTGAGCCGCGCAAGAATCTCGAGTCTGTCCTCCATGCTTTCGAAGTTTTCCATGAAACTGCGCTTGGTGAAGCGAAGAAGTACGAGCTCGTTCTCGCGGGCCGTCCTGGCTGGAAATATGAACGCTTATTCGAAGCAATCCGGCAGTCTCCGGTGCGCGAAGCAATTCACATGATTGGATTCGTTGAGGATGCCGACAAGCCGGCGCTCTACAATTTGGCCAGCCTGTTCGTCTACCCGTCCTTTTATGAGGGCTTCGGTTTTCCGCCGCTCGAGGCGCTCGCCTCAGGTGTACCCGTTATCGCCTCTCATTCTGCTTCACTCCCAGAAGTCATCGGGGAGGCTGGCGTGCTGATCGATCCGTATCGACCAGACGAACTCCTTCAGGCATTCCGAGAAATCACGAACGACAAAAACTTTCAGGCAAAGCTGCGCGCTCGTGCGCTCGCTCAGCGCCGTTACTTCACCTGGTACCAGGCGGGTCAAGCCTTCCTTGATCTCATCCAGAAGACAGTCAAGCCTGAGCGAAAAACTTGATCAGTATTCTTGCAGCTGACACTTTGGAGAAATTTCAGGCGAAATAAAAAAACAGAGCTAGTAATGGTGCTGCTTTTTTCTGCTATTGACAAAAAACTAATTATGCAATTAAATATAAATTCTGCCGAGTGAGAGCTTTGAGCAGAAACCCAGCCCTTCGACAACCTAATGGAGCACAACATGCCCAAACCAAAGTCCCATGCCCGCATGAACCGCATCATGTAGAATCTGCGCTCGGGTGATGCCATCGCCAACCTGGCCTGCATCGTCCACCAGAACTACCGGATCCTGGTCCTCGCGAGCCGCGGTGGCCGCTGGTATGACTTCTCGGTGAAGTCCACCGGTGCGCTCTCCATTGTGCGCGACACCGATGGTCCCTGGCGTTGGGACGAACAGGCCGAAACCTTCGTCAACCACGGCGGTGATGAGTACGGCCACATCGGCTCCGAGACCATCGTCCAGGAAGGCGCCGGCATCGAACAGGTGCAATGGTACCGCGAACTACCGGCGCCCGAGGCCGACCGTTGGTACATCGACCCGTCCGATATCGGTACCGCCGGCGATCCTGGCACGCTCGCCAAGCTGGAAGCGCTCATGAAACGTCCGGACGAAGGTGATGGCCATCAGCAGATCCGCAACATCAGCCATGTCCTGGAGATGATCCTCAGCGGTACCGGCGCGCTCGATGCGCGGCGGGTGCGTCTGCTGCAGGTGCTCATCAACATCGTGGCTGTTGCAGCGGACCGCGGCGGCCGCATGCGTTCCGACGACGGCATGCCGCCGGAACTGGCCGCACTCTTCGGTGCCATGGGTGGTCTCGGCCGTCGTCGTCCCGAAGGTGGCGGAGAAGATGGTCAGTCCGGTCGCCGCGGTCCATTAATGGACTTGTTCGCAGAGATAGAACGCGGTCGCGATCCGCAGACGGGCGGGCGTCGTCCTGATCACGATGGCGAAGGTTCGCGTGGCAATGGCCACGACCGCGACGCGCGCTTTCGCAACCCCGCGCGCGGCTGATCGCCACACCGGCCAGTATCTGAATCAGGCACTGGCCAAGACGCTCAAAACCCCTCTGGGTGGCGAGCGTTTTTTCTTCCCTCCTTGCAGGAGTTCTTTTCAATCGGCCGACTTCGCACGGGGAGCTGGCTACGGAGATCGAGAATATGAATGAACAGAACATGTGCTTCCTCGTGGTTGATGGCGAGTTTGAAATTCGGCGCCAGATGATCCAGCACCTGAAGGATCTTGGCTGTCACATCGTCGAGGAGGCAACTGATGGCAGGAGCGCCTTCAGCCGACTGAAGCAGTCTTGGGGAAACCCCATCAATTTCGTCATTACAGGCACGACGCTGCCGAACATGGATGGCTTCCAGTTGGTCCAGGCCATCCGGGCTGATCCTGAACGCTCGCGTCTACCAGTGCTCGTTATGGTGAACGAGGGTCAGACATCCGATGTAACGCTTGCAGCATCGCTCGGTGCGAACGGCTACATCATGAAGCCACTTATCGGTCGAGTATTCGCTGAGAAGCTTGCCTTCATCCGGGGTCTGCAGCAGGTCTGAGCGGCTAGCGGTCAGTGACCACTAGTTATACAATCGGGGACGCACTCGCGACCCGATCTTTTTTATCCAAAAATGGGGAAATTACCCCTCTGGAATGCTAGGCATCCGAGCTCATTTTGACTGAGACTTGACAGCTTATCAATGCTTCTATAAGATAGAAAAACCGCTTTAGAAACGGCAAAAAGACACGCTAACTGTGGAACTCAACTGAAACTGAATAGACAGGTGTTGGGTACGAAAAATCTTCGGCTCATGGGTCGAAGTTTTGTTTTGAAAAATCAGTAGCCCTTTATATAAAATATTGTTCGGAAAGAGAGAGGTTTGGGTGAGAAACTTGTCTCCGAGATTTCGTCTTTCCGCGCAAGAAAACTTAACAATTCATTGAAGTCTTTGTAAGCACGTCTGAGAAGTAGGCCGCATGCGCGGGGCTATGACGAGTATGCTTAAAAGTCAAAGTTGTAAGGTCGCTGTATCATGTTTCGTCAAGGGATGTGATATGGCAAAGCAATACAAACGGTGAAGTCTGCGCAAACATTCTTCATCGTCAACTGAAGTGTCCGTGAGTATTTTGTGTAAACAGAATATTTGCGGACATTCAAATGAAAACAGGTTACCAACGCAGAGTGTGGATGCCTTGACTTATGCAAGCGATGAAGGACGTAGGAGGCTGCGAAAAGCCCCGGGGAGCTGTCAACCAAGCTGTGATCCGAGGATATCCGAATGGGGCAACCCTCTTGTAGCAATACAGGAACGATAGTCTGAATACATAGGGCTATCGAGCAAACCCAGTGAATTGAAACATCTTAGTAGCTGGAGGAAAAGAAATTAATAAAGATTCCGTCAGTAGTGGCGAGCGAACGCGGAAAAGCCTAAACCACCGAGCTTGCTCGAGTGGGGTTGCAGGGCTGATGGACTCGATTGATCGGGGTCATCAACAGACGTTAGGAGAAGGTTCTGGAAAGGACCACCAAAGGGGGTAATAGTCCCGTATCCGAAAACGTTTTTGTTGATTGATGCATCAGTTCCTAAGTAGGGCGGGGCCGGAGAAACCCCGTTTGAATCTGGGAGCACTAACTTCCAAGGCTAAACATTGCATAAGATCGATAGCGAACTAGTACCGTGAGGGAAAGGTGAAAAGCATCCCGAAAGGGAGGTGAAATAGAACTGAAACTCTCTGCTAACAAAGAGTCGGAGCCTGTCGCAAGACGGGTGACGGCGTGCTTTTTGCAGCACGATCCAACGAGTTTGTACTACGCGGCAAGTCTAAGGGATGAAGAGTTCCGGAGACATAGTGAAAGCGAGGCTGAATAGGCCGATCTAAGTCGCGTGGTCAAGACCCGAAGCCGGGCGAGCTACACTTGAGCAGGGTGAAGCGTGGGTAAAACCACGTGGAGGCCCGCACCCACTCACTGTGCAACATGAGGGGATGACTTGAGTGTAGGGGAGAAATTCCAATCGAGCTCGGCAATAGCTGGTTCTCTCCGAAATAGCTTGAGGGCTAGCGTCCTGCGTATATGTATCCGAGGGGTAGAGCTACTGGATGAGATTCCGCGCGCAAGCGTAGGTATCTCAACCAAACTCCGAATACTCGAGATACCGAGCAGGGCAGTCAGTACTACGGGGCTAAGCTCGTAGCACAAAAGGGAAACAGCCCAGATCGTCAGCTAAGGTCCCTAAATCTATACTAAGTGGGAAAGGAAGTGGAAACTCTCAGACACTGAGGAGGTTGGCTTAGAAGCAGCCATCCTTTAAAGAGTGCGTAATAGCTCACTCATCTAGAGATTCTGCGCCGACAATGTAACGGGGCTAAGTATAGTACCGAAGCTACGGATTTCGTCGTAAGACGGAGTGGTAGGAGAGCGTCCCATGTGCACCGAAGCGGAAGGGTGACCGACCGTGGAGCGCATGGAAGTGAGAATGTTGGAATGAGTAACCGCAATGTGAGTGAGATCCTCACACATCGAAAGTCCGAGGTTTCCTGGGCCATGGTGATCACCCCAGGGTTAGTCGGTCCTAAGGCGAGGCTGAAAGGCGTAGTCGATGGACATCAGGTTAATATTCCTGAACTGTGCGCATATTCGAAGGAGTGACGCATCGTTGTATCTTTTGCCCCTTATTGGATTGGGGTCGTGTTTCTGAGGATGTCATGTAGGCAAATCCGCATGGCGCGTATCCGATGGAAATGGGCGTGGCTAGTAGCAATACTAGCGAAGAAAAGAGAGCACGGTGCCAGGAAAAGCTTCTCAGTTATGTATGCGCGCATCCGTACCGCAAACCGACACAGGTGGACTGGGCGAGTAGCCTAAGATGAACGGGAGAGCATTCGTTAAGGAACTAGGCAAAAAAGCTAGACGTAAGTTCGCAATATGTCTTCCCGGCTCGCAAGAGTCGGGCGCAGCGAAAGTTTTTCAAGCGACTGTTTACCAAAAACACAACTCTCTGCAAACCCGCAAGGGGAAGTATAGGGGGTGACACCTGACCAGTGCCGGAACGTTAACGGGAGCGGTTCACGCCAATCCCCGAAGCGCCGGTGAACGTCGGCGATAACTATAATCGTCCTAAGGTAGCGAAATTCCTTGTCAGGTAAGTTCTGACCCGCATGAAAGGTGTAA
>Ga0163144_10001051_pt1 | contig 65519 bp, 62 predicted proteins | sample OliLak19BULKMAT1_FD_123175 | JGI IMG/M metagenome (GOLD analysis project Ga0163144, IMG submission 123175) | Freshwater microbial mat bacterial communities from Lake Vanda, McMurdo Dry Valleys, Antarctica - Oligotrophic Lake LV.19.BULKMAT1 | ecosystem: Environmental > Aquatic > Freshwater >...
AAAACTGCTGCCGGGGCTGGATGTCACATCTTTCTCCGCCAAAATCACGCCTTACAAATAGGCTTGTAACGCGTTGACGTGAAGCCGGAGAACCGAGGCGAAATGGCCGATACAACACTGAGTCCCGAAACTGTGGTCGCAGATGCCGATGCGGCGACCGAAGCGCTTGCCCGCGTCAAGGCGGAGATCGGCCGTGCCGTCTTCGGCCAGGAGCGGGTGATCGAACTCGCGCTGGCGGCGGTTCTGGCAGGCGGCCACGCGCTGCTGATCGGCGCGCCGGGCCTCGCCAAGACGCGCCTTGTGGAAGCGATGGGCACGGCGCTTGGCCTGTCCAACCAGCGCATCCAGTTCACGCCGGACCTGATGCCCTCCGACATCCTCGGCTCCGAAGTGCTGGACGAGAGCCCCGGCGGACAGCGGTCTTTCCGGTTTCTCAAGGGGCCGGTGTTCACGCAGCTGCTGATGGCCGACGAGATCAACCGCGCGAGCCCGCGCACCCAGTCCGCCCTCCTGCAGGCCATGCAGGAGAAGCATGTCACGGTGGCCGGCGTGCGCCATGACCTGCCCGCGCCGTTCCATGTGCTGGCGACGCAGAACCCGATCGAGCAGGAAGGCACCTATCCGCTGCCGGAAGCGCAACTCGACCGGTTCCTGCTGAAAGTGGACGTGACCTATCCAGACCTCGACACCGAGCGTCGCATCCTGATCGAGACGACGCGCGGCGCCGGTGCGCCAGTGCGGCCTGCGCTGGACGCCGGGCGGCTGATGGCGATCCAGGCACTGGTGCGCCAGATGCCGGTCGGTGAAAAGATCGTCGGCGCGATCCTGAACCTGATCCGCGAAGCGCGGCCCGAGCAGACGAGCGACGCGCGCGTCAAACGCCTCGTCGACTGGGGCCCTTCCCCGCGGGCCGGACAGGCCCTGATGCTGGCGGCGCGCTCGCGCGCGCTGCTGCGCGGACGCCTTGCACCCTCGATGGAAGATGTCGAGGCGCTTGCCGAGCCCTGCCTCGGCCACCGGATGGCGATGCGCTATGACCCTACAGGCGACGCCCCGAAGCTCAGTGAGCTGATCAATGACATTGCAAGGAAAGCCGGATGATGCGGCGCCTTTTGTCGGGGGCGGTGATGCTTGTGTCTGCGGGCTGCACGACGCCCGCGACCGATGCGGCGCCGCAGCCAGAGGCCTGGGCTTGCCGGGACGCAGTGCGCACCGCTGCGGTGCAGGCCTATGCGCTTGCCCGCTTCAGCGACGACCGGCGGGCGGTGCTCCTCCTGCCTGCCGGCAAGGGAGCAGTCGATTATGAGGCCGCCACGAAGCGGCTGCCGGACGAAGGTGCGCGGCTACTGGCTGTGTTAAAGTCTAATGATCCGGATGCGGACACAATCGCGCCGCCAGCTCCGGTTTCGCCGGATGCCATGACGGAGGTCAAAGTCGCGGCCGGAATCGCCGGCGCCGACGCCTGCGTGGCCAAAGCCGCAGAATGACCCCAGCCCCCGACCTTCGCGCCGAAGCCGAACGCCTGGCCCGGCAATTGCTGGGGCTGAACTTCAAGGCGGAAGCCTCGGAGGCGGCGCACATCGGTTCGGCGGGGCGCCGGCGCGCCGGCGGCGGCGAGACCTTCTGGCAATACCGTCGTCATGCACAGGAAGATGACGCCGCGCGGATCGACTGGCGCCGCTCCGCCAAGGGCGACGACCTCTATGTGCGCGAGACCGAACTGGAAACCGCGCGCACAGTGATGTTCTGGGCGGACGACCATCCGGGCTTCCGCTGGAAAGGCGAGGGCGACCTGCGCACCAAGGCGGAGGAGGCGATCCTCCTTATGCTGACGATGGCGATCCCCATGTCAAAGGAGGGCGAGCGGATCGGCTCGCTCGGTACCGGACGCCGCCCCAGCTTTGGCAAGCGGGCGGTGGACCGGCTGGCGAGTGACCTGCTGCGCGGCACAGGCGGGAACTTCCCCGCGCCGCCGCGCGCCGCAGCGACACTGATTGTGGCCTCGGACTTCTATGATCCCATCAAGGAATGGACGGCGCGGCTGGCGCCGCTGGCGGGCAGGTGCCCGGAAGGCGTGCTGCTGGCCGTCTCGGCGCCGGATGAAGTGGACTTTCCCTTCGAGGGGCGCGTCAAGCTGTCCCGTCCGGGCGCGGCCATCGACCGTATTCTCGGGCGCGCCGAAACGATGCGCGAGGAATACCAGCGCCGCTTTGCCACCCAGCGCGCCGGGCTCGGGGACCTTGCCCGCCGGATGGGCTGGGGCATTGTTGCGCATGTGACCGGAGCGCCTGCGATTGAAAGCGCAGCGCGGCTGAAAGCGGAACTCGAACGCTTCGGCGCGGCGCGGTGACATCCCTCGGACCCTTTCTGCTTGGCGCGCCCTGGGCGCTGGTGGCGCTCGTTGCCCTGCCCCTCATCTGGTGGGTGCTGCGCGCAACGCCGCCCGCGCCGAAGAATGTGGAGCTGCCGTCGCTGCGCCTGCTGGACGGCGCCGTGCCGCTGGAAGAGACGCCGTCGCGCACGCCCTGGTGGGTCTGGCTCATCCGTACACTGGCGGTTCTCGCCGCGATCATCGGACTGTCGCAGCCGGTCTATGCGCCGGGCGCGCGGAGTGGCGAGACGGCCGAGCAGGGCCCGGTGCTGATCGTTATCGACAATGGCTGGCCCGCGGCGCCGCGCTGGAACGAACTGACCAACGCCTCGAGCGCCACCCTGGACGCGGGCGACCGCGACGCTGCCGTGCACATGCTGCTGACCGCGCCGCAGCAGCTGAACCCTGATCCCGCCGAGCGCCTATCGAAAGCCGGTCTCGGCAAGCGGATCGGCACGCTGCAGCCGCAGCCCTGGGGCAGCGACCGGGCGGACGCGCTGAAGCGGCTCGACGCCTCCGGCCTCAAACCCGCGCGCATTTTCTGGGCAAGCGACGGCCTTGAAGATGGCGGCGGCGCAGCCTTCGCCGCCGACCTTGCCGCCCGCGCACCCCTGACAGTCTTCGCCGCGCCGGCCGAAGGGCCGGTCGCCATTACCGGCCTTTCCGCTGCGACCGACGCGGTGACGGTGCGCCTCGCCCGCGCCGATGCCCGGGGAACGGCGCGCGCCTTCGTCTCGGCTCAGACGCGTGACGGCTCCGCCATAGCCTCGGGCGAAGTGGTGTTCGCGGCGGGCGAAACGCAAGCCGCCGCCGAGTTGAAGATTCCGGCAGCTGCGCTCGCACGCGTCGCGCGGTTCAACGTGACCGGCCGCTCAGGGGCAGGCACCGTGTGGCTATGGGACTCGGTTGACCGGACGCGGCGCGCGGGTGTTGTCGATACGGCCACCGCTGCGCAGCCCCTGCTGTCCGACATGCACTATATCCGCAAGGCGCTGGAGCCGTTCGCGTCGATTTCCAGCGGCAATATCGAGACGGTCGTGTCGATATCGCCGGACGCGATCATCCTGTCCGACGTCGGACAGATTCCGGCGGCGGACGTGGAAATCCTCACCAAATGGGTTGAAGAGGGCGGCGCTTTGATCCGCTTTGCCGGACCGCGCCTTGCGGCGCAGGGCGACGAGCTTCTGCCGGTGGGCCTGCGCCGGTCCTCCCGCGCGCTGGGCGGAACGCTGGCCTGGGAAGAACCGCAAGGCCTCGCCGCGTTTCCGGAGACGTCACCCTTCTTCGGGCTGGCAGTTCCGGAAGATGTCCGTATACGCCAGCAAGTGCTAGCGAGCCCGGACCCGGAGCTCTCGCGCAAGACCTGGGCCCGGCTGTCCGATGGCTCGCCGCTGGTGACCGCCGATGCGCGCGGTAGCGGCATGCTTATCCTGTTCCATGTGACAGCGGGTCCCGATTGGGCAGACCTTGCCTATTCCGGCCTGTTCGAACAGATGCTGCGGCGCGCGATCACTGCCGGGCGCGGCGAGGCCATCGAGGATACCGAAGGCACCTACATGCCGCAGCTTTCGCTCGACGGGTTTGGCCGCCTCACGGGCGCAAGCGCCAATGCGGCGCCGATCAAGGCGGCGGAATTTGCAACCACCCTGCCCTCCGAAATCCACCCCCCCGGCCTCTATCAGGGACCCGCCGGCACACGCGCCCTGAATGCCGGAGCCGGCGCATATCCCGAGCTGATCCGGGAATGGCCGGCGTCGGCGCGCCTGCTGGGCGACGCCGAGGCACGGTCATTGCGGCTCGCGGGGCCGCTGCTCGGTCTGGCGGCGGCGCTGCTGGCGATCGACCTGTTCATGGCCTTGTTCGTGGCCGGACGATTGCGCGCTTTCCTGCCGAAGTGGCGGGCGGCGAGCCTTGCTCTCGGCTTCGCGGCGCTTGCCGCTGTCTTGCTCGCAGCGCCGGAGCGCGCACTGGCGCAGTTCGATTACCAGCTGTTGCCGGATGGCAGCTATCGTCCGATCTCGACGGAGTCCCGGGTCGTGCCCCTGCCCGGCAACGGCGCACCCCAGAAGCAGGTTGAAGCGGCGCTGGAAATGCGTCTCGCTTACGTCGAGACTGCGGATACGGCCCTCAACGCGAGGACACGCGCCGGGCTGACCGGCATTTCCAATATCCTCCTGATGCGGACATCCGTCGAGCCGGCCGAGCCGCATGCACTGAATCTCGAGACTGACGCGCTGGAACTCTATCCGCTGATCTATTTCAACGTGCCCGGCAATGCCGCGCCGCTATCGGACAAGTCTGTCCAGCGGCTCAACGCTTATCTCCGCTCCGGCGGCGCCCTGCTGATCGATACCCGCGCCGGCGAGACGGCAGGATCGCAGACGGATGTGACGAGCCTCCAGGCCCTCCTCAAGGGGCTCGATGTGCCGCCGCTGCAACCCGTTCCGCAGAATCATGTCCTGTCGCGCAGCTTCTACCTTATCAATGACTTTCCCGGCCGGTTTGCCGGCCGGCGGCTCTGGATCGAGCAGGCCGGTGATGCAGCGGCCCCGCGCGGTGACAGCGTCTCGCGCCTGTTCATCGGGGATGCCGACTGGGCCTCCGCCTGGGCAGTGGACCAGAACGGCCGCGACCTTTACTCCGTGGACGGAGGGGCGGAGCAGCGCGAGACGGCGCGGCGGTTCGGCGTGAACCTCGTGATGTATGTGCTGACCGGCAGTTACAAAGATGACCAGGTGCACGTGCCGGCGCTGCTGGAGCGCCTCGGCGAGAGCGAGGACGGCGCGCCGGATCCGCGCTTGCCCGCCCGCATCCCCGACGGGGGGCCGCAATGAACGAAGCCGTCCGCCTGAGTTTCGAGCCGTTCCTCGGCTGGCCTCTGTTCTGGGCCATCGCGGGACTGACCGCGCTGGCCTTGATTGCCTATCTTGCCTTGCGCGGACGCGCCTGGCTGACGCGCGCACTTGGCCTCGTGCTGCTGTCGGCGGCGCTGCTGAACCCGTCGCTGGTGCACGAGGAGCGCGAGCCCCTGCCATCAGTGGCAGCCGTGATCCTTGACCGCTCCGAGAGCATGCAGTTCGGCGATCGGACCAAAGCGGCAGAGGCCGCCTATGCGGTGCTGGCGGCTCGGCTCGCCGAAGACAAGACGCTGGAAGTGCGCACGCTGGAGACGAGTTCCGGCGATGACGGCACCTACCTTCACGGGGCGCTGGAAGGCCTGATGTCGGACGTGCCGCGCGACCGGATCGCAGGCGCGATCTTCATCACGGATGGCCAGATCCACGACCTTCCCGACCCGGAGCGGACCGAAGCCCTGATCGGCCCCCTGCACGGCCTGATCGCCGGCGACGAGGACCGGGGCGACCGCAACGTGCGCATCGTCAACGCGCCGAATTTCGGCATCGTGGGCGAAAGTGCCAACCTGATCGTGCGCGTGGAAGACCCACGCGGCGGCGAAGTGGAGCTTCAGGTGTCGCTGAATGGCGGCGCGCCGCAGCGCATCCGCGTCAAGGCCGGCGAGGACACGCCCCTGCCCGCCGAGATCGAGCGGCGCGGCGAGAACATGGTGGTGATCGAAGCAGCCCCCGGACCAGAAGAGCTGACCCTCGCCAACAACCGCACCGCGATGACCATCGCCGGTGTGCGCGACCGGCTGCGCGTCCTGCTGGTGACCGGCAAGCCGAACCAGGCGGGCCGCGTCTGGCGCGACCTCCTGAAATCCGACCCTTCTGTCGATCTCGTCCATTTCACGATCCTGAGGCCGCCCTTCAAGACGGACTATGCGCGCCCGGAAGAGCTGGCGCTGATCGCCTTCCCGACCGAGGAACTGTTCGAGGAGAAGCTGACCGAATTCGATCTCATCATCTTTGACCAGTATGAGCGTCAGGGCGTCATCACGCAGGCCTATCTTGCGAACATGTCGCGCTATGTGGCGGATGGCGGCGCGCTGCTGATCGTCGCCGGCGAGCAGTTTGCCGGCCCCGCCAGTCTCGCGCGCTCCCCGCTCGCCTCCGTGCTGCCCGCAACGCCGACCGGTATGATCCGTACCGGGAGCTTCAAGCCGCAGCTGACCGGCCCGGGAAAGCGCCATTCAGTCACGGCGCCGCTGGACGATACCGGGTGGGGCGAATGGATGCGCTATATCGAGGCCGATGCCGTCGCCGGGGACGTTCTGATCGCCGGGCCCGAAGGTCGCCCGCTTTTGATCGTGGACCGTGTCGACAAGGGCCGTGTCGGGATGCTGATGTCCGACCAGATCTGGCTCTGGGCAAGTGGGCATGATGGGGGTGGCCCCTTCGCGGAACTGATCCGGCGAATGGTGCACTGGATGATGAAGGAGCCGGAGCTGGAAGAGCGCCGCCTGTCGATCCAGGCCGAAGGCGGCACGGCGACGGTGGAGCTGCGGACATTACTCGATTCGGCGCCGCCGCTGGAGATCGAGACGCCGGAGGGCGGCACGCTCCGGCCGGCCTGGGTGAGCCGGGGCCCCGGAACGTTCGCCGCCGAGACGCCGATTGACGAGCTTGGCATCTATCGCGCGAGGTCCGGCGGTCTTGAGGCGATAGTCCTCAACGGCCCGGCCAATCCGAGGGAGTATGCAGACCTCACCTCCACCGCAGACATTCTCGAGCCCGTCTCGCGCGCCACCGGCGGCGGGGTCCTGCAGCTGAACGATGCGGGCTCCAACCTTCCGGAAATCCGCCGCATCGGAAACCAGCGGACGGCTGCGGGCAATGACTGGATCGGACTGCGCGAACGCGGTGCCTATGCCGTGCGTTCATCCACCAGCCAGCCGCTGCTGCCGGGCATCCTCGCCGCTGCGGGATTGATCCTCACACTGCTGCTGGCCTGGCGGCGCGAGGGCCGCTAGACGGATCTCGCCCGCTGCCTGACCAGCCAGATCAGGATGAGCGGCGGGATCGCGGCGAACGGGGTGACCGAGAACCAGGTTGCAAAGCCGCCCATGGCCGAGCCGCTCCCAACCTGCAAGGCTTCAACCGCAATGCCCGCAAAGCCCCCGAGGAAGCCGGCCACGAGGGTCATCAGGGACGAGAGCAAGGCGAACTGCGCCGCTGTCGCGATGGGGTTCGTCAACCGGCTCGCCCAGGCGACCATCGCCGCCGTGGCCATGCCGGCGCTGAAGCCTTCGAACATCGTTACAAAAATCCAGACAGCCATGGCGCCGCCCGAGAGGGCGAGGAAGGCAAAACCGACATTCGAGACCGCCGCAAGGATCAGGGCAATCGCCATGGCCGGAATCGTGCCGAAGCGCAGGCCGATGAGACCTGCCACGATCACCCCTGCGAGCGTCGCCGGAAAGCCGAAAACGGTGCGCGTTGCGGCAATCTGCGGGCCGGTGAAGCCGAGGTCGATATACAGCGGGCCGACCATCGAATTGATCAAACCGTCCGGCACGAAGAACAGCGCGACCAGCGGCAGGAAGATGAAGTTGGCCCGGCCATGGTCCTGCCAGAAGACCTTCAGGGGGCGCAACAGAGCTGAAAGTACGCTGGAGAGCCCGGTGGCGCGGGAGAAATCGCGCGCCTTGTCCGGCTCGCGCGCAAGAAACAGTCCGGCCAGGCCTGCGACGGCGCCAAGGGCTGCCCAGGCATAGGCCAGGTTCCAGCCGATGACGGCAGATGCGGCAAGGATCGGTACGTTGCCGAGGAAATAGCCGGAACGCAGGCCGAAGATGTAGGCAGAGGCCATCAGGTCCTGCTCCTCGTCCCGGGCGCTTTCGATCCGCCAGGCATCAACGGCAATGTCCTGCGTCGCGGCCGCAAAGGAGGTCAGCATCGCAAACCCTGCGAACACCGCGAGCCCCCCGGATGGCCCGGTGGCCGCCATGCCGAGGATCCCGACCGTGACGAAGATCTGCCCAAGGAGCATCCAGGACCGCCGATGGCCAAGCCGCTCACCGATCCAGGGCAACCTTATCCAGTCAACGAACGGCGCCCAGAGAAACTTGGTTGAAATGAAGATACCGACCCAGCTCATGAAGCCGATGGCGCTGAGCGCAACGCCCTCTGAGCGGAGCCAGAAGCCGAGCGTTACGCCGACAAGGACGGGCGGCATGCCGGTTGCTATGCCGAAAATCACCGCGAGGGCGACCTTCGGCTGGTTCAGGCAGGCCAGGACCTGCCGCATGGTTGCGCGCGCGCGCTGCGGCTCATCCTGGCCGGTGACAACATCGGCCATATTCTCTCCCGCGCCGCAAGCCGCTCCGCCTCCCCTCTTGGCGGGAGAGCTGTAACCGGGAGGACCGCGAACAAAATGATCGTGCCAGCCGATTTTCTCTCGGGCAAGCGAAACCGCGCGTCAGGGCGCGGTGACGAGGCCTTCGAGCTGTGCCGCGTCCCCGGCAAGGTCGCACACCATCACGCGGGCGGGATCCTGCGGGCTGGAAAAGGTGAGGCGATGTTTTGGCGCGACCACGAAACCGGCCTTTCCGAACAGGCTGTGGGCGCCGATCAGGATGGCGGCGGGCCAGCCGGCGGCCTTGCCGGCGTCCAGCGCTGCCTGGGTGATGCGCAGGCTGAGGAACCGGCCCCGATGCGCCGGATCCACCGCCACCGGGCCGTAGAGCAGCGCACGCGTGCGGGCCTTGCCGACGGCCAGCGGCCAGACGCGGCAGACGCCGATGACCCGGCCATCCTCGACAGCCACGCGGTTGATCCCGGGCAGCGAGGCGGAATATTCACGCAGGCGCTCTGCCGTCTTGGCAAAGTGACCGGGGCCGAAGGTGCGGTCGAAGAGATCTTCGATCGCTTCGGCATGCAGCGCAGGGTTTTCAGGCACAATCTCGATCATGGCGCGCGCGTGTAGGGCGCATTCAGCGCCCCCGCAAGCACGCCGCAGCGGCATCAGGGGCGGAAGGGCGCGTCCGGGTCGGCCAACAAGGCGTAGGAGACGTGCTGCTTCAGCTTCTCGGTGACGGCGGCCGGCTCGCCCTGCAACAGGTCCGGCTGGATCATCTCGCCGAAGGTCATGCGGATCTTCGAGCCGCGCTTGTTCAGCAACTCATGGAAAAGGGTGATGTCACGCAGTTCGTTCGAGAGATCGCAGAAGAGATAATAGAGCGCGGAATTGCGGGCGTCGAGATTTAGCGGCACGATCGGCGCGCCCTGCCTGCGGGCAAGGCCGACGACCGTCGGGAACCAGTCCTTCTCCTCCATCCGCCCCTCGACCTTCCGGGCGAGCCGGCCGGAGGGGAAGATCACGACGCACTTTTCCTGGGCGAACGCGTCGGCGGCGCGTTTCAGGGTCTCGCGGGCCTTGGCCGGGGACCGTTTGGAGACCACCCATTCGACCGGGATGATCACGTCCTCGAAACGCGGATTGACCCGGATCGCATCCGCGTTGGCAAAAAAAACGATGTCTCGCCGCTTTTTCTTGAGCAGGTCCCAGACGGCCACGCCGTCCGCAAGGCCGGTGGGGTGATTCGCGGCGACAATGCAGCGCCCCGTTTCAGGCAGGCGCTGGATTCCCGACACGGTCATGTCGAACGCCAGCCGCTGCGACAGCCGGTCAAAGGATTCCCGCCCGGTCAGCTGGACGAGTTCATCAGCCATCGCCCGCGCCTTGCCATAGCCCAGCAGGGAATACAGCAACGGCCGGGCAACCGGCCAGGCGGAGCTGGCCCGCAGCTTGGGGCAGCGCTCCTCAATCAGGACATCGACAATGTGGGCATCGGTGCGCTCTCCGGCTGGAAGGAAGGCCTCCAGGGATCGGGTTTTGGCGGCTTGGGTGACGATATCGTCGGTCATTGGCCTCTCATGCGCGTAGGCCCAGCATAGGGCCGGGGGGCACGCCTGCAAAGGGACTGGATGATTGCCGGCGCACGTCAAAAAAGATGCGATTGGGGCCATTTTAAAGATTTTAGAAAGTTTCGATTTACCAAGGCGCAAGACGCGCGTGACATGGTGAATGCATCACGGGCCCCGCCTTACGCTACGGCCCCCCAGCCAGTGTCCTGATCGAGGTAGTTGTAGATGAAAGTTCTGTGGGTTGAGGACCATGAGCCGGTGCGCGACATGCTGGCAATCGCGGCGGACAAGGCTGCGCGTGCGCGCGTGCAGGTTGACCTCGTGATGGCGCCAACGCTGATGGCGGCAGAAATGCGCCTGCGCCTCGAGCGTTTCGACCTTGTCGTGCTCGACCTCGGCCTGCCTGACAGCATGGACGCCGACATGACGATCGCCCGCGTTGCCAACATGGGCAAATACCGGATCGCCGTTGTTTCCTCGATGGAGAACCGCGACCAGGCCGTTGCCTCCGCCGCCCGATGCGGCGCCAACATCCATCCGCAGGCCGTGTTCAAGGCAAACCTGCCGTTCAACCGCTTCATCCAGCGGCCGGAATCCTTCGAGGACTTCTTCATGGAACTGATGCCAGCCGCCGCCGCGACCCCGGTCCGCCCGGCCTGCGCCGCCTGACCTGCCCGGCTTGCGGGCGCCTGCGGCTGATTGCTTAGCCGCCCGGGAGAATGCTTCCGGGCGGCTTGTCGTTTCCGGTGCCGCGCACCAAGGTAACCGAATGGACAGCCTCATCGCTTCGCCTGTTACGCTGGGCCTTCTCGTTCTCAACGTGATCGCGAGCGTGATCGCGTTCCGCAACGACGCGTTCATGCAGCAGAACATCCTGTGGATCGGCCCGATGCGCGAACGGGGCGAATGGTACCGGGGCCTTTCCTCCGGCTTTCTCCATGTCAACGGACCGCACCTGCTGCTCAACATGTATGGCCTCTGGCTGTTCGGGCCGATCTGCGAATACGTGCTTGGCGGCGTCGGCTTTGCCATCGTTTACTTTGCCTCGTTGCTCGGCGGCAGTGCCTGGGCCTATGTCCACAACCAGAACTCACCGGACTACCGGGCGGCAGGCGCATCGGGCGCGTTGTCCGGCATGGTGCTGGCGTTCTGCCTGTTCGAACCTTTCGCGATCCTCCTGGCATTCTTCGTAATTCCGATGTGGGGCATCGTGTTCGGCCTGCTCTATGTCGCGATCAGCTATGCCTTCTCGCTGCGCGAGAACCGGATCATCGGCCACGAGGCGCACCTCGGCGGCGCGGTGGCAGGCGTCGTCGCGACGCTGATCGTGCGTCCGGAAACCTTCGGCGCATTCGTGGCGCAGGCCGCGGCCCGGTTCGGTTGAGGCGCGGATGGGAGCCGTCCGGGCACGCTATGACGAGCGGGTGGCGTCCGGCGCACTGACCGGAGACCCCGCGCAGGCCGAAGCGGCCAGCCGCCTCGACGACCTCGCCCACGCGCTCTCCCTTCCGCAAAAGCGCGGCCTGTTCAGCAAGCCGCCGGAACCAGTGCGCGGCATCTACCTCTGGGGCGGCGTCGGGCGCGGCAAGTCGATGCTGATGGACCTGTTCTTCGCCGAAGCGAAAACTGCGCCCAAGCGGCGGGTGCATTTCCATGAATTCATGGCCGAGGTGCACGAGCGTCTCGATGTCTGGCGCAAGATGAGCGACGCGGACCGCAAGCGGTCTGCGTGGCGCGTCCGGGAGGCCGGCGACGACCCAATTGCGCCCGTCGCCAAGCAGGTCGCGGCCGAGGCGCGCCTGCTCTGCTTCGACGAATTCCAGGTGACGCAGATCGCCGACGCGATGATCCTCGCGCGCCTGTTCGACGCGGTGTTTGCGCACGGGGTGACCGTGGTCGCCACCTCGAACCGCCAACCTGATGATCTGTACAAGGACGGTATCAACCGCGCCCTTTTCCTGCCCTTCATCCAGCGCCTCAAGCAGCGCTGCAACGTGGTCGAGCTGGTCTCTGCCCGCGATTACCGACTGGACCGGCTTGTCGAAGCGCCGGTCTGGTACGCCCCCATCGGCGCGGGCAGCGCCGCCGCGCTCGACATGGCCTGGACACGTCTGACGCTGGGCGCCGAGCCGCAGCACTGCGTGCTGACCATCAAGGGCCGCAAGCTGGAGGTTGCCCGTGAGGCGGCGGGTGTCGCGCGCTTCACCTTCGAGGAACTCTGCGCCCGCCCGCTTGGCTCCATCGACTATCTGACGATTGCGGCGACATTCCACACGGTCATCCTCGAAGGCATCCCCCTGCTGACACCCGACCGGCGCAACGAGGCGGCCCGCTTCGTCAGCCTGATCGACGCGCTGTATGAGGTCAGGGTGAAGCTCGTCGCCAGCGCCGCCGCAGAGCCCGACCGCCTCTACACCGACGGCGACGGCGCCTTCGAATTCCAGCGTACCGCCAGCCGCCTGTTCGAAATGCGCTCGGGTTCCTATATGGCGGAAGAACGGCGATCCGTTCCAGAAAGCTGACGGGCCACACAGGCGGCGCCCCGACATTTGGGATCGCCCCTTCCACACCCTTGCCGCATTTCCTATTTATGCAGAAAAGCGAAGAATGAATTGCGCCTCTCCGGCGGCGAGTTGCTGGCCTGCAGGGCTGGCTTCCGGAGAAGATCCAGGATAGAGACGCGAGCCGCCGAAACCGGTGGCCGTTCTGAATAGGAGGACGAACCATGGCGAACACGCCCATCAAAGCTGGCTCCGGCGCCCTCAGTCCAGAACAGGGACTGAGCCGATACCTGAGTGAAATCCGCAAATTCCCGATGCTCGAGAAAAACGAGGAATTCATGCTGGCGCGCCAGTGGCGAGACCAGGAAGACACTGCCGCGGCCGAGCGGATGGTGACTTCGCACCTGCGCCTCGTGGCAAAGATCGCGATGGGCTATCGTGGCTATGGCCTGCCGATGGCAGAGGTGATTTCCGAGGGCAATGTCGGCCTGATGCAGGCGGTCAAGAAATTCGATCCCGAGAAGGGCTTCCGCCTCGCCACCTATGCGATGTGGTGGATCCGCGCCGCTATCCAGGAATATATCCTGCGCAGCTGGAGCCTCGTGAAACTCGGCACCACCGCCGCCCAGAAGAAGCTTTTCTTCAACCTGCGCCGCCTGAAGGGCGAGATGCAGGCACTCGACGAGGGCGACCTGAAGCCGGAACAGGCGCGGCTGATCGCCGAGAAGCTGAACGTCACAGACGCCGAAGTCTATTCGATGAACGGGCGCATGTCCGGCTCGGACGCCTCGCTCAACGTGCCGATGGGCGCCGACGGCGACATGGAATGGCAGGACTGGCTGGCGGACGATGAGCCCGGCACGGCTGAAACCTTCGCCAACCGCCAGGAACTCGACAGCCGCATGGAATTGCTGACCCGCTCGATGGAGGACCTCTCCGAGCGCGAGCGCCATATCCTCACCGAGCGCCGCCTGATCGACGATCCGAAGACACTGGAAGAATTGTCGGACCAGTACGGCGTCAGCCGCGAACGTATCCGCCAGATCGAAGTGCGCGCCTTTGAGAAGCTTCAGAAGACAATGAAGCGGCTGGCGAAAGAGCGAGGTCTGCCGGTTGGCGACTGAGGCTTCCAACCTGATATCGATCACAGACAGCCGCGACCCCCGGGTCGCGGCTTTTCTGTCTATCCGTGAGCGCGATCTCACGAATGGCCATGGCGGGCGGTTCATCGTGGAAGGCAAGGTGACGCTGGAAACGCTGCTGACGCGCGGGCGGTTTGAAGTTGAAAGCCTGTTCCTGTGCGAGACGCGGCTGGAGCCGCTGGCACAACTTCTCGAACACGTGCCGGACGGCGTGCCGGTCTACGCGGCATCGCAAAGCGTGATGGATGATGTTGCCGGATTTCCGATGCATCGGGGCGTGCTCGCCTGCGGAAAGAAAGGCGCGCCGCGCCGGCCTGCCGATGTTATGCCAACGGACGGTCCTTCGACCGCGCTGTTGCTCGCCGGCGTCTCCAACCATGACAATGCCGGCGCATGCTTTCGCAATGCGGCGGCGTTTGGCGCCAGCGCGGTGTTGCTGGATTCGGAATCCTGCGACCCACTCTACCGCAAGGCCATCCGCGTCTCCTCCGGCACGGCGCTCTGGATGCCCTTCGCGCATGGCGGCACGGGCGCGTCCCTGATCGAAGCTGCCGAGGCCAATGGCCACGAAGTCTGGGCCCTGACACCGCGCGCGGATGCCGAGCCCCTCACCTCGGTGCGCGTGCCGGAGCGCGTCGCGCTGCTGATGGGCGCCGAAGGCCCTGGCCTGCCCGCAGACCTGATCACCCACGCCCGGCCGGTGCGTATTCCGATGACGGACGGTTTCGACAGCGTGAATGTGGCAACCGCCGCGGCGCTCGCGCTGAGCCATGTTTGGAACACACGCCTCTAAACCCCCTCTTCCCAAGATGGCAGGCGCATCGCATTTTAGTTTGAGTTTTGACGTTGCATTGATTGGGGAATGGGATTTTTGGATAGCCGCTTGTATGGAGGCGGCCATGGGCTCGAAGCACGATCTTTTACTGGAAGTTTCTGATCCGCGCCGAGAATGCGCGGCATGATTTCTGCGACATGATGTTTATCGCATCGAGCGCAGTTCCTTGCGGCGCGGAGCGTTGCGCAGGCATGGCTTTGTTCGGGCGCCCGTAGGAGAAATTCCTGCGGTAATTCCTCGACTTGCCCTACGGTGCCGCGAGCCACGATACGTTCTCGCGTCTGTTCCGCGCGATTGATCCCGTGGCGTTTTCGGGTCTTCTGAAGCGCTTTTGCAAAGCTTTTGGTTCTGCGCTTCGCAAGGGAGCGGCCGACGTCATTGCGATCGACGGCAAGGCCTGCCGGAGCAGCTATGATGTCGGCAAGATGCATGTACCGCAGATGAGTGTCACGGCCTGGGCGGCGGGCGTTCGCCTGTCACTCGGCTATGTTGCCGCTGAACATGGCGGCGAGGCGGCGGCGGCGCTTTAGATGCTGCAACTTGTTGATATTGCGGGGGCGACGTCACCGCCGGTGCGCTGCATCGTCATCGCACGATGGCGGGTGTGATCTGCAAAGGCGGCGCTGATCGGGTCCTGACGCTGAACGGCAACCAGCCCGGCCTGTTGCGCGATGCGCGCGCTGAGCTCGCTGTGAAAAGGGGGCGCAGCGCTGCTCAGGAAGACAGGCGCCATAGCGGTCCTGTCGTACGTCGCGTGAGGATCGTTTCTGCGGGCGATATGGCGCAAAAGCACGATTTCCCGGGCCTTCGGGCCATCATTGTTCTCGAAACCGAAACAGGCGGGCAAACCAGCGAGCGGTTTTTTCTCGCCTCTAGTTAGTTCAAGCTGCGTGAAGCAATGCACATCATCCGCGCTCACTGGGACATCGAAAATGGCCTCCACTGGAGCCTCGATGTCACGCTGAAAGAAGATGAAGCCCGAGCCCGCAAAGACGACGCGCCGCACAATCTCGCAATCCTGAGACGTCTCGCGCTCAATCCTGCGCGATCGGTCAAAAACAAAAAATACCCTGCGCGGTACTTTCAAACGCGCTGCCTGGGACGACGCTTTCCTGCTCCAACTCTTCGCCCAGATGCGATGGGCCTGCCCAAGATGGGGAGGGGTTCAAGGTAGCCTGTTGGATCGACGGATCAGAAAACGCGCGGCCGCTCGTTGCGCTCGACATGGAGGCCGCACTCGGTCTTGTCCTGACCGGCCCAGCGGCCGGCGCGCGGATTGTCCGGATTGTCCGCAGGCTGCGTGCAGGGCCAGCAGCCAATCGAGGGATAGCCCTGCGCCACGAGCGGATGGCGCGGCAGGCTGCGCTGCTCGATGAAGAGGTCAACATCGTCCTGGTTCCAGCCGGCCAGCGGGTTCACCTTGTAACGGCCGGAGGCAAACTCGAATACAGGCAGGCTCATCCGGGCGCCGCCATGGAAGCGCTTGCGCCCCGTGATCCAGGCCGAATAACCGCTCAGAGCCGGCTCAAGCGGGCGCACCTTGCGCAGGTCGCAGCATGCGTCGGTATCGGTTTTCCAGAGCATCGATTTCGGATCTTCGAGACGGCGGCTGCATTCGTCCGGCGCCAATGTCCGCACGCCGGTCAGGCCAAGCATCCCGATCAGCTCGTCGCGGTAATCGAGCGTCTGCGGAAAGTGCATGCCCGTGTCGATGAACTGGATCGCCAAGGAAGGGTCGACATCGGCGATCAGCGCCAGCATCACCGCGCTCTCGGAGCCGAAGCTCGATACATAGGTGAGGTCTCCGGCCCACTCGCGCACGATGGCAGCGCGCAGGACCGTCTGGGCCGAGGCGTGACGCAGCTCGTCGTTGAGGCGCGCAAGCCGGACGGCCGGATCCGTCGCGGGACTTTCAATCAGGGTATCGAAGGGCATCCGCCTCAGGCTCCGTCTCGCTCGCGGAAGATCGTTGCCGGGCCGGACACTGCAGGCTGGTAGGCCTCAGTGAACTCGCCGAGTGCTTCCACGACTTCAGATAGGCCTGCGCGGCGCGTTTCGTAAGCATCGATGCCTGAACGGTGCATGTAGAATATCTGATCGCGCAGCACGTGGCCGACCGCCCTGAGTTCGCCCGGATAGCCGTAGCGGCGCCGAAGCAGCTGCGCCTGGCTATAACCCCGGCCATCGGTGTAGCGGGGAAAATCGACCTCGATCAGGGCGATTTCAGGCAGGAAAGGCTCAAGCTGGCCCGGATCATCGACGGGCCCGAGGCGTACCCCGTTCGGCAACGGGCCGTTCTCCTGACCCTGTTTCAGGCCGAGATACCGGCTGAACGAGACGGAAAACCGGCCCAACCCCGGCAATGGCGCGCCGTCCGGCACGAAGGTCCAGTCATTGGCGATCTCGGCGCCCCCCTTAACCAGCGGCATAGAGCGCCTCCTGGAAGCGCTGGTGGCCGATGCGCTCCAGCGTATCGATGAACTTCTCGGCGGGCGAGGTGCGCCCGGCCCTGTAGAACTCGACCACGCGGTGGATGGCGGCGGGCACGTCTTCCGCCTTCAGGCCGGGGCCGACGATTTCGCCCAGCGCGGCTTTCTCGTCCGCGCGCCCGCCCAGCAGGATCTGGTAGAATTCCTCACCCTTCTTGTCGACGCCGAGGATGCCGATATGGCCGACATGGTGGTGGCCGCAGGCGTTGATGCAGCCGGAGACATTGATGTGCAGCTTGCCGATGTCTTCCTCATAGGCGGGGTCTGCGAACACCTTCTGCACGGCGAGCGCGACCGGGATCGAGCGCGCATTGGCGAGGTTGCAATAGTCGAGTCCCGGGCAGACGATCATGTCCGTGATCCGGCTCTCATTGGCAGCGCCGAGGCCCGCCGCGTCGAGCGCGGCGTAGACGGCCGGCAGGTCAGCCAGCGCGACATGCGGCAGGATCAGGTTCTGCGCATGGCTGACCCGGATATCTGCGTGCCCGTACTTTTCACAAAGATCAGCCACGACCTCCATCTGCGCGCCGGTCGCATCACCCGGCGCAACGCCGAGCGGCTTGAGGCTGACCGTGACGGAGGTGTAGCCCGCGACCTTGTGCGGATGCAGGTTCGCCCGCGTCCAGCGCGCAAAGGCAGGATCGGCGGCCTTGGCCGCTTCCAGCGTTTTCGAGACCGCGGGCCTCGCCGCCAGCGCCGGCAGCGCGAAGTAGGCATGGATGCGCGCCACTTCGGAGGCGGGCAGGTCGATCTTCTCGCCCGGGCGCTGGGCCGCGAACTCTTCCTCGACCTGGCGGATGTATTCCGCCTCGCCCAGCTCCGAAACGAGGATCTTGATGCGCGCCTTGTACTTGTTGTCGCGCCGGCCATGGCGGTTATAGACGCGCATGATCGCCTCGAGATAATCGAGGATCTGCGCTTCCGGCACGAAGGGGTTGACCAGCGCCGCAAGGTGGGGCGTCCGGCCCTGCCCGCCCCCGACATGCACCTCGAAGCCGACCTCATCGCCGCGCTTGCGGATATGCAGGCCGACATCATGCACGCGGATCGCGGCCCGGTCATGCTCGGCGGCGGTGACCGCAATCTTGAACTTGCGCGGCAGGAAGGCAAACTCGGGGTGGAACGTCGACCACTGCCGGATGATCTCGCACCAGGCGCGCGGGTCCAACAACTCGTCCTGCGCGGCGCCGGCGAAATGATCCGTGGTCGTATTGCGGATACAGTTGCCGGAGGTCTGGATGGCGTGCATCTCGACTTCGGCCAGCTTCTCCAGAACGTCCGGAATGTCCTTAAGCGCGACCCAGTTGAACTGGATGTTCTGGCGCGTCGTGAAATGGCCGAAACCCCGGTCATAATCGCGCGCGATCTCCGCCAAGCGGCGCAGCTGCACCGGCGAAAGCTGTCCATACGGAATCGCGATCCGCAGCATGTAGGCATGCAGCTGCAGGTATACGCCGTTCTGCAGGCGCAGCGGCTTGAACTCGTCCTCGAGCAGTTCGCCCGAGAGGCGCCGCGCCACCTGCCCGCGAAACTGCGCAACGCGCTCATGGACGATCAGTGCATCAAACTGGTCATATCTATACATGCGCAGCCTCATGCACGTGCGGCAGGCCAAGCTCAAGCTCGCAACGCGCGGCCCAAGCATGCACTGCGGGGAAATCTCCGAGATCAAACCCGCCCTCATGCGCGAGGCGCGTGTAGGCAAGCAGGGCAACGTCCGCGAGCGTCATCGCAGCGCCGCCCGCAATGAAATCGCCGGAGATCATCGCCATCTCCATCCGGCCGGGCGCGCGGCGCCCCTTGGCCATCAGGTCGGCGTCGATCGCGTCATCGGATCTCTTGAGACAGTGCTTCTGGAAGCGACGCACGGCGATGGCCGGCTCATGCGAATACTGTTCCCAGAACATCCATTCCAGCATCCTGGCGCGTTCGAACGCATCTTCCGGCACGAGGTCCTAGCCTTCCGCGAAATGCAGGATGATGGCGTTCGACTGCGACAGCGTGCGCCGATCATCGAACTGCACTACCGGCACCTGCCCGGACGGGTTGAGCGCAAGGAATGCGTCGGTGCGCGTCTCGCCTTTCAGGATGTCGATCTCGGTCCATTGGGGCGCGAGGCCGAGGCGTTCGGCCACCCATTTTACCTTCAGGCAATTGCCCGAGAGACTGTCGCCAAAGATACGAATCATGCCGCACCTCCGAACGACAGGGCGGGCTCGGCGCGCATCGATTCGCGCAGCGTTTCGCGTCCGGCAATCTTTCCGTCTGCGGAGACTTCCATGAAGTAGGGGTCCGTCACGATGGTCTCCTGCTTCAATGCAGATGCAAGACGCGCCTCGGCCTCGGCCCCGGTGAATACGCCAAGCCACGCGGCGTCCTCCGTCCACGCACCATCGGCGGTCAGCCAGACCGACAGTCCCGTGGAGGTGGCCCAGCCAGTCACGGCCTTGGGTGTTTCTGGTTTCAGTTTGGGGCGGACCGACGACATGCAGCTACTCCTCAAAGACCAGGGCTTCGCGGCGCGGCGCCCCTGCGAATTCCGGCGGCAGGAACTGGCTGATCCGTGTTCCGTCCAACGGGATCCCCGCAACTTCGCCGATGATCAGCAGCGCCGGCCCGATGATGCCTTCCTCCTCGATCAGGAAAGGCAGCTCCGACAGCTCGCCATAGACGCGGACCTCTTCAGGACGCGTGCCATTCTCGACAACCGCGATTGGCGTGCGCGGATCCCGGCCCGCCGCAATCAGGCGCTCGGCGATGACCGGGGCGGTATCGACGCCCATGAATACGACCACCGTCTGCGCGGGCTTTGCGAGCGCGGCCCAGTCGAGGTCCGGAACGCCACCCGCCCGTGCGTGCCCGGTGACGAAGGTCAGCGTCTGGGCATGGTCGCGGTGGGTCAGCGGAATTCCGGCCGAGGCTGCACATCCGAGGGCGGAGGATATGCCGGGGACGACATGCACCGCAACGCCTTCGGCGCGCACCGCTTCAAGTTCTTCGCCGCCGCGTCCGAAGATGAACGGGTCGCCACCCTTCAGGCGCACGACGCGCAGGCCTTCGCGCGCGGACGCCACGAGCCGGTGATGGATTTCCGGCTGCGGTACGGAATGATCGCCTTTCGACTTGCCGACTGGAACGCGCGCGGCATCGCGGCGGATGAGGCCAAGGACTTCGAGGCTGACGAGGCGGTCAAAATAGACAATGTCGGCCTCCTGCAGAACGCGCAGGGCCTTCAGCGTCAGCAGTTCCGGATCGCCCGGCCCGGCCCCGACGATGTGCACGACGCCGGCCGGGCGGCCCGTCGCCTGCGCCGCGGATCTCAGCAGTGCCTCGGCCTCTTCGAGATCGCCGGCATAGGCAGCTTCAGCGGCCGGGCCCGTGAGTGCACGTTCCCAGAAGCGGCGGCGCGCGGTCTTGTCTGGAACCGCCTTGGCAACAAACGGACGCAGCCGCCGGGCCAGCGCGGCAAGGTCGCCGATCCGGCTGGGAAGCAGGGCCTCGAGTTTCGCGCGCACGGCTTTCGCCAGCACCGGCGCCGCGCCGCCCGAGCCTATGGCGGCGACGATCTCGTCCCGGTCCAGGATCGAGGGAACCGTAAAGTCGCAGTTCTCGGGAAAGTCGACCACATTGACCGGAATGTTGCGGGCGCGGACAGCGGCAAGCGCTGCGGAACGGTGCGTTTCGTCGGCTTCCGCAATGATGGCCAGGCGCGCGCCCTGAAGGGCAGCATCGCGGCCGGCGCGGCCCACCACGATCACCCGCCCGTCAAACTCCGCCGCCAGCGCCGCATCGACAAATCCGCCGACCAGCACCAGCGCCGCAGGCGAAGATACCAGCAGACGCAGCTTGCGGGCGGCCTCCTCGCCGTCTCCGAACACCACGATGCGCGCACCGTCGAGATTAAAAAATGCCGGGAACTGGCGCATCGGGCGCAACTCTCTTGTTATTGGTGCGGGAGGGACGAGCACACATCACCTGCTTGACGGGCCCCCAGCAACGGGCAACCCCTAAGTCTATCATTTAGAGAAACTATCCATGTCCGACCCATCCGACCGCCTTCCGCCCTTGAACGCCCTGAGGGCCTTCGAAGCCGCCGCGCGGCGCCTCTCCTTCACGCAGGCCGCCGACGAGCTGAACGTCACGCCAGGCGCGATTTCGCAGCAGATAAGGCAGCTGGAAGACTTCGCGGGCACGCCGCTGTTCAAGCGTACGGGGCGTTCCGTCCTGTTGACCGACGCGGCACAGGCGAGCCTTCCCCTCGTTCGCGAGGCGTTCGAGCGCATATCGGAAGCGGGCCGCATCATGCAGGCCCCTGCCCGAAAGGGCCGGGTCATGGTGTCCTGCGCGCCGTCCTTTGCCGCCAAGTGGCTCGCCCCGCGCCTCGAGAAATTCCACCGCACGAACGAAGGCACCGAGGCCTGGATCTCGGCCGACATGTCGCTGACCGATTTCAACACCGCCGACGCCGACCTCGCCATACGCTACGGCCGGGGCAATTATGAGGGCCTGAAATCGGAGAAGCTGCTGGACGAGACGGTGCTGCCCGTCTGTTCGCCGCGCCTGCTGGAAGGCCCGGACGCGATCCGCAAGCCCGAAGACCTGAAGCATCATACCCTGCTGCACGACGAAAGCTCCGAGAACGACCCCTCCTGCCCCGATTGGGCCAGCTGGCTGCGCGCGCAAGGCGTCTCCGGCGTGGATGGCACCAAAGGCCCGCGCTTCAACCAGGGCATCCTCGTCATCGAATCCGCAGCTACCGGCCGGGGCGTCGCCCTCGCCAAGCGGGCGATTGCTGCAAACGACATCGCCGCCGGACGCCTCACCGCGCCCTTCGCCAATGGATCGATCCCGATTGATTTCGGCTACTGGCTCGTCTGGCCCAAAGGTCGCCACCTCTCCCCGGACGTGCGTGCCTTCATCAAGTGGATCAAGGCCGAAGCGGCGGGCAGCGAGATCATCGGCGTCTAGTCTGGAGGCTCTTCGATACAACGCAGAAGGCTGGCGTTGAGGTCGACGAGGGCGAACATCTGCAAACCGAACGGTTCGGGTTTCGGCCGCGTCAGGCGCCGAATGCCCGCCTCCTGCAGACCCGCTGCCAACCAGTCCCCGAAGAGACGATCCAGATCGGCCACGCGAATACAGGCGCTGAAGGTAGACCGAGCGGGATCGAAGTCCGGATAGGGAAAGAATTCCAGCTCAAGCGGACCGCGCGAGAGGATCATCCAGCCCGCATCCTTGAACTCGGTCTCAAATCCAAGCTTCGCATAGAACAGCGCCGTGGCGTCGAAGCTTATCGCAGGCAGGTTCGCTGTGATCCGGTCAGATCCGTGCAACTGCTGCCTGGAAAATCAGAGCGCGGCGTCCACCAGCAGGAACGCCGCGAGGCGGGCGCTGGCATTACGGCTAGTGCTCTGCGTCTGTTCAAGCGCGGCGAGCGCGTCGGCCTGCTCCAGCGCAGCAAACTGGCGGGCCAAGTCCATCAGCCTGGAATCCCCGCGCAGGCGGTGCGAGACACGCTCGACTTCCTTGCCCGCCTGTTCGCGGATCGCTTCGCGGCGGGGGCCGTTCCCCTTGGCATTGGCCGAGGCAATGCGCTTCTTGGACCGTGGACGGAACACGTCGCCAAGCGGGATGCCGGAGGATTGCAGCCGCGAAACAAGCGCTTCGGCCAGATGTTCGCGGCCTTCCGGCTCGCCGGATTCCTCGCGCGAAATATCCGAGATGATGTCGCGCAGTGCCGAGCCATGCGAAGACGGCGCCGAGAGCTGATCGCTGGCGCGGCGGCGCGGGAGTTCCGGCGGTGGGGCCTGCTGGTCCTCGTGGCGGCGGCGCAGCATCAGGGGCTCGCCTTCGCGCGACAAGACATCCCGCCCGAGCACGAGGGGCGCGCTGGCCGGCGGCGCAGCCACGCTCGCCGCAATCACGGCATCGGCGCTGGCGTCGAACAGGTCGTCATCCATTGAGGCCCGGTTCGTGGAAAGCCGGCCATTGCCATTCGAATAGGCCGGCGAATGGCCATTCCCGTTGCCGTTGCCGTTCGGCGCATGACCGTGCGTGCCCTGACCATTGGTATAGGCTGCTTGCGGCGCAGCGAGGCTTTGGCGCAGCGGCAAAGGTGCGAGTGAGGGCGCCGGCTCGGGCGCAGCGATGCCCGTCCGGCGCTCGAGGTTTTCGCCTTCGATCCGCGCAGCGTAGCTGGCCGTGCGCAGGGCATAGGCGGCCTGTTCGCCTGCTTCGCGCAAACGGGCCAGCGCGCGGGCGGCTTCTTCTGCAGCGCCGCGCGTTGCGGAATTGATCTCGGCATTCGCCTGGCGTGCCCCGTCAAGCGCCGAGGCGACCGCGCCCTTCAGCGCGTCGCCGGTCGTTGCTGCGGCGGCAGCGGCAACTTCGCTGGCACGCACAGCCGCGTCCACGGTGCGGCGGGATTGTTCGAGCTTGTCCTCGATGCGCGTGATCGAAAAGGTCAGCGCTTCGGTGCGGGTTGCAGCTTCGCGGGCGAGACCGTCGAGCGCTTCGAGACGGCGCGACAGGTCATCTCCGGCCCGGGCCATCGAGCCGAGGCGGTTTTCCAGCGCGGCATCGGCCCGGCCCACTTCGTCGCTGGCCTGACGCGCGGCAGAGATCATCATCTGCGCCTGGCGCGGAATGGCTTCGCTCATTGTGCTGATCTGGCTGCGCAATTCGCGTGCAAGCGCTTCCAGCGCCTGGCGCTCTGCGGCGAGCCGTGTGGCCAGATCGCGCGCATTGTCGGAGGTTGCATAGGAGACCGATTCCAGCCGCTGGCGCTCGTCGCCGATTTCACCGGCCATCGCCTTCATCGCGGTCAGCGCATGCGCCATGGCAAGGTCGACTTCAACGGCGGCCTGTTTCATCTGCTCGGCAAAGGCGATGCCTTCGGTGCCCGCTTCACGCGCCGGCATCATCAGGCGCGAGGTTGCTTCCAGAACCAGCGCGTTGGCGGCCGCAGCCCGGCGGCTGGAGCGGCCCATGAAGCCGGCCATGATGATCAGGAAAGCGGGAATGAACGCCGCGATGGCGCCGGCGGCCACGAGCAGGGGTGATGCCTGTCCGGCAACCGCCATGCCGCCGAGGCCGAGAAATCCGAGGAGGACGCCTGCGGTCCAGAGCGCAGCCACGGCAAATGCCGCCACGACCATCCAGCCGCCGCCATGCAGCGCCATCTCAAAATCATGAGAGGCCTGGTGACGTGCAAGGTCGTCCCGGCCCGAAGGGCCCACGGAGGGAGCTTCTGTCATGTCCACTCTATAACTCGCCTTGCGTGCGGCTGCGAGGGCAGAATGCACGCTGGTAGGTTAAGGCTTTGCAGGGTTCTCAGCCGAGGAGGGCGAGAACGGCAGACTTTTCTGCCGGCTTGTTGTCCCGGTCGGGCGAACCCGGCGCAAATTCGATCCCAAGCCAGCCGAGGACAATGGCCAGCACCAGATTGCGAATCCAGATCAGCAGGTCGGTCATCACTCAGTCCCCAGGAGTTGCCCGTGTCGCGGCGGGTCAATCAAAATGAGGCATACCGCTTTCCTCAAATCTGGATCTAACAGAACCGCGCTTTTTCGACAATCGATAAAGGGTGATTTTTTTGCGGTCCCGGATCGTTAACAGGATGCTAATGGCCGTCGGTCAACCTTTCAGGGCACAGGAGACCCCGGATGACCGAACCGCGCCCTTCCCTTCCCGTGATGGACCTCGACCATCTCTCGGCCATGACCGGCGGCGACCATGACCTTGCGGCCGAGGTCATCGAGATTTTCCGGCATCAGGCGCAGCTCTGGTCGCGCCTGCTCGACCCCAGGCTGGAAGCGCGCGACTGGTCGGATGCGGCGCATACGCTGAAAGGCGCGAGCCTCGGCATCGGTGCGCTGAAACTCGCCGCCGCCTGCGAGCGCGCGGAGAAGGCAGGCCGCGGCGAGGAAACACCGAGCACCGCTCATGCCGCCGTTCTGCTGGGTGATGTCAAGGACGCGCTGGGTGAAGCGCTGGAAGCGGCTGCACGCGCGGCCTACGACCTGACCTTGGCCGGCAAGCGCAGCGCGTCATAGCTCGCGAACTCATACGCGATGCAACGGTCGATTATCATGCGCCAGACCGGCTCGGCGATCGCCGGCGACAGACCATGCTTCGGGCATTCGGCCTTCACCTTGGCGACGACATCCTCGATCCGTGCACGGTCGTGCACGATTTTGCGGTCGCCCTTGATGCGGGCGGCAGCGTCCATGAAGGACTGGCGCTCGGCGAGGATCTCGACCAGCAGGCGGTCGATCCGGTCGATCTCGTAGCGCACCTCGGGCATGCTCGTGGCGGCCTCAGCCGTGTGGTGGCGCGCGTCGCCGGTATAGGTCGTCATGGGGCTGCCGCCTCTTTTGCCGTTCTTTCCGACTATATAGACGCCGCGCCCCGCGCAAGGGACGGGGCGCCTCGCCGCAGCGTTGAATTTCAGCCCTTTACTTCGAGCTTGTCCTGCGTTTTCGTCTCGAAATCGCTGGCATCGTGGCGTTCGCGCAGCTGGTTTTCCGGCTTGCCATTGGTCGAGTTGACCATCCGGCCGCGCCTGACGGCCGGGCGTTCCCCGATCTGCCGGGTCCAGCGCAGGACGTTCTTGTATTCGTGGACCGAGAGGAACTCGCCCGCATTGTAGACGACGCCGAGCACGACCGCGCCATACCAGGGCCAGATCGCCATGTCGGCGATCGAGTATTCGTCGCCCGCCATGTATTCATTCTCCGCCAGATGGCGGTCCAGCACGTCAAGCTGGCGTTTCACTTCCATCGCGTAGCGGTCGATGGCGTATTCGATCTTGATCGGCGCATAGGCGTAGAAATGGCCAAAGCCGCCCCCGAGCAGCGGCGCGGAGCCCATCTGCCAGAACAGCCAGGAGATCGCCTCGGCGCGCCCCCGAGGATCCCTCGGCAGGAAGTCCCCGAACTTCTCGGCGAGATAAAGCAGGATCGAAGCCGATTCGAACACGCGCTGCGGCGGGCTGACCGAATGGTCCATCAGGGCCGGGATCTTCGAGTTGGGGTTGGCGGAGACGAATCCGGAAGAGAACTGCACGCCGTCCATAATGTTGATCAGCCAGGCGTCATACTCTGCGCCTGCATGACCCTTGGCGAGCAGTTCCTCCAGCAGGATCGTGACTTTGACTCCATTGGGCGTTCCCAGCGAATAGAGTTGCATCGGATGCTTGCCGACCGGCAAGTCTTTGTCATGCGTCGGGCCGGCGATGGGACGGTTGATGGCCGCAAAGCGTCCGGCGCTTTCCTTGTTCCAGGTCCAGACCTTGGGCGGCTCGTAGTCTTTGTCGGTCATCTTGCATCTCCGGCGGTGATCGTTCTGCGCCCTAAGGTCAGACGTTCACCGCAAAATACAAGAGGGGCCAACGCTGAAGTGACCGTTCAGTTTATGTGGAACAGATGTCCCGGCCGGACCTAGACTTCCAGCAGCATCCGTTCCGGATCTTCCAGTGCGTCCTTGACGCGGACGAGGAAGGTGACCGCTTCCTTGCCGTCGACGATGCGATGGTCGTAACTGAGGGCGAGATACATCATCGGTTTGATGACGATCTGGCCATTGCGAACGATCGGCCGGTCCTCGATGCGGTGCATGCCGAGCACGCCGGATTGCGGCGGATTGAGGATCGGCGTGGACATCAGCGAGCCATAGATGCCGCCGTTAGAGATCGTGAACGTGCCGCCCTGCAGGTCACCGATGGTGAGCTGGCCGTCGCGCGCCTTCTTGCCGAGACCGGCGATGGCTTTCTCGATATCGGCGAGGGACATTTCGTCCGTACCCCGAACAACCGGAACCACAAGGCCCTTGTCGGTGCCGACCGCGACGCCGATGTCGTAATAGTTCTTGTAGATCATGTCCTGGCCGTCGATCTCGGCGTTGACGGCCGGCACATCCTTGAGGGCGCTGGTGACGGCCTTCACGAAGAAGCTCATGAAGCCAAGCTTGATGCCGTGGCGGGCAACGAAGGCGTCCTGGTGCTTCTTGCGCAGGTCCATGATGGCGGACATGTCGACATCGTTGAACGTCGTCAGCATCGCGGCTGTGTCCTGCGCCTCCTTGAGGCGGCGGGCGATGGTCTGGCGCAGGCGCGTCATCCGTACACGTTCTTCACGCGGGCCGGTATCGCGGGGCGGGCGGGCCTGGGTATCGGGCATCGAGGGGACTTTCGGCTGGTTCACATGGGCAAGGGCATCGGCTTTGGTGGCGCGGCCATCACGGCCCGAGCCAGGGATACTGGCGGGCGCGACGTTCGCCTCGGCGGCAATGCGGCGCACCGACGGCGCGACCGGGCGGTCACCCGTTCCCGTGGCAGCAGGCACAGACGGCGCAGAGACCCATGTGGTGGGCACAGCTTCGGCCGCCGCCTTGGCGGGGGCCGCGAGCGAGGCGCCGATGCGCGCGATCACGGAGCCCGGGGCAACGCTGGCGCCGGGCGCAACGAGCAGCTCGATGATCACCCCGTCTGCCGGCGATGGCACTTCGAGAGCCACCTTGTCGGTTTCGATTTCGGCGATCGTCTCGTCTTTCCGGACCTTGTCGCCGACTTTCTTGCTGAACGAGGCAATCGTGCCTTCGGCGACGCTCTCGCCCATCACGGGAACCTTGACATCCGTCACGCCGTCGGCAGCAGCAGGCGCGGGCGCGGCCCTGGCGGGCGCAGCCGGTTCGGGCGCAGGCGCAACAGCAGGCTTGGCGGCCGGAACGGGCTTCGCGGCAGCAGCCCCTGCCCCTTTGATCCGCCCAAGGAGGGCCCCGATGCCCACCGTTTCACCTTCCGGCACCGCAATGTCCGACAGCACGCCGTCCTCGCTGGCCGAGACCTCGACGGAGACCTTGTCCGTCTCCAGCTCGACGAGCACCTCGTCTTTCTTCACCGCGTCGCCCTTGGCTTTCAGCCAGCGGCCGACGGTCGCTTCCGCGACGCTTTCGCCGAGTGTGGGTACAACAATGTCTGTCATGGATCTTGGTCCGAAGGGATTGCTGGAGGGGGTCAGGACGAAACGTTGCGGTCATCCACCAGATCGGGAGACAGTGCGATCTTGATGAGCGAGGCCTGTTCCGCCTGGTGCTTGGACAGAAGGCCTGTGGCGGTTGCAGCGCTGGGCGGGCGGCCCGAATATTTCGGGCGCGGCTGGGCGTAGCCCGCCTGCGCGGCGCACCATTCGATCTCGTCCCGGATAAAGGTCCAGCCGCCCATGTTGCGCGGCTCTTCCTGGCACCAGACGATCTCGGCCTGCGTGAAACGCTTCAGCTCGGTGATCAGAGACTTGCGCGGCACCGGGTAGAACTGCTCGACGCGCAGCAGGTAGGCATCATCCGCACCCGACGCTTCGCGCGCCTCGAAGAGATCATAGTAGACCTTGCCCGAGCAGAGCACGACACGCCGGATTTTCTTGTCGGCGACGAGTTTCACCTTGCCTTCACGGCCGGGTGTCTCGGCGTCGTCCCAGAGGACGCGGTGGAAGGTCGACTTGGCGTTCATGTCGTCGATGGTCGAGGTGGCCAGCTTGTGGCGCAGCAGCGACTTCGGCGTCATGATCACCAGCGGCTTGCGGAACTCGCGGTGAATCTGGCGGCGCAGGGCATGGAAATAGTTCGAGGGAGTCGTCAGGTTGCACACCTGCATGTTGTCTTCCGCGCACATCTGCAGGAAGCGCTCCAGGCGGGCCGAAGAATGCTCCGGGCCCTGACCTTCGTAGCCATGCGGCAGCAGCATCACGAGGCCGGACATGCGCAGCCACTTGCGCTCGGCGCTTGAGATGAACTGGTCGAAATAGACCTGCGCACCGTTGCAGAAGTCTCCGAACTGAGCTTCCCACAGGGTCAGGGTGTTGGGGTCGGCGAGCGAGTAGCCATACTCGTAACCGAGCACTGCTTCCTCGGAGAGCAGCGAGTCGATCACTTCATAGGGAGCCTGGCCGGCGCGGATCAGGTTCAGCGGCGTGTGGCGCTCACCTGTGGTCTGATCGATCAGGTGGCTGTGGCGCTGCACGAAGGTGCCGCGGCCACAATCCTGGCCCGAAAGACGTACCGGAAAGCCCTCATCGAGGAGGCTTGCAAACGCGAGATGCTCGGCGCCGCCCCAGTCGATGTCCTTGCCGGTTTCGTAGCTTTCTCGGCGGCGGGCGATGACGCGCTCGACCGTCTTGTGGGCGTCCATGCCCTGGGGAATTCGCGTGACCGCATCGCCCAGTTCCCTGAGCTTGTTTTTCGCAACGCCCGTCTTGCCGCGCCGGTCGTCATCGATCGGCAGGCTGAAGCCGGACCAGTGGCCTTCCAGCCAGTCGGCCTTGTTGGTCTTCAGGTCCTTGGCGGCGATGAAGGCCTCCTCGAGGAATTCCTCGAACTCCTTCACCTGGGCCTCCACCTGCTCGGCCGTCAGCAGGCCTTCGGCGACGAGGCGCTTGCCATAGATCTCGCGCGTCGAGGGAAGGTCCTTGATCGCCTTGTACATGACCGGCTGGGTCATTGTCGGATCATCGCCCTCGTTGTGACCGAAGCGGCGATAGCAGAACATGTCGATGACGACGTCTTTCGAGAACTTCTGGCGATACTCGGTCGCCACTTTCGCAGCATAGACGACGGCCTCGGGATCGTCCCCGTTGACGTGGAAGATCGGCGCCTGGACGGCGAGCGCGACATCCGACGGATAGGGCGACGAGCGCGAATACATCGGGCTGGTGGTGAAGCCGATCTGGTTGTTGACGATGAAGTGGATCGTGCCGCCGGTGCGATAGCCTTGCAGGCCCGACAGCGCGAAGCATTCGGCGACGACGCCCTGCCCGGCGAAGGCGGCATCCCCGTGCAGCAGCAGCGCCAGCTTCTTGGTCCGGTCGAGCTTGCCGGTCTGGCGGGACTCTGTGAACTGTTTCGCGCGGGTGCGGCCAAGCACGACCGGGTTCACGGCTTCGAGGTGCGAGGGGTTGGCGCTCATGGTGAGGTGGACGGTGTTGCCGTCGAACTCGCGGTCCGACGAGGCGCCGAGGTGGTATTTAACATCGCCCGAGCCGAAGGTGCCGACGCCCTGCGTGGAGCCACCCTGAAACTCGTGGAAAATCTTGTCATAGCTCTTGCCCATCACGGCTGCGAGCATGTTGAGGCGGCCGCGGTGCGGCATGCCGACGACGATCTCGTTGACGCCGAGGGCGCCGCCACGCTTGATGATCTGCTCGAGCGCGGGGACGGCCGCTTCGCCGCCGTCGAGGCCGAAGCGTTTCGTGCCCGGGAAGCGCTTGTGCAGGAACCGTTCGAAGGTTTCCGCTTCGATCAGCTTGCGGAGGATCGCGAACTTGCCTTCGCGCGTGAACGCCACGCCCTTGTCCGGGCCTTCGATACGTTCCTGAAGCCAGGCTTTCTCGGCGGGGTCCGAGATGTGCATGAACTCGATGCCCATGGTCGAACAATAGGTCCGCTTCAGGATGTCGAGCATCTCGTTGACGGTTGCGCGTTCGAGGCCGAGGACGTTGTCGATGAAGACCGGGCGATCGCGGTCTTCGGGCCGGAAGCCGTAGGATGCGGGATCGAGTTCAGGCTGGTCGCCGAAACCGGAGAGGCGCAGCGGGTCAAGCTGGGCAGCGAGATGGCCGCGGATACGGTAGGCGCGGATCATCATGATGGCGCGGATCGAATCGGTGACCGCCCGCGAGATGTCCGCCGGGGCGGCAGCCGGGTTTGCGGTCTTGATCTTCTTTTCGAGCTTCGGCTCGAGCGCGGCCCAGTTGCCATCGAAAGCCGCGACCTGGTCGTCCGCCTTCGCCTGCGGCCAGCCTTCGCGTTTCCAGCTGGCGCCCTTGGCATTGGTGGTGGCGCTGGAGGCGTCGTCGCCGAGCTCGGCGAAGAAGGCGCGCCAGCTTTCCGGCACCGACGAAGGATCGTTTGCGCAGGCCGCCTGCATCTGCTCGATCCACAGCGCCGAGCCTCCATACAGGAATGCCGTTTCCAGCATTGCGGTATTGCCGGAGCTGCGCGGACCGTTCACCGGGCTGCCATCGTCTGCCATTGCAAAATCATCCTTCCAGAGCTGCCGCCCCCGGCGAGCATATGGGGGCGGATGATGCCGCCTGCAGGTCTCGGGCTGCAGAGCCCCGCCCGCAGCCGCGTTGCCTTCAGGCATTCACAGCTGCAGGCTAGTCCACGAGGGTCTTCTAACCCTTTAACACTTCCACCAGCGTCGTACCAAGACGCGCCGGGCTTGGGCTTACACGGATTCCCGCAGCTTCCATCGCCTCAATCTTGGATTCCGCATCGCCCTTCCCGCCCGAGACAATCGCACCCGCATGGCCCATGGTGCGGCCCTTCGGTGCGGTGCGTCCGGCAATGAAGCCGGCCATCGGTTTCCGGCGGCCGCGCTTGGCTTCGTCAATCAGGAACTGGGCGGCTTCTTCTTCGGCAGAGCCGCCGATTTCGCCGATCATGATGATCGATTTCGTCTCGTCGTCGGCGAGGAACATCTCGAGCATGTCGATGAACTCGGTGCCCTTGACCGGGTCGCCGCCGATGCCGACCGCGGTGGTCTGGCCGAGGCCTGCGTTCGTGGTCTGGAACACGGCTTCATAGGTCAGCGTGCCGGAGCGCGAGACGATGCCGACCGAGCCCTTCTTGAAGATGGAGCCCGGCATGATGCCGATCTTGCACTCGTTGGCCGTGATGATGCCCGGGCAGTTCGGCCCGATCAGGCGCGACTTCGACTTTGCGAGCTTTGCCTTGACGCGGACCAGGTCCATAACCGGCACGCCTTCGGTGATGCAGACGATCAGCGGGATTTCCGCGTCGATGGCTTCCTCGATGGCAGCGGCCGCACCAGCCGGGGGCACATAGACCACCGAAGCCGTTGCGCCGGTCCTGGCCTTGCCTTCGGCGACGCTGGAGAAGATCGGCAATTGCTTGAGGTTGGCCGCCGTCCACATCTCACCGCCCTTCTTGGGGTGGACGCCGCCGACCATCTGCGTGCCGTAATACTCAAGCGCCTGGCTGGTATGAAACGAGCCGGTATTGCCAGTCATGCCTTGTGTGAGGACTTTGGTGTTCTTGTTGATCAGAATGGACATGACGCGCTATCCTCGCACCGCTTTGACAATTTTCTGGGCGGCATCGTCGAGGTCGTCTGCCGGGATGACGTTCAGGCCGCTTTCGCGGATGATCTTCTTGCCGAGATCGACGTTCGTGCCTTCGAGGCGCACGACCAGCGGAACGGCGAGGTTGGTTTCCTTCACGGCGGCGATCACGCCCTCCGCGATGACATCGCATTTCATGATGCCGCCGAAGATGTTCACGAGGATGCCCTTCACGTTCGGGTCCTTCATGATGATCTTAAAGGCGGCTGCCACCTTCTCCTTGCCGGCGCCGCCGCCGACATCGCAGAAGTTCGCGGGCTCCTCACCGTAGAGCTTGATGATGTCCATCGTCGCCATCGCGAGTCCGGCGCCGTTGACCATGCAGCCGATCGTGCCGTCGAGCGCGATATAGGCGAGGTCCCATTCGGCGGCTTCGAGTTCCTTGGCATCCTGTTCGGTCTCGTCCTTGAGAGCCTGCACGTCCGGATGACGGAACAGCGCGTTGTCGTCGAACGAGACTTTCGCGTCGAGCACGCGCAGGTGGCCGTCCTTCATCACGATGAGGGGGTTCACCTCGAGCATCGCCATGTCCTTCTCGGTGAAGGCCTTGTAGAGGATCGGGAAGAGTTTCAGGCCGTCTTCGGCAGCCGCACCGGTGAGGTGCAGGGCAGCGTTGATCTTGGCCGAGTCGGCCGGCGTGACGCCCGTCAGAGGGTCGATCTGCACGGTGAGGATCTTCTCCGGCGCGTCATGGGCGACCGCCTCGATGTCCATGCCGCCTTCGGTCGAGACGACGAACGCGACGTTCGAGGTGGACCGGTCCACGAGGATGGAGAGGTAGAGTTCCTTCTCGATGTCGGCGCCGTCTTCTATGTAGAGGCGGTTTACCTGCTTGCCGGCGGCAGAGGTCTGCGCGGTGACGAGGTGGCGGCCGAGCATCGCTTCGGCGTGCTTTTTCACGTCTTCCTTCGAGAAGGCGAGGCGAACGCCGCCCTTCTCGCCGGCTTCCTTCTCGATGAATTTGCCCTTGCCGCGCCCGCCGGCATGGATCTGGCTTTTCACGACCCAGAGCGGGCCCGGCAGCGAATCAACGGCTTTCTGGACGTCCGCCAGCGAGAGCACAGGCACGCCTTCTGCAACAGGCGCACCGAAGGACTTCAGCAGCGCCTTGGCCTGGTATTCGTGAATGTTCATGAAGTTTTCCCTGTGCGGACAAGAGGTCTGATCGCCCTTCGCCAGCCCGTCATCCCTATCGTTCGCGCCGCTGTATACCAACAACGGCAGGCCCCGCAACACGCTGGGTATCAAATCACTAACTCAGGAAACCAGATTGGCGCCGGGGTATCCCTCAGGCGATCATTCCTTTCGCCGGATACCGTGTGGGGCGAATTGTGCGCCCTGTGTTCAACCGGCTCACGTCGACCCCGCCGCAGACGGGCCCAGGACGGGCCCAGGACGGGCCCAGGACGGGCCCAGGACGGGCCCAGGACGGGCACGGCGACCGATGTTGCTTTAGCGGGAATGAACGCCTCGGGCGCGACCGCCGCGGGCGGCGGGCGGACGCGGCTGCGGACCAGCAAGATCAAGGCAAGCAGGAAAAGGCCGAAAGCGGCGAGGCCGAACAGGGCCTGCGGCCCGCCAAGGCTCATAGCCAGGCCTGACAACACGGGCCCGGCCACCGAGCCCGCCGCCCAGACGAACAGAATGCCGCTCATCACTTGCGGAATCCGGCCTGGTCCGGCGCGGTCAATCGCATGGGCCGAGCAAAGGCCGTAGAACGAGAACGCCCCCGCGCCCCAGAGGCAAAGCAGGGCGAACACAACCGGTTCACTGAAATGCGTGCCCCCGGCCGCCAGCACCAGCGCCGCCGCGCCCGGGAAGATCGACAGGCCGGCGACCAAGAGGCGCCGCTCCACCCGGTCGGAAATCCGCCCGGCCGGCCATTGTACCAGCAGGGCGCCAGCCGCCGCCGACGGCGAATGTGCGGGTCCAGATTGGCCGCAGGGCCTGAGTGCCCGTATTCAGCAGACCGGCGAGGAAACACCCGATCACGGCCGACGCAGCGAGCCGGAAAAGATCGAGCGGGCGCATGACCTCGCGGGCAGGCGGCGCAGGTTCCTCCTGCCGGGTCAGGCACAAGGTGGCAAGTGACAGGCAGAGCAGGATCGACACCCAGCTGAGGCCGCGCGGATCGAGCGCCGAAAGCCCGAACGCCAGGTGAAGGGGCGAGCAGGCCGGCAATCGGGGACAGGAAGTCGTAGAATCCAATGATGTCGCCGCGCCGGTCTTTCGGAACGGCTTGCCCCAACCAGCTTTCGGCGCTCGCAAACAACAGTCCGAGGCCGATACCCTGGATCACGCGCGAGGCGCCCCAGGCGGCGATGCCGGGCAGCATGCCCATCGCCAGCGCGCAGACGGCCGTGATCGCGGCGGCGGTTGCATAGAGGCGGATAGTGCCATAGCGGCCCAGCAAAGCCGGGCCGGCCCAGGCCCCTGCCATGAAACCCGCCGAGTAAACCGAGCCGATCAGCCCGGTCAGGGTTTCTCCGGCCTTGAGTTCGGTCAGCCCGACCGGCGTGATCACGCCCAGGAAACTTGCCGCCGCCTGCATGAGGCAGATCGCAAGGATCAATGTGATCACATTTCTGTAGCCCGACATGCGCGCTCCGGATCAGCGGAATGCGGCCGTCGCCTGGCGGACGGTCTCGCCGATGCTCGACTTGATCTCGAGGCTGACCGTTCCGGCCGTCCAGTCAATTCCGATCGCGCCGAAGTTTTCCGGCGGATACCCTTCCCCGACCTGCGCCCGGTCCATTTCTGAGGAGGTCGTCGCGAAAGAGACGTTCAAGGATGACGCGGTGATCTCGTGGGCGGGATAAGGCAGCGCGGCGGTGTCCTCGTAAAGAAAGCTCGTGTGACGATCACCCGACACGAAAACGACGCCCTTGGCCCCGGTCTCGCGCACGAGGCGGAACAGGCGCTGCTGTTCCAGCGGCATCATGGCCCAGGCTTCAAAGCCGTGGCCGTCCGTCGGCAGGACCTGGATCGACGAGACGACGAGGCGCAGGTCAGCCGGGTCCTGCAGGCGGTTCTCCAGCCAGGTCCACTGGTCATTGCCCAGCATGTCCTGTTCGGGATCAGCAGACGGAACGTAGCGTTCCTTGCCCTTCTTGCCCCATTCGTCCGTCGGGGTCAGCGCCGAGCGGAAGAAGCGCGTGTCGAGCATGATGATCTGCGTGCGCTGGCCTTCCGGGCCGAAGCTGCGCGCGTAATACGTGCCCGGATAGGCGCCGACATCTTCGTTCTCGAGGCCCCAGAAGCGTTCGTGGATACGCTCGGCAAGGCGGCGGAAGGGGAACTCGCGGCCGGCATCGTTGGCGCCGTAGTCATGGTCGTCCCAGGCCACCATCATCGGCAAATTTGCCCGGATGGCCTTGAAGTCTTCGCGGGCCGCGAGGTCGGCGAAACTGGCCCTGAGTTCGCCAAGTTCGGGCTGGTTGTTGACATAGGCGGGACCGTCGCGGTCGCCGTAGACATTGTCGCCGATCATCAGGAAAAGGTCGGCTGTCTCGGCGGCGACGGCGCGCATCGTGGCGCTGTCCGGTTTCTCCTCGTCGAGGCAGGACCCGACGAGGATGCGTGACAACGCCTTGCCGGAATCCGGCAGCGGCACGCCGTCCGGCGCGCGCGGATAGAAATCTTCGGGCAGTGTCCGGTAATAGGGCTCCAGCGCCTCATCCGCGCTTTTCGGGGCAGGCACTTCGCTGCTCAGCGGCAGTTCGGCCGGAGACTGGCAGGCCGCCAGTAAAGACAGTATTGCGAGTGATGTGAATTTTTTCATGATTGCCTCCTCAGCGCCGTACGGACCCCGAGGAGGCTTCTAGCGGTGTTCTGCGACAGCCGTAAGGCTCCAATCGTGCCTCACGCCGTGAAGAAGAGATGCCACATCAGGCGTCCGGGCAGAAAGCTGAAAAGGCCGGCGATCAACATGCCGCCGAAGAACAGGCCGGTCATCTCCTTGCGGTGCTTCGCTATGTTCCGGCGGCGGGCGGCGGCGAGTGCCATCGGCAGCACTGTCACGGTCCAGCCCGACAAGAGATGGATGAAGCTGTAGCTGTCGCCGTTGATGCCCGTGAGAAACAGCGAGCTGATCGCCGTCACGCTCATGGTGGCGACCCAGGTGTAGCCCAGCACGCGGTGGAAGGTGCGCCCCTTGACCCCGAGCAGCAGCGCCGTGCCGATGGCGAAGGAAAGTAGCGCCCCGGCGATGTGCGCCTGCAGGACCGGCGAGATTTCGAGCAGCGGGGAGAGGTCGATCCTGAGCTGCACCCCGCCCCTGCCCTGCCCGGCGAGCATGGCTTGCGAGGCAAAGGCATATCCGGCGATCGCCCCGGCCACGAGCAGCTTGTTGCCATGTCGCTCGCGCAGGCGGCGGAAGGAAAACGAGGCGGCAGGAAGGGCGGCGGCAAGGTTGGTCATCGGTGCGGACTCCTGAGGATTTGCGGACAGTTTATGGACGGCCATCCGTCCGGCCTGACCAACTTTGCCGCCCCTTCCCGCTACCGCCACCGGTGCTACGTGTTTGGACTGGAATCCTTCGCGAAATGCCGTCACTACGGTTCACGAAGCACCAAATGCACCGGGGAAATCGATGCCGACCCGTCTCAAAGCCCTGTTTCGCGGCGCCCTGCTGGTCGTGGCCTTGGCTGGCGCGTTCACATGGTTCGGCGTTTACAATATGAGCGGGCGGGCCTGGGTGATCTTTTCGATGTGGCTGGTAACCATCGGCACCGGAGTGGCCTCGTCATCCTTCATTGTACCCTTCATATTCGGGACGCGGTTTGAACCCTGGCCACTCGTGCTGCGGATATTGGCAGGGGCCGCCCTCATCGCTTTTCCGGTGACGCTGTCGCTGTACGCTTTCTCCGCAGTCATGGGCAGCCCGATGGCGGCGTCTTACCTGCTGGTGCAGTATGCCGATGTGCTGGCCGTGTGCCTGATCATGGTCGTTGGCGGCTACGTTCTCGGCCGCGCCCGTGAAGCGCCGTCCGGCTCATCGGAACTTACCGAGCCGGATGCGGCCCACGCGTTCCTGTCCCGGCTGCCCCTCAAGTTCCGGCAGGCGGAGCTGCATGCGGTCTCGTCCGAGGACCATTACCTGCGGGTGCACACAAGCCTCGGCGAAGAACTGATCCTGATGCGACTCGCCGATGCATTGCGCGAACTCGACGGCGGCGGCGGGCTGCAGGTGCACCGGTCCTGGTGGGTCGCCGCTGCGGCCGTGCGGGATGTGAAACGCCAGGGCGGAAAGGTTGCGCTGGTCCTGCCTTCGGGAAAGCAGGCGCCCGTCTCGCGCACCTTCATGGCCGACGCGAAGGCCGCCGGCCTTGTCTAGGTGACCTGCGGGATCGTCTTCGCCGGATCGCTCAGAAGCTGTTTCACGAACTCGACATGGCCGCGCAGGCGGAACAGGTCGTCCGTGTAGGACAGCGGCACGTCCAGCTTGCTGATGTCGGCCTGCAGGCGTTCGAGGCGGCTGATGACCGAGATCCGGGGCTCGCCAACCGGTGTCGCCCGTCCTTCTTCTTCGAGGGCGCGCAGATCCTTGTACCAGACATAGATCCGGCGCCGCACCCGCCAGCGGTAAATCGGCGGAGCGGCGCGCACCAGCGGGAAGGCCAGCGTCAGCAGCGGAATCGCCAGTACCCAGGCGCGGTCGAGGAAGTTGGCAACGCTGAACGGAAAGTACCGTCTGAGGAAAGGCGGGCCATCCCGGTAGAACCGCGTTGTCTGCTTGCTGACCGGCAGATCGGTACTGCCGGCATTCGGAAAGCGGCCTGCGGGCGAGAACAGGCTTTTGTCCGAATGGATCGCGAGCGCGGCATCGAGGAGAATGGCTTCGATGGCGGGATGGACATCACCGCGCACCACGAGTTGCGAAACGGCGGCGATCAAGGGAACGTCGCGGTTGGGGATGTCTGCTCCGATGTCGGCGACCCCGCGCAGGAGGATGACAGAAGAAAGCCCCTCCTCCCGCCGGGCAATCGCTTCAGCACGGTCAAAGGGCAGCAACGCGATACCTTCGGCCTGCAGCAATGACTGGACATAGGCAGCGCCCGGCGAGGCCGCAAAGGCGGCCGCGTCGATGTCTCCGGCGCGCAAGGCGGCCCCGGCCTCGCGGGTGGACATCGCCAGCCTCGCCCCGTTGGCCCACTCGCCGCCATAAGCCCTCTGCAGGGAAGTAGCGAGCGCGCGGGTCCCGGAGCCCTCCGGGCCGATCGAGACGCGCAAGGCCTTGAGATCGCCGAAATCGGCCGCAGCCAGATCCTCGCGTACGAACACCCAGAACGGTTCTTCAAACAGGCCGCCGAGAGAGCGCAGCCTGTTCTCTTCGGAGGCGCCGGTCAGACCGCCCTGCACCAGGGCAACGTCGATGAAATCGTCTTCGAGGAGCCGGAGGTTGTCGATGGAGCCCGCCGTGTCGATCAGCTCGACCTCGACACCCTGCTCTGTCAGCAGGCGCTGGTAGCGTTCGGCATAGGCATGGTAAGCGCCGCCCGGGGCGCCTGCGCCGAACCGGATCTTCTTCGGCGGCGCCGGGTCCATCAGGAACAGGGCGGCCACAAAACCGGCCATGGCGATCAAGATTACCGGCCCGTAGATCCGCCACATACCCCCGCCCCGCATGATTACCCGCTCCTGCTTCAGCCCTTCCATAGGGCGCGACGCCCCCGGACGGCAACCACTGCAGAAAATTGCACGCGGAGTGATCCAGCGTCATCCGGCTGCGTAAACAGGTCATGATGAAACAGGCAGCCGGCCCAAGGGTACGCGCCGCGTGTGAGTCTACGGGCCCCGGTTTTCCTCCCCCTGACCGCCGGGGCCCACCCCTCCCCGCAGTCTGAGAGTGCTTAAGCCTTGTGGTAAGGGGTGCCGGCCAGGATCGTCATCGCGCGGTAGATCTGCTCGGCAAGCATCGCCCGGACCAGACGGTGCGGCCAGGTCTGCGCGCCGAAGGCAAGCGCCCGGGGAACAAGGCGGCGGACCTCGGGCGAAAAGCCCTCGGCGCCCCCGATCAGGAACGCCGTGTCGCGCAGTCCTTCATCGCGCCAGCCGGCGAGGCAGCGCGCAAGTTCTGTCGAGCTGAGGTTTTCACCCGCTTCATCGAGGCGCAGGCACCCGGCGCCGCCCGGTATGCGGGCAATCAGGCGGGTGCCTTCCGCTTCGAGACCGCCGCCGCTGGCGACTTCGTGTTCCTCGAGGGCACGGAAACCAAGCTGGCGGGCAAGCGGTCGGGCGCGGCCGGTATAATCATCAGCGAGGCTGCGTTCGGGGCCATCTTTCAGGCGCCCGACGCCGACAATCTGCAACCGCATGGTTCAGGAGGACGCGCGCGCTGCCCGGTGAGCCGAGTTGTCCGACATCCAGATTTTTTCGAGATTGTAGAATTCGCGGACTTCCGGGCGGAAGAGGTGGACGATCACGTCTCCCGTATCGATAAGCACCCAGTCGGCGTTAGCCATGCCTTCGATGCTGGCCCGGCGGCCGGTCAGGCGTTTGGCTTCCTGCGCCACGTGTTCGGCGAGCGCCGCTACGTGCCGTCCGGAACGGCCCGAGGCAATTATCATGAAGTCGGCGAGAGAGGATTTGCCCTCGAGCTCGATGAAGGCAAGGTCTTCGGCCTTGTCGTCCTCGAGGACTTTCGAGAGGGCCTCGGCCAGCACCTTGATGTCGGCAAGCGAGACGTTCTTGGGGGGCACAACCCGGGGTTTGGCGGATGACAGGGCAGGGGCTCCTTCTGCAAATGCAACGAAATCCTAACACGCAGAGGCCTGCGCAACCAGCAAAAAGGGCAAGATGCCCGCATGACGCGCCATCCGTTCACAAGCTATACAGGGTTTCACTTGGAGAATAACCTTGTTTTGCCCTATCCTCCGCTTAATGAAGTTTCCTCCACCGTGACTTCCAGGACACCCGCTCATGCCTAACGTTTTTGTGCTGACTTGCCTGCTCGCAACCCTTGCCTTGTCGGGTTGCGCCGCTGCCGTGATCGGGACCGCCGGCGCGGTCGGCGTGACATCGGTGCAGGAAAAGACAATGGGCGAGGCGCTCGACGATGCGACCGCCTCCAACGAGATCAAGGCGAAGCTGCTCAACGAGAGCGGCGCCCGGTTTGCCGAGGTCGATGTCGAGGTCGCCAACGGCCTCGTGCTGCTTTCAGGCCGGGTGAACGAGCCGCAGGACCGGACCTTCGCCGAAGGCATTGCCTGGAGTTCTTCGCGCGCGCTGGACGTGGCCAACGAGGTGCGGATCGAGCCGCCGGGCGGGTTCATGTCGAACGTGTCGGATGAGATCATCACCGGCAGGGTCCGCGCGCGTCTCATCGGGTCCAGCACGGTGAAAAGCGTCAACTTCAACATCGAAACCTATGGCGGTGTCGTCTATCTGATGGGTATCGCCCGCAGCCCGGAAGAACTGCGCGCGGCCGCCGAGGAGGCCAGCGTTGTCGGCGGTGTCGCCCAGGTCGTCTCCTATGTGCGCATCCGCGACGAAGCCGGACGGCCCGCTGCCCCGGTCACAACCGAAGCGCCGCTGCCCCCTACTTATCAACCTGCCCCCGACGCGTCATATACAACCGAACCGATGCCCGAGCTGCACGGCGCGAATTACGAATCAGGAAGCCGCTGAGACCGCGCGCCTTCCGCGACAACGGGGGCACCTCACCGCGTGACACTGCGCATAGCCATTCAGATGGATCCGCTGGAGCGGGTCAATATCGACGGGGACACGAGCTTTGCGCTCGCCGAAACCGCGCAGGCGCGCGGATATGCCCTGTCCGTTTACGGCCCGGGCGACCTTGCCTGGACCGAAGGGCGCTTGACCGCCCGCGCCCGCCCTGCCCGCGTGCAGCGGGTGCGGGAGACACCGGGCCTGTTCGGCGAAGCTGTGACGCTGGACCTCAAGGACGATGTGGACGTCATCCTGATGCGTCAGGATCCGCCTTTCGACATGGGCTACATCACCGCCTGCCACCTGCTGGAAGAAGTGTCCGGCCAAACGCTGGTGCTGAACGATCCCGCCGGCGTGCGCTCCAGTCCCGAAAAGATTTTTCCGCTGATGTTCCCGGACATCATGCCCCCGACACTGGTGACACGCGACCGGGCGGTAATCGACGCCTTCCGCGCCCGGCATCACGACATCATCGTCAAGCCGCTCTACGGGCATGGCGGCGCGGGCGTCTTCCGGTTGACGCAGGCGGATTCAAACCTGGACTCGCTACTCGAGCTGTTCCTGGGCCGGTCCGGCGAACCGGTAATGGTGCAGGCTTTCCTTCCGGCGGTCTCCGACGGCGACAAGCGCGTGATCCTGATCGACGGCGAACCGGTGGGCGCCATCAACCGCAAACCCAAGGCCGGGCAGGTCCGCTCCAACCTGGTGGTCGGCGGCACCGCCGAAGCGACAGCGTTGACCGCTGCCGACCGGCATATCTGCGCGCGCATCGGGCCGGAATTGAAGCGCCGCGGCCTTGTGCTGACCGGAATAGACGTGATCGGGGGGCGCCTGACCGAGGTGAACGTCACATCGCCCACGGGCTTGCAGGCGCTGAAACGCCTGTCAGGCATTGATGCAACTGCCAAATTCTGGGACATTGTGGAAACGAAGCTCGCGGCGAGGTCGCTGGAGCGTGATGCTTGAGGAATGTGGATGAAACCGGTCACTGCCCTTCTCCTGTTGTCGCTCGCCGGCGCTGGCTGCTCACTGACGGCGCCGGCAGCGGCTGCCGAGACCGCTCCTGCACAAACGGCGCCCGCTGCGGTGGTCAAGCCTGCCGAAGTGAAGGGCACGCTGAACCTGAATATCGGACGGACCAACGACGCGCCGGGCGGCCTGAATATCGGCGCCAACACGTCCAGCAGGCAGAGCGGCCTGATCGTTGGCCCCGGAGGCGCGGGCGGCAATTTTGAAGACGTGGCCGGCCTCGGAATTGATCTGGAGGGCGTGCCTGAAATCCTGCCGGGGCCGGAAGCGGCGTCTGACGAGGATGAAATTGTCCGTCTTCCGGGACAGGACTGAAGCGTCAGCCCGCGAGGGTTTCTGCCTCCATCCAGTCCGCACAGACCTTGACGGCCTCTGGCAGCAAGTCCGGCCGCTCGATATAGTAATGATCCGCCCCCTGTATATCGCGGTATGCCTTGCGGGTATGGCCGACGGCATCAAACAGCCGCCGGGCGTGGCTGGGCGTGCAGGCAAGGTCCGCCGTATTGTTGATCACCAGGACCGGGCAGGAAATGCGTGCGGCGTTGCCAAGGCCGTCGGCATTTGTCGTGTCATGACCCCATTGCGAGAGCCAGGAGCGCAGCGTGGTGAAGCGGGCAAGGCCGACCGGGCCATCGTTCGCAATCCGGGGTTCACCGAGATAGCAGGTATGGGGCCTGCGGTCTGACGGCTCCTGGGTGGGGTCTGTCCAGCAGACGCTTGCCATTGTTCCGTGCACGGTAAAGGCACGCTCCCCATTGTCTTCGCCCTTGCGGTGAAGGTTCGCGAGCGTTTCCTGAACCCATGCCGTGATGCGCCGGTTCCGGGCCAGCTGCGCGGCGCGGAAGCGGGTAACGAAATCTGCCGTGTAGGGAGGCTGCGCCGGACAGGCCGGGTCGTAGATGTTCAGGGCAGGATCGCGCTCGAACGGGCGCGCTTCGTCGGTGATTGACGGGTCCATCCATTCGGTCAACGTGATGGCGCGGCTGACGTGCGCGGCAAGGAGCATGATGCCGTCGGCGGGTGGCATGACCTTCTTTGTAAGATCATAGGCATCGCCGGCCGGCGTGTGCGTGATCGCCGGGCGCTCCGCCTGGTCCTGATAGAAGAGGGACAGCGACCCGCCGCCGGACCAGCCGCCGAGTATTACGCGCTTGTAGCCGAGCCGTGTACGGGCGTGTTCGATACAAGCGCCGAAATCTGCGGCGCACTTTTCCATGATCAGGGCCGTGTCGTTGCCCCGGTAGCGGGTGTTTGCATAGATGACATGCTGGCCGCCGCGGGCGAGCGCCGAGACAAGCGGCAGAAAGGCGCCGCCGCCGATCGGGTGGGAGAAGATGACGACGCTTTCGGCGACGGTGCCGGCGGGATAGATCCGCATACACTCGACCGCGATATTGTCCCCTGCCCCGCCATAGACATCCTTGAAGCCGGACGGATCCTTGTGGATCACGAGATACGGTTCCCTGAGGATTTCCCCTGCGCCAGCCATCCCGTCTGCCTCCTTGCCCTTTTCAGTTATGAAGTGCACATTATACCCGGGATCGGCCCTGTCCATGTGGCCGCAGGGTCAGGGGAGGAAAGCGCCATGATCAAGGCAAACGGCATTCACCATATTGCGATCATGGCGGCGGACATCCGCGAGCATATCGCCTTCTTTTCGGACGTGATGGGTTTCCAGCTCTCCGCCCTGTTCGACATGCACGGCGTGCCCGGCGGCGTGCACGCCTTCCTGCACATGGATGACCATTCGTATTTCTCGGTCGTGCAGCTTCCAGCGGTAAAGGACATTCCGATCCAGCTGGGGGTGACCCATGCGGGCACAGGGGCCGGGCCGTCCGCGCCCGGAACAATGCAGCACCTTGCCTTCCGGGTCGACACGCTGGACGATCTGCTGGCGATCCGCGACCGGATCCGCACCAAGGGGGTCAACGTGATCGGCCCGCTCGATCATGCGATGTGCCATTCGCTTTATTTCGCCGGGCCGGACCAGATGACGCTGGAAGTGGCCTGCTCGACCGTGCCGATTGATCCGCGTGCCTGGATTGATCCGTCAGTCGTCGAGAAGGTCGGCATTACGCCCGCCGAGCTTGCCGCGTACACACATCCGGACGCCTATTCCGGCGAAGGCGGCGGGGTGAAACAGCCGCCGTATGATCCGGCCAAGCCGCATCAGGCCTACCCGGAAGCGATGTACAAGGCGATGATCGCGGCGCCGGATGACGTGATCCTGAAGACCACGAAGTTCGAGCCACCCGTGAAAGTGCCGGTTTAGCGGGTTCGGCGAGACGCTGCCGGATTCCCGTCAGGGTCGTATGTGGCCCGGGGGTTGCATTCCGGGTATCCGGGCTCGCCCGACAGACCTGGAAGGCCGTAAACCATGGCAAAAGCCGACATACCGCTCGCCCATGAAGCGCGCAAACCCACCGATGCTGACCGGTTCGTGGGCCAGCGCCTGCGCCAGGGCCGCCGGGAGCTTGGCCTGACGCAGGAAGCGCTCGCCGTGCTGTTGGGCGTGACCTTCCAGCAAATCCAGAAATACGAGGCGGGCCATAGCCGCATGTCCGCCGGGCGGCTGCTCGAGATCGCGGTTGCGCTCGGCAAGCCGATCGGCTGGTTTTACGAACCGTTCGAGATTCCGGAGAACACAGACGGCGGGCGCGGGCGCCAGCTGCAGGCGCATGACCTGAAGCGCGATGCGCGCCGGCTGGTCGAAGAGATTGGTGACATTCCGAGTTTGCAGGCCGCCGTGCGCGTCCTCGAAGCGCTGGCGCAGAATCCGCGCTGAGGCGCCGATCAGACTTTGCCTTTGCCGAGAGCCTTCAGCTCGTAGAGCATTGCCATCGCTTCGCGAGGGGTCAGTGCATCGGGATCGAGTGCGTCCAGCGCGGCGAGTACAGCGGCCGCTTCAGACGGGATTTCCATTTCCTGGTCTGCCGGAGCGGCGGCGAAGAGCGGCAGGCCTTCCGCGGCCGACGGGCTGGCTTCCAGCTGTCTCAATATCTGGGCGGCGCGTGACACGGCGCTGCGCGGCAGGCCGGCAAGGCGCGCAACCTGCACACCGTAGGACCGGTCGGCGGGCCCGGGCTGCACCTCGTGCAGGAAGATCAGGTCCTGCTTCCATTCGCGCGCCTTCAGGCTGGCATTTGCGGCGCCCGGAAGCTCGGCGGCGAGCGCGGTGAGTTCGTGATAATGCGTAGCGAAGACGGCGCGGCAGCGGGTCTGTTCGTGCAGGTGCTCGACGGCGGCCCAGGCGATGGCGAGACCGTCCCAGGTTGCCGTTCCGCGGCCGACTTCATCGAGGATGACGAAGCTTTCGGGTGTCGCCTGGTTGAGGATCGCGGCCGTCTCGACCATTTCGACCATGAAGGTGGAGCGTCCGCGCGAGAGATCGTCCGAGGCGCCAACGCGGGAGAAGACACGGTCGGCGAGGCCGAGACGCATTGCGGCCGCAGGCACGAAGCATCCCGCCTGCGCGAGAATGACTGCGAGTGCGGACTGGCGCAGGTAGGTCGACTTGCCCGCCATGTTGGGGCCGGTGACGAGCAGTAAGCGCGGCGCAGCTTTTCCGGCGGCATCGAGATTGAGGCCGTTTGCGGTGAAGCCCTTCCCCTCCCGGCGCAGGGCGGCTTCGACAACCGGGTGGCGCAGGCCCCTGGCTTCGAAGACGGGTGCAGCATCGATGACCGGCCGGACGGCGCCTGCTTCATCGGCCCAGATGGCCTTTCCGGCAGCGACATCGATTTCGGCGAGCGCCGCGGCAACGCGGACAAGCGTTTCGCTTTCAGCGGACACACGCGCGCAGAAGCCTTCGAACTGGGCGATCTCGATCGCCTTCGATTCCTCTTCCGCCCGGCCGATACGCCCGGCAAGTTCGGCGAGTTCGGTCGTCGAGAAGCGCACCGCGCCTGCCATTGTCTGGCGGTGGATGAAGTCGTTCGCGAACGGGGGCTTCAACATCGGATCGGCGAGGCGGGCGGGCACTTCGATAAAATAGCCAAGCACATTGTTGAACTTGATCTTCAGCGCGTTGACACCGGTCGCCTCGGCATACCGGCCCTGCATCCCGGCGATCACGCGGCGGCTGTCCTCGCGCAGGCTGCGGACCTCGTCGAGCGCGGGGTCCCAGCGGGGCGCGACGAAGCCGCCGTCGCGGGCGAGCAAGGGCGGCGTTTCAACGAGGGCGGCCGTGAGATCAGCTGCGAGCGAGCGCAGGCCGGCAAGTTCGCCGAGGCTGAGAATACGCTCAGCCAAAGCGAGTTTGGCCGGCAACACGGCGCCCCGCTTCTGCAGGATTGCAGCGCACTGGACGCCGGCGCCGAGCGCGCGGGCCAGCCCCTGAAGGTCGCGCGGGCCGCCGCGGCAAAGCGCGAGGCGCATGCAGGCCCGCTCAAGGTCCGGCGCGGATTTGAGCGCGGCTCGGACATCGCCGAGGGCGCTGCATTCGGCGGCGAAGAAGCTGATGGCGTCATACCGCGCCTCGATTTCGCCCCGGTCGCGTGACGGGCGCGCAAGCTGCGCAGCCAGCAGGCGGGCGCCCGGCGCGGTGACGGTGCGGTCGATCGCGGCAAGCAGAGTGGCCTCCCGGCCCCGCGAGTAGGACCGGTCGATCTCGAGGCTGGCGCGGGTGGCGGCGTCAATCAGCAGTGTTGCGCCCATCTCGCCGCGCTTCGGCACGGCAAGGCGGGCGGGGCGGCCAGCCTGGGTAAGCTTCACATAGTCGAGCAGCAGGCCGGCGGCAGCGAGTTCGGCCTTCGAGAAATCGCCCAGCCCGTCGAGCGCGGCCACGCCGAAGGCTTCCTTGAGCAGCGCCTCGCCCGATTTCGGAGTGCCCGTGCGGGCGGGGCGCTCCGTAACCGGCGCCGGCGTCATTTCCCGCAGTCCCGCAAGGGCGGGACGGTTCCGGTCGGTCTCCGAGATGACCAGTTCGCTCAGAGGCCAGGCCAGCAGCGCGTCCGCAATGCGGCCGGGCTCGAGAGCCGCAAGTTCAAACAAGCCCGTTGAGACGTCGCAAACGGCGAGCGCCGCCTCGCCCTGCCCTGTGAAGGCGAGGGCCGCCAGCGCCTGGCCCTGCCGCGCGGGCAGCAAGGTCTCCTCGGTCAGCGTGCCGGGCGTGACGATGCGCACGATCTCCCGGCGCACGATCGACTTCGAGCCGCGTTTCCTGGCTTCCGCCGGGCTCTCGGTCTGTTCGCAGACGGCAACGCGGCAGCCGGCCCTGATCAGGCGGGCGAGGTAGCCCTCCGCTGCATGATAAGGAACGCCGGCCATGGGAATGGGCGCCCCGTCATGCTCGCCGCGCGAGGTCAGTGTGATGCCGAGGACGTGGGCGGCCATCACGGCATCGTCAAAGAACAGTTCGTAGAAATCCCCCATCCGGAAGAACAGCAGCGCGTCCGGCTGCGCTGCCTTGACCGACAGGTATTGCGCCATGAAGGGCGTCGGCTCTGACACTGCGGCGGCTGGGGAGGATTTCGGGGCGGTATCCGGCATGGGGTGGCACGCTAACCGCTGCGGGAGGGATTCGCAAAGCCGGAGGCTGCAACTGTGCGGATTTGGCTGTTGGCAGGCGCATCGGCGCGGCCTAGACGAGGAAACAACCCAAACGAAACGATACAGAGCCCACATGACCACGCAGCGTCCGAGCTTCACCGACCAGGAAGCCCTCGATTTCCACTCGCATCCGACGGCCGGCAAGATCTCGATGATCCCGACCAAGCCGATGAGCACGCAGCGCGACCTGTCGCTCGCCTACAGCCCCGGCGTGGCGATCCCGGTGCTCGCTATCGCGGAGAACCCGGATCTCGCGTATGATTACACTTCCAAGGGAAATCTTGTCGCCGTGATCTCCAACGGTACAGCCATACTCGGCCTCGGAAACCTCGGCCCGATGGCCTCCAAGCCGGTGATGGAGGGTAAGGCCGTCCTTTTCAAGCGGTTTGCCGACATTGACAGTTTCGACATCGAGGTGAATACGCGCGACCCTGAAGATTTCATCCGTACCGTGCGCAATATCGGCGCGACATGGGGCGGGATAAACCTCGAGGACATTTCAGCGCCGGATTGTTTCATCATCGAGAGCCGGCTGCGCGAAGAACTCGACATCCCGGTCTTCCACGACGATCAGCACGGCACGGCCATCATCGCTGCAGCTGGCCTGATCAATGCCTGCCACATCACCGGGCGCAAGCTTTCGGACATCAAGGTTGCCGTTTCCGGCGCCGGCGCGGCGGGACTTTCGGTGGCCGGCCTTATCCGGCATCTCGGCGTCAGGGGCGAGAACATTCTGCTGTGCGACACGGCAGGTGTGGTCTACCAGGGCCGCACGGAAAAGATGGACCAGTTCAAGTCTGCATTCGCGGTGAAGACCAAGAAGCGCACGCTGTCGGAAGCGATGGACGGCGCAGATGTGTTCCTCGGCCTTTCCGTCAAGGGCGCGGTGACGAAGGACATGGTGAAATCCATGGCCAAGAACCCGATCATCTTCGCAATGGCGAACCCCGACCCGGAGATTACGCCGGAAGACATCAAATCGGTGCGTGCCGACGCAATCATCGCCACCGGCCGTTCAGACTATCCCAACCAGGTCAACAACGTTCTCGGCTTTCCCTACATATTCCGCGGGGCGCTGGATGTCCGGGCACGGAGCATCAACGAAGAGATGAAGGTCGCCGCAGCGCGCGCGCTCGCCGAACTCGCACGCGAGGACGTGCCGGATGAAGTGGCCGCGGCCTATCATGGCGCCCGCCCGACCTTTGGCCGCGAATACATCATCCCTACCCCGTTCGATCCGCGCCTGATCAGCTTCGTGCCGCCGCTGGTGGCACAGGCCGCCATGGACACGGGCGTCGCACGCAAACCGATCACGGACATGGACGCCTACAGGAAGAGCCTTGTGCGCCGGGCAGACCCGTCCGCAGGATTCCTTCAGGGCGTGCAGGCGAAGTGCCGGGACGTGAAACGCCGGATCGTGTTTGCGGAAGGCGAAGAGCCTGCTGTGGTGCGCGCTGCATGGAGCTTCAAGAACCAGGGGCTTGGCCATCCGATCCTGATCGGCCGCGAAGCGCAGGTCGAGGCCACGATGGAGCAGATGGGCGTGCCGGCCGGCGCGCTCGACATCATCAACGCGCGCCTGTCGGACAACAACCCTGTCTATGTCGACATGCTGTACCAGCGGCTGCAGCGCAAAGGCTATCTGAAGCGCGATGTGCAGCGCCTGGTGAACCAGGACCGCAACGTGTTCGGCTGCTGCATGCTGACGAACGGCGATGCCGATGGCATGGTGACCGGAGTGACCCGGGCCTATGACGCGGCGCTGAAGGATGCGCTGCTGGTGCTTGACCCCATCCCCGGACAGGCCGTGATCGGGATGTCCATGGTGATCAACATGGGAAAGACGATCTTCATTGCAGACACAAGCGTCAACGAGCTGCCCGATGGGCAGACGCTGGCCAACATCGCGCTTGAGGCCGTGCGCGGCGTGCGCAGCCTCGGCTTCCCGCCGCGGGTGGCATTCCTGTCCTACTCGACTTTTGGCAACCCGATGGGCGAGCGCGCCGACAAGGTGCGCGACGCCGTCTCAATTCTCGACAAGACGCCAAGCATCGACTTCGAATACGAAGGCGACATGAATGCCGACGTGGCCCTCAACCCCAACCACAAGCTGCTCTATCCGTTCTCGCGCCTGACAGGACCTGCAAACGTACTGGTGATGCCGGCGATCCACTCGGCCTCGATCGCGACGAACCTGCTGGAACAGATGAGCCGCGCCGTGGTGATCGGCCCGATGTTGCTGGGCCTGGAGAAGCCGGTCCAGATTGCGTCTCTCGGCGCAACGGTCGGCGACATCGTGGACCTCGCCACGCTCGCCGCATTCGACATCGACCAGGTGCACGGCGCCTGACGGGCCTAACCTGCCAGAGCCGGCCCGGCGGGCGCCATGCGCAACTGGCGTAACCATTCGAAGGCCGACAGCACAACGGCGATGCCGCCGAGCCAGAAGGTCAGGATAAATACGCTGTAATAGCCATCCGTCTCGATCATTGCACCGAGCCAAGGGCGGCCCAGCGTGCCGATCAGCATGGTGAGCGAGGCCAGCAGCGCATACTGCACGGCTGCAAAGCGCGGGTTCACAACGGATGTGAGATAGGCAACCACCGCGACGCTCGCGAAACCGCCTGCGAGGTTCTCGCCGGCGATGGCGATCATCAGGCGCGCCATGCGGTCGCCTGCTTCGGCGCCCTGGCCTTCGGGCGAGACCTGCGCGGCCCAGCCGGCGAAAGTGCGGAACGGATCGGCGAGGCGGGTCCAGTCAAGGAAGGCATCTATTCCGACGCCGCCGCGTGACAGGTCTGCGAACAGGAGATTGGTCGCGGCGGCCAACACAGCGCCCGCGACGAGGACCGGCATGCGGCCGAGGAAACTGATCACGACGGCGCCTAGCGCCGCGCCGGCGACAGTCATCAGTACACCGAAGAATTTTGATGCGACGGCAACATCCGCCATGGTGTGGTGCAAGGCGCCAAACCGGTTGTCCAGATAGAAAGGATAGGCGAAAGAACCCCAGACGGAATCTGTAAACCGGTAGGTGAGGGCCAGCAGAAGCACCAGCAGCGCGCCCCAGCGCAGGCGGCCGATCAGGTCCATCAAGGGATCGAAGATCGAACGGAATACCGCGCGGATAGCGCGCGCTGCGCGCGTCTCGCCGGCCGGGCCATCGATGATCTCTGCAGGCTCGCGCCCGTGGCGCATCAGCAGGATCAGGGCGCCGGCTGCCGGCATGAGCACTGTCAGGAACACGATCCACGGGCCTTGCCCGCTGACGAAGGCGCCGCCCTTGGGGGGGGGCACCTGCGTGAAAGAGGCAATCACGAAGCTGGCGATCATCAGGAACGCCGCGATCCAGCCTGCAGCAACCAGCACTGTGGCCAGCGTGCGCTCACGCTCCGGTATGCGGGCCTGGAAGGTCAGCCGTGCACTGCCGGGACCGGTCTGGATTTCAGGCTCCGGCGCCAGCAACGTGCCCGCAATCGACAGCAGCATCATCACCGCGATCATCACGTAAACAACCACCCAGCCATAATACCCGGCCAGAAGCAGGGCAAGGAAGCCGGTAATGAAGCCGGCGATCCGGTAACCGAACTGGTAGAGCGCCGCCATCAGGTCCTTGTCTTCCTCGGACCGCGCAACTTCGATGCGCCAGGCATCGAGCACTATGTCGTGGGTTGCCGAAAAGAGCGCGGCAAAAAGGGCTATGACCGCGACGAAACCGATATTCTCCCCGGGGTTCGAGAACGCCAGCAGGAACAGGAGGCCGGCGATGGGCAACTGAAGGCTGAGCAACCAGGTGCGCCGGGGACCAAGGAACGGGAACGGGTGGTGCGCCGTCTGGAAAGCAGGCGACCAGAGGAACTTGAAGGCATAACCGATGGTGACAATCGACAGGACGCCGATGGTGGAAGGCGAGATGCCCTCCGTGGTGAGCCAGGCATTGAGGGTTCCGACCACCGCGCCATAAGGCAGGCCTGCAGAGAGCGCCAGCAGGAACATCGCTGCCATCCGCCTGTCGCGCATGGCCTTGAGCGCGCGGATGAAGCGCGGGGGAGACTTTTCGGGCGTCCCGGCAATTGCAGCGTCGCTCATGCGGCGCCTGTCAGGCGGCCGGCGCCGGCGGTCCACTGGAGCGCGAGCGAACGCAGGGCCTGCGCATCCAGAGGCTTGGCGGCAACCCCGCTGGCGCCGCTGTCACGGGCGCGGCGCTCGATGTCGGGGTTTATTTCGGCAGACACGGCAATGATCGGCGCGGTGAACCCGCCGGCCCGGAGGCGCCGCATTGCTTCGAAACCGTCCATGACCGGCATCCTCAAATCCATCAGCACAAGTTCCGGCGCCATCCGCGCCGCTGCATCGAGCGCTTCGCTTCCGGTTGCCGCCACAGTGACGGTAAATCCGGCTGATTCCAAGGCGCGGCGTGCAATCAGCGCGTTTACGGGATTGTCGTCCGCAATCAGCACCCGGCCAGTCCCGGTCTCGGTTTCCGGCTCTTCCGCGACGAGCCGGCCGCTGCGCGCCAGCAGGATGCGCTCCGCAATCGACGACATGCGCAGCGGCCGCACCAGCCAGCCGCGGCAGCCGAGTTGCCGGAACCGGCCGATGGCCCCGCGGTCTTCCGGACGCAGCACGACGAGCGCAGGCGCCCTGCGCGCCAGCGCAGAGACCATGGCCTCGGGCAAGTCTGCGCCAACCAGGAGTACATCGATTCCTGAGGGCACTTGGCCCGTCGACAGGTCGATCTGGAAAGCCTCGGTTTCGAGGCCGGACATGGTGGCAGCGAGGGCGAGCGTGGTCGCCGGCGGCAGACCGGCAAGGCCGATACGCCCGGAGAGCCGGGTCGGGTCGTGAAGGGGCGGCGCATCCGCCAGGCGCATGGGAACTTCAACGGAAAAGGTTGCCCCCTCCCCGGGACTCGAGTCCACCTTGACCGAGCCGTCCAGCAGGTCCGCAAGGCGCTTCACGATGGCGAGCCCGAGCCCGACCCCGCCATCGCGGTAGGCATCTCCGGTCGCCGACTGGCGGAAAGCTTCAAACAGACGCGCCTGATCTTTCCCGGCAATGCCCGGGCCAGTATCGCGCACCCGCAGGGTGAGGCCGAATGCATGCGGCTCGACATCCACGAGAACAGCGCCCTGGCGCGTGAACTTCAGCGCATTGCCGACGAGATTGAACAGGATCTGGCGCAGGCGGCCGGCGTCGCCTTCGTAAATCGGAACGGGCCAATGGACCGCACGGACGGCAAGGTCGAGCCCGGCCGCGTGGGCTCTCGGAGCAAGCAGTTCGGCAACTTCGCGGGCGAGTTGCAGGGGACAGAAGTTTTCCTGCTCGAGTTCTACGGCCGAAGCATCGAGACGCGCATAGTCGAGCACGTTGTTCAGCAGATCGAGGAGCCGACCGCCGGACAGGCGGATTGTTTCGGCATACTCGCGCTGCGCGGGCGACAGATCGGTTTCGAGCAGGAGAGAGACGGTGCCGAGGATGCCATTCAGCGGCGTGCGGATCTCATGGCTGGCGGTCGCCAGGAAAGCCTGTTCCGGCGATTCGGTCTTGGAAGGGCTGGGCGGGGGCGATGTCATCTGCCGAATCTAATGCGAATGGCTGACCAGAGCCTTAACCTGCAGGGCGCCGACGCAATCATGGGTCCTGAGGGAGAATGCCCGGGAGGCCGGGCCATCTCTGAGCCTGTACAATGCCGGGCTGCTGCAACTTAGCGGGTTTCAGGTCGCCGGAAGATTTTCTTCCACCGCGGCCAATGCGTCATGGAGCACCTCTAGCCCGGCGCCCTTGCGCGGCGCCTGCTCCGAGAGGATGCGCCGCCACTGGCGCGCGCCGGGCTGGCCTGCGAACAGTCCGAGCATGTGGCGTGTCATCGAGTGGAGGCTGGAGCCTTCCGAAAGGCGCGCGGCGATGTAAGGCTCATAATTGCAGATCGCCTCGGAGGCGGAGACTGATGCCGCGGCGCCGAAAAGGCGCACGTCAACTTCGCCGAGCAGACCGGGCGTCTGGTAGGCGGCCCTGCCCAGCATTACGCCATCAAAAATGCCAAGGTGCCCGGTGCACTGATCGAGCGTCGTGATGCCGCCATTGAGGATGATGGTCAGATCCGGTCGCGCGCGCTTGAGCTCGGCAACAAGGGCATAGTCCAGCGGCGGAATTTCGCGGTTCTCTTTCGGACTGAGGCCCTTGAGCCACGCGGCGCGCGCGTGAACCGTGAACACCGAACATCCCGCTGCGGACACTGTGTCGACGAATGTGAACAACGTGTCGCGTGCCGGCTGGTCGTCGATCGAAATCCGGTTCTTGACGGTGACCGGTATGGACACTGCGCGGCCCATCGCGGCAACGCATTCGGCAACGAGATCCGGCTCCGCAATCAGGCAGGCGCCGAACGATCCGGACTGGACCCGCTCCGACGGGCATCCGCAATTGAGGTTCACCTCGTCATACCCGAAGCCCTCGGCAATGCGGGCAGCTTCCGCCAGCTTGGCCGGATCCGAACCGCCGAGTTGCAGAACGACAGGATGCTCTGGCGCACCGCAGCCGAGCAGCCTCTGCCGGTCCCCGTGGATGACGGCATCAGCGGTGACCATCTCGGTCCAGAGCAGCGCGCGCTTTGTCAGCACACGGTGAAAGGCCCGGCAATGCCGGTCCGTCCAGTCCATCATGGGGGCGACGCTAAATCTATGTGATTGATATTGTGGCATTTTTCTACTACTTACAGAGAACCAAACGGGAATTCGTGTGCAAACATATGCGGAACATTTCACACGTTTGCACCCGATTGCAGCTGTCTGTGCACACGGAGCGCACACGAATTGTCGACCATTGTGAAACTTCCATCGGGTAGCTGGCGAGCTCAGGTTCGCTGCAAAGGGCGATACGTTTCCCAGTCATTCGCCCGGCGACGCGACGCCGAAGAATGGGCGCTCAAGATGGAGCGCCGAGTCGATCGTGGAGAAAGCGTCTCCAAGATCAGGCCGGACCATATAAACACTGTTGCTGATCTCGTCGACCTGCACATCGCTGACATGCTTGAGGTGGGCAAACTCGTCCGCCGGTCAAAAGCCTATACGCTGGGAAAGCTCAGGGATGATGTCGGGCACCTGCGCATTGAGCAGATCGAGCGCGAGGCCATCATTCAGTTTGCCCCTGATCGCCGGTCCGAGGGTGCTGGGCCCGTCACCATCTCGATGGACATCTCGTATCTCAAAACAATCATGCTCCATGCCGCAGCAATCCATGGCGTGCATATTCCGGTCGAACAGGTGGCCCTCGCCCGTGCAGCCCTTGCCCGGCTTGGGCTCGTCGGTAAAGGCAAAGAGCGGGACCGTCGACCTACGCAGGATGAACTCGACCGGCTCATTGCCTATTTCGAGTCAAATACTCGCCAGATTTCACCGATGCACCGGATCGTAAAATTCGCCTTGGCGACCGCCATGCGGCAATCGGAAATCTGTTCCATCGAATGGCCAGACGTCGATGAACGCCGGCGGACTGTGACCGTTCCTGACCGGAAGGACCCGCGCAATAAGCTCGGCAATGATCAGCGCGTGCCGCTGGTTGATCTGACGGGATACGATGCCTGGGCACTCTTGCTGGAGCAGCGCGTGGCGCGTCCGACAAAAGGAAGGATCTTTCCCTATGACGGCCGCTCGATTGGCACCGCCTTTCGTCGCGCATGCAGGCAACTCGGGATAGAAGACCTGCACTTTCATGATTTACGCCACGAAGGTACGAGCCGGCTCTTCGAAGCTGGTCTCCAGATCGAGCAGGTTGCGCTCGTCACGGGTCACAAGGATTGGAAGATGCTGAAGCGATACACACACCTTTCTCCGGATTCCATTGTCCGCTTCGCCAAGGACAGGAAACACGGATGAGGCTGCCAATCTGGCCAATCGGTTTGAATGCGCCTTTTCTCGGATTGGAGCCTGCTTCTGGAAACAGCGCGGCCTTCCGCCAGTGGTCGCTCGGGGATGAATTTTATTGAATACGGTAAAACGGTCTCAGGTGCACCCGTGCTGAATTAGAATTTATTGTTTTCAGTAAAATATATTGCCCGAAGGCAGAAAACCCGCCACATTTACTGTATTCAATAAAACAGGTGGCAGTGTGACCAATAACGCTGAAAATGAGCGACTTGCCGAAGTCGGAGGCAGGATCCGTGCGACCCGTGAGGCACGCGGCCTGAACCTGCATGAGCTGGCACGCCTGAGCGGCATAAGTGCATCGGCCTTGTCACTCATTGAAACCGGCCAGCGCGACCTGCGTATCACCAGCCTCTACCGGATCGCCAACGCCTTGCGCATTGGAGCCGGCGACCTGCTCGACGGCCTGGACGAAGGGACTCGAAAGCAAGAGACCAAACGCGGTGGCTATGATCTCGGAGACTATATATGAGCCAAACCGTGCCGGTCTGGTTTGACGCCTTGCATGTCGGTGAGGTCACCGTTGCCGAAGATGGCGCGCTCGGCTTTGCCTACACGCCAGCATGGCTTGTAACAGAGGGGGCGTTCCCACTGTCGCTCACCCTGCCGCTTGGGCCATCCCCCTACCCTTCCGAAGTCATCTCACCCTGGCTTGCCAACCTCCTTCCAGAAGAGGAACAGCTTTCCATCCTGACCCGCTCTCTGGGGCTCGCCCGTGCGGACACACTCGCCATCCTGAAAGAGATCGGCGGTGACACGGCGGGTGCGCTTTCCTTCGGGGCTGCCTCAGAGCGGACGGCATGGACTTATACTCCGCTTGCGGACTTCTATGGTATCGACGAACCTGAAGCTGCACTGGAACGCCACTTCGATGACCTGCAACAGCGTCCTTTTCTTGTCGGAGAGGAAGGCGTGCGTCTCTCCCTCGCCGGCGGACAAAAGAAATCGGCGCTTGCAGTGCTGGACGCGCACGGCACCCCCGTTCTGAGACTACCTGCCGAAGGTGATGTTCTCGCCATCCCGCGCAATGGTGCACCCTCCACCATTATCCTCAAACCGGACAATCCGATCCTTCCGGGCATTGTCGAGAACGAGACCTATTGCCTTCAGATGGCGCAGGAAATCGGGATCACCGCAGCAGAGACGACCATCCTTCCAGCCCGCCGCCGGAAAGCGATTTGTGTCCTGCGCTATGACCGGCGCATCAGCCGAACGGGCGCATTGCAACGCATCCATCAGGAAGATTTCGCACAAGCCAATGGCGTGCCGCCAGCAAGAAAATATGAGCGCGCCACCCTGCCGGGCCCAGACTTGGCAACTTTGCTCCGCACTGGCCGTCATCTGCCGCCTGCCGATGCTCTGTCACTGCTCGACCAGCTGATCTTCAATATTCTCGTCGCCAACACCGACGCGCATGCGAAGAACTATTCCCTTCTCCTGCCCGTAGGTTCCGGCCCGCGTCTCGCGCCCCTTTACGATGTGTCGACTGTCCTTCCCTGGCCCAGCGTCGTCCAGTACCTCGCGCAGAATATCGCCGGGAAGAAGCACAAGCCCGGCGATGTGGGCGCGCTTCAGTGGGACGCCATTGCGGCGACGGTCGGTTACCGTCCAGCCGATGTGCGCAAACGGGTCCAGGAACTTGTGGACAGGTTTGTGGCCGGGCGTGTCGATGTAGCGGCAGCGGTCAAAGCTATGCCGGGGAGCATTGCCGGCTATGTGGAGCAAGCCGCAAGCTTGATCGAGGAGAACGCCTTGCGGATCGCAGGCAGGCTTCGGAAGGCTCCGTAAATCTTCGCAGGCGTTGCTGCTCGGGTTTCCATCAGCTTGGCTGACAACGTCTGCCCCTCTAACACCTTCCGGGCCAAATGGTCGGTAACCCGTCCGCATTCGGTTCGATGCCTTCCCGCGCATAGAGTTCGCCGCCTGAACCGTCCCGTTCCACACCGTCGCGCCGGATGTAGCCGAGATACGCTTTCAGGGCGCCAGTCCCTTCGCCTTTCGGCGCCCGGGAAACATGCGTCTTTACGATCACCCGCCGCATCCGGAAGTCCGCCAGGCGCCGCCCCCTCATCTCAAGGGCCCGGGCGCTGGCGCCGCCGCGTCCGAGACCGGCGCCGCTGAAGCGCGTCTTCTGAACCGCGTCTTCCCGGGTGGTCGTCCAAGGCGGGCTGCTGCCTTCTTAAGCTGCTGCGCAAACCTGAGGTCGCCGCCGCGTCCCCGGTCCCTGATCCGTCCGAGCCGGGGCGTAAAATCATCGGTCATCGGAAGATTCCCCTGTGGAGGGATGGCGCCAGCCGGACCTGCAGCAAATACAAGCGATCCTGAAAAATCCGGCGTCTCGAACCGGTGCAAACGGCACCGAAAAATCGTTGTGCAGACAAGGTGCAAGGCAGGGCCCGGCGCCACCTCTTTTAACTTGCCCTACCGGGTCCGCTCGTCCGAACGCTGCATCCGCTTGCACCGCTTTGCTCTACTCAGCAGACTGCCCGTGAACGGATGAAACAAAGAATGGCGCAGCAACCCCCGGGATATCCGCTTCGCTGATCGGTCCGAAGTAGAGCCCATCAAGTGAAGACGGGTGCGGCGAGAGCAGGAAGACCTCGCCCGCCTTCAGCGTCATACACCCGTCCCAGGCCGGTAGTTCGCGTCCCTTCTGATCACGCAAAAGCGCAATTCCAGAGCGCTGACGGTTGATAAAAATGCCCGTTTCTTCACGGCAGATTTCATCGCCCGGCACCCCTGAAACCTGCTTCACGAGCGGCCAGTCCTCGCCTGTAAATCCGTGCGCCTCAGCCCATTGCGCTCACCCCACTTTGCCCGGACACTGCCCTTTTCAAAAGAGGGGCATCAAGTGAGAGCAAATCAGGAAAATCACAACTGCCAGGATTGCCAAGGTCCGGGTATACGCAAGAGAGCCATGGTTTTACGCAAGAGGGCGATCGAATGATTCCTAGGCTGGCGAGATTTCTGGCGGTGTTTGCAATCGCTTTAGCAGCCCTCTTGCTGACGGCACGCGCACAGCAACAAGTTGTGCAGCCCAGCGGGACCATTACAGCCGAGCGCTATGATGAAGATGATCAGGCTGCCGCGCGGAGAATTACGGCGATCTTTGATCAGATAGACGGTCTATCCGGTGTTGAGGTCAATGTCCGGGAGGGTGTGGCAACACTGTCAGGGACTGTAGCGAATAACACCGCCGCCGAACGCGCCGCCGCGCTCGCGGCACGCTATGACAGCCTTGTTGCTGTCGAAGACCGGATGGAACGGACACTGAGTATTGCCGAAAATGTAAATCCGGTCGTGGATCAATTTTCAACTACCTTCAAAACTGCCGCGCGCGCCTGGCCGATTTACGCCATCGCGCTCGGGAGTTTTCTGGCCATCTCTTTGGCAGGACATCTGGCGGCCTCGTTCAGATGGTTTTGGATGCTCATTTCACCCAATTCGTTCACTTCAGCCTTACTGGCTCAGACGGTCAGGATCATCGCCATTATTACTGGATTGCTCGTAGCGCTCCGGGTGCTCGACGCTACGGCGTTCACCGGCGCTGTCATTGGCGGCGCGGGTCTCATCGGTCTGGCCGTCAGTTTTGCCATGCGCGACACGGTCGAAAACTATTTGGCAAGTATTCTTCTCAGCGTGCGCCAGCCGTTCCGGCCAGACGAGCATGTCGTCATCAACGACCGGGAAGGAATTGTTGTGCGCCTGACCTCCCGGGCAACAATCCTCATGACGCTCGATGGCAATCATCTACGGATCCCCAATTCGGTGGTCTTCAAAGGCATAATCCTGAACTACACTCGAAATCCGCGCCGCAGGTTCGAGTTCCAGCTCGGCATAGATGTCGAGGACGATCCTGCTGCCGCAGGCGGTGTCGGCATCGCTGCCCTCTACGAATTACCCTTCATCCTAAAGGAACCTGAAGCGCTCGCGACTCTTGAAAATGTCGGCGATTCAAGCTTGATCCTGACGTTCCGCGCGTGGATTGATCAGCGCAACACGGATTTCATCAAGGCCAGAAGCGCCGCCATCAATGCCACCAAACAGGCCTTGGAAGCTCACGATTTCACGCTTCCCGAGCCCGTCTACCGGGTCAATCTGCGTATCCCGGATGCGGGCATTGGCGCCGGAATGGCCGCGCCCACGCAGCACTCCCTGAGGCGCTCTGCTGAAGAAAAACCAGAAACGACAACCCCCATCGATGTCTCCCCGGACGACGATATCCGACGGCAGGCCGCAGCAGACCGCGCGGCGCCGGGCCTTCCCGATCTGCTCAACAAACGCCAGCCCGTGGAATGAGAATGCACACACGCGCTGTAGAGAATTGAAGCTGGCAGATGGTCAGAAACGACTACGCGAGCGCTCAGAAGGCTAGCGATCGAGCTACAGCTTCGCACCCGGTTCACTCGTGCACCTCTCGCCTCTGACACCAGATCGTCACCCACTATAGACGCAATGGTCGATTGCGCCGCAGACAAAACCAATTGGCGGGTAGGCCATAGCCTTTAGAGCCCGCTCTCGATTGAATTTCGGAGGGAGCGCGTATGGACGCCAAACTCATCAAAATGCTTCTGGACTTGCGCGCAAGTTATTGGCTCATCCCGGCTTGCATGGTTGTGGTCGCGATCGGCCTCTCGGTGCTGATGCCCTGGCTGGATGCAAACTACGAAGCGGACTGGATGCAGAGTCTTGAGTGGCTTACGGCGGCGAGAACCGATGGCGCCCGCTCGGTCCTTACGGTCATTGCCGGTTCAACGATTGGCGTGGCGGGCGTGACGTTCTCAATAACAATTGTCGCTGTCTCTTTTGCCAGCGCCAATTTCGGTCCGCGCCTGATTGCAAATTTCATGCGTGATCGCGGCAACCAAATTACGCTTGGCACATTCATTGGAACCTACGTCTACTGCCTTCTCGTACTCCGGACGGTCAGGAACGCGTCGGAGCCTGATATCGAGAACAGCTTCCAGGCCTTCGTTCCGCATTTTTCGGTGCTTGTAGCCTTATTACTGGCGTTGTCGTCAGTCGCCGTACTGATCTACTTCATCCATCACGTGCCGGAGACACTGAATGTTGAAAATCTCGTCGCCAAGGTCGGGCGGCAATTACAGCGCGGCATCAATGAGCTGTTTCCGGACTCCAAGAACGCAGACACGGGCAAACTGACAGATGAAGTCTGGGAGTCCCGGCGGCAAGAAATGAACCATGCAGGAATCGGGTCCAGGAGCGAGGGCTATGTTCAGACGCTCGACCTTGGTCGTCTGACAGAACTGGCAGACGAAAACGAACTGCTGGTCCGGGTTCAATACCGTCCGGGCGATTTTATCACACGGGGAAGCGTGGTCTTCGACATTTGGTCAGAAAAGCCGCTATCAGATTCGGTCGAAGAGGCGCTGTTGGCATGCTTCGCGCTTGGAAACGAGCGTACGGCTCATCAGAATGTTTTGTTTCTGGCGGACCAACTTGTCGAGATTATCGGTCGGGCACTGTCACCCGGGATCAACGATCCATTTACTGCGATTACCTGTCTCAATTGGCTGAAAGTCGGTGTCATGCAGATGCTTCAGAGGGACATCTCCGAATTAGATACTTCGAAAAACGGTCGGCTGCGAGTTTATCCCATAACTCTCGAACGGTTTGCATCCGCCGTCTTTGATCAGACCCTGCCTTATGTCTGCACTGACAGAAATGTGACGCTCCATTGCATGGCAATTTTGGCCGAACTCGCTTGCGCAACGCAGGTGTTCGAATCCAGGCAGATCCTCGTAAATCACCTGTCCAGGCTCGCATCCGCAGCAGATAGCCAAATTCCCGCGAATGCGGGCGGGCGAGATGTCGCGGCCAGATACCAAGAGGCGATGAAGGTCTTATCCGATCCAGACACGCTTGAAGCTTACAGACAGGGCCCAGGCTGGTTCGGCGGGCGGGCGTGATAGGTTGGGCCCGTCCGGCTTCATGTCGATTGCCCATGGGCAATGAGTCCGCGGCGCAATTGTTTACTTGTCGTCGCCGATCCGTTACCGGGTTTTCCATGCGCCATTTCTGGATTGCTCTGTGTTGCATCGGATTTTCGGTGTCCGGATCGATGATCCCGGTGGCACACGCGATGGCGCACGCAAAAATCCCGGCGGTCATGGATGCTCATGTAGACGAAAACCGTCACCACGAACACGGAAGCGATGCGCATGATTATGGTGTTCATCAGAGCAATGATGACGAACATCACCATTCCAAGGGTCATCCCGGTGACCATGGAGCGGAACTCCACATAACGGCACTGAGCGTATCGCCGATTATGGTAAACCTGCCAATGCCCGAGCGCGAACTCCGGGCGTTCTATGCCGATTTGCAGCCGCCCCCTCCGCTGCTCCCCCCGGATCCGGATCCTGATCGCGCCTGACCCTGAGCGTCGCTGGAAAACCTCACGGTGCGCCAGGCAATTATCAGTGGTCAGGAGTTAGTTCTCCTATGTCGTCAAAAAGTATTTGCCCCGCGATTGCGATGGCCTTGTCTGTCGCCAACGCGCAGGCACAAACGGATCCTTTCGGAGCTGCGCAGGATCAAACCGGGTTTATTTCGTTCGCCCGCGCGCTGCAGCTTGCCGTCGAAGCCGATCTCAGGCCGGAGCTAGCAACAGCCGAAGTCCGCGCCGCGAGGTCCGAGCGCGTCATTTCGGCTCTTCGGCCAGCAGATACCCTCTCAGTTGAGATAGAGGATTTCCCCGGTACGAGCCTTGCGAGCAATATCGACAGCCTGCAGATCACCGGCAGCTTTTCCCGGGTGTGGGAGCGCGGCGGCAAGCGCGAGGCGCGCAAAGCGCTCGCCCGGCGAGGAATAGACGTTGCGGAGACGGGCCTTGCGGCCGCAGAGTTCGAAATCCGGGAAGAGGTTGAAATACTCTATGCCGAAGCTGCGCTCGCCGAAGGCAGACTTGCGCTAGCGTGTGACCAGATCGCACTTTCGCGAGACCTCGAGGCAGTCATCCAGCGACGCGTTGATGCTGCGCGCGATCCCCTTCTCGCCGGCGCGCGCACAACCTCTGACCGGCTGACTGCAGAAGCTGAAGCAAGCCGCTACGCCGCAGAGGCCCAGAACCTTCGGGCCGCGCTCGGCGCCTACTGGCTGGCGAAGGACGACTTCCGGATTGACCAGGATTTTCTGGAGACAAGGCTAAAGCCGTGTTCTTTTGATATTGCAGCTCTCTCCTCAACCGAACTCGGCCGCCTCGCCAAACAACAGCTCCAAGCCGCAGCGCAGATTGAACTTGAGCGCGCCCAGGCGGTGCCAGACGTCACCTGGAATGTCGGGGTCCGTAAATTCGGACTGGGGGAGGATGCTGCTGTCATAGCCGGCGCTTCAATCCCGCTTGGCTCTGGTGGCCGCAGCGAAGCGGCGGTTGCCCGCGCACGGGCTGACCAGCTACGTCTCGAAGTCGAACGTGATGCATTAAGGCAGGAACTGATCCGCCGCACCGCCGGGTATCAGCGCACAGCGCTGAGCGCGCTGGAACAGATAAAGGAAATCGATACCGTTCTTCTGCCCGCCGCAAACGAGGGCGTCGCGCTCGCCCGCGACGGGTATGCACGCGGCGCTTTCTCCTATCTCGACATCATCAGTGCCCAGAGCGCGGCGGACAGCCTGCGCGAAGAACGTCTCACCCATCTCAAAACCTACATCCTAAACGAAGCGGCCCCAACAACACCCGGCTCACCTGAGCCCGTCCCAGCGGAGTAAGTCGATGACCTATTTCATCCTGAAGGCAGCCCTGTCTGGCGTACTCATTGCCATCATATCAGACGTTGCGCGGAGATTTCCGGGATTTGGAGGGCTGATCGCCTCCCTGCCCCTGATCTCCCTGATGGCGATCATCTGGCTTTGGCGAGACTCGGGCGGGGATGTGACCCAGGTCGCAAGCCACGCGCGTGAAACGCTGTGGTATGTGCTGCCGAGCCTGCCTTTCTTCCTGATCTTGCCTGCAATGATGGAGAGAGGTGTGAACTTCTGGGTCTCGCTGACGATCGCCAGCGTCATCACGATCTGTCTTTACCTTTCGGCGATCTGGCTTGCGGGAAGGCTAGGCATCTCTTTCGGACAAGGATAATAGGCGTGCGTCCATCTCCTTTGCTCGTAGGTATTGTTGCGCTGGCTGCCTGCACGTCGGACCCAAGCGCAAAAGTTTCTCGGACAGCGGATCCGTCTTCCATCGTGGAAGAAAAGTGCGGACGGCGTCCGGTATCGGTGCTCAAAGGTTCGAGATCACCGCGCGATGTTGTCTATTCCGCCTGCAGACAAGATGCGCTCAGAGAAATGGGCGATTAGGAGGCTTCGGAAAATGCCAATTGAACGTCTGTCCACCTCGCCGCGCGCAGTGGTCGCCCGGCCATTTTTCGCGGTTCTACTTGTTGCTCTAGCCTGTGCCATTCCGGGCGACGCTCTCGCCCACGGCGTCGCGGAGGGAGACAAGGGCTATATCCAGGAAATATCGGGTGTTCACCTTCTGTCATTCCTGTATCTCGGCGCCAAGCACATGGTGACGGGATACGACCACATCCTTTTTCTGCTGGGCGTCATCTTCTTCCTGTACCGGATGAAGGATATCGGGGTTTATGTCAGCCTGTTCGCAATCGGTCATTCCACGACAATGCTCGCAGGCGTATTCTTCAATATCGGGATCAACAGCTATCTGATTGATGCCGTCATCGGCCTGTCGATCGTCTACAAGGGGCTGGACAACCTGGGCGCCTATCAACGCTGGTTCGGATTCCAGCCGGACACGCGGGTGGCGACGCTGATCTTCGGACTGTTTCATGGCTTCGGTCTCTCCTCGAAAATTCTCGAATATGAGATCTCGCCTGATGGCCTTCTGCCAAACCTCCTCGCCTTCAATGTCGGGGTAGAAATCGGCCAACTTCTGGCGCTCGGGGCCATACTGATCGTCATGGGCTTCTGGCGGCGCACGCCATCCTTCTTGAATCATGCCTACACCGCAAACGTCGTCATGATGGCCGCCGGCTTCCTGCTCATCGGCTATCAACTGACCGGCTATGCGATCTCCTGAGAGGACCTGAACATGTACAACACCGACATGCCAAACCGGGCAGACTTGCCGACCACAGCGCAACTGATCCGCTCTACACTCATCGCTGCGGCAACCGCTGCTGTGCTGCTCGTGACAGTTGTTCTTCCCGCCGAATACGCGATTGACCCGACGGGCCTCGGACGAGCGCTCGGCCTCACTCAAATGGGCGAAATCAAGCAACAGCTTGCTTCAGAGGCAGACGCGGCGGAACGCGGTACCGAATCGGCCGAAGAAACTCCTGCGCCGGTACCAGAACGCGCGATGGCAGAAATGTCATCCCCCACAATCGCACAACCCGCTGAAACGGCCCAGCCGGAATGGCGTGATACCGTCACCCTGACCCTCGCGCCGGGTGAAGCGGCGGAGATCAAACTTATGATGAACAAGGGCGATACCGCGACTTATCAATGGTCCGTATCCGGCGGGCATGTGAACTCTGACCTTCACGGCGATGGTTCGGGCGGCATCAGCACCAGCTACCGCAAAGGGCGCGCAGAGGCGGGCAACACCGGCGAGCTCCATGCTGCGTTCGATGGCGCACACGGCTGGTTCTGGCGAAACCGGTCCGAAGTCGAGGTCGCAGTCATTCTGAAGGTATGCGGCGAATATGCCGCTATGAAGCGCGTCTTGTAAGCGGGGAACAAGGCGGTTCGGATAGCTTTGAGAATGCGATTGAGGCGAAACGACCCACCCGAGGACATTCGCATGGCGGTACATGGACAAGGCCACCGGTATAGACTTTACGACTGCGTCCGAGGCCTGCTGAATTCAAGCGTAGACTCGCGTTCTGACACGTCTGATGACGGAGTTGAATTGAAGTGCTCGAGAAGCGTAATACAGCGCCTTTAATGATGCCATACTCCGTCTACGCACTACTTATCACTGCACACGCAGCGCACACGGAACGTAAGCGGGGCATTTTCCTGGGCGGGGGGGCTGGTCAGGGAATCGGCTTTATGATTCACCGTCTGGGTGACTCCGCCCCCTTCTGAATCGCTTGATGATTTGCCGCTTGCGGACCTGCGGCG
>Ga0163144_10001053_pt1 | contig 65474 bp, 53 predicted proteins | sample OliLak19BULKMAT1_FD_123175 | JGI IMG/M metagenome (GOLD analysis project Ga0163144, IMG submission 123175) | Freshwater microbial mat bacterial communities from Lake Vanda, McMurdo Dry Valleys, Antarctica - Oligotrophic Lake LV.19.BULKMAT1 | ecosystem: Environmental > Aquatic > Freshwater >...
CGCTCCGGACGCTCCGGACGCTCCGGACGCTCCGGACGTAGAGAAGCGGCATGAGCGACGACGGCCGCCCGAGCGTGCTCGCAGATCTGCTCTCGCGCCGGGCCTTCCTCGCCGGAAGCGCCGGTCTCTGGATCAGCCTCTCGCTGGCTCGGCCGCTCGCCGTCGCAGCGGTGCAGCGCGATTCGCAGCCGCGGGCTCTCGATCCGCGCGAGTGGCAGGTCGTGCGGTCGATCACGGCACGGATCCTCCCGACCGACGATCTGCCCGGGGCGATCGAAGCGGACTGCGTGAATTTCATCGACAAGGCGCTCGCCGCGGAGGATGCTGAGGCCTTGCCCGCCTATCGCGCCGCGCTCGCGGAGCTCGACCGTGTCTGTCGCGCAGCGAAGGGCAGCGGCTTCGTCGAGCTCCCTGCGGAATCCCAGGACGAGATCCTCGCGGCCCTCGAGGAGGGCCGGCTCGCGGGCTGGAAATCCGAGGTCGCCGACCCGACGGTCTTCTTCGCGACGGTCCGGATGCACACGATCCTGGGGTTCGTGCTCGATCCCCGCCATGGCGGAAACCGCGATTACGTTGGCTGGCAGGTGATGGGCTATCCGGGCCCGGTCCACCACCTCGGCGGCGCACAGGCCGACCATCTTTCGGGCAAGCTGCCCTTTCAGCCGATCTGGGAGCGTCAGCAAAAGCGTCCAGACCGAAAAGGCCCCGACATCGGCTCAGGCCATTCCGGCGCATGACGCCGCCCGGCTCATTCGACCCGGCGCTTTACCACCGCGACCTCATAGCGGCCTCTCTCCCCGACGAATGCGTTTCCGATCCAGCCCGTCAGTCCGACGAGGATCGACGTCATCAGCGCCGCCCAGAAGCCCGACAGGCGGAAGCCGTCGAGCAGCCAGGCGACCAGCGCGACCATCCCCGCGTTGATCACGAACAAGAAGAGGCCGAGCGAAACGAGCGTGATCGGGAGCGTCAGGATGAAGGCGATCGGCCGGACGACGGCGTTTACGACCCCGAGCCAGAGCGCGGCGAACACGAACGTGAGCGGTCCCTCGAGCGTGACGCCGGGGACGAGGCGCGAAGCCAGCCAGAGCCCCAGTGCCGTGATCGCCATGCGGATCAAGAATCCCATCGACCTTCTCTCCCCCTGCATGCCTCCGTCAGCATGCTTCCGTCAGCATCATGGCTGTCTCGGCCCGCTCGTGCTCTATGACGTTCGCGGGTCCAGTGACGTGACGGGATCGTGCGGGCTGTGGAGCCGCTTCGCCAGATGGGCGCGCCAATCTCCGCTCTCGACGCGGGGAATCCCGTGCGTCGCGCGGTTGTAGACGTAGATCCAGGCGACCACACCCGCCGGCTCGATCAACTCGATCCGCTCGCGCAGATAGTCCGAGTCCGCCGGATCGCACGGGTCGAAGCCTTCGAACGCATCGAGCACGCCAAGGATCCCGGGCTCGAGGATCGCGTGGAGCTCACCGCAGACGGAGCCCGCTCTGTCCGGCAGGTGTCGCAGCGCAGGATAGGGCCCGAGATCGAAGAGAGCTCCGGCGAAGCGGCAGGGGCCGAGCCTTTGCAGGCCCGCCCCGACGCCGAGGCGGTCGAGCTGGTCGACGGCACCTTCGCCGCGTTCGTTAGCAAGACCTCGCATCAGGGAGCCGTAGACGACGAGCCATTCGGGAGCGGTCGAGTCGATCGATTCCGAGCGAGCGTCCGGCAAAGCCTAATCCCTCGCGACGGCGGCGCGCAGGTTGGTCAGCGCGTCGAAAGGCGTCTCGACGACCTGGGAATTGATCAACCACTCGGGCACCCCGCCGCCGGGCTCGAGGTGCATCGTGAAGGTGACCCGGGTCGCGTCGGGTCGGATCGGCTCGAGCAGCCACTGACCCAGGGCGTGGCGCACGCGCACGCGCTCGGGATGCTCGGGGTAGTCGTCGGGAGCGGCGGTGATCCGGATCGAGATCCGGCCGCTCGCCGGGTCGATCGTGGTCTCGTTGCGAAAGATGTTGTCCCGATCGCGGACGGGCCAGGGCGCATCGATCACCGTGTACTGATAGGAGACGTTCGCTTCGCGGGCGAGCAGGCGGGATTCGGGCGTATTGGGAAACCACTCGACGAAGCGATCCGCGTCGCGCAGCAGACTGCGGATCGATTCGGCCGAGGCGGCCACGAGCGCGCTGCCCTTGAATTCCCGGATGCCCGAGCCCTCGACGGGACGCGTGTAGACCGAGACGCCGTCGTGGTCGCGCTCGAGACTCCAGGGCGACGTCCCCGCCCAGGCCAGCGGGCCGATGGCCCAGCCAGGAAGCAGGACCGCGGCCGCGGCGATCCAAATGCCGGATCTATTCATAGAAGACCTCACGACCTCGTCGACCTCGCTGCTGGGGAGCGCGGGCGGGGCTCCGGAAATGCTCGCGAGTCTAGCGGGCCCGGCTTTCCGGGCGGGACGCGACCTCCTACCGTCTGGCCGCGCAAAGCAGCGCCCACCCGACCGATTGGCCTGGAGCCCCTATGCCCCGACTCGAGGGAAAGATCGCCATCGTGACCGGAGCCGCCCGCGGCACCGGCGAGCAGACCGCTCGTCTCTTTGCCGACGAGGGCGCGCGCGTCGTCGTCGCCGACGTGCTGGTCGAAGAGGGAGAGAAGACGGCCGCCGAGATCGGTGCGCAGGCGGCCTTCGTACGGCTCGACGTCACCGACGAAGCGAGCTGGACGAACGTCGTGAAGGAGACGATCCGCCGATTCGGCCGGCCGAACGTGCTCGTCAACAATGCCGGATTGCTCCACATCGAGGCTCTCGTCGACACGCCGGCTGCAGTCGTCGAGCGGCTCTGGCGCGTGAATACGCTCGGTCCCTTCCTCGGGATGAAGGCGGTCGCTCGCGAGATGCAGGCGGCGGGGGGCGGGTCGATCGTGAACGTGTCGTCCGTCGATGGACTGTCCGCCAAGAACGGACTCGCGGCCTATGTGCCGACCAAGTGGGGGCTGCGCGGACTCACGCGTGTCGCGGCCCTCGAGCTCGGACAGCTCGGCATCCGTGTGAATGCGGTCTGTCCCGAAGCGGGGGGGCCGGGCATGCGGCGCGCATTCACGCCGGCGAGCATCGACCCCATGCTGACCCTCGCGTTCACCCACGACGTGATTCCACACAATCAGAAGCGTCCGGGCATCGAGATCATTCGTGACATCGCCCGCATGATCCTGTTTCTCGCCTCGGACGAGAGCCTCTCGTGTACCGGCAGTGACTACCCCGTCGATGCGGGCTGGACCGCCGGGCGCCGGCTCAAATTCAATCCGGGTTATTCGGCGGATTGACTTTCGATCGCACGGCCTTCCGGGGTCTGCGCGGACGAGCAACGGAGGGCGTGCGTGAGGACGAGGGGGCCCGCGACGAGTCGTCCGGTGCGCGTGCTGCGAGCCATTTCGCGAGATAGCCCGTTCCCCCTCTCAGCGATTCGAATCCCGCCGCCCGGGCGAGCGCCTCCATCGGGTGCGTCGCATAGTGGGCGTAGAAGGGCTCGTGGAACTCGCGCGGGAAGAATTCGAGGGCCCAATCGAGCTCCGGGTCGTCCCCTTTCTGGAGTGAGTCGACGAGGCCGAAGAATCCGCCGGGTCGCAGTACCCGCTTCGCTTCGGCGAGGACCTGCTCGCGCACCGGCAGCGGCAGCTCGTGAAACAGGAAGACCGAGTACACGGCGTCGAAGCGCCCGTCGCCGAACTCCAGCGCCGCCGCGTCGCCCTGCACACATTCGACGCGCTCGTAACCCGAGAGCTGCTGCCGTGCATGGCGTGTATATGGAAAGCTGAGATCGAGACAGCTGATCTTTGCGCGCGGAAACGCGCGAGCGACGGCGTGGGTCGCACTGCCGGTTCCCGAGCCGAACTCGAGCAGGCGCAGGCCCTGTCCATCGTGCTCCGCTCCGAAATGAGCACGCAGGGGAGGCAGGATCAGCCGTCGCATGGCGTCGGCGCCGCCGCGAAAGAGCATCTCGACCTGGTGCTCGTATAGCTCGGCCGAGCGCTGCGAGAGGTAGCCGTCGGTCTGGTAGTGGAAGTTTCGGCGGTAGTAGGCGGGGAGCCCGTCGAGCCAGGATTTCGCCTTGGCGCCGAAATCCCGAGCGTCGCGCCGCTTGCGCCGGGAGGCGACGCCTCGCGCATCGCCGAGGATCTGCAGGAAGCGGCTGCCGTGTCGAAGCGCATCCCGCGGTGCGAGGACTGAGAATGGGATCACGCCCTGGCCGATCTGGCGGGCGTCCTCCTCGAAGAGCGCGCGGAGGCGGGAGAGCGTGAGCTCGAGGGCTTGGCGTGTGGGAGCGGCCTGCGCATGGTCGCTCGTCGGACGCTGGAGCCAGGTGAGGGGCAGGCTCTCGGCGGCGAAGAGGGCGCTGCGCAGGCCGTGGAGAGAGAGCGCCGCCCACTGTGCGACCTGTTGCGGCAGCTCGAGGGCAGCCGCGTCGGTCGACGGGGGCGATGCCGACGCGCCCGGCCTGGTCATGAGCGGCTCGCCGATCGCACGTCATGCGCGGAGGCTGAGGACATGGCGAGCAATCTGCGTGTCTCGTCGAAGCTCGCGAGCGGTCGTCCGACCTTGTCGCAGAGCGCCTTCGTCTCGCGGATCAGCTCCTCGTTCGAGGGGCTTCGCTCCTTCGAGTAGAACTCCTCTACGCCGATATGGAGATGACCGCCGCGCTCGAGGGCCAGCTTCGCGATCGGCGTCTGCATCAGGTCGCCGCCCCAGACCGAGACCGACCACGGGAGGCCGCTGCCCTCGAGCATGTCGAGATAGGCGAGCAGCCCCGACTCCGTCGGCATCAGACCGAAGCTGACCCCGGGCTCCGTCGACATGAGCCCGTACTCCCCTCCGAAATACAGCTTCACCATCGATCCCGCCGGCAGCCGACCGGCCCGCTGCCAGGCGAGGGTCGTGCGCAGCGCGTTCGGCTCGTAGATCCCGAGCGCCGGTCCCATGCCGAGTCGCTGACAGAACTCGAAGGCGAAGCGGACGTCGTCGTAGGAGACCGCGTAGACGCCGCCGACCGGGAGACCCTCCGGACCGGGCGCGCCGATGTTGGTCGAGCCCGGGTCGAAGGCACACATCGGGACGGGAACTTCCCGGGCGATCAGCTCGATGTGCTCGAGCTTGGCGGCCATGCCGCTCCCGCTCGTCAGGGTGGGGTACCAGAGAGCGTCGGGGAGCGCCTTCAGGATCGGGCGCCAGGCTGCGAGGTAATCGTCGGCGGCCGCGCGACCGCTCAGTCCGATGTCGCTGTTGTGGGCGTGGACGATGCTCGCGCCGAGGGCGAAGCAACGAAGCGCCTCGCGCGTGATCTCCTCGGGCGAACGGGGCGCATTCGGGTTCTTCGCCTTCGAGGTCATGCCGTTGATGGCGACCTCCAGGATTACGGGGGTCTCTACAGCGGACATGCACATCCCTTCTTCTTCACGGGGCCTACTCCTTCGCGACGGTCTGGGTAATGAATGAGAGACGGTCCTGGGGTCGGAGAGCAATCCGAGCGTATCAGCGATGTGCAACTCCGGCTCAACCCCGCGGGCCACCTCAAGTGGATCTCCGACCCAGCCGATCCCGCGACGGTCGCGTCCTGTCCCGATGCGTCCATTCCTGTTGGGTCCATTCCTGTCGAGGGAGAGCTCCGCCATGCAGAACCGTATCCCGCCGTCCGTGCGCCGCAGCCTGCGAATTGCGTTCCTGGCTTCGCTGTGGGCTTTGACGGGATGCGTCGGCGGCGCCTGGAATCGCGCCGTCGACGAGGATACGCCGGCGGCCTATTACCGGTTCCTGCGCGATCACGCCGAGTCCAGGTACGCCGCCGAGGCACGGGAGCGGCTCGAATACCACAAGCTGCTCGCGAATCCCTCGATCGCCGGATTCGAGACCTTCCGCAAGAAGCATCCGAAGAGTTATCTCCTCGCACAGCTGAAGCCTTCCCTCGAGGAGCCTGCCTTCGCGCTGGCCCGGGCTCGCGGGACATCCGGGGCCTACCGCGAGTTCCTGACAGAGTTTCCGTCGGGCAAGCTTGCGGCGCGGGCGATCGGCAATGCCACCTATCTCGAGGAGCACGCCTACGCGGGCGATCCCGTGCGGCTCGCCGACTTCGCCCAGATCCACCCCGAGAGTGATTTCGCGGCGGAAGCGCTGCGCACGGCCGAGACCGTGAAGGCCCACGAGAGCGCCGGGTTCGGTCAGCTCGGCCTGCGCTTCGCGATCGACCCCTCGACCGCCGAGGTGCGGCGGGTGAGACAGACACTCGAGCAGCGGATCAACGAGCTTGCGATGCGGGCCGGGATCCGGCTCGTCGTCCTACCGGACCAGACGCGCCCGTCGGACACGCCGATCCGGGGCGGTCCCGGTCTCGTGCTCGAAGTCGCGCACCGCGAGCAGTCCGTCGTCGAGCCCGCGCAGAAGGGCCGGCACGTCCAGCCCGCGATGCTCGGCGTGACCCGACTCGTGCTGCGTGACGCGTCGACGGGAAGCGTCGTCTCCGAGCGAACCTTCGAGATCCGGGTCGATGACAAGGAGCACGTCACCGGCACCTCCGTTCTCTTCTCGCGTTCGGCACCTCGCTACTGGCAGGACTTCTTCGTCCCCTTCGCCCGCTGGAACAACGACCGCACGGTCCGGCCGGCTCTCGACCTCGCGCGTCCCGTGGTGGACGTCGAGGGCATGGGAGACCGGACCGTCGTGCTCTACGAAGACGGCGATTTCGATCTCTTCGATCTCGCCGATCCGCACGCTCCCGTGAAGCTCGCCAGCTACGACCGCGGCGAGAACTTCAAGAAATGGAGCGGCGTACGCGTGATCGGCGAGCGGGTTGCGATCTTCGGGGAGGAAGGGCTCGAGCTCGTTCGCTTCGAGCAGGGTCGGGCGATGCGGGAACGCTCGTGGTCGCGGGGGGAGATCGGGCGGGTGCTCGGACTCGCGGCGGTCGGCCGCGAGCTTGTGATCGTGGGTGCCAAGGGCATGCAGGTGATCGATCTCGAGTCGGGCACGATCCGCAGGGCAATGCGGCGGGTCATCCAGGGGATCGGGTCCACCGGCAAGGCGCTCGTCTTCGCGGACGGCGAATCGATCTACGTCTCGAATCTCGACCTGCTGGTCGACGAGCGCGTGATCGCCCAGATGAAGCTCGGCAAGACCTTCGGCCCGAATCACGTGCGCGTGATCGATCGGACCGCCATCGTGACCGGTCCGGGGGGTGCGCTCGTGATCGACGTTTCGGTTGCCGAACGGCCGCGGGTCGTGGGCAAGCTCTTCGCGCGGGAGATCGGCGAGGTCGTCGATGCGACGCGTGTCGACGGTCGCATCTACCTCGTCGGTCAACGCGGGCTCCAGGTCCTGAATCGTAAGCTCGACGGGGTCGAGGAGACCGTCGACGTCGGGGCGCGCACCCGCGTCTCGGCGATGGGCCGGCACGTCATCACTGCCGACGGCGGCGGTCTGCAGGTCGTCGACGCATCGCCCTGGGCAGAGCGTGCCGTGCCGGCAGCGCCCGCTCAGTAAAAGCCAGGTCCCTGCGGTGCGCTGAGGGAACGCGACTCTGATAGATTGCGGTCATGCCGCGACGAAACGCGAAGCGAGCGCGTGGGCGCGGACCGCGAAAGGGCGGTGGCCGTCGCTCGCGCCGTTCCGGCGGGCCGCGGCGGCTGCTGCGTCGGATCGCCGGGAAGCGGACTCGCGACAGGCTCCGGCGTGGCTTTCGCTCGCTGCCCGACGCGGCCCAGTGGCCGGTCGGGATCGTCTGCGCCGCGCTGCTGCTGGTCGTGATCAACTTCGCGTATCAGGTCGTCCGCAAGCCGACGGAGCTCTACTTCCCGATCGAAGACTCGCTCCACAAGTCCCACGAACAGACCTGGCAGGCCTACGGTCATCTCTTCCGCCGCCATTCCACGCCCGTCGTCACCGCGGATTTCCTGGCGGCCCTCGCCCAGATCGAAGCCGCCGGTAACCCCGTCGCCCGGACGTACTGGCGGTTCGCCTGGACGAGCAATCCTTTCGGCATCTACCGGCCTGCGTCGAGCGCGGTGGGCATGTTCCAGATCATCGACGGCACTTTCGACGAAGCGCGGCGCTACTGCATCCGTGATCACCGGGTCGTCGCGGAGGGACCCTGGTACGACTGGAAGACGTGCTGGCTGAACGAGCTCTATTTCCGCGTCGTCCCGTCCCATGCGATCGAGCTGACCGCCGCCCACCTCCAGATGAGCGTCGACCGCGCGCTCCGGCGGCACCCGGTTCGGGGCGCCTCGCTGCGGCAGAAGCAGGATCTCGCCGCATTGATCCATCTGTGCGGAGCCGGGGCCGGCGCGGCACACGCGCGGCGCGGACTGCGGCTCACGCCGGGGTTGCGGTGCGGATCCCACGAGGCGTACCGCTACATCGCGAAGATGCGAATGGCGCAGGCGCGATTCGTGAGACTCGACGAAGGCGAGGAGGGGTCTCTGCTCAGTGGGATCTTCGGCCCGTGATGCGGACCGGGATCCCCGCGCTGAAGTGCGAGACGCGGGCGACGCGGTCCCAGTTCACCCGGGCGAGGTCCTTGCCCGCGGCTTTCGTCACGATCGGGCGCAGATCGCGCGGGGGATCCAGCTCGAGCTTGCCCGATTCGTCCAGGGCGAGGGCTCGGTCTTGCTCGGGATGCACCTCGAGGTAGAGCTCGCCCGCGACCCAGCCGAGCTTCACCGGCTCGTGCACGACGCGCACCTTCGTTCCGACGGGCACTCGCGCGAAAAGCTCTTCGATATGAGCGGGGTAGAGCCGGATGCAGCCACGACTCGAATGGCGTCCCACGCCGCGCGGATCGTTCGTCCCGTGGATCAGGTAGGTCGGCCAGCCGAGGTACAGCGCGAAGGCGCCCAGGCGATTGTCGGGGCCGGGCGGCACCGCGCGCGGCAGGGTCGGCTCGTCCCGCAATGCGGACGAGCTGGGGTACCAGATGGGGTTGTCTTTCTTGCGGACGACCTTCGTGTCGCCGTGGGGTGTGGCATAGCCTTCCTTCGCGATGCCAATCGGGTAGCTGCGCGGGGCCTCGCCCGGGGCGAAGTGGTAGAGCCGCATGTCGCCGGTGTTGACGATGATGCCCTCGCGCGGGGCGCTCGGAAGCAGGTGGATGTTCGGGATGACGATCCGCTCGCCGGCCTTCGGGACCCAGGGATCGAGATGTTGGTTCGCGAGGGTGAGCTCGACGTAGCCGATGCCGAGCTCGGGGGCGAGATCGACGAAGGTGTCTTCCGCTTCCGCTTGCCGGAAAGAGAGGCGACCGATCAGGTCGGGCGAGGGCGGCGGGTTCTCGAGCGGGTGGCGGGGCGCCTGCTTGCTCGCTGTCTTCGGGCGCAGGGATTCGGGAAGCAGGGCACATCCGCTCGTCCACATGAGTATTACGGCGAGTGCGAGGAGGCGTCCTGGCGTGGCTCGTCGTCGGCGGACCGCGGCGCTCGGGTCGCGCGCCGCGCCGGATCGATCCATGGGAAGACGATCCATCCGAAGACTTTTCATGAAAACATCAAGGCCGGATCTCGATCGGTGTTCCATCGGCGACGAGCTCCCAGATCTCATCGATTTCCTCGTTGGTGACGGCGATACAGCCTTCGGTCCAGTCGAAGCCCGCATGATGCTTCCCGATCCAGCCCGCGTTCGCGGGTAGCCCATGGATCATGATCGCGCCCCCCGCGGACGTGCCGGATCGACTCGCCGCGAGCACGTCGCCGGGCGAAGGATACGAGATCTGCAGCGCGCGGCGGAAGCGACTCGCCGGATTGCGGCCGATGATCCAGTAACGGCCTTCGGGGGTACGCCCATCGCCGCGCCACCTCTTGTGGCCAACCGGTGAACGGCCGAGGGCAATTCGGAATTCGCGCACGGAGACGCCCGCGTACCAGAGGCTCAGCCTCCGCGCGCGCTTCTCCACGACGATCTGATCCACCTTGGGACGGAGCCGGCCCGCGGCGAGATCCGAAACGCAGGCCTCCATGAGGAAGGCCGTACGCCCCGGGATCTCGCTGCGGAAGGCTGCGTTATTTATGCAGAGACTGCTGAAAGATACGGTCGGCTTTTTCGCTCGCCGTCCGCGCCTCCGCCGCCGCCGCACTGGCGTCGCTCTGGGCCGCTGCGGCCGCGCTGCGTGCCTCTTCGGCGATGCGCCGGGCCTCGGCCGCGTCGGCCTGGGCGGCCGCGACGTCGCTCTTGATCGCCGTCAGGTCCGACGTCGAAGCGCAACCGGTTCCGGCCAGGAGTCCGGCCAGCGCCAACACTGAAATCATCTTTCGCATCTATGTCCCCCATTTCTTGGATCGGCTTCGCTGAGCCGCGCGCATCTTGGTGGCTTTTGATCGAGGATTCTGTGACGAATCACACCCTCTCAAGGGATTGTCGCGCTGCGGTGGACAGTCGTCGAGATCGAGAAGTTCCCAGGCGGGCTATTCGACGCCGAGATCTTTGGGCGTCAGCCCAGCGCTGACGAGTACGACGTCGGGCCCCTTGCGGTGGAGCGGCATGCGATGGCCGATGTAGGCGCCGTCCTTCGCATCGAACCAGAAGGACAGGCTGGGAAGCAGCCGACTCGCGAGGAACGCGATGGTCTTTCCGAGATCGGGTCCGTAGCGGATCTCCACGATCTCGCGGCCTTCGTGTACGAAGCGAGGGCCTCGCACCGCAATCATCTCCTGGAGCTGGGGGCCGTCGGTGCAGAGGACGAGCTGGAAGCGCAGCTCCTCGATCTCGCCCGCGACGAGGGGCTGGAAAAGGAGCTGCATCGGTACGTTGACGACGCGCTCGCGGTCGGGGAGGTCCACGTGTCGTGCTGCCGCCGAGCCGCCCTTGTCCGGAATGCAGCTCGCGCGGCCCGCGACGTGGTCGATGACCAACAGGTCGAGGCGGACCCCGTCGGCGCGGGTCGACTGGGAGCGTTCCTCGACGATGCGCATCCCGCCGGCACCCGCCTGCCCGGAAGACACCGGAGCGAGGGTCACCTGGGATAGATTCTGACCTCCGTCATTGACTGCCAGCTTGATCGTCAACTTGCGCAGGCCCTCGGCCAGCTCCTCGACTTGAAAGCTCGAGCTTCCGATCACTTGGCCCATGGGATCGAAGGTCGTGGCGCTCACGCCCGCCGGCCCGGTCAATGCCGGAAGGCGGATCATCGACTCGGCGCCGGATCGGCCGGCGACGGCCGTGATCGCGCCTAACAAGAGTAGGCAGCAGTAGCCTGCAGGGATGGAGCCGTGACGCGGTCGTCGAGCGACGGTCCGAAGCGGGGAGGGGTTGTGGGTCATGCAGGGATACTGCTTGCGTAACCGATTCGACGCAAGCAAGCAGCATTTCGCGCAATGACATCCCCGATCCTCGACGTCACCGCAAATTCGCCGTCGGCGCATCGACGTTCCCGCCCTCGCGCGGCTATGATGATTCGATGTCGCAGGTCTGGACTCGCAGCCGAGCCGGAACCGTCCCGCCTCCGGGGCGCGTTCTCGTCCGAAGCCCCCTGTCCGAGAGACCGCAGGTCCATCTCATCTCGCTTCCCCTCGACTGGGAGCTCGAGTCCACGCAGGTCTATTTCGTCGAGAACGACCCGCTGACCCTGATCGACACCGGCGTCAAGTCGCGCGCGAGTCTGGTGGCCCTCGAGGCGGCCCTCGACGAGCTCGGCTACGGCGTCGCGGATATCGAGCGTGTCGTTCTCACCCACGGCCATCGAGATCATTTCGGCCTCGTGCAGACCCTGCGCGAGCGGGGAGCGCAGCTCGAGTGCTGGGTGCACGAAGCGGACGCGCCGATGGTGGAAGATTTCGAGTCGGTCGTTCAGTCGCGGCTCGCCGACCTGTCCGAGCTGTTCCATGAGGCCGGGGCGACGCAAGACGTGCTCGAGCGAATTGCCGACGATCGCTCTCACGTGCTCGATCAGAATCGGGCGGAGGGGCAAGCGACCCGAGTGGATCGCGCGCTGCGCGAGGGGGATCGTGTCGAGTGGAAGGATTTTGCTGCGCGCGTCCTCCATAGTCCCGGGCATACGCCGGGACATCTGCTGCTCGAGGACGAGCGCGCGGGCCTCCTCTTCACGGGAGACCAGGTGATGGGACAGGGGGTGCCGCGGGCCGAGACCTTCTATCTCGATGCCCTTCCGGATCCGTCGGATCCGTGTCGGCGACGACCGCGCTTCAAGGGGCTCGTCGAGCTGCGCCGAAGCCTGCGACGTCTACGCGGTCGGAACGACAAATGGCTGCTGCCGGGATTCGGGGGGCTGGTTCGCCGCGCGGAGCGCACGATTCGCGACACGATTCTCTACTACGACGTTCGGCTCCAGCGCATCGAGCGGAGCCTGCGCCATCTCGCCGCGATGGATCAGGAGGTCACGGCTTTCGATCTGAGAACGGCGCTCTTCCCGCCCGACGAGCCCCTCGAGCAGATCCGATCCCAGATCCTGCTCCTGATCGGTGCCCTCGATTGCCTCGAGGAAGACGGCCTCATCGTGAGCCGAAGGCGCGACGACGGTGTTCTGACCCATCGCCATCGATAGGCCGGAATCGATAGGCCGGAACCGCTGAGCGGAACGACGGGGTCGTGCCCGCGCGGGCTCAGGGAGCGCCGTCGGCGATTGCGCGCGAATCGCGGTCGAGCAGGTGGGCGGCGAGGGCGATGCGATCCACCTCGGGCAGCTCGACGACGGGCATCGGCGGCTGCGGCGTCAGCAGGAAGGCCGCGAGGCTCTCGAGCGTGTAACGCGCCGTGAGGTTGGCGAGGGGCTTCACGACCACGCCGGCCGCCGCCTGGTCTTCCACGTGACATCCGGCGCAAGCCTGCTGCGCGAAGAGCTCGCCACCGCGGGCGACCAGTTCGTCCCGGGCTTCGCCTTCGTATTCGGCGAGGGGGTCGGTCACGGCGCGTGGTGTCGGGCGTTCTCTCGCCAGGCTCATGGAGCTCACGGGGCCCCTGGAACCTGCGATGACGGAGGACGCGTCGGAGCGGGTGATGCGGTAGATCGCCGCCGCGTAGTCGTCGCTCACGTAGATCGCGCCATCGGGCCCCTCGGCGACGTCGACAGGGCGGCCGATCACGTCGTCTTCGACCTGGAAGCCCGTGAGGAAATCCTTCTGGCTGATCCTGCCCTCGGCGTCCCAGTGGAGCGAGACCACCTTGTAGCCCGAGAGCTTCGAGCGGTTCCAGGAGCCGTGCAGCGCGACCAGCGCCGCGCCGTGATAGTCGGCGGGCTGGTCGGGGCTTCGCAGGAACGTGATCCCGAGCGGAGCCTGATGAGCGCCGAAGGCGTGGGCCGGAGGAATCGAGCCCGCGATGCGTGCGGGCTGTCCGACGCCGAAGTCGGGATCGGTCTCGTTCGCTCCGTGGGCGAAGGGCCAGCCGTAGAAGCCGCCGCGCTCGATCCGATTGAGCTCGCACGGGGGGACGTCGTCGCCCAGCAGATCGCGGCCGTTGTCGGTGGCGTAGAGCTCCTGGGTCCCGGGCCTCCAGTCGAAGCCGACCGAGTTGCGCAGGCCGGCGGCGTAGATCTCTTCGCCCGAGCCGTCGATCGCATAACGCAGCATGGCGGCACGCCGCGGATCCTTCTCGACGCAGACATTGCAGCTCGAGCCGACCGTGAGGTAGATGGTGTCGTTCGGGCCGAGGCGGAGCGTGCGGGTCCAGTGGTTCTCGCCCTCCGGTATCCCCTCGACGATCCGGCTCGGCTGGGAGGTCGCGCGCAGCGTGTCTGGGCCCGACTCCTCGGTGGAGACGCGGGCGATCGATCCGCCCTCGCCGATGAAGAGCAGGCCGTCGCCGAAATCAAAGCCATGGGGGCGGTCGAGGCCCTCGATCAGGACCTGCTGGCCGTCCGAACGGCCGTCGCCGTTCGCATCGCCGGCGACGCGCAGGAGCCGGCCCAGCCGAGGCTGGCTCACGACCAGGCTGCCGCCCGGGCTGAAGCGCATGAATCGTGCATTCTGGATCCCGTCGGCGAAGAGCTCGACGCGGAAGCCCGGGGCAACCTCGAACCGCCGCTCGACCAACTCGGGCTTCGGGGCGGAGATGCTTCGGCCGGTGATCGAGTTCAGGATCGGCCCCTTGACCACCATTCCATCCGGCAGGAGCAGGCTACAGGCCAGAACCAGAGCAATTCCCAGCACCACGACGCCGATCACGAGCTTGCGCATCCTGCCCCTCCCATTCCGCGGGCGGCGCGAGCTTACCCTATGCGGCGCCGGAGCCGTCGCGGGCGGCCCGGAGCGTGCCCCGGATTGCGGCATGGTCCCTGAAAAGGCGTCGGGGTCCTTGACGAAAGCCTTTGTCTGGCGGATACCTACTCGCTCCCAACACCGGCCAGGCCGGAGGCAGGATCCAATGCAGAAGATTCGCAAGGGCGACCTGGTCCAGGTCGTGAGTGGCGCTGGCTCGGCCAAGCGCGTTCAGGGCAGGGTGCTGGCCGTCGATGTGGAGCGTGGACGCGTCCAGGTCGAGGGCGTGCGCGTGCAGACTCGCCATCTCAAGCCCGGTCGTGCGGCTGCGCGCGAGGGTGGCATCGTCTCGAAAGAAGGTTTCATCGATGCCTCGAACGTGATGCTCGTGAATCCCGCAGACAACAAGCCGTCTCGCATTCGGTTCGAGAACCGCGACGGCAAGCGCGTGCGCGTATTTGCCCGCGGTGGTGCGGCCGTTCCCGAGCCCACCCCCGCTTGATCGCGACGGCGCCTGGGGTCCGCGGAAACCGTCCCCAGTCGCCGATCGATGGTTGAAAAAACGACTGAACAGGCGCCTGAGTAGACAACCAAATAAAAGACCGAACAGACGACCGAACAGTCGACTGAATACACGGCCGAGCAGCCCGCAGGCGGCTGGAAAAGCAAGGACAGTACGGCAAGACCATGGCCAAGAGTAAACGCGAGAAGATCAAGCTCGAATCGTCGGCGGGTACGGGTCACTTCTACACGACGTCGAAGAACCGCACGAATACGCCGAACAAGATGGAGCTGAAGAAGTACGATCCCGTCGTTCGCAAGCACGTCGTCTATAAAGAAACCAAGCTCAAGTAGTCGGTGATTCGGAGCGCGTCGCGCACCACCCCATCCCTGAAGACACGGGGTCGGTGCGGCTTCGTTCCGAAATCGCGCCACGAGAGCTACGAAAGAAAGAAGAGAGGGAGCTGGAATGGCCTGGGTCATCACCCGCATGTGTCGAGATTGTCTGGATATGGCGTGCGTCGAGGTCTGCCCCGTCGACTGCATCGTCCAGCACAAGGACAAGGGCGAGGCCGCCGGCTACGCGAACCAGCTCTACATCGATCCCGAGGAGTGCATCAACTGCGGCGTCTGTGAGCCGGAGTGCCCCTGGGAGGCGATCTTCGAGGACGAGCAGGTCCCCGCGGTATTCCAGGAAGACGTCGCGCTCAACGCCCGCATCGTGGAAGAGCGAGACGATTTCGAGGTCCCCGAGCGGGTCGACACCGACGTCCCGAGCGCCGATCGAATCGCCTCCAACAAGGCGAAGTGGGGCTACACGAGCTGATTCCGCACGGTTTGGAGCCAGGCATCGCTCGTCTCAGATGGGCTTTGCAGAGCTCCGCCCGGCCGCATCGAATGCCTCTGCCATGACGTCGATGACCCGCTCGAGGGCGTCGTCGCCGGGCGGGTCCGGCAGTCGATCGGTCCAGCGGCGCAGCTGCTCGACGGCCTGGTAGACGAGCATCCACTTCCCGCCGACGGTGGCCGCCCCGCGCAGCTCCGCTTCCGCCAGCAGTCGCGTGCGCTCCGGGGAATAGACGGCGTCGAGCACGACCATGCCCCCCGAGAGCGCGTCCGCGGCCACCGGGGATTCCCATCGTCCCATGCCGACGCTCGTCGTATTGACGAGGATCTCCGGCGCGAGCCGGCCGAGCGCATCGAGCTCGAACGCCCCCTGTGCATCGAGGTCCCGGGCCAGGGTGACCGCCCGCTCGAGGGTTCGATTCAGCACGAATACCTCGCATTCGCACTGACGCAGCGCGTACACGACGGCCCGCGCCGTTCCGCCGGCGCCGAGCACCACGGCACGTTGCCCACGGATCGGAATGACGCGCTCGAGGGCCCTGCGCGCGCCGATCCAATCGGTATTCGCGCCGATCAGGCGATCGTCGACGCGGAGGACGGTGTTGAGCGCACCGATCGCAAGCACGACCGGCTCGAGCTCGTCCACCAGCGCGAGCATCGCCTCCTTGTGCGGAATCGAGACGGAGAGCTGTCGCACTCCGCGGGCGCGGAGGTCCGTGACGGCGGCGGCCAGACGCTCCGGGGGGACATCCCAGGCGCGGTAGCTCGCGTCGATTCCCAGCGCGTGGTAGGCGGCGTTGTGCATCGCCGGCGAGCGCGTGTGGCCGGCGGGATGCAGGATGACGCCACACTCGAAGGCCGCGCTCGGCGACGCGCTCGACGTCAAGCGCGGCTCCGCTCGAGCGCGGCGCGCAGATCCTGCCAGACCGCTCGCCGATTCTCCGGCGTGTACTGTCGGAGCACGTAGGCGGGGTGGAGGGTCGGCATCAACGGAATTCCGCGGTACTCCTGCCAGCTCCCGCGCATGCGCGTGATCGCGATTTCACGGTCGAGCAGCAGGCTCGCCGCCGGCTTACCGAGCGTGACGATCACCTTCGGCGCGACCGCTTCGATCTGCCCGTCGAGGAAGGGCCGGCAGGCGCTCACCTCGGGCGGAAGCGGGTTCCGGTTCCCCGGCGGCCGGCACTTCACGATGTTGCAGATGTAGACCTCGCTCCGCGCCAGACCCATGCCCTTCTCGATCATCTGCGTCAGGAGCTCTCCCGCGCGTCCGACGAAGGGAAGGCCGGTCCGATCTTCCTGCTCCCCCGGACCCTCGCCGATGAAGAGGATGTCCGCGTTCGGATTGCCGTCGCCGAACACGATCTTCTCACGTCCTTCGCAGAGCCCGCAGCGCCGGCAGTCGCCGAGCTCGAGCCGCACCGCGTCGAGGTCATGGTGCGCGCCCGCTCGTGGGTGGGTCGAGACTGGGCTTGGCGTCGCGATCTTTGCGACTTCAGGTGCGAGAAGGGGTGCGACGACCGGCCCTGATTCGATTCGCCCGACACGCACCGCCGCGGAAGCCGGCGCGCCGATCGATGCGGTGGGTGACGTCGCCGACGTCTCGGCGATGCGTTCGAAGTCGGCGACGCCTTCCTCGGCGAGCTCGCGAATCAGCGCCGCCGCCGAGGCGACGAGACCGCGTGCTTCGACTCGCCAGTCGCCTGCATTCTCCCCGGTCGGCATCGCGAGCTAACGAACCCCGCGATCGGCGTGGAGCGAGGCGACGAGGGGGACGTGAGTTCGGTCCGGAGGCACCAGGGCGGCCGAGCGGCCTTCACGGCTTGCCGCCGACTCGATCGTGCCGTGACGCTGGGCGTCGATCCGCTTCTCGACCTCGAACTCGAAGCCGGGATCGTTGGCCTGGTCGTGGCAGGTGCCGCAGACCTTCAGGATCACGCATGAGTCGCATTTGTCGCCGAGCGAGAGGATCGTTCCGACCCGGCGTGCCGACGGGCCCACGTGATCGCCGCCGGGACCGTGGCAGGACTCGCATCCGACGCGGGCGAGGTCGGGCGAGCTCGCGGGCTTCGCGCCCGCCGGGAAGCCGCCCGGCTTGCCGTAGGCCGTCGTGTGGCAGCCGAGGCAGGTCGCGTCGTCCTGCTTGCCGGCCTTCTCGAGGGTCGCTAACGCGTGGGCGTGGGGGCTCGCCTGCCAGGTCTCGAACTCCTTCTCGTGGCAGTCCTTGCAGGCATTCGAGCCGACGTGGGCGGCCTGGGTCGGCAGCAGCTCGCGGGACGGACCGCCGTCGTCGCGCAGCTTCGCGCGCTCCGCGTTCGAGAGCGACGCGATCGTCGCGTGGGAGATGCGCGGGTGGAACGTCGCGTAATCGAAGCCGAGCGAGTGGGTCGGGGTATGACAGCTCGCGCAGACGGTTTCGTACTGGCCGGCCTTCACGAAATCGGGCGAGAGATGCGGACCGCCGCGCCCATGGCAGGACTCGCAGCCGACGTTCTCGAGCTGGGTCGGGCGCCGCGTGAAATCGTAGCCACCGGGCTTTTCGTAACCGACGACGTGGCAGCCGATGCAGTCGGTGCGACGATCGGCGCCGTGGGCGACCAGTGTATCGAATGCGGTCGCGTGGACCGTGAACTGCCAGGTGGCGAGCTCCTGCTCGTGGCAGACGCCGCACGCGTCGTTGCCGCTGTAGCCCTTCGGATCGAGCAGCATCGGCACCGTCGCACCGGCGGCCCGGGCCGCGTGCATGCGCAGGAGCGCACCGTCGCGATTCTCGACCCACCCCTGGGTGCGATGGCGGATCCGACCCCGCGCGTCGAGCACAAGGACCACCGGGACGCCACCCGTCACGCCCCAGCGCTCCGTCGCCTTGCCGCCCGGGTCGAGGTAGGGGTCGAAGAAGTCGAGCTTCAGCTCGGCCATCGCGCTGCGAACCGCGCTCGGATTGTTCTGGATCGAGATCGCGACGAGTCGCGGCTTCTCGGCGTCCGACATCTTCGCGAGCGTCTCTCGGATCGACTCGAGGGCCTTGTGGCAATGGGGGCAGGTGTGCAGGAAGAAAATCACGATCGCCGCCCGGCCGGCGAGTGACTTCGTCTCGAGCACCTTCCCGGTCGACATCTCGACGACCCCGAGCTCCGGCGCGGCCGGCAGACGCAAGAGCTCGCCCGCGTGCTTCGTCTCGGCTCGAGGATCCATCCGGAGCTCTTTTCGAAGATCCGCCTCGACCTGGACCGCGACGTCGCCCGAGCTCGCGAAATGTCCCAGCGCAAAGGACATGAAGCCCTCGGCATCGACGCCGAGTACGCCGAGCGGCGCCCGGAGCTGGACCTTGTTCGTGATCTCGCCGGTCGAGTCGTCGATCACCGGAAACGAGAGCCCGTTCGCGGCCACGAAGGCCGCGAGCTTCCCCGAGTCGGATCCGACCCCTACGCCGATCACCCGGAAATTGTGGTCCGCTGCTTCCGCCTGGATGCGCTCGACGGCGCGGGCGACGGGGACGGCGTCCTCGATCTCGGGGTTGAAGAAGAAGAAGACGCTGCGTGCGCCGAGGAGCTGACGGACGTCGATCGATTTCCCGTCGAGCGCGGTCCCCGTGAAGGCGGGAATCGGTCGCTCGCCCGGGTGGCGGGGAGCGGATTTCGGCTCGCCCTTGGTGCTGGTCTTCGCCGCAGTCGTAGCGGTTGCTGTCGTCCCCGGAGACGCCGGCGCTTCGCTGGCCGCGGGCTTCAGCGCGTCCGCCGACGACGCCGTCGAGGTCGGTTCGGAGCAGGCGAGGGCGGCGGTCGTCAGCAGGGCGACCAGGATGAATTGAAGGGGGCTCTCGAGCCGGCGACTCGGATGACGCGTATTCGACATGCGCGGCAGGTTAGCAGCGACTCGCGCGGCGGCTCGACCCGCTCGTCGCGCTCTCGATGGCTCTCGCCGGACCGCTATGCCCCGGCCTTCTGGCGGGCGCGCAGCTCGTCGAGCATGGCCTTGAAGCCCGCGTTCTGGGCCTCGAAGGTCAGCGCCATCTGGAGGTGGCGGATGGCGGCGCCGAGGTTACCGGCCTTGATCTCGGCCTCGGCCTTGGCGTGGTACTGACGGCCCTGGGGCGTCGCCCCGCGGCGCTCGGATTTCTGCTGGGAGCTGTGGGCCTGGCGGGCTTCTGCGAGCTGAATGCGGAGCGAGGTGCCCTGCTCGGCCCGTCGGGCGTCGTAGGCCTTGCGTCGGCGTGTGTCGCGCAGGACGCAGTAGGCCTCGGTGATCCGTTTGGAGATCCGACCACATTGTTCACGCAGATCCGGAGCCAGCATCCGGTTCGCGTCGGGATGGTAGTTGCGCGAGGACGCGTGGAACGCCTGACGGATTTCCGAGGCACTGGCCTCCGCGTCCACATGGAGGAGCTGGTAGTAGTCGAGCTCGTCCATGATGCGGGCCAACGCCGTGATTTCGAGGGGGTCGAGCGTGGCCATCACGGATTATCCGAGGTCCTCTTCGGGGTTGGGGACGGACAGGTCGTTGCCCGAGCGGTCGAAAAAGCCGTCCTCGTCCACGCTCTGCCTCACCTCGGCGTCGAGCTCGATTTCGGCACCAGGCAGGGCCCGCGCGTGCGCCGGCGCTGAGGCGACTTCGTCGAGGATTTCGAGATCGGAATCGAGCTCGAGCTCGTCGAGGCTGTCGAGATCGTCGAGCGCGTCGAGGTCGACGGGCGGGGCGACCGCGGGCTTCGGGGCGGCGCTCCGGGCGACCGGCTGCCCCGCCGCCGGCGCGCTCGGCCTGGCGGGCGGGGCGGCGGGCTTCGCGGCGATCGGTGCGGGTCGGGCCGCGGGGACGTCGGCGGTGACGACACGGCCGGCGACGTCCGCTTCGATCAAGCGCTCGATCTGGTCCGGGGCGAGGCCGGAGGAGAGGGTGATCGTCGTCGAGGCCTGCTCGCCGGTCGCCTGATCCGAGGCCGTGACGGAGACGATGCCATCGGCGTCGATCTCGAAGGTCACGTCGATGCGCACGTCCGAGCGCGGGCCCTTCTTGAAGCCCGAGAACTCGAACTGGCCGAGCAGCGTGTTCTCCTCGGCCATGCGGTGGTCGCCTTGGTAGACGCGGATCTGGACCGTCTCCTGGTAGTCGGCGACGGTCGTGAAGGTCCGGGTCTGCTCGATCGGAACCGGCGTGTTGCGCTCGATCACGGGCTCCGCGAGGCCGCCGGCGACCCCGATCCGCAGATCGAGGGGCGTCACGTCGAGCAGCATCGAGTCCTGGACCTCGCCGACCAGCGAGGCCGCGTGGATCGCGGCACCCATTGCGACGACTTCGTCCGGATCGACGTCGATGCGCGGCTCGCGCTGGAAATAGTGGGTCACGGCCTCGCGGATCATCGGGAGCCGCGTCGGACCTCCGACCAGGATGACGCCGTCGAGGTCGCGTACGGTCAGATCCGATTGCTGGAGCGCCTCGTCGCAGACCTTGAAGGTCCGCAGGATCAGGTCCTGGACGAGCATCCCGAACTCGGCGCGGGTCAGCGTGCGCGAGAGGCCCATCGGCGTGCCGTCCTCGGCCGTCAGGACGGACGGAATCTCGATCAGGACCTCGTCGTCGATCGAGAGCTGCTTCTTCGCGTTCTCGGACGCGAGCTTCAGCTTCTCGAAGGCGTAGGGGTCGTTGCGCGGATTGATCTTGTAGCGCCCGACGAAGTCGTCGGCGAGCAGATCGAGGATGCGGTCGTCGAAGTCGTCGCCGCCGAGGAACGTGTCTCCGCAGGTCGCGAGCACCTCGAAGACGTCCTTGCCGATCTCGAGGACCGAGATGTCGAAGGTGCCGCCGCCGAGATCGTAGACCGCGACGCGCTGGTTCAGTCCCATGCCGAAGCCGTAGGAGAGGGCGGCCGCCGTCGGCTCGTTCAGGATGCGCAGCACCTCGAGGCCGGCGATGCGGCCCGCGTCCTTGGTCGCCTGGCGCTGATTGTCATTGAAGTAGGCCGGGACGGTGATGACGGCCTTGGTGACCTTCTCGCCCGTATTTCGCTCGGCGATCTGCTTCATCTCGCGCAGCACCATCGCGGAGATCTCGGGCAGCGAGAACTCTTCGTCGCGGATCTGGATGCGTACGCCGTGATTCGGCGCCTCGATGATCTCGTAGGCGCAGATCGCCTGGGCCTTCTTCACTTCTTCGGAGAAGTAGTAACGACCGATCAGGCGCTTGGCAGAGCTGATCGTGTGGGCCGGCGCGTGGATCACCTTCGCCTTGGCGGAATTCCCGACCTCGACGGTGCCGTCCTCGCGGAAGTGCACGACGGAAGCCGACGTGCGTTCGCCGTAGACGTTCGGAAGCACCTGGATCTCGCCGTTCTGCATCATCGCGACGCAGGTATTGCTGGTGCCCAGGTCGATGCCGATGGCGATCTCCGCCATTTCGATCCCTCCTCGACGACGATGCCCCCGGTCCCGCCGCCTGGGTCGGGACGAAGGTCGCGCGCGCATGCAAATCGCGGTCGAAGAGCGCGTCCGACCCACGGGGGTCAGGTGCTCCTCGACAGCGCTCTTCGCCTATCGGCCGGGGCCAGTCGTGACTGAATCGGAAGGCGCATGGCGTGGCGGGTCGGTCGGCGACGGGGGCAATGGCTCGTCGATCCGGCCCTGTGCTAATTCGAGCGGGGCTCGAACGGCGCTCCCATGCGCGGGGGAAGAGGGCAGGAGATCCGATGTCCGGACATTCGAAATGGTCGACCATCAAACGGAAGAAGGGCGCCGCCGACGCGAAGCGGGGCAAGATCTTCACCAAGTTGATCCGGGAGCTCCAGACCGCCGCCCGACTGGGCGGGGGGGAAGTGGACTCGAATCCCCGGCTCCGGCTCGTGGTGGACAAGGCCAAGAACGCCAACATGCCCAAGGACAACATCCATCGGGCCATCCAGAAGGGGCTCGGGGGAGGGGATCAGGACAATTTCGAGGAGATCGTCTACGAGGGTTATGGCCCGGGCGGAACGGCCATCCTGATCGAGACCCTCTCCGACAACAAGAATCGGACGGTGGGCGACCTTCGTTACGCGCTCTCGAAGAACGGGGGCAATCTCGGGGCCTCGGGTTGTGTTGCGTTTCTCTTTGAAAAGCGCGGCGTCATCGCCTTCGATCGGGCGTCGATCGATGGCGATGCCCTGCTCGAGGCGGCCCTCGAGGCCGGGGCCCTCGACGTGGTCGACAACACCGAGAACGCCGAGCGCATTGAGGTGCTGACCTCGCCGACGGAGCTCCATGCGGTCCGGGACGGCCTGGCCGAGCGGGGCTTCACGTCGCTCTCCGCCGAGTTCACTCAACAGCCTTCGACCACGGTGACCCTGTCGGGGAAGGACGCCGAGCTGATGGTCAAGCTGGCGGAAGCCCTCGAAGACCTCGATGATGTGCAGGATTTCTACGCGAACTTCGACATCTCCGAGGAGGAGATGGAGCGCCTCGCCTGAAATCTCGCAGGCGGGAGACCTCGTCAGCGGGACAGGCAGGCCGACGTGCGTGCGTGGATGGGGGGCTGGAATGCGGATCCTGGGGGTGGATCCCGGTTCCGTGGCGACGGGCTTCGGCTCGATCGAACGGGTGGCGGGTCGTTTCGTGCACCGCTGCCACGGGGTCTTCCGGCCACCGCCGGCCGCGTCCCTCTCCGCTCGTCTGTCGTTTCTCCACGCCGAGCTGCTCGCCCTCGCGCGGGCGGAGGCCCCCGACGCCGTCGTCGTGGAGCGTGTCTTCCTCGCGGCGAATCCCCACTCGGCGCTCGTCCTAGGCCAGGCGCGGGGCGCCGTGCTCGCCAGCCTCGGCGAGGCGGGGGTCAAGGTGGTCGAGCTCTCGGCGCGTCAGGTCAAGAAATCGGTCACGGGCAGCGGGGCCGCCGGTAAGTCCCAGGTCCAGGCGATGGTGGCTCGACTGCTCTCGCTCTCCGAGATCCCGGCCCCGGATGCGTCGGACGCGCTGGCTCTCGCGCTGACCTACGCCCAGGCCGGACTCCTTGCGGACCTTCCCCTCCCCACGCGGCGGCGTTCGTCGCGGCGCGCGATGACGCGTCTCGTGATGGAGCGGCAGTCTTGATCGCGTGGCTCGAGGGCGTACTGCGGGACAAGACGCCGACTCGAATCGTGCTCGACGTGCAGGGCGTGGGCTACGAGCTCTTCGTCCCGCTCTCGACCTCCGAGTCCCTGCCCGAGCTCGGCAAGACCGTCTCGCTGCTGGTCCACACGGCAGTCCGCGAGGACGCGATCCAGCTCTTCGGCTTCCTGACGCCGCTCGAGCGCGAGCTCTTCCACCTGCTGCTGAAGGCGAGTCGTGTCGGGCCGAAGCTCGCGCAGACGATTCTCTCCGGGATGGAGCCGCGACGCCTGCTCATGGTCCTGCGCGACGCGGACGCGAAGGGCCTGCGCAAGGTCCCCGGCGTCGGGCCGAAGCTCGCCGAGCGGATCGCGATCGAGCTGCGCGACGATGCGGCCAAGCTCGCCGGTCGCCTCGCCGAGGAAGGTCGACCGGAGGGCCAGGATCAGGCGATCAGTGCGGTCGAGCCCGACGAGGAGCTCTTGTCGGCGCTGGTCAATCTCGGCTATCCCCGCTCGCAGGCGGAGCGCGTCGTGGCCTCGGCGCTGGCCGAGGCCCCGCCCGATGCGCGCATCGAGGCCTTGATCCGGATCGCGCTGCGAAGGCTCGCGGTCTGATGGGGGCGGGCTCGTGGTGAGGGAGTCGAATCCGATCGAGAGGGCGCACGAAGGCCGAGAGAGGAGATTTCATGGAGCGGGGTGAGCTCTCTCTTTCGCCGCAGCCCGAGGATCGGAATGCCGAGGAATCCCTGCGGCCGAAGAATCTCGAGGAGATGATCGGGCAGCCCCGGTTGCGCGAGAATCTTCACGTCTTCGTGCGCGCCGCTCGCGAGCGCGGCGAGCCCCTCGATCACGTGCTCTTCCACGGTCCGCCGGGCCTCGGCAAGACCTCCCTCGCGCGGATCGTCGCCGTCGAGCTCGGCGCCCAGTTCCGGGCGACCAGCGGTCCCGCGATCGAGCGGCCCGGCGATCTCGCGGCGCTGCTCTCGAACCTCGAGGCCGGCGACGTCCTCTTCATCGACGAGATCCACCGCCTCTCGCCCTCGGTCGAGGAGATCCTCTATCCGGCGATGGAGGATTTCCAGCTCGACATCTTGATCGGCGAGGGGCCGACCGCGCGCTCGATCCGCCTCGATCTGCCGCGCTTCACGTTGGTCGGGGCGACGACGCGTGCGGGTCTCCTGACCTCGCCGCTTCGCGATCGTTTCGGCTGGTCGGCTCGCCTCGAATACTATCCGGTCGAGGATCTCGAGAAGATCGTCGTGCGCTCGGGCGGGCTGCTCGGGCTCTCGGTCGAGCCGAAGGCGGCCTTCGAGATCGCCCGCCGTGCGCGCGGCACGCCGCGGATTGCGAACCGGCTGCTCAGGCGGGTACGCGATTTCGCGGCGGTGCGCGACGGCGCGACCGGGAACGTCGGCCTCGACGTCGCGCGCTTCGCGCTGTCTCGCCTCGACGTCGACGACGCCGGCTTCGACGGCCTCGACCGCGCGTTCCTGCACTGCCTGGTCGTCAAATTCGGGGGCGGTCCAGTCGGCCTCGAGACCCTCGCCGCCGCCGTGGGCGAAGACAAGGGAACGCTCGAGGACGTCGTCGAGCCCTACCTGATCCACTGTGGCTTTCTCGCGCGCACACCGCGCGGACGGGTCGCGACCGGCCACGCCTACGCCCATCTCGGGGTCCCGGCGCCGGGAGGCTGAGCGCCTGCTTCGAGACTGTGTCTGCGCCGCGCCCCTCAGCGCGGGCGCAGGCTGGTCGGGCTGCCCGGCAGCAGTCCGCGATTCTCCAGCACGACGAGCGGAGGCTCGGGATCCGTCGACGAGAACGCGACGACGTCATCGAGCGCGTCGCCGTTGAGATCGGCTATGCGAGTGGTGCCGCTTGCGAGGGGCACGGGTTGGCGCGAGAGCGGGCTCCCGAAACGCGGTGCTCCGTCTTTCTTGCTGCCGAGCCGAAAGGCGATCGCGTCGCTGCCGCGCGACACGTAGAGATCGAGCAGGCCGTCGCCGTTCCAGTCCCCGAACCCCGGCACGAGGCCGGCGAGCCGGCTCTCCTTGAAATCGAGGGCCAGCGCGAGTTGGTCCTCGAAGAGCGTGCGGATTCCGCCCGGGCTCCCGGCGTCGAGCGCGAGGATCCGGACCGTCGTTTCGGCACGCTGCGTCACCAGCAGCCGCATGAGCTGCATGACCCCGAAATCGAAGCTCGTCTCGAGGATCTCGAGGCGTCCGTCACCTTCGAGGTCGACGAAGTCGACGCCCGAGAACCCGCCGTGGAGCTCGCGGGTCGCGGCGGGGGGGCGTTCGAGCTCGACGCCGCGGCCCGGATTGAGGTGGACGCGCGTCGTCGAGCGGCCGTCCATCAAGCCGCCCTGGATCGTGCTCAGGATCAGATCGGCGCGCGTATCCCCGTCGAGATCCCGGGCGAAATAGTTGTGGGCTGTCGCTTCGTGGCGGCGTTCCGTCTTCTCGTCGAAGGGCACGAAGGCGAGCTTGCGCGACGGAGTCGACGGGAGTCCCTTCTCGCCCGCGTGGTAGATCCAGATGCCCCAACGCGAGAGGGCGAAGAGATCGCGGCGGCCGTCCCCGTCGTCGTCCGCCCGGGCGAGGGTCGGCCAGCTCACCTCCTGGATCAGCCATTTCCAGACCGTTTCGGGCAGGAACGGCATGAAGCTCTCGTAGCTCGCATAGACCGGCATCTCGATCCGCCGGGTCGCGCCGCCCGGGAGATCGACCAGCCATGCGCCCGTCAGGGCGGGCACGAGGGCCGCAGTTTTTCCGTCGTCGTTCCAGCTGTCGACGATCGGAATCCGCCCGATCTCCCAGGGCCGCGGAGGCAGGGGCAGGCCGCCGGGGATCTCGAGGTCGATGCCCTCCGGAGCGCCCGACAGCGTCTCGATGTGGAGCCCCGCTGCGGATACCGAGAGCAGCTGGGCGCCCGATCGACCCGGGATCCGGGCCACGTCGACGATCACGGCCGCGTCCGGAAGTCGACGCACCACATGCCGCGGGTCGCCCGGGGCCAGGGCCGAGCCACAGGGCATCCAGGTCGCGAAGCGCACCTGGGCGGGCGGGCCGCCTTCGCTCGAGAGGATCAGGAGATCGCCCGAGCCGTCGTCGCAGTCGCTGACGGCGAGGGACCAGACCTGGACGATGCGGCCGCGAATTTCGTGGAGATGGGTTTTGAAGGGATTGGAATCCTCGGCACCGGCGGTAGGCGTGCGCGGGACGAGGGCGAGCAAGGCGATGGCGAGCAGGCGAGGGCGGAGGCCGCTCCGCGCGGGAGGGCTCCGGTGGAGGCGCGAGGGGCGTCCGGATCGCAGGGGTCGCACGGGGGGCTTCGGCAAGGCAACGATCATAATCGATGACCGGGGACTTCCCCCGTATTCCGATCGGGGCTCAAATCGGCCGGATGGCCCGCCGATAGCGATTGAGATCGGCCCCATCGACGGACCAGGCGGTCCGGCTCGACGGTCGGCGGGCGAGGACGCACCCGTGCGGGTGTGACGGCGGGTGGAAGCGTGCGCAATCTGGCCAGGGTCCTGCTGTTCCCGTTCGCCGTCCTGGGCCTGATGCTCGGTGGGACCGGTGCGCTGCTGCAGCATCTGCCGGAGCACGCGGTCACCGGCCTCGCGCGAGACGTCCTCTCCTCCGCCCTGCAGGCGCTCGTCGATCTCGGCGCGCTGCGGGACCTTGCCTCGACGCTCGAGCATTGGACGGGAGAGGCAGCACTCTGTTATGTGCTGCTCGGCGTCGGTGCGGTCCTGCTCGGATTCTGTCTCGGTGCCGTCGGAGGAAGCTCGACGCCGAGTCCCCGAAAGTCGAATGACGCGGATCCCGAGATCGAGCTCAAGCTCGACAAGAAGCAGGCAAAGAAGATCCTGAAGGACGCACAGTCCCTGCGCAAGCAGGGCGAGCTCGTCGAGGCAGCGGAGCTGCTCTGGAGCCACGATCAGCTCGACACGGCGGCGACTTATTTCATCGAGGCCGGCGAGTTCGCTCGCGCCGCCGAGATCCGCCACGACCAGAATCGCTTCGAAGAGTCGGCCGATCTCCATCTCCAGGGGGAGAACTACGAGACCGCGGGCTCGATCTACGCGCAGCAGGAGCAGTGGGACAAGGCGGCCGACTGTTACCTGAAATCGGGCTTGAAGAGCGTCGCGGCCGAAATGTTCGAGAAGGCCGGCAAGTTTCGCGAAGCGGCGCGCTGCTACCGCGAGAGCGAGTTCATGCGGCATGCCGCCGCGATGTACGTGAAATGCAAGGATTGGCAGCTCGCGGCGGAGGCGCTGGAGGCGGTCTTCATCGACGAGGGCGCGAAGTCGATGATGGAGCCGAAGAAAGCGGCCGAGATGGCCAAGCTCGTCCGCCAGGCGGGCAAGCTCTTCTTGAAGGCGCAGCAGCCCGAACGGGCCTACAAGATGTTCGAGCGGGGCAATTGCTCGGTCGAGGCCGGTGAGGTCGCGGTGCTCCTCGGGAACCACGAGCAGGCGGCTCAGCATTTCCGGCACGGCGGGGACGTCGAGCGGGCGGCCGAGGCGCTCCGCCGATCGGGTCAGGCCGAGGAGGCGGCACGCGTCCTCGGACAGCATCTGCGAGACAAGGGAGATCGCGAGCGAGCGGCGGTGCATCTCGAGGAAGCCGGGGACCACATGGAGGCGGGCGACCTGTATCGCAGCCTCGAGCAATTCGCGAAGGCCGCCGAATGTTATTCGCGTCAGAACGGCTTCCTCCAGGCCGCCGAGATGTTCCAGCTCGCGGGCCAGCGTCCGCAGGCGGGGGACGCCTACGAGAAGGCGGGTCGCTTCACGGAGGCGGCCGAGTGCTTCGCCCTGTCCGGCATGCCTCGGCGCGAGGCCGAGCTACTGGACAAGGCGGGCGATTTCCTGCGCGCGGGCGAGACCTACCACCGCGAGTCGATGGAGGACGAGGCGATCTCGGCCCTCCAGCGGATCCCGTCCGAGGACGAGGACTTCGGTCGGGCGGCGGCGCTGCTCGGCGAAATCTTCGCCGCGCGCGGACAGCTCCCGTTGGCGATCACGAAGCTGCAACAGGCGATCGGCGACACCGAGCTGACCCGCGACAGCGTCGACGGCTATTACAAGCTCGCCGTGTGTTACGAGCAGGACGGCAAGCCCCGGGAGGCCGCCGAGATCTTCGAGAAGGTGATGGCCTTCGACTACCACTACCGGGATGTCGCCCTGCGGCTCGCCGCGGCTCGCGGTGCAGCCGAAGCGAACGTCGTCGCGGCGGCGTCGGCCGCCCCGGTCCAGGACCCCGCGGAGGCGGCGGCCCGGAAGCTCGCGAGCGCCAATGCGAGTCCGGGCGGGCGCTATCAGATCGTGGGCGAGCTCGGCCGCGGCGGAATGGGGATCGTCTACAAGGTCCAGGACACCGCGCTCGACCGCCTGGTCGCCTTCAAGGTCCTGCCCCAGGCCCTGACCGAGAACGAGCAGGCCGTCACGAACTTCGTTCGCGAGGCCCAGGCGGCGGCGAAGCTCAATCATCCCAACATCGTGACGGTCTATGACACGGGCGAGCAGAACGGCCGCTACTACATCGCGATGGAATACGTCGAAGGCACGACCATCAAGGAGATCCTGAAACGGAAGGGGCCGATCTCGCCGTCGGGCATCCTGCACGTCCTGGCGCAGATCGCCGAGGCCCTCGCCTACGCCCACGAGAAGAAGGTCGTGCACCGCGACATCAAGCCGGCGAACGCGATGTGGACACGGGACAAGAAGGTGAAGCTGATGGACTTCGGTCTCGCGAAGGTCGTCGAAGAAGCGCGCAACCACACGACCGTCGTCGCCGGCACGCCCTACTACATGAGCCCCGAGCAGACCCTCGGCAAGAACGTCGACCACCGCACCGACATCTACTCTCTCGGCGTCACGCTGTTCGAGATGGCGACGGGAACCGTGCCCTTCAAGGAGGGCAACATTCCCTATCACCACGTCCACACCCAGCCGCCCAGCATCCGCGAGCTGCGACCCGAGCTGCCCGAAAGCCTGTCGGCGATCGTGGAGCGCTGTCTCCAGAAGGATCCGGCGCAGCGCTTCCAATCGGCAAGAGAAATCCTGGCCGAGGTGCGTGGCACGCTCGCCGGCTCCGTGGTCGGCTGACGCGACCCGCTCCCGACCGCACGCGCTCGATTGTCCGCCGAATCGCCCACGCTACGCTGCGCGACGCGAGCGACCGCAGGCGGGACGTTCGCGCTGGGGGCTTCGGTGCAGCAGACGACGATCGCACGGACCGTCCGGTGGCATGGAGTCGGGCTGCACAGCGGCGAGCCGGCGTCCGTCGAGGTCCGGCCCGCGCCGGCGGGTACGGGCCTCGTGTTCGCGGTGACGGACGCGGACGGGGCGGCCGAGAGCGAGATTCCGGCGCGCCCCGACGCCGTCCATTCCACCACCCGGGCCACCACCCTCGCCGCATCACCGCGTCCCGACGCCCCGCGCGTGGCGACGGTCGAGCATCTCCTGGCTGCGCTCTTCGTGCTCGGGATCCACAACGCGCGCATCGCCGTCCGCGGTGGGGAGATCCCGGCGCTCGACGGCAGCGCAGCACCCTTCGTCGCGCGCCTGCGTCGAGCGGGCGCGCGAGTCCTCGCGGAGGTCCGACGCGAGCTCGAGGTGACGCGCGAGCTCGAGATCTCGAACGGAGATCGCTGGATCCGGATCGCGCCGGGCGAGGGGCTTCGGATCGACTACTCGATCGACTTCGCCCACCCTCGTGTCGGGCGCCAGAGGCATGTGCTCGAATCCCTCGATCCGATCCTCTTCGAATCCGAGCTGGCGCCTGCGCGGACCTTCGGCTTCGCCGCCGAGGTCGAGGCGCTGCGCGCCCAGGGCCTCGCCCGGGGCGGCGACTACTCGAATACCGTCGTGCTGGGAGACGACGGTCTCCTGAACCCCGGCGGCCTGCGATTTCCGGACGAGTTCGTGCGCCACAAGCTCCTCGATCTGCTCGGCGATCTCGCGCTCGTCGGAGCGGAGATCCACGCCCGGATCACGGTGGAAAAGGGCGGGCACGGCCTTCATCACGCGCTGGTCCGCGCGCTCGCTGAGGGTTCCGATCTCGTCGTGCCGCGAACGGCGTGCTCGCCTGCCCCTGCGAGACGCCGGGCGGGAGCAGCTCAGCCCGGATAGTCCTCGAGCTCACGGGCGAGCTCGGCCGTGGCGTCGGGTTCCGCAAACTGGAGACCGACCCCGGGTGTGCGGACCTCGCCGCCGGGCTCGCTGCGCCCCGCGTGATGCCAGGTCACGCGGGCCTGCAGCTCGTGGAGCAGGTCGCTGCCGGGGACCCGGAAGCGCACCTTCACGAGATCGCCGCGCTTCAGGCCGAGCTCCGTCTGCAGAAACATCCCACCGGCGCCGAGGGTCGTCGCGTAGTCGCAGTGGATGCCGCCCATCGCCTGGTAGTCGACGAGCATGCGAACCGTCATGCGGCGGTGTTTGCGGGTGTTCTTCGGGGTTCGAGTCGTCATGCGGATTTCCTCTCGCGGGCGAGCGGCTCAACGGCCGTGTTCGAGCCTCTGGCACAGCAGTTCGGTGATCCGGGTCAACAGGATCCTGGCCGCCTCGCAGCTCGACACGAGGCCGCCGAGCTCCGCCGCATCGAGCTCCTCTACGGGGCTCGCCGAGCCGTCGAGCGCGATCAGCGCGAGCAGCACCGGACGCAGCGGGCCGCGCTCGCGGTCGAGGAATTCGCCGGCGGCGAGGGCGCGAAGGGTGTGGCCCCAGGCCTCGTGGTCGTAGGCTTCGATGGCCGCGAGCGTCGTCTCTTCGGCGATGCGCCGCACTTTTCGTCGGGTCCAGATTCCCAGTGCACGGTCGAGGGGATCGCGGAAACGGGCGTCCCCGCCGTTTCCACCCGGATCGAGCACGAGCCCCGCGAGGGAGAGAAAGATCGTCTTGCGCACCGCGGCGGGCTGGCGCGAGAGATGCGGCGCCGAGAGCTCGTCCTCGATGGCCAGGATCCGGTTCGAGGGGAGTGGGGACGACGGCTCGCTCGCGGACGACGACTCGACCACCTCGCCCTCGAGCAGACGCCCGAGGTCGTCTCGGACCTGGTAGGCGAGACGTCGCAGCCGTTCGCCCTCGACCGACGCGAGCGGCGGCCCGGCCTCGATGGCCAGGCCGAAGGGACTCCCGGCGATCGCCTGCTCCTCGCGCGAGACGAGTCCGAGCGCAGCGAGCACATGACGCGTGTGTTCCGCAACCTCCATTCGCCCCTGACGTTCGGCGAGCGTCATCAACGCGCGCAGCGATGCGGCGGTGGTCGGGGCGGCGGCCAGGATCTCGCGGTGGAGCGTCAGGGCCTCGCGTGCGCGATCGGGGGCGTGCAGGAGCAGCGCGGCGAGAGCGCTGCGCGCGACGGCCAGACCGGGAACGAGGGCGAGGGCCTTCTGATAGGCGTGGATTGCGTCCTCGAAGGCTTCGAGCGGACCCGAGAGGAGACGACCGCGTTCGAGATGGACCTGGGCCAGGCTCGCGCTCGTGGGATCGGGATGGGCCTCGAGGAAACGTGCGAGGACGGCGTCGGCCTCGAGCCAATCCCCGGCCATTCGCGCGAGCCGCGATTCGCAGAGCGCCGCGTCGCTGCAGCGCGGGTCCCAGCGCCAGGCCTCTGCATAGCGGATCGCCGCCTGTCGCCGGTCTCCGGCGATCTCGAAGATGCGCGCGAGACGAAGAGAGATCCGGGCCGAATGAGCTCCCGGCGAAATCGCGGCGAGCGCACGCTCGCACAGGCTGCGCAGTGCGGTCTCGTCGTCGGCCCGGTCGGCGACCAGATCGCATAGCAGGACCCACGCTTCGCCCAGCTCCGGATCCTCATTCGTGGCCCGCTCGAGATGTCGCCGCGCCCGTTCGCCGTCGCCGTTCGCCAGCAGGTGGTCTGCGGCTCGGAGTGCGGCGCGCGCGCGCAGATCCGGATCCCGCGAGGTTTCGGCCCAGTTTTCCAGCGCAGCCACCGCCTCGCTCGGCCGGGCCGCGCGCTCCTCGAGGCGAACGACGCTCTCGTGGGCCGGGTCGAAATGCGGATCGAGAGCGAGCGCTTTGCGATGCTGGGCGCCGGCGAGCTCGAGCTCCCCGTCGGCCTCGAGTGCGCAACCGAACATCCAGAGCGGGTGGACGCGCTCCGCATCGCCCGTATCCAGGGCGAGGCGTTTTTCGAGAAAGGGCCGGGCCGACCGCAGATCGCCTGTGGCGAAATGGGCCTCTGCGAGGCCGTCGAGGGCCTCGGCCAGATCGGGAGCCAGGCGATTGGCCGTCTGGAAGAGCCGGAGCGCGCTGCTCGCCTGACCGACGGAGCGCGCTGCTCGCCCTCCGACGAGGGCCAGCTCGAGACGGGCCTCGCGGCTCTCGTCGCGAGCCCCACCGAGATCGAGGGCCAGCTCCGCATGGCGGATGGTGTCGTTCGGCCGCCCGAGCCGGCTCGCGATCCGGGTGATCGCGCGGTGCGCGGCGAAGCAGGTCGAGTCGGCCCGAACGGCGCGCTGAAGCAGCGCATCGGCGCGTTCGAGGTCCACGGGCTCTGCGATCGCGGCCGCCTCGACACAGCGGCGAGCGCACTCCACCGGAAGCGAGTGGTCGGCGGCTCGTTCGAGGGAGCGGATCGCGAGCTCATCGCGACCATTCGTCTGCTGGAGACGCCCGAGCAGCGCCCACGCCGGGGCATGCTCCGGCGCGACCGCGACGGCGCGCTCGGCTCGGACGAGGGCGTGCGCGAGCTCCCCCGCCTCGGCGAGTCGCGTCGCGAGTAGGACGTGGTCCGCAACCCCGGCGGTCGTGTCCTCCCGGTCGCACCAATGGCCGAAGGTCTCGCGAAATTGCGCCGGTTCGCCGGTCTGATCCAGCAGCAAGGCGAGGGCGCGCTCGTCGCTGGCCGAAAGCCGCTCGAGTCTCTCTGCCTCGCGGAAGGCCGTGATCGCGAGCGGGGCTTCTTCCGGACGGGCGGCGTGCAGGTTTGCCAGTCGAATCTGGATCCGTGCGCGCCGTCGGCGCTCCGCGTCCTCTTCGCCGAGGAGCGCGAGCTCCCGGCGGTACAGCTCGATCGCGTCGGCCCGTTCACCGAGGGCCTCCTTGATCTCGATCAACGATGCGAGGGCTTCGTGATCCCGGGGATCGATGTCGATCGCCGTTTGATAGGCGCGACTCGCGTCGGCGGGAGATGCGAGACGGCGCCACGAAAGGTCGCCCAGTCGCCGTGCGAGCGCCGAGCGCTCCCGGCGCGGGAGGCTCGTCGCGAGGGCGAGCTCGTCTCGCAGCGCTTCGGCCAGGCCCGTATCGTCGCGCAATCGCTGCGCACAGCGTACTCGCCCGCGAATCGCCTCCAGTCGAAGCTCGGGATCGACTTCGGCTTTGCGATAGGCGGTGCACGCGGCCGCCCAATCCGCTCGGTCCTCCTCGCGCAGCGTCGCGAGCTCGAGCCATTCGCGGGCGTTCCCGGCGCCTTCGTCCAGGTATCGGGTCAATCGACACGCAAGCTCGGCCTTGCGGCCAGTGCGTCGAAGCAGGTCGTGGAGTCGTTCGTGGATGCGCGGCGCGATGCCACCCTCGGCCAGCCGCGGGTCGTCGCACAGGTCCCGGACTCGCTCGAGCGCGGCCTCCGGGTCGCCGAGCACGCGGTCGAAGATGCGGCCGATTTCTTCACGCAGGAGTCGCTGATAGTCGAGCGGCGTGTGGTCACGAAGCTCGGGGCAGGTGGCCAGGAGATCGAGCTCGCGACAAGCGACCGACGCCCATTCTTCCTCGCGACCGCAGGCGCGAAGGGCCGCTGCGAGGACCCCGAGGTGGTGGAGCTCCTCCTCGGGCGCGTCGGCGGTCGAGGCGACGTTCGCGCGGAGGTGGTCGAGCGCTTGCTCGGGCTTCGCGAGCGCGACGCAGTAGAGCTCGGCGAGTGTTCGGCGCAGCTCGAGGCCGGCGCGGCCGGCGAGGGCCACCACGCGCTCTTCGAGCAGGACTGCCCGCTCGAGCGGGCGTCCCAGGGATTGCAGCAGCGCGTCGAGTCTCTTCAGGATCGGGGTGCGGTCCTGCGCCAGCTCGAGAGCGGCCTGGTAGGCGAGCACCGCACGTCCGGGGGCCGCGAGCTCGTGCTCGAGGATCCGCGCTCGCTCGAGCTGGACGCGTAGACGCTGCGCGGGGTCGACGTGGAGGGAGAGCTCCTCGTCGAGCGCGCGAAGGGCGGCTTCGAAGCGACCCGCTTCGAGGTGGAGGGCAGATTGACGCGCCCAGATCGTCGGGTCGTTCGGTCGCTCGGCCCGTAGGCGAATCAGCCAGGGCAGTGTCGCGTCGGGGGAAATCCTCGACCCGGCCAATGCGAATCCTTCTTCGAGCAGGGCTTGGCGAGCCTCACCACTGGCACCTTCGGCCTCCGACGACAAGCAGTCGAGCGCCGCCGGCCAGCGTCCGAGTGCGGCGAGTCGTTCGCGCAGGGCATGGCGCGCGATCGCGCGGCCTGGATCGAGCGCGATCGCCGAACGCAGGTCCTCGATCGCGCGATCCGCGTCTTCGGGACCGCTGGTCGGCAGCATGCCTCGCCGCTCGAAGCAATTCGCGCGGACCGGATCGGCGAGTGAAAGGGCGAGGGCACGGTCGAGCATTCTGCGCGTCAGGGCAGGATCGTCGCTGTCGGGCGAGAGGGCGAGGGCGAGCTCGAGCGCTTCCCGGTGGTGGGGGATGCGGTCGACGATTTTTTCGAGATGGGCGAGGGCGACCGAGCTGTCGGCGACATCCGCGGCGTAGAGCCGCGCCAGGCGCAGGCGGAGCGCGAGCTCCGCTTCGGTGGGGACAATGCCGAGTCTCCGCTCCAGGAGCTCGATCAACGGCTCGCGTTCCCCCAGACGTTCGTAGACGTCGATCAGGGCGTCTTCGAGGTCTGGGTCGCCCGGGGTGTCGGCGAGAGCGGCGCGATAGCAGCGGGCGGACTCGTCGAGATTCCCGAGTCGGAAGGAGACCTTTGCGAGACGGATCTGCCACGGACGTCGTTCGGGCCCGTTCGGGATGCGGGCGACCACGTCGTGGCAGAGCGAGGCGAGCTCCGCGTCGTCGGGGCCACCTCCGCTGCCGGCTCGCTCGAGGATCTCGGCCAGGGGCTCGGCGACCTCCGGAACGGCACCGCGGGCCGTGCGCACCGTTTCGAGGAGTGCTCGTGCCCGCGTGTCGTCTGCCAGCTCGCGCGCCCACACCCGCGCGAGCCGCAATCGCAGCTCGTCCCGCTCCGCGACGCGAACCGCGTCGAGGCAGCCGAGATGACCCTCGAGCACACGCGCGACGTCTTCTGGACTTCGCTCGTGCTCGTAGTGGCGGACCAGGACCTCCGCCGCCTCGGCGTGACTCGGATCGAGCTGAAACGCACGCTCGTAATGGCCGATCGCGTCGTGGGGGCCGGTGCGGGTCGGTCGCCTTGCGGAGTCGAGGAGAAGGCGGCCGATTGCGACGCGCAGCGCGAGCTCTCGGCGCGGCGTCGGTACGCTCGAAAGCTCGGCCTGGGCGACACGCAGCCACTCCTCGGGACGGTCGAGCACCCGCATGTAAAGATCCTGCAGCTGCTGCCAGACGGGCACGCGCTCGGGATGCGCTGCGGCGATCGCCTCGAGCTGGGTCGCGCAACCGGCGGGATCCTGGAGCTGGTCGCGGCAGATCTCCGCGATGCGTTCGCGCAGGGGGATGCGTTCGCTGGCCGGCATCGACGCGACGCGCGCCACGAGGAGCCGGTGGAGTCGGGGCCATTGTCCGGTCGCTTCGCAGAGGGACTCGAGGCGCGCCCGTGCGAGGACGGCCGCAGCAGAACCGGGGACGGCCTGCACGATGTCTTCGTAGACGTCGCAGGCGTCGTGGGGTCGACCGAGCACCTCTTCGAGGAGCTGGGCGCGCTCGAGGTCGAAGGGCGCCCGCGCGATCGGACTGGCTGCCCACGTGGCACGCTGCGCGAGCAGATCGCAGAGTCCGTCGGCATCGTGTCCAGCGCGCAGCGCGCGCTCGAGTAGCGTCAGGATCTCTTCGTTCTCGGGCTCTCGTTCGTGCAGGGCCGCGAAGATCTTCGCCGCCCCATCGCAATCGCCGAGGGCGTCGAGCCGGAGTCGTCCGCGGCGCAGATCGAGCAGGGGCGCCTCGGTCGTCTCGTCGCCGAGTCGCTGCCGCTCTCGGTCGAGCAGGGCTGTGAGCTCCGTGTGCCGTCCGGCGATCTCGAGCAGGGATTCGAGTGCCCGAGCCGCGCCGGCCGGGGGCGCGGGCAGCTCGAGGATCCGGGAGCGGACGGCCACGGCCGCATCGAGGTCTCCGATCGGATCCTCGAGCAGACTCGCGAGTCGCGTCAGGGGCTCTGCGCGGTGATCGGGGGAGGCCGCTTCGGCCCAGCCCCGCAGACAGCGGACCTGGTCGGCCGCGCGCCCGAGCCGTTGATAGGCGTCGGCCAACGCCTGGAGCGTTGCGATCCGCTCGGGCTCGCTGGCGAGCGCCGCTTCGAGCGACTCGACGGCGGCCGCGCCATCGCCCTGCGCGAGCTGGAGGTCGGCTCGCCGATGCAGACAGCGATTGAGCTCGGGCCCGCTCAGCAGGCGGGCGAGCCGGGCGAGGGACCCGATCTCCTCGGCCTGCAGGCCGAGCCGGGACTCGAGGTCCGCGCGGGCTTCGAGCAGGGCGCGGGACTCCGGACCGCTCTGCGTCGCCCGTTCCGCCCAGGCATGCGCCCGCGTGAATTCGCCCGCCTCGACGAGCAGCGCGATCGCGCGCTGTGCGATCTGCCCGCGCTCGTCGTCGTCTTCGCAGGTCGCGACCTCGCGCTCACAGAGCTGCAACAGGAGCTCGCGGTCGCCGAGCTGCTCCGCGATGCGGCGCAGGCCTACCAGGGCCGGACGATCGTGGGCGTCGAGGGCGAGGGCGCGCTCGAAGTAGCCGCGGGCGCCTTCGTGATCCTCGAAGTGCTCGAGCAGCAGTAGGCCGAGCTGGTCGTACAACGGTCGCAGCGACGTCGGGCCGGCGGCGTCGACGGCGCGCTCGAACGTCGAGCGGAGAGCGCTCCAGTCTTCGCGCTTGCGCTGGAGGCGGGTCAGGGAGGCAAGGGCTTCCGGGTCCGTCGGGACGAGCGCGAACGCGGCGTTCCAATGGGTTTCGGCCGTCGCGGGATCCGAGAGCTCGTCTTCGCTGAGCTCCGCGAGCTCGCGCAGACGCGCTGCACGTAGAATCGGCGTCTGGCCTGATTCGAGGGTCACCAGCGTCTCGAGGACCTCGGCCAGCTCGCGCTTCGCCCCGGTGTCGCGCAGACATTGCGCCCGCAGCTCGAGCACCGGGAGATCATTTCCCGGCAGGCTCGCGGGCGCGCGCTCGAGGGCGGCGAGCGCCGCCGCGGGGCGACCCTTTCGCGCATGGATCTCCGCGAGCTCGACCAACATGAAGCGCTGAGGACGCCGACCGGCCTTCTGGACGAGGCGCTCGATCAGCGCTGCGAGCTCGTCGTCGTGGCCGTCCGCTCGCGCGAGATCCGCCCGGGCGCGCAGCACCGAGCCGTCGTCGTCCGCGAGCTCGATCGCGCGTTCGACCCAGACCCGCGCGCTTGCGGGGGAGCGGCGCTGGTGGAGATGGATCTGGCTCGCTTCGACGGCGATCGACGCGCGGTGGCGCGCGCCGGATGCGAGATCGAAGCGGTGCTCCAGCAAGCCCGCGACGGATTCCCAATCCTCGGCCTCGGTCGCGAGCAGCAGCGCCCATTCGACGGCGGGCGTCAGCAGCGGATCGTCCGCGAGGGCTGCTGCAAAGCTGCGACGCGCTCGCTCGCGGTCTTCGAGGGCTCCCGCCTGGAGGCGGCCGAGCGCGAGCCAGAACGGCGAGCGTTCGGGGCCGCGCAGGCGAGCCGTGAGTCGTTCGAGATGACGCGCGGCCTCGGCCGTGCGCCCGGTCTCGAGGCAGAGCTCGGACAGACCTTCGAGCGCGGACGGGAATTCGCCGTCGATCGCGAGGGCCCGCTGATAGGCGAGTTCGGCCTCGCCGCGATCGGCGAGCTGGCGGTGCCAGATGCGGCCGAGATCCGACTCGAAGCGAGCGCGCTCGTAGGGCGGCATCGCCGTGGTCCCTTCGAGCTCGGCGATCTGGAGCACCATGTCCCACTGGCCGCGACGTTCGTGGATACCCCGCAGCTGTCGAAGTGCGGGCCGATTCGTGCGATCGAGGCGCGCGAGCGTCCAGTAGGTGTCGCAGGCCGCATCGAGGTCGATGATGCGTTCCTCGAGGATCTGACCGAGACGCAGGAGCAGCGCACCCGTTTTCTCGGGATCGCTCTCGATCGATGGCGCCGCGATCCGACTGCGGTAGACGCGGGCGAGGGCTTCCCAGTCGCCTTCGAGGAAGAAATGTTCCTCGAGCGCCTCGAAGGCACGGCGATCGTCGGGATTGCTTGCGAAGATCTGCTGCTGCGCGTCGAGACCTTTGGCCAAGGATCCCTCGTGGTCGGTGCGGTCGGGGTTCGGGCGTTCTCCCGACTGCGTATCGACCGAGGCGGCGGCCCGCTTGATCGGCGATTTCGCTTGGCCTTCCGCAGGGATCGGCACCGGAGGCGCGGATGGGAGAATTCCTGTGGAGACGCTGATCCGGCGGGCCGGGATCGAGGACCTCGACCGACTTCGCGGAGTCGTGCGGACGTGTTTTCCCGACAGCTGGGGCGACGGGGCGCTGAGCGGTGCCCTGCGCGGCCCAGCGGCGCGCGTCTGGCTCGCCGAGCGTGGGGTGGACGGGGAGGGCGCCACCGTGATCGGATTCGTCCTGGCTCGGCGGGTTCTCGATCTGCTCGAGATCGATCTTGTCGGCGTCGATCCCGGGGCACGGCGCAGCGGAGTCGCGGGACGTCTGCTCGTCCGATTGCTCGAGATCGAGCGCGCGGCGGGCGGTGTCGAGGCCCAGCTCGAGCTCTCGACGGCGAATTCCGCGGCATCGGCTCTCTACGCGGACCTGGGCTTCGTGGTCGTGGGTCGGCGTCCACGCTATTACCCCGACGGCAGTGACGCGCTGCTCTTGACGCGTTCGCTCGTCTGATCGGGCGAGCTCCGGTGCGGGAGAATTCGGTCTTGTCGGCGACTCACGGAAGCGACTTCCCGCACCCGCCGACCCGCAGTCGCGCGCGAGTGCTCGCGAACCTTCTGGAAGGCCCTTTGCCTGGGGGGAATGGGCGCCGATTGAGACTCGCGGTCCCGGGTTGGCCGGGCTCGTCTCCGGGGCAATTCCTCATGCTCGGAGCCGGCGCCGAGGGCGGGGCAGTGCGGCGGGATCCGCTGCTGCCGCGGCCGATGGCGGTCTATCGGGAGCTCGGGCCGATGGCCGCAGGGGTCGAGGGCGCTGCCGGCGAGCGAATCGTCGAGGTGCTCTTCCGGGTCGTCGGTCGGGGGACGGCGCTGCTGGCAGACCTGCGCAAAGACGATCGCGTGTCCCTCGTCGGACCGCTCGGTCGCGGGTTCGCGCAGGTCGAGGCGGAGGCGAAGATCGCCGCGTCCGCGGGTCCGGCCCTGCTCGTGGGCGGCGGGACCGGCATTGCTTCCCTCTACGAATGGGCGCGCGCACTGGCGTCGGCGGGCCGTGCCGTCACCGTCCTGATCGGCGCACGCAGCGCCGGGGACCTGCTCGGCTGGTCGGACTACGCGGCGCTCGGCGTCGAGATGATCGGGGCGACCGAAGACGGGTCGGCCGGGATCAAGGGACTCGTGACGAAGCCCCTCGAAGATCGGCTTCGAAAGCTCCAGGCAGGCCGTGACGCCACCGTCTACGCGGTCGGCCCGACGCCGATGATGCGGGCGTGTGCCGATCTCGCCGAGGCCCATGCGGCGCGGTGTTATGTGTCGCTCGAGAATCCGATGGCCTGCGGATTCGGCGTCTGTCTCGGCTGTGCGGCTCCGCGGCGCTCGGGCGGATTCGCGCTCGTCTGTCGCAGCGGGCCGGTCTTCCCGGCGCTGGAGATCGATTGGGCGGGCCTGCCTTGAGCGACGAAGGCGAGCGAGCGATGGGTGTCGGGAACGGCGTCGGCGAAGCCCGGGGAGTCGGCGACGGGTCCAGGGCTTCGGTCGACGAGCGTGTCGTGCTGGCCGGAATTCCGCTGCGCAATGCCGTGCTCACCGCATCGGGCACCTTCGGCTACGGCACGGAGTTCGCGCCCTTTCTCGATCTGACGCGACTCGGCGGGTTTGTGGCGAAGAGCCTCACCCTCGAGGCTCGCCACGGCAATCCGCCGCCACGAATCGCCGAGGCGCCGGCCGGAATGCTGAATGCAATCAGCATCGAGAACGTCGGAGTGAAGGTCTTTCTCGAAGAGAAGCTGCCCGCCCTTCCGGAAGGCGTCGTCGTCATCGCGAGCGCTTTCGGCACGGAGCCCGGCCTCTACGCGGAGCTCGTCGCCCGGGTCACCGCCCATCCCCGCGTCGCCGGCATCGAGATCAACGCCTCGTGCCCCCATGTGAAGGCTGGCGGCATCGAGTTCGGCCAGGATCCGCGCCTGCTGGCGGAGCTCGTCGCCGTGGTCCGCAAGGCGACCACGCGGCCGCTGCTGGTCAAGCTCTCGCCCAACGTCACGCGGATCGCCGACATGGCGAAGGTCTGCGAGGCCGAGGGCGCCGACGGGATCACCCTGATCAACGCGATCCAGGCGATGGAGGTCGACGTCGAGCGGCGCCGCCCGGTGCTCTCGAACATCCTCGGCGGGCTCTCGGGGCCGGCGATCCGGCCGATCGCGCTGCGCATGGTCTGGCAGGCGGCTCAGGCGGTGCGGATCCCGATCTGTGGCGTCGGCGGCATCACCTGCGCCGAGGACGCGGTCAAATTCCTCCTCTGCGGGGCCACCGCGATCCAGGTCGGTACCCAGAACTACCTCGACCCGACGGCGGCGATCGGAATCGCGCGCGGGATCGCGGATTACGCCCGTCGACACGGCTTCGAACGGGTCGCAGACCTGACCGGCGCGCTTCTCCCCCCGCAGGGCAAGTAGCCGAAAAACGCAGCTTCCTTGCCATCTTGCCGGCACTCATTTAATTTGCGCGGGCTTGCTGGCCCTGCGCGGGCCGGGTCAGGTACAGCTTTTCGGGTCGATCGGTGCGGCGCAGTGGGGATCTGACGAAGTCCCTGCTGTTGCGTCGGATGTGTCGCGCCGGTTCGAAGCCGCCAGGAAAGTGGGCGATTCGTCCGCTTTTTTTTGTTTTTGGGCCTGGTTTTGCGGCGGGGTCGAGGGTCGCTGTGGCCCGGGACCGCAGTCGGGTGGAGTCGCGGGGCTGAACGCGAGGAAAGACGAGAGGGGCGGGGACATCTATCGGGACATCCCGCAGCCGCTGCGCGAGTTGATCGAGCCCGTCGTGGACGAGCAGGAATGCGAGCTCGTCGACGTCGAGGTGACGCATCCGCGCGGGCCGGGTCTGCTCCGGATCGTCGTGGACAGCCAGGCGGGGGACGGACGCGTTCCGATCGAGCGCTGTGCGTCGATCGCGCGCGAGCTCTCGACGCTGCTCGATGCGGCAGATGTGATGCCCGGTGCCTACCGGCTGGAAGTGTCTTCGCCGGGGCTGGATCGGGTGCTCGCGAGGGAAAAGGATTTCGAAGCCGCCGTGTCGAAGGAGATCCGGGTCCAGACCCGGCGGCCGCTCGAGGGTAGAAAGCGTTATCGCGGCCGCCTCGAGTCGTTCGAGGCGGGCGTATTGAAGATGAGCGTCGACGGGGATCTGGCCTTGATTCCGTTCGATGAAGTCGAGAAGGCCAATTCGATCTATGAGTTCACGAGCGCCGACTTCGCGAAGGAGTCGAGGGTGCGTGACTCGAGCCATTCGGGCGGAGTGTGATGCTGGGAAATCTCAAGCGAGAAATCGATCAGATTGCCAAAGACAAGGGCATCGATTCCAAGGAGATCACGGGCGCCCTCGAAGAGGCGATGCGCCAGGCCGCGCGCCGGCGCTACGGCCAGGACAAGGAAATCGAGGCCCGGTACAACGACGAGATCGGCGAGGTCGAGCTCTTCGAGTTCCGCGAGGTCGTCGAGCAGATCACGGATCCCGAGACCCAGATCCTGATCGCCGAAGCACGCCGGGATTACGATCCGGAGGTCGAGGCTGGCGACGAGATCGGCGTCAAGCTCGACACGACGGATTTCGGACGCATTCTCGCCCAGGCCGCGAAGCAGGTGATCATCCAGCGTCTGCGCGACGCCGAGCGTGACAATACGTTCGACGAGTACCGAGACCGCCAGGGCGAGGTCGTGAACGGCATCGTCCGCCGCTTCGAGAAGGGCGCGATCATCGTCGACCTCGGCCGCGCCGAGGCGATCATTCCGGCCAAGGAGCAGGTGCCTCGCGAGAGCTACCGGGCCGGCGATCGGATTCGAGCCTACGTCCTCGAGGTCAACAAGATCGCAAAGGGACCGCAGATCGTCCTCTCGCGCGCATCGATCAACTTCCTGGTCAAGCTCTTCGAGCAGGAAGTTCCCGAGATGTACGAGAAGATCGTCTCGATCGAATCCGCGGCGCGCGAGCCCGGCGGGCGCTCGAAGATCGCCGTGGTGTCCCGCGACAGCGACGTCGATCCGGTCGGCGCCTGCGTCGGCATGAAGGGCAGCCGGGTCCAGGCGGTCGTGCAGGAGCTGCGCGGGGAGCGGATCGACATCGTTCCCTGGAGCCCCGATACGGCTCGTTATGTTTGCAGTGCGTTGTCGCCGGCCCAGGTCTCGAAGGTCATCATCGACGAGCAGGAGAAGTCGATCGACGTGATCGTGCCCGACGACCAGCTCTCGCTGGCGATCGGACGGCGCGGACAGAACGTCCGGCTCGCGGTCCAGCTGACGGGCTGGCGGATCGACATCAAGAGCGAGACCAAGATGCGCGAGATCGCGGATTGGCTTTCGAAGGCGGTCTCGGCCGTCGACGGCTGCGGCGACCCGGAAGCGGATCTGCTGCTGCGGCAGGGCATCACGTCGCTCGAGGATCTCGCGAACTGCGCTTCGGACGTTCTCACGGCCCTGCCGGGGATCGATGAGGCCGGCGCGGGTCGGATCAAGCAGCGCGCTCGGGACCTCGTCCGGGTGAAGGCTGAAGAAGAAGAACAGAAGGCGCGGGACGAGGCCGAGCGGGATGCGCAGAAGCGTGCCGAGGCCGAGGCGGCTTCGGCGGCATTGCGGGCGGAGCGCAACGAGAGCGGGCTGCCGGCGCAGCCGCCGTCCGGACCGGCTGCGGAGCGGGCCGACTAGTAGACTTCGGCAACTCGGGGGCAGGGCGCCGGCCTGTTGGGCACGGCGGGTAGCCCGGAACGAACAGGATCGAGAGAGCGCCCGGGTTTTGCGGATCACGCGGACCGGGCCGGAACGACACGGGAATCGATGGCAAACGTCAGGGCTTACAAACTCGCGGAAGAACTCGGGATCGAACGAAACGAGTTCGTGGAACAGGCACGCCTGCACGGCGTGGATCTGAAGAGCGCGATGGCATTGCTCGAGGATGCCGAGGTCGAGCTCCTGCGCGAGAAGATCGGCGGCGCGGTGAAGGCCAAGGCCTCCGTCGACGAGCAGCGCCTCGAGGGCAAGAGCGGAACGACGGTCGTGCGTCGGCGCAAGCGTAAGGAGCCCGAGCCGATTCCGGAGCCGGTCGCCATCGTCGAAGAGAACGATGCCGCGGGATTCGATGCGGCGTCCCAGGGCGACCTCGACGCGGAGTCGGAAGAGGAGTTCGCTCCGGCCGCCGATGACGATGTCATGGACCGGGAAGCGATGGTCGTGGCGCCGCCGCCGGCGTTGCGGGCGATCCCGAGCGGGCCGGCATCGAGCTCGCCCCCGCCGCTCCTCGGCCCCGCCAGCATGCGCGACGGCCGCGTGACCACGACGACGATCACGGACCCGGCCGCCGGGCCGGACCGCAAGGGCAAGCAGCGCAAGCGCGTGCGCGAGGTCGTGAATCTCCAGGAGCAGGAGCAGTTCGCGAAGCAGATCACCAGCCGCGGCGCCGGTCAGCGTCGGACGACCCTGCCGGGCTCCCGAACGATCGTCAATCCGCGAGCCCGCCGTCGGGACAAGCTGTCGCCGAAGCCGACCGCGGCCTCGCTCGCGAACCAGACGAAGCAGGTCCGCGTGTCGGGCGAGATCTCGGTGGGCGAGCTCGCGAAGCAGGCGGGTGTGAAGGCGCCGATGATCCAGGGGCGCTTGATGGCGCTCGGCATCATGGTGTCGGTCAATCAGCGAATCAATTTCGAGACCGTGTCGAAGCTCGCGTCGGGCATGGGATTCGAAGCCGTCGACGTCGGCTTCAACGAAGCACAGTTCTTCGAGCCCGAGCTGGAGGAGGGCGGCGAGGCCGTCGAAGGCAACGGACGTCCGCCGGTCGTCACCGTCATGGGCCACGTCGACCACGGCAAGACCTCGCTCCTCGACGCGATCCGCAAGACGAAGGTCACCGAAGGCGAGGCGGGCGGCATCACGCAGCACGTCGGTGCCTACCAGGTGGTCCATGGCGACCACCGCCTCACCTTCATCGATACGCCCGGCCACGCCGCCTTCACCGCCATGCGCGCCCGCGGCGCCGCCGTCACGGATCTGGTCGTGCTCGTCATCGCGGCCACCGAAGGCGTGATGCCCCAGACGGTCGAGGCGATCCAGCACGCGCAGGCGGCGGGCTGCCCGATCGTGGTCGCGATCAATAAATGCGATCTGCCCGATGCCGATCCGGCGCGCGCGCGACAACGGCTGATGGAGCACAACCTGGTGCCCGAGGATTTCGGCGGAGACGTCGTCTGCTGCGACGTCTCGGCGAAGACTGGGACGGGCATCGACCACCTGCTCGAGATGCTCGTGCTCCAGGCCGAGCTGCTCGAGCTCCGGGCGGATCCCGCGCGCCGCGCGGCGGGTGTCGTACTCGAGGCGCAGCTCGACAAGGGCCGCGGTCCGGTGGCGACGCTGCTCGTGCAGGACGGCACTCTCGAGCTGGGCGACTCGATCGTCGTCGGCACGGAATGGGGTCGCGTACGTCAGATGCTGGACGACACCGGTCGCAGCGCCAAGCAGGCCGGGCCCTCGATGCCGGTCCAGATCACGGGCCTCTCCGGCGTTCCGCCGGCAGGGGCGCGGTTCCACGTCGTCGAGAGTGAGCGCGTGGCCCGTCAGATCGTGGATCATCGCGAGGACCAGGAGCGGGGTGCGGCGGTGGCCCCGCGGCACAAGCTGACGCTCGACGAGTTCTACGCGCAGTCGGCGAGTGAGGGGCCGAAAGAGCTCGCCGTCGTGCTCAAGGCCGACGTGCAGGGCACCTGCGAAGCGGCCCGCGACGCGCTCGAGAAGCTGTCGACCGGGGAGGTCGTCCTCAAGGTGCTGTCCTCGGGTGTGGGTGCGATCACGGAGAACGACGTCAACCTCGCGGCGGCGAGCCGTGCGATCGTGGTCGGATTCAACGTGCGCCCGGATTCGTCGGCCCGAAAGCAGGCCGACAGCGGCGGCGTCGAGATCCGTACCTACTCGATCATCATGGCGATGCTCGACGACGTGAGGGCGGCGATGGCGGGGCTCTTGCCGCCGATCGTCTCCGAGAACCTGCTCGGCCGGGCCGAGATCCGGGAGACGTTCACGATTCCCAAGATCGGTACGATCGCAGGGTCCTACGTGCTCGAGGGCAAGGTCGTGCGAAACGCTCCGTGCCGTATCGTGCGCGACGGCATCCAGATCTACCAGGGAAACGTCGGGTCGCTCCGGCGCTTCAAGGACGACGTCAAGGAAGTCACGAACGGCATGGAGTGCGGCATCGGCGTGACCAACTACAACGACGTGAAGGTCGGGGACGTGATCGAGACCTTCGAGCGCGTGGAGCGCGCTGCGACGCTCTAGCGCCCGCGAAGCTGCGGCGGCTCTCTGCGGGGCCGGGAGTCCTGACCGGTGATCCGGCAAGGGGTCCCGATCGAGGTCCCGGTCGAGGAGGGAACGTCTCGTGATCGTCGGGGTAGCCGTCGTCGAGCTTCGGGTCCACGAGTCGCAATCGCTCAAGGAAAAGCGTGGCGTCGTGCGCAAGGTCGTGGGGCGCTTGCGGCATCGCTTCAACCTGTCGGTGGCCGAGGTCGGCGGTCAGGACACTTGGCAGCGTGCCGTGCTCGGTCTCTCGATGGCGGGCAGCGACGAGACCGTCGTACGCAACGGGCTGTCGAAGGCGATCGAGCTCATCGACGGGATGCATCTCGCAGAGCTGCTGGCGAGTGAGATCGAGCTGATGCGACTGCCGCTCGAGGTGGCGGCGTTCGAGCCGGGCTCCGTCGCCGGGGAAGACGCAGACGACGGGGAAGAAGATCTGGATCTGCCGTGGTCGCGGTAGCCCGCCGAGGGCGAGCGCGGAATCGGGAAGGGGTAGGACAGTTTGGCCGATTCGGTCCGCGTGCAGCGGGTGGCGGAGCAGATCCGTGCAGAGCTCTCGCAGATCCTGCGCGACGAAGTGCGTGATCCGCGGATCCGACTCATGACGATCACGCGGGTCAAGCTCGCCGTCGATCTGGGCGCTGCGACGATTTTCTACAGCCCGCTGGGCGAGGATCCCGATGAGGCGCGCCGTGAAGAGCTCGCGGAGGCGATGACCTCGGTTTCGGGCTTCCTGCGCCATCAGCTCTCGCGTCGCGTGAAGCTTCGCCACACGCCCGTGCTGCGCTTCGTCTTCGACGATTCGATCGCCGAGGGAAGCCATATGCTCAGCCTGATCCGATCGCTCGACATCCAGCCCGCGCCGCCGGAGCCCGAGGTCGAGGTCGGAGACGAACCGAGCGAGACCGACGATTCCCACGAGACCGACGACTCCGACGAAGCAGACGAGGAGGAGACCGATGTCTCGCCGCAGTCCGAAACGTAGTCGTTTCGAGCTCCCGGGTGCGTCGGGATTCCTCGTCGTGGACAAGCCCGCTGGTCGAACCTCCCACGACGTCGTCGACGAGGCCCGACGTTGGCTCGGGACCCGTCGTGTCGGGCATCTGGGGACCCTCGATCCCCAGGCGACCGGCGTTCTGCCCCTCGCGATCCGGCAGGCGACCAAGCTGATCCCCTTCATCGAGGCGAAGCAGAAGGTCTACGACGGAACCATCGTGCTCGGGATCGAGACCGATACGCTCGATGCCGAGGGACAGGTCGTCGCGCGCCACGAGGGACCGCTTCCCGGCCGTGCCGAAGTCGAGGCCGCGCTCACGCGTTTTCGGGGCGACATCCAGCAGGTGCCGCCGATGTACAGCGCGGTCAAGAAAGACGGCATCCCGCTCCACCGTCTTGCTCGCCAGGGCATCGACGTCGCGCGGGAGCCGAAGTGGATCACGATCGAGTCGCTCGAGCTGACGCGCTTCGAGTCGCCCGCCTTCGATGTCCGGGTCCGCTGCAGCGCGGGAACCTACGTGCGAGTCCTCGCTTCGGACCTCGGCCGCCTGCTCGGTTGCGGAGCCCATCTATCGGGCCTCCGCCGTACGGCGAGTGGACCCTTTCGGATCGAGCAGGCCCGGACCGTGGCCGAATGCGCGGAGGCGGCGGCGCTCCAGAAGCTCGACGGGGAGCTGATTCCGGCGGCGGAGGCCCTCGGATTTCCGGTTCTCGCCGTGTCGGGCGAGCAGCAGCGACGCCTCCAGAACGGGGGAGACCTCGCCCCGGGCGATCTCCATCGGGAGCCTCCCGGGACCCGGGTCACGATCGTCGCCGGGACCGGCCAGGTCCTGGCAGTCGCCGAGCTGGGGGTCGACCGGCGCCTCTGGCCGCTTCGGGTGCTCGCTCCGGAGCCGGTCTGACGGACTCCCGGGGCGGGGAGCGGCGCGCAAGTTGATTTTCAGGTTGCCAGCCCGGGCTGCCTACGCCAAACTGCCGCGGTTCGAAAAACGGATGCAAATCAAATAGTTCTCGCCGGGATCGCGCGGTTTGCGCGGAGCGGGCGAGCGGAGTGACCAGACTTGATCTCTGCAGAGAAGAAGGCCGAAATCATCGGCGCCAATCGACGAGCTGCCTCCGACACGGGTTCGCCCGAGGTGCAGATCTCGATCCTGACCGAGCGCATCTCGGGGCTTCAGGAGCATTTCAAGGTCAACGAGAAGGACCACCATTCCCGACGCGGCCTGCTGCGCATCGTGAGCAAGCGGCGGCGACTTCTCGACTACTTGAAGCGAAGTGACACGGATCGGTATCGCTCGTTGATCGAGCGACTCGGAATCCGCCGCTGATGGATTCGGCCCTGGGCGCGCCTCGAGCGCGCCCTTGGTTCGTTCGGGTCCGGGAGACGTTCCCGCCCGACGACGAATGTTGACGACGGATCGTTGATTTTCTTGTGTTGATTGGCCTGTGCCGTTCCAACGGGACCCCGTGCTATGCGGGAGTCGGCCATACGCGAACTTCCCCCCCGCTTGATCGCGCTCGTTCGCGCATGGGTGATCCTGCATCGCTCGCGGATTTCGTCGGAATCCGGGTTTGGCGCTCATGGAGAGCGCCTGCCCGGCAGGCTGTGAATGCATCGGATCCGGCTCTGACTCGAGATGAGTGAGGAGAGGCCGGTCCGGTGAGGAGTATGGAATGCCTTATTGGTTTGAACCCACGTCCATGACCGTCGAAGTCGGCGGACGGACCATGAAGATCGAGACCGGAAAAATTGCCAAGCAGGCTGCAGGGGCCGCCGTCGTCACCTTTGGCGACACCGTCGTGCTGGTGACCGCCGTCCACTCGACGCCGCGACCCGGGATCGACTTCTTCCCGCTGACCGTCGACTACGTCGAGAAATTCGCCGCAGCGGGCAAGATCCCGGGCGGATTCTTCAAGCGGGAAGGACGCCTCGCGGACCGCGAAGTGCTGGTCTCCCGCTTCATCGATCGTTCGATCCGGCCGCTCTTTGCGGACGGCTACAACGACGAGACCCAGATCACCGCGACGGTGCTCTCGTCGGATCCGGATCATCCGGCCGACCTGTGCGCCTTCGTCGGCGCTTCGGCGGCGCTCTCGATCTCGGAGATTCCGTTCCTGGGGCCGATCGCGGCCGTCCGCATAGCGCGGGTCAACGGCGAGTACCGCATCAATCCCGGACCGGAGGCTGCAGAGGGTAACGACCTCGATCTGATCGTCGCCGGCAGCAAGGGCTCGATCGTGATGGTCGAGGGCGGCGCCAACCAGCTGCCCGAGTCCCAGGTCCTCGAAGCCCTGCGGCATGCGCACCTCGAGATCCAGAAGATCATCGGCGCGATCGAGGATTTCGCCGCCAAGGTCGGCAAGCCGAAGCTTTCGCCTCCGTCTGCAGTGGATCGCACGGCCCTCGAAGCGCGGATCCAGAAGCTCGCCGGCGATCGCCTGGCCCAGGCCTTCCAGATCAAGGAGAAAAAGGCCCGCAGCAGCGCGGTGAAGGTCGTCGAGAAGGAGATCAAGGAGCAGCTGCTCAGCGAGTTCCGCAACGCCGAGTTCAGCCCGCGTACGCTGGCGGACTTCGAGGCGCGCACCAGCGGTCTCTCGGCCCTCGCGGGACAAGTGAGTGGGGCCCTGCACGACCTCGGCGGGAACCTGATGCGCGAGCGCGTGCTCGCGACGGGTGAGCGCATCGACGGCCGCCGGAGCGATCAGATCCGCTCGATCGCCTGCGAGACGCGGCCCTATCCGCGTCCCCACGGCATCGCGCTGTTTACCCGCGGTGAGACCCAGGCTCTCGTGACGGCGACCCTCGGCAGCGGCTTCGACGAGCAGACGATCGACGGCATGGCAGGGCGCTGGAAGAAGACCTTCATGCTGCATTACAACTTCCCGCCCTTCTCGGTGGGCGAAGCGCGGCCCCTGCGCGGTCCGGGGCGGCGCGAAGTCGGCCATGGTGCGCTCGCCGAGCGCGCGATCGTGCCGGTACTCCCCGACCACGAGGAGTTCCCGTACACGATTCGCGTCGTGTCCGAGACCCTCGAGTCGAACGGCTCGTCGTCGATGGCGACGATCTGCGGTGGCGTGTTGGCCCTGCTCGACGCGGGCGTACCGCTGAAGGCGCCGGTCGCCGGCATCGCGATGGGCCTGATCACCGACGGCCGACGCACGGTCGTGTTGTCGGACATCCTCGGCGACGAGGACCATCTCGGCGACATGGACTTCAAGGTGGCCGGCTCGCGCGAGGGCATCACCGCCCTGCAGATGGACATCAAGGTCCAGCAGATCGACTGGGACATCATGGAGAAGGCGCTGGCCCAGGCCCGCGCCGGTCGTCTCCACATCCTCGATTGCATGGATAAGGACACGCCGGATCTCCAGGGCCTGCGGCCGCGGACGGAGCTGCACGCCTTTGCGCCGCGCATGGAGACGATCCAGATCAAGCCCGATCGCATCCGCGACATCATCGGGCCCGGCGGCAAGGTGATCCGCGCGATCCAGGAGACGACGGGTGCCAAGATCGACGTCGAGGACTCGGGCAAGGTCACGGTCTTCGGACCCGACGGCGCCTCGGTCACGCAGGCGATGTCGATGGTCAACGAGCTGACGCAGGAGGCAGAGATCGGCCGCATCTACCTCGCGAAGGTCAAGCGCATCGCCGACTTCGGCGCGTTCGCCGAGATCTTCCCGGGCACCGACGGCCTCATCCACATCAGCCACCTCGCCGAGGGGCGCGTAGACAAGGTCACCGACGTCGTGGAAGAGGGCGACGAGATCCTCGCGAAGTGCATCGACATCGATCCGACCGGCCGCATCCGTCTCTCGCGCAAGGAGGCGCTGGCGGACCAGGCGGCGCGGGCTCGTGAAGAGGCCGCGGCGGATTGAGCGGCCAGCCGAGCAGGCGAACCGGCCAAGGCAGCGGCCAGGGCGAGGGAGAGAGGGTGTCGCGCGTGCGGGTAGAGATCACCCGGGAGCGGCATGCGATCGACCTCCCCCTGCCGCAGCCGGCCACGCCGGCATCGGCCGGTGTCGATCTGCGCGCTGCGGTGCCCGAGCGAGTACATCTCCACCCAGGCGAGCGACGTTTGATCCCGACAGGCTGGAGGATCGCGCTGCCCCGGGGATTCGAGGCTCAGGTGCGCCCGCGGAGCGGGCTGGCGCTGCGCCACGGGATCGTGATCCCGAACTCACCGGGGACGATCGACGCGGACTACCGCGGAGAAATCCAGGTGATCCTCTGGAACTCGGGGGCCGATGTGTTCGCCATCGAGCGGGGAGACCGGATTGCCCAGCTCGTCGTGGCGCCGGTCAGCTTGCCGGACTGGGCGGAGGTCGAGGCGCTCGACGAGAGCGGTCGGGGTACCGGCGGATTCGGGCATACCGGGATCGACTGACGTCCGACGAGACGGGCGGGGTAGGGTTCGCACTGCGGACCGCGCCCGACTCGAGCCAGGGGGGCGCGACGTGGCAGCCGTGAGAGGGGGAACGGTGGAGCAGCGGGACGCGGAGGTTTCCGGGTCCGTCGTCCCGGGCGCGATGCGGCCGCCGGACGTCCCGCTCGCGGTGGGCCATCAGGGCGAGGGGAGCGCGTCCGCGACGGATCGATCGGCGAGCCCCCAGAACGACGGGGATTCGACGTCCTTCGCCGGAGCGCCCGGAGCGGACGATGCCGCCGAAGCGTCGCGCGCCGCAGCGCGGCGCAAGGATCTCGTCACGCGGCTCTGGACCGCAGCCGTCCTGATTCCCTACGTCCTCTGGGTCGTCGCGCACGGGGGGCTCGCCTACCTCGCGAGCGTGATCCTGATCGGGCTCCTCGCCCAGAAGGAGTTCTACGGCCTGATCGTCGACAAGGGAGCCAAGCCGCTGCAGGCGGTGGGCCTCGTTTTCGGCGCCGCCGTCATCCTCGTCGCCCATGTCGGCAATGAGTACCACGCCATGCTCTTGATGACGCTTTCATTGCTGGTCATGATGGGCGCCCAGCTGCGCAAGGCCGAGATCCACGAGGCCATGGCCAGCATCTCCGGGACCTTCTTCGGCGTCTTCTACGTCGCCTGGCTGCTCTCCCACGCGGTCCTGCTGCGCAAGTTCACCGAGTCCGCGGCAGCCCACTACGACGGCGCCGCATTGATGACGATCGGCTTCACACCCGAGACCGGCATCTTCCTGATGTACTACAGCCTGGTCACGATCGTGGCCTGCGATGCCGGCGCGTATTTCGCAGGGCGCGCCTGGGGGCGTCAGAAGCTCGCGCCCGCCATCAGCCCCAACAAGAGCGTCGAGGGCGCGCTCGGCGGCATCGTGATGGGTGCCGTCTTCGCGCTCCTGACGAAGCTCGCCTTCGATCTCTTCTGGCCCGACGCATCGGAGGCGCTCCCCTGGTCTGTCGCCATCGCCTTCGGCCTGATCCTCTGCGTCGTCGGGATCACCGGGGACCTCGTCGAGTCGCTGCTCAAGCGCGACGCCGCGGTCAAGGACACGGGGGCGTTGCTCCCGGGCATGGGGGGCGTGCTCGACCGCATCGACGCGCCGCTGCTCGGCCTGCCCGTCATGTACTACATGATGCTCGGCTACATCTTCTTTCGCCTGGGCTGATTCGGGCCGGCTGGAAGCCCGCGCCGCGCGCTTCGGCGCTCAGGCGAGTCCGAGATTGCGTCGGATCCGGCCGGCCGGCTCCTCGAGATCGGGCACGAAGGCGCGTCCCGTCACCTGCTCGAAGGCATCGATGTACCGCGTCGCCGCTTCGACGCGGACCTCGACCGGGAGCTCGGGCGACTTGCCCTCGCCCTTGTAGCCCTGCTCCGCGAGCCAGAGCCGGACGTACTCCTTGTCGATCGCGGCGGGCGACCCGCCCTCGGCGAGGGCCTTCTCGTAGCCCTCGATGCGCCAGTATCGGGAGGAGTCGGGCGTGTGGATCTCGTCGATCACGACGAGCTCGCCCTGCTCGTCGAGTCCGAGCTCGTACTTCGTATCGACGAGGATCAGCCCCTGCTTCGCCGCGTGGCGCGTCCCTTCGGCAAAGAGGCGCTGGACCAGGGCTCGAGCGGCATCGAAGAGGGCCTCGGACACGGCTCCCTGCGCCAGCAGCTCGGCTCGCGAGGTCAGGGCGTCGTGCTCGCCGTGGAGCGCTTTCGTCGTCGGGGTGAGAAGCGGGGCGGGCAGGCGCTCGTGACGACGCAGGCCGTCGGGCAGCACATGGCCGCAGTAGCTTCGGTCGCCCCGAGCGTAGGCCGTCCAGATCGAGGTCGAGGTCGTGCCGGTCAGGTAGCCGCGCATCACGAACTCGACGGGCAGGGTCTTGCATTCCTTCACGATCGAGACGTTCGGGTCGGGGACCTCGATCAGGTGGTTCTTCGCGATCGACTTCGTCTGCTCGAACCAGAACGCGGCCATCTGGTTCAGCAGCTGTCCCTTCAGCGGGATCGTGCCCACCACACGGTCGAAGCAGCTCACCCGATCGGTCACGACGAGCGTACGCCGCCCCGGCTGGAGATAGCTGTCGCGAACCTTGCCCACGATGCGCTCGCCGAGCCCCCGGAAGTCCGTCTCGAAGAGCGTCTGGTTGCACAACGCCTGCAGGCTCTTGCGGTCGATTCCCACTTGCATGACCTCTCGCTTCGGGGGCGCTGGCGGATCGCGGCCGATGGAAGCCCACGACCCGGTGCGGAGCAAGGCGTCGCCCCGGAGATCTCGTGTTTGACCCGGCTGGGGCCGATGTCTACCATGACGGCCGTCCCGCCCCGTTCCCCTCCGCGGAGCCTCGATGAGCGACCCTCTCTTTCCGCACCGTTCTTTGCACAGCCTTCCGCCCAGCGACCGCGCTCTCGATCGATTGACGTCGTCCGAGACCCGCGACCTCGAACGGGCGCATCGGGCCGACCGCTTCCATGACGCCTGCGGCGTCTTCGGCGTGCACGGCGACGACGAAGCGAGTCATCTGACCTATCTCGGCCTCTACGCCCTGCAGCACCGGGGCCAGGAGTCCTGCGGCATCGTCTCCTCGACCGGCAAGGAGCACATCGCCCACCGCGCGATGGGCCTCGTCGCGGACACCTTCGGCGCTCCGATCCTCGACCGCCTGAAGGGCCGCCACGCGATCGGCCACGTCCGTTATTCGACCTCCGGCGAGAGCCTGCTCCGCAACGCACAACCGATCTGCGCGAATACCGACGGCGGTCCCGTCTCGATCGCCCACAACGGCAATCTCGTGAACTTCCATGCGATCCGTCGCGAGCTCGAGGGCCGCGGCGCGATCTTCGGCTCGACCTCCGACAGCGAGGTGATCCTGCACCTCCTTGCCCGATCCCGCGAAAGACACATGGAGGATCGTTTCATCGACGCGATCTCCCGGGTGAAGGGGGCGTACAGCATCCTGCTGCTGACCGACGACGCCCTGATCGCGGCCCGGGATCCGCATGGATTCCGTCCCCTCTCGATCGGGCGAAAGGACGGGGCGTACGTGCTCTCGAGCGAGACCTGTGCCCTCGACCTGATCGGTGCCGTCCACGAGCGCGACGTCGAGCCCGGCGAGGTCGTCGTCATCCGCCGCGGACGACTCCGAAGCATCCGGCTCCTCGCCCGCGAGGCGAAGGAGCATTTCTGCATCTTCGAGCACATCTACTTCGCGCGCCCCGACTCGAACCTCGTCGGCCACAACGTCTACGCCTATCGCAAGGAGCTCGGTCGTGTGCTGGCCCGGGAGCATCCGGTGCCGGCCGACATGGTGACCCCCGTGCTCGACTCGGGCAGCGCGGCCGCCCTCGGTTATGCCGAGGAGTCGGGCATTCCGTACGAGACCGCCCTGATCCGCAACCACTACGTCAGCCGCAGCTTCATCGAGCCGACCCAGACGATCCGCGACTTCAAGGTGCGTGTGAAGCACAACGCGATCCGCGGATTTCTCGACGGCAAGCGGATCGTGCTCGTCGACGATTCGATCGTCCGGGGCACGACCCTGCGCAAGATCGTGGGCATGCTGCGGGCGGCCGGCGCGCGCGAGGTCCACGTCCGGATCTCGTCGCCGCCGACGATCGGCCCCTGTCATTACGGCATCGATACCCCGAATCGCGAAGAGCTGATCGCCCACGATCACACCGTCGAGGAGATCCGCGAGGATCTCGGCGCCGACTCGCTCGGGTACCTGTCGATCGAAGGGCTCCGGGGGACGGCGGCCAAGGACCTGAAGCGGGGCATCTGCGATGCCTGCTTCTCCGACGAGTACCCCGTTCCGATCGAGCCCCAGGAAGGCGTCCCCCAGCTGACGCTGTTCCGATCGGCCTCGGACGAAGATCCCGCCGGCTGACCGGTCGATCCCGCCACGGCGGGGTTGATTCCGCGTCCCGCAGGGAGCCCCGACGGCGCGCCGGGTCCAAGGATCGCGGAGTCCGATCGGATGCGTCCCGCCCGCTTTTTTCCGTTCACACGGTCACCGAATTACCCGTTCCACGGCTCGCCCCTTCGATTCGGCGGGCCCCTCGATTCGAGTCTCATGCGGGAATCGCTTTGGAGCGCTCTGCCGTTGGTCGAAGAGGTCGACGTGCGCCGGGATCGGACCGGCCAGGGCCTGCGCTTGCGCCAGCGCCGGTATCGACCACGAGGACGGTCACGGGCTTGGGAAACACGACGCTCCAGATGCGCTTCGAGACGCCGGCCGCACTGCGCGCCGAGTTCGAGAAGAACATCTCGAACCGGGGCATGTTCGTCGCCACCGAGGCGGAATTCGAGATCCGACAGGCCGTCGAGGTCGAGATCTTCCTGGCCTACTCCGCGACGCCCGCGGAGCGCGTCGTCTTGCGAGCCGAGGTCGTGCACCGGGTATCGCCGCTCACGGCTCGCAGCGGCGGCCGGGCGGGTGTGGCGGTCCAATTCGAGGAAACGGTGGCGGAGCTGAAGGCGCGCTTCGAGCCCTTGCTAGGCGAGGAGCCGCTGCCGGATCTCGAGGCCGACCAGTCCGTCGAAAAGCGGCGGAGCGCGCGACGCGCGCCGGTACGCGTACCGGTTCGGATCCGGACGCCGAAGCGGGCGGTCTTCTCGGCGACCACGCGAGATCTCAGCGCGACCGGCGTGTTGTTGTCGATCCGAGAGGAGCGTCTCGAGATCTCCGAGGTCGTGCGGGTCGGCCTTCGGCATCCATCGGGTGAGCCTCGCGTCGAGATCGCCGGCCGCGTCGTCCGGGAGATCAAGAACAAGCGCGGACAGGTCGCCGCCGTGGCCATCGCCTTCGATCGCAGTCAGGCTGCCGATGCCCCGGCTCGCGAGGTGATCGAGGCTCTTCGAGAGGCGAGTCATCAGGGACGCCTCGGCGGGATCAGCGGCTCGATCGTGGATCTCGGACTCCCCAACATGCTGCAGATGTTCGGAAGCTCGGCACCCCAGGGCACCCTCGTCGTCGAGCGCGGGGGCGAGCAGGGCTGGATCGCTTTCGCCGACAATCAGTTCCTCGCCGCCGAGCTCGGTGCATTGACCGGCAAACAGGCAGTGGAGGAGATCCTTGGCTGGTCCGAGGGGCGCTTCGAGTTCGAGGCACGGGTCGACCCGGCCCTGGTTTCGGGCTCGCAGCGCGAGTCCTTGGCGGCGGTGGTTCTCGAGGCGGTCTGCGCTCGGGACGAGCGCGCACGGCCCGTAGGTCGAGACGTCGCTTCCCCCGTATCGATTCCGCGCGATGCGAGCTTCGTCGTCGATGTCGAGCAGGAGGAGATGGCACGCGCCTCGCTCGACAAGACCGAAGAGGCCGTGCTCGATCTCGCGCGGGCCGGAATGTGTCTCGAACGCATCGAGGCGATCATCCCCGAGCCGGCGCAGTGCGTGCGCGCCGCGATGGCCGCGCTGGTCGAAATGGGAGTCCTGGTTCCGGCCTAGCGGTCGGTTCCGAGCGAGCGCGGATCGCGACCCCGTCGATAGGCGAGGGCACCGCTCGCGGCCAGGATCACGACGAGCGCGCCGACGATCCAGCGTACGACGAGCGAAGCCACGGCGCTGTTTCTCTCGCTCTCGTCATTCGCGTCCTCGCAGCCGGGATCGGCGGGGAAATCCGTCGCTTCATCTCCGTCGTCGTCCTCTTCGTTCGCGCAGGCGGCGCGCGCCCAGTGCAGGATCTCGGCGCGGTACATCGACAGATCGGCTGCGTAGGTGCTGTCGCCGTACATCGAGGTCAGGGCCGGAGCGCGGGTGTAGCCGGTGACCGAGGTCATCATGCCGGCGAGGAGCCAGCGGCCGTCGCGTTTGACGAAGACGCCTCCCCCCGAGTCGCCGACCGCCGCCTGGGCTTCGTACTCGGTGGTCGATGCGGCACTCGGCGGATCGAAGATCAGGGCGAAGGAGTGGGTCGTCCAGCTGCCCTGGTAGAGCGTCTCGTCGACGCTCGCGATGCGATTGGTGCCCCAGCGTTTGACGCCCTTTTCGGTCCAGGAGAAGCCGAACTCGCTGGGCCCGTCGGTCGAGACCTGGACCACCTTCTCGCGCCCCCGGCCGAATCCGACCAGCAGCACCTCCTCGCCGGCCTTCGGTCCCTCGCGGGCGATCGGCAGGACGGCCAGGTCCTCGAAGCCTCGGGGCAAGGCGAGCTCGAAGAGCATCGCGTCCGCGGGGGTCCCGTTCGCGTTGAGGAGCGTTCTCTTCGAGCTCGCGAGCGGGGGCACGATCTCGCCCCGGAGAAAGACCTCGCCCATGCCGACGTGGCGCGCCGTCATGGCGAACCCGTTGCCGAGGTAGATCACCGACGGCCCTTCGTAGCGCCGCTGCGTCACGTGGTCCCACCAAGGAAAATCCGGCGGCAACGTCGTCCGCGGCTCCGACTCGGGGCTCGCGAAGACGAGGGCGAGCGCCGCTGGCGCCCCGAGCAGGAACCCAATGATCGAGACCCCGAGCAGGAGCACACGAGCTAGCTGGGGCTGATCCAGGGAGACTCTCCACGCTGGATCAGCGTATCCCGGCCGAAGCCCGCGTCGTCGCGCTCGGGATGATCGAGGTTGTAGTGGAGGCCGCGGCTCTCTTTGCGCAGGCGTGCCGACTGGATGACGAGCTCGGCCACCGTCGCCAGGTTGCGCAGCTCGACGACCTCGGGCGTCACGCGGAAATCCCAGTAGTACTCGTTGATCTCGCCGCGCAGATTCTCGATCCGGTGCTGCGCGCGCTCCAGTCGACGATCGCTTCGCACGATTCCGACGTAGTTCCACATGAAGCGGCGGATCTCGTCCCAGTTCTGCGTGATGACGACGGCCTCGTCGATCTGGGTCGCTTCGCCGTGGCGCCAGGCCGGCACCTCGCCGGGCGGGGCGACCTGCGGCAGGCGGGCAATCGACTCGGTCGCGGCCGCCTCGGCGAAGACCAGCGCCTCGAGCAGCGAGTTCGAGGCGAGCCGATTCGCGCCGTGGAGTCCCGTCGCCGTGACCTCGCCGGCGGCGAACAGATTCGGGATGTCGGTCTCGCCGGAGAGATTGGTCCGTACGCCACCGCAGGTGTAGTGGGCAGCGGGGACGACGGGGATGGGCTCGCGCGTGATGTCGATGCCGAACTTGAGGCAGCGCTCGAAGATCGTCGGGAAGCGGCCGCGGATGTAGGCCGGATCCCGGCTGCCGAGATCGAGCACGACGTAGTCGTCGCCGGTTCGCTTCAGCTCGGTATCGATCGCGCGGGCGACGATGTCGCGGGGGGCGAGGTCGCGCATCTCGTGATAGTCGGTCATGAACGCATGCCCGTCGCGACGGCGCAGGATCGCACCTTCGCCGCGGACGGCCTCCGAGATGAGGAACGATTTGGCCTGCGGATGGAAGAGGCAGGTCGGATGGAATTGCATGAACTCCATGTTCGCGAGCGTGGCCCCGGCGCGATAGGCCATTGCGATGCCGTCGCCCGAAGCGACGTCGGGATTGCTGGTGTAGAGATAGATCTTGCCGGCGCCGCCGGTGGCGAGCAGCGTGATCGGCGCGGTGAAGGCGTGCACGTCGCCGGTTGCGGCATCGAGGACGAATGCACCGAGCACGCGATTCGACTCGGTGCGGCCGACCTTCGTCGTCGTGATGAGGTCGATCGCGCAGTGGTCCTCGAACAGGCTGATGCGGGGATGAGCACGGACGCGGGCGAGCAGCGAGCGTTCGATCTCGCGGCCGGTGGCGTCGCGGCGGTGGAGGATGCGGCGGCGAGTGTGGCCACCTTCGCGCGTCAGGTCGTAGGGCACCGGGCTGTCGGGCTGCCTCGACGGGTCGAACTCGACGCCACTCTTGCGCAGCGCGTGGATCGCCGCGGGGCCCCGTTCGACGACGAAACGCACGGTGTCCTCGTGGCACAGGCCGGCCCCTGCATTGAGTGTGTCTCGCACGTGGGCGTCGAAGGAGTCGGACGGATCCATCACCGCAGCGATGCCGCCCTGCGCCCAATCGGTCGCCGAATCCGTCGCCCTGCGTTTGGTGATGATGGCGACGTCACCCGCATCGGCGACGCGAAGCGCGTAGTGGAGACCGGCCAGTCCCGAGCCCAGGACGAGGAAGTCGAATCGACGCGCCGCGGCCGAGTCCGAGCGGCGAGGGGCCGTACCGGGGGCCGAGGCCAACCCGGGTTGGGCGGCCTGCGAGGGATCGCTCATGCCGTGCTCCTGCCGGTCGACTCGAGCCGCCGCCGGCCGCATCGCCGGATCGCTGCGCCTGGGCTGCGCGTCGTGGGGATTTCGAAGGCGGGTCATCTCAGGTCCTGCCCGAGAGGCTCCGATGGTTGAGAATCGAGAAGTCTATCGGCCCCCTGGAACCGCTTCCAAGGTGGGGTCCGAAGAAATCTGGGCCCCATGGGGTCCGGAGCGTTCCAGGTCCGAGAGGACGGGACGAGGCGGGAGATCGGATGGATCGGAGCGGACTCAGCGCGGGGCTCGGGCTCGCCTTCGCCTGCTGGATCGCCCTGATCGGGTTCGGTCCCCAGCCGGCGGAAGCAGGCAACGCCGTCTACCGCTACGTCGATGCCCAGGGTGTCATGCATTTCACCGATGCGCCCGTCGACACGCGCTACCAGCGCGAGGATCCGGTCCGCCTCGAAGGGCTCGCGATCGCCCCGCCCCGTCACGTGAAGGTCCCCACGGAGCGAGACTACGACCAGCTGATCCTGGAGGTCGCCCGTCAGCACGACGTCGAGCCCGGTCTGGTGAAGGCCGTGATCGCCGCGGAATCGAATTTCAAGCCGCACGCGGTTTCGCGCGTCGGTGCCCAGGGACTCATGCAGCTGATGCCCGCGACCGCGGCAGACCTGGGCGTCGAGCGGCCCTTCGGTGTGGTCGAGAACATCGACGGCGGCGTCCGGTATCTGCGGGCGATGCTCGATCGCTTCGGCGACGTTGCACGAGCCCTCGCGGCCTACAATGCGGGGCCTGGCGCCGTCGATCGCTACCGCGGAATTCCGCCGTACCGGGAGACGCGGGCTTACATCAAACGAGTGCTCGAGTACCATCGCCGTTACCAGGCCGATTTCGACCGGCTCGAGCGCACGCACGAAGCACGAGACGCGCGCGAAACGGCAGGTCCGCGACTCGCCGCGCGGGACGAGGCCGACGGTTTGGCCAGCTCGGTCCCGCTGGTCGCTCGCCAGGCCCCCTGAGATGGTCGGAGCAGGCGCGAGCGTCGGGATGGAAGGGGATAGCGGGAAGACCATGGACCGAGATGTCGCGGCTGTTCCCGGACGAGAGCCCGCACGAGAGCCCACACGAGAGCCCAAACGAGAGCCCGTCCGTGAGGCCCAGCCCATGCCCGTTGAGCTCCCGCGCGAGCGATTCTGGAACCTGCCGAATAGCGTAACGATGCTCCGCATCGGCGTGGTGCCCGTGCTGCTGTTCCTGCCGATGTCGACGTCGCTCACCGGCAGCCGCTACATGGCCTGGGCCTTCATCGCGGCGGCGGTGACCGACATCCTCGACGGCTGGCTCGCCCGCCGTGCCGGCGGCAAGGACATCACGCGGATCGGCAAGCTCCTCGATCCGCTGGCCGACAAGCTGATCGTATCGACGGCGCTCATCATGCTGCTGGCGATCGGGCGAATCCCCGTCTGGGCGTCGGGCATGGTCGTCGTCATCGTCGGGCGGGAGCTGGCGGTGACCGGGCTGCGCGGGATTGCCTCCTCCCAGGGGCAGGTGGTGGCTGCCACGGGGCCCGGAAAGCTCAAGACCATCGCCCAGACCGTCGCCACGGCTGCGCTTCTTTTTCACTATGAGACTGTCGGTCTCCCGGCCCACGACATCGGGATGACACTTCTTGCGATCGCCACGGTACTCACGTTGTGGTCGGGGTATCTCTATTTCGCGGATTATTTCGGCTGGAACCGCCGAGACTGATCGGACCGGAAGAACGAAGAAGGATCCATCGCATGAGCAAGCTCGAAGACCTGCGCCGGCGCATCGATGCGCGTGAGGCGCGCATCGGCGTGATCGGTCTCGGTTACGTGGGCCTCCCGCTGGCCGTGGAGCTCGCCGGCGTCGGCTTCCGGGTGACCGGCTTCGACATCGACGGGGCGAAGATCCGCTCGCTCGCCCAGGGGCGCTCGTACATCGGCGACGTCGACTCGGCGGCCCTCGTGAAGATGATCGAAGCGAAGCGCTTCTCGGCGACGAACGATTTCGACCAGCTGGCCGAGATGGACGTGATCAACATCTGCGTGCCGACGCCGCTGCGCAAGACGCGTGACCCAGACGTCTCGTTCATCGCCTCCGCCGTCGATGAGATTCGCAAGCATCTGCGTGCCGGGCAGCTCATCATCCTGGGCAGCACGACCTACCCAGGGACGACCCACGAGTTCGTGATTCCGTTGCTCGAGGACGCGGGCCTGACGATCGGCAAGGACTTCGCGCTCGCCTTCGCGCCCGAGCGCATCGATCCCGCGAACAAGAAGTTCAAGGTCAAGAACGTGCCGAAGGTCGTGGGCGGCGAGACGCCGCTCTGCACGCAGCTCGCCTGTCAGGTCTTCGGGACGGTCTTCGAGACGATCGTGCCGGTCTCGTCGACCCAGGCAGCGGAGATGGTGAAGTTGCTCGAGAACACCTTCCGCATGATCAACATCGGCCTCGTGAACGAGGTGGCGTTGATGTGCGAGAAGCTCGACCTCGACGTCTGGGAGGTCATCGACGCCGCGGCGACCAAGCCCTACGGATTCATGAAGTTCACCCCTGGCCCCGGCCTCGGCGGCCACTGCATTCCGGTCGACCCGGCCTATCTCTCCTGGAAAATGAAGTCGCTGAACTTCCCGGCGCGCTTCATCGAGCTCGCGACCGAGGTCAATTCGGCGATGCCCGACCATGTGGTCGACCGGATCGCGGGGATGTTGAACGAGGACCGCCTGGCGGTGAACGGCTCGCAGATCCTGGTGCTCGGCGTCGCCTACAAGGCGAGCGTCGACGACATGCGCGAGTCGCCGGCCCTCGACGTGATCGCGGGGCTGCGCGCCCGGGGCGCCGACGTCCGCTATCACGACCCCTTCGTGGCCGAGTGTGAGATCGCGGGGGAGCGCTTCAAGTCGGTCGAGCTGACGGACGCGGCCCTGGAGAGCTCGGACCTCGTCGTCGTCCTGACGGACCATCCGAACGTCGACTACGAGCGTGTCGTCCGGGTCGGCCCCCGGGTCTTCGATACCCGAAACGCCACCAAGGCAGTCCAGAACGGCCGGGAGAAAATCACACGCCTGTAACCCTGATCGCGAGCTCGATCGCGGGTCGGGGACCGACCCGGAGCTGGAAGAGGGGGGACCCCGGGACGCGGTCCACCCCGAACGGGCCGATCGCCCGGCACTTCTTGACTCGGCGACGGTCGTCGTTTAAACACTGGGGCCCGCGCAGCCGTACCAACCGGCAGCCCGGGGTAGAGATTCGATGCACGAGTAGCTCAGTTGGTAGAGCATCACGTTGCCAACGTGAGGGTCGCCAGTTCGAATCTGGTCTCGTGCTCCAGCCAATCGCAGCCCCGGCAAGAAGCGATTCTTGCCGGGGCTGTCTGCTTTGGGGCCCCTTTTTTCATTCTTCGGGTCACTCGTTTCACGGGACGCCTCGCCGCCCACCCATCCTGTGCAATTCCGCCTCATATTTTCGAGGAGATGCGCTTTGCACGGCTTGCGGTGTGACGAATCGGCGATTCAGGTGCATTAGCGATCTGTTCTAGAAATCCCAGGCTTCGATCCGGAGTTTCCCGGATACTCTGTATTACACAGGGTCGCGTTGCAGGAGTTTTCCCATGACCGTGTTTGCTTCGGGCTCGACGGCCTTGGGTCCTTCGGCTCGGCTGGCCGTCGTTCTGGCCGCGGGGCTCATCCATTTCCTCGCCGGCGATGCATCGGCGCAGCCGAGCTTCGTCGACGTGAACGTCGCGGCCGGGTTTCTTCCCCAGGTGCCGATCGGGGGGCAAGGCGGCGGGGCGGCGGCCTCGGATTTCGACGGAGACGGAGACATCGATCTCTTCGTCCCGACCCTGGCGGGCACGCCCAATCGTCTCTACCGCAATCGGGGAGATGGGACCTTCGAGGACATCGCAGCGTCGTCGGGCGTCGGTGACACGAGTTTTACGCGGGCGGGGCTCTGGCTCGATTACGATGGGGATGGTCTCCTCGACCTGCTGACCTACGGCGATTGCTATCTCGCCCAACCGACCTGTGCGGCGACACGCAGGACGAAGCTCTATCGACGGGTCGGCCCGGCCTCGTTCGTCGAGGTGACGGCTGCGGCGGGCCTCGAAGGTGTCATTCCCGCGGTGCCCGAGCGCGAGGTCGGTGGCATGGCGGCGGGCGACGTCGATGGGGATGGCGATCTCGATGTCTTCTTGACGGATTGGACGCCGGCGAATGACCTGCTGCTGCTCGATGCGTCCAGACTCTTGATCAATGACGGAGCGGGCGCGTTCGTCGATGGGACGGTCGCGGCCGGGATTTCTCCGGAACACTCGGGACGTCTCCAGCCGTTGATGATCGACATCGACGCGGACGGGGATCTCGACATCTATTCGAACCGGGTCTTCGGCGCGAACCAGCTCTTCATCAACCAGGGCTCGGGTACCTTCCTCGAGGGCGCTGCGGCCGCCGGGATCGCCAGTACCTGGAACCACCTCGGTCTCACGGCAGGCGATCCCGACAACGACGGAGATCTCGATCTCTACAGCACGTCCGTGGAAACGCAGGACGGGAATGCCTGGTCGGTGCTCTACCAAAACGTAACCGTCGGGTCCGCGATCCAGTTCAACGAGATCGCGACCGCCGCCGGCGTCCGGGGCGGAGGCTGGGGCTGGGGAGCGACCTGGATCGACGGGGAGAACGACGGCTGGCTCGATCTTGCTCACACGAACGGAAACATCCCCCCGTTCGCGACCGATCTTTCGCTCTTCTTCAGCAACACCGGAGCCTCGCCTCTGGCGTTTACGAACATCGCGGCTGCGTCGGGATTCGAAGACGCGCTCTGGGGCTCGACGCTGCTCAAGCTCGACTATGACCGCGACGGGGATCTCGACCTCTTCGAGACGATCAATACGTTCACGAGCACTCGCCTTCAGTTGCTGCGCAATTCCCCGTCTCCCACGACGAATCACTGGGTCGTGATCCAGCCGAGGCTCGCCTCGGGAGGGAACCGCTATGCGATTGGCGCGCGAGTTCGTGTCACGGCGGGGGGGGTGACCCGGGCAGGGCTCATCTCGGCGGGAACGAGTTACCTGGGCCAGGAGCCTGCCGAGGCGCATTTCGGACTGGGGTCGGAAGCGGGGCCTTTGACGGTGACGGTCGATTGGCCGGACGGGAGCTCGACCAGCGTGCCGGGCTTGGCCGTCGACCAGATCCATGTCGTGAGCCCTCCGCCGATCATCGTCGACACGGACGGAGACGGTTTGCTCGACAGCGAGGAGCTCACGCTCGGGACGAACCCGAGCCTCGCGGACACGGACGGCGACGGAATTCCGGACGGCATCGAGGTCGGCAACCCGCTCGCGCCGCGCGATACCGACCTGGATACGCTGATCGACGCGCTCGATACGGACGACGACGGCGACGGTTGGCCGACCGCCCTCGAGGACGCGAACCAGAACGGCAACTGGCTCGACGACGATACCGACAACGACGGAACACCCAACTACCGCGATGGCGACAGCGACGGCGACGGC
>Ga0163144_10001054_pt1 | contig 65451 bp, 26 predicted proteins | sample OliLak19BULKMAT1_FD_123175 | JGI IMG/M metagenome (GOLD analysis project Ga0163144, IMG submission 123175) | Freshwater microbial mat bacterial communities from Lake Vanda, McMurdo Dry Valleys, Antarctica - Oligotrophic Lake LV.19.BULKMAT1 | ecosystem: Environmental > Aquatic > Freshwater >...
GACATCCTCGTGCCGCTCGGCGTGATCATGGCGCTCTACGGCGTGGTCTATGCAGTGCTCGAGAACGACAGCCGCCGGCTGCTCGCGTATCACATCATCAGCCAGGTCGGCTACATGGTCGCGGGCGTCGGCCTCGGCACGCAGATGGCGATCAACGGCGCCTGCGCCCACGCCTTCGCGCACATCCTCTACAAGGGTCTGCTCTTCATGGGCTGCGGCGCCGTCCTGCACATGACGGGCCAGAGCAAGTTCACCGAGCTCGGCGGCCTCTACAAGAAGATGCCCTGGACCTTCCTGTTCACCCTGATCGGCGGGCTCTCCATCTCGGCCTTCCCGTTCTTCAGCGGCTTCGTGTCGAAGTCCATGATCGTCGCGGCGGGCTTCGAGGAGCACAAGCTCTGGGCCGGCTACCTGCTCATGCTCGCCTCGGCGGGCACGTTCCTGCACACCGGCCTGAAGGTCCCGTATTTCATCTGGTTCGGGAAAAACAACTGCAAGCCCGAGACGTGGGCGCGCGCCGCCGAGCCACCGTGGAACATGCACGCCGCGATGATCATCGCCTCCGCGCTCTGCATCTTCATCGGCTGCTACACGCCCTATCTGTATCAGATGTTGCCCTACCCGGTCGCCTACGCGCCCTACACGTCCTATCACATCTCGGAGACGATGCTCATCCTGTGCTTCACCGGCGTCGGGTTCTTCCTGCTGCTGAAAAAACTGGAGCCGACCCCGACGATCAGCATCGACCTCGACTGGCCGTATCGCATGGGCGGGCGCGCCTTCCTGTGGATCGCGCGCAAACCGGTCCAGGCCGTGGACAACGCGGTCGGCGAGATCTACCGCGCCGGCGGCATTGTGCCGCTGATGCGCTCGGCCCATCTGATCAATCGCTTCGACAACGTCGTGATCGACGGCGTGGTCGACGGCGTGGCGGGCGCATTCCGCTCGTTCGGCAACAAGCTGCGGGGCCTCCAGCGCGGCGCGCTGCAGGAAAACCTCGCCCTCACCTTCGGCGCCGCGGCCCTGGTCGTCGGGGCGTTCGTGATCTGGTTCTGAGCCCGCAGCGACTCCCGCGACTTCCCCCACCATGACACCGGCTGCCTCCAGTTTTCCCTTCCTCAGCGTGCTGATCTTCAGCCCGGTGGCGGCGGTCGTCGTGCTCAGCTTCCTGCGCAGCGAGCGCGCGCAGCGCTGGTGGACGCTCGCGCTCACCACGGCCCTGGCGCTGTTCTCTCTCCTGCTCCTGCCGCGCTTCGATTCCGGCACCCACGCGTTCCAGTTCGCCGAACACGCCGCGTGGATCCCGACGCTGAAGATCAACTACACGCTCGGCGTCGACGGCATCAGCCTGCTGCTCGTCCTCCTGACCACGCTGATCACGCCGCTGTGCGTCCTCGCCTCATGGAACTACATCCGGACGCGCATCAGGGAATTCATGATCGCGCTGCTGCTGCTGGAGACGACGATGCTCGGCGTCTTCAGCGCGCTCGATACGATCCTCTTCTTCGTGTTCTGGGAGGCGATGCTGATTCCGATGGCGCTGATGATCGGGATCTGGGGCGGGCCGCGGCGCGTGTATGCCTCGCTGAAGTTCTTCATCTACACGATGGCGGGCTCCGTCTTCCTGCTCGTCGCGCTGATCGCGCTGCGCCTCGAGACCGGCTCGTTCGACCTGGCCGCGACGATGGGCCACCCGCTGGCGGACGGCCTCCAGTCGTGGGTCTTCGCCGCGTTCTTCATCTCCTTCGCGATCAAGGTGCCGATGTTTCCGTTTCACACCTGGCTGCCAGCCGCGCACGTCGAGGCGCCGACCGCCGGCAGCGTGCTGCTCGCGAGCGTGCTGCTGAAAATGGGCACCTACGGTTTCCTGCGTTTCGCGCTCCCGATCACGCCGCACGCGGTGCAGACCTTCGGACCCGCCGTCATGTGGCTGTCCGTCGCGGCGATCCTCTACGGCGGCTTCGCGGCGCTGGCGCAGACCGACCTCAAGAAACTTGTCGCCTACTCGAGCGTGAGCCACATGGGCTTCGCGACGCTCGGCATCTTCGCCCTCAACGCCGGCGGAATCGAGGGCGCCACGCTCGTGATGATCAATCACGGGATCACGACGGGCGGCCTCTTCATGGTGGTCGGGCTCATCTACGAGCGCCTGCACACGCGCGACCTCGCCGCAGCCGCCGGCATCGGGCGCCACATGCCGATCTTCACCTTCTGTTACGGCGTGTTCTGCCTCTCCTCGCTCGGCTTTCCGGGCACCAACAGCTTCATCGGGGAATTCCTCGTCCTCGCCGGCGGCTTCAAGGTCTCGAAGCTGCTGATCGTGTGCGCGGTCCCGGGCATCGTCGCCGCCGCGGCCTACAACCTGCGCATGCTGCAGAAGCTCGCCTACGGCAGCTCGAAGAACCCCGCGCACGCCCATCTCGTCGACCTGAATTTCCGGGAGATCGCGATGTTCGCCCCGCTGATCGCCTTCGTGTTCTGGATCGGCCTGAACCCGTCTCCCATCGTCCGGATCATGCACGCCAGCGTCATGCACCTGTTGCAACAGGCGAACCATACCGCGGTGCAGGTCGCTGCGCTGCCCCTCCCATGACGACCCTCCTCGCCTTTCTCCCCGAGTTCATCCTGCTCGCCGGCGCCCTCGCGCTGTTCGTCGTCGCGCTCGGCGACGCACAGGAAAAAATCGCCCGCGTCGTCACGCTCGTGACCGCCGCCGCCGTCCTGCTCGCCACCCTGTTCACCTTCAATCAACAGGCGGTGCTCTTCAACGGTGCCTTCCGCGTCGATCCGTTTTCGCAGTTCCTGAAAATCGCGATCGCCTTCGGCTATCTCTGCCTCGGCCTGCTCAGCCGGGAGCTGTGCGACATCAACGGCCGGACGCGGCCGGAGTATCATCTCTTCCTCAGCTTCAGCGTGCTGGGCCTGCTGCTGCTCGTCAGCAGCGTCGACCTCATCACGCTGGTGCTGGCGCTCGAACTGTCGTCGTTCGCCCTCTATCTCCTGGTGCCGATGCGTCGCGAGCGTGTCGGCCAGAAGGTGCAGATGGAATCCGCGATCAAATACCTGATGTTCGGCATCGCCGCCACGGGCGTGATGCTGTTCGGCATGAGCTACCTCTACGGGCTCACCGGCTCGACCTCGCTGCCGGTGATTCTCGCCCAGTTGCCCGCCTTGCTCGACTCGCCCCTCGCGCTCGCCGGCCTCGCCCTCACCCTGGCGGGCCTGCTCTACAAGCTCGCGGTCTTCCCATTCCACTTCTGGACGCCGGATGTCTACCAGGGAGCCGCCAACGAGACCGCCGGCCTCATCGCCTCGCTGCCGAAAGTCGGCGCGGTCGCGGTCCTCGTGCGGCTCGTCTCGCTCGCGGCCCCCGACAACGCCAGTTTCGCGATGCTCCTCACCGGCCTGGCCATCGCCTCGATGGTCTACGGCAACCTCATCGCGCTGGTGCAGACCGATCTCAAGCGGCTCCTCGGCTTCTCGGGCATCGCGCACGCCGGCTACGCGCTGGTGGGCTTCGTCTCCCTCGACGATGCCGGTTATGCGGCGGCCCTGTATTACATCGTCGGTTACATGCTGATGGTGCTCGCCTGCTTTGTCGTCATCTGCCGGGTGTCGCGCGACGGCGCGAACGTGAGCATCGCCGATCTGGCCGGCCTCCACCGCCGATCGCCGATGCTGGCCGTGACCCTCCTGATCGCCGTCTTCGCGCTCGCGGGCCTCCCGCCCTTCGTCGGGTTCATGGGCAAACTCAGCCTGCTCACCGCCGCCCTCGCCCAGGGGCACATGACCCTCGTCGTGATCACCGTGATCAACTCCGCGGTCGCGATCTACTATTACCTGCGGATCGTCCGGGCGGCGTTCTTCGGCGAGGCGGAGGAAACCGCCGCGCCGCTCAAGCTGAACTGGTCCACCGTGGCCCTTTGCCTGCTGCTGATCGTCGGCATCACCGGGCTCGGCCTCGTGCCTGCCGGCGTCGTCGACACCATCTCACGCTCGCTCGCGGCGATTCGCTACCCGGGCGTCGGCTGAGCGCGGCCCCTCGAAGACGGGAAAAACCGCTGATGGCCACTCATGTGGCTCGAGCAATGGCCCTCGCCGAGCCGTTGCGAGGCGAGATCCGCGAGCAGTGAGCAGTGAACAGCGCAAAGGTGATCGCTCCGCCGCTGCGGGTGCATCTGCCGGTTCAACCCGAGTCGTGTGGCGGCTGCTGCGCCACACAACTCTCGGAGTTGGCGGTTCCGGCTCCGGCGCGGAGCGGAGTCCGCCCCCACCCTTTTTCAAAGGTCACGATGGGTAGGGCGGCGAGTCCCTTCGCCGCCGCGGTGGCTTCCACCGCAACCGGCACATGCACCCCGCTGCTGCGGCCATTCACTTCCGGTCTTTCAACTTTCATTCTTCAGCTTTCAGCTAGGCGACGTCTGCCGCCTCTCCAGCGCCCTGCGTGCCCGAAGCTGTCGCACGCCAGAAGGTCGACGCCGCCATCCATGTCGCCCAACCAAAGCCCCGAGCAAGTCGCCCGCGATGCCATCGACGCGCACCTCCGCTCCGCCGGCTGGGTCGTGCAATCCAAGGATGCCATCGATTTCCACGCCGGCGAGGGCCAGGTCGTCCGTGAATACTCCACCGACACCGGGCCTGCCGACTACGTCCTCTTCATCGACGGGAAACCGGTCGGCGTGATCGAAGCAAAAAAGGAAACCCTCGGCCACGCCATCACCGCCGTCGAAGATCAGACGGCCGAATACGCCTCCGCCAAGCTCCGCTACATCCAGTCCACCGGTCGCCCGCTCCCGTTTCTCTACGAGGCCACCGGCGTCATCACCCGCTTCACCGTCCAGCGCGATCCCAAGCCGCGCTCCCGCGAGGTCTTCACCTTCCATCGCCCGGAAACCCTCCGCGAAAATCTCACCGCCTCCGTCCCCGGCCAGCCCTCCCGCTCCCTCCGCACCCGCCTCCAAGATTTGCCCGCCCTCGACCCCGCCGGCCTGCGCGAGTGCCAGATCGACGCCATCACGAATATCGACACCTCCCTGAATGCCGCCAAACCCCGCGCGCTCGTCCAGATGGCCACCGGCGCGGGCAAGACCTTCACCGCCATCACGTCGATCTACCGCCTGCTCAAGCACGCCCGCGTGTTCCGCGTCCTCTTCCTCGTGGACACCCGCAACCTCGGCGAGCAGGCCGAGCAGGAGTTCCTCGCCTTCACGCCCTCGGACGACAACCGCAAGTTCACCGAACTCTACACCGTCGCGCGCCTCGCCTCGTCCCACGTCCCGGCCGCCGCCCAGGTCTGCATCTCCACCATCCAGCGGATGTATTCCATCCTTCAAGGCCGCGAGCTCGATGCCTCCGCCGAGGATGAAAATCCCGCCGAGCACTCCGCCGACCGCAAACGCGAGCCGCTGCCCGTCGCCTATTCCGAAAAACTCCCGCCCGAGTTCTTCGATCTCATCATCATCGATGAGTGCCACCGCTCGATCTACAACCTCTGGCGCCAGGTCCTGGACTACTTCGACGCCTTCCTCGTCGGTCTCACCGCCACGCCTGACGCCCGCACCTACGCCTTCTTCAAACAAAACGTCGTCTCCGAATACACCCACGAGGACGCCGTCGCCGACGGCGTGAACGTCCAGGGCGAGATCTACGTCATCGAGACCGAGGTCGGCCAGCAGGGCGGCACCGTTCTCAAGGGCCTTGTCGAGCGCCGCGAAAAACTCACCCGCGCCCGCCGCTGGCAACAGCAGGACGAGGACGAAACCTACTCCGCCAAGAAACTCGACCGCGACACCGTCAACCCGTCGCAGAAGGCGTCGGGCACGCAAAAACTATCTTGGCACAAAGCTAGTGTCGGAGCAGTTTGAGTGAAGCGGCGAAATGAACCACGATGCTCCTTCCTTAATTTCTCTTTTCACGGGTGCAGGAGGTCTGGATTTGGGCCTTGAACAAGCGGGGTTTCGGACTGTCGTGGCTAACGAAATCGAACCGCACGCGTGCGAGACGCTACGGCAAAACCAAATCCTCAGCGGACTAAAAACCAGCCAGTTTGACGCGTGGTTCGCTCTGCAACTCGGACAGCGGTGCTACAACGGCACCAGTGGAGCGACCGCTGATGAACTCAAACGCCGGCTTCGCGTGGGCCTTACGGGTCGCAACTATCTCAAGGATGCGAAAATCCTCGAACGAGACATTCGGGCACTTCCGTCGAAAGAAATCCTCGACTTGGCAGGGGCGAAGAAAGGCGACGTTGGGTTAATTGCAGGTGGTCCCCCATGCCAGCCGTTCAGTCGGGCGGGAAAACGTGAGGCGGTTAAGACTGCCACAGGGAAGCTATTCAAAGACTTCGTTCGTCTCGTTGATGAAGTGTGTCCTCGTTGGTTTTTGTTCGAGAACGTTAAGGGCCTCATTCTAACGAAGGCCCCGGTCGCACGATTGCATTGCCGCAGTTGTCGGGAGCGGATGTTGATGAATTTCGATGATTGGGAAGCTCTGCAAGCGGAAGACACCAAAAAGGTTCGCTGCTATCGCTGTGGCGCAGCAAACCCCACGGTAACGTGGGAAGACGAAGCGGGAGGCAGCCTCGACATCATTCTCCAAGAATTCTCAAATCTTGGATACCGATGCTTCCACAAAATCCTGAACGCGGCGGATTTTGGGGCACCACAAATGCGGGAACGCCTGTTCATTGTCGGCTCCCGAGACGGCGAAAACTTTGAGTGGCCTGCTCGCACACACGGAAAGGTTGCTGACGATGCGGAGCTTCCTCTTTTCGATGCGGGTCCCGTGCAACCATGGCTTGGAGTTGATCAGGTTCTTTGGGGCAGCGGACACTGGCGATATGGCAAGCTAAGCGAGAAAGCGGTTCTCTGGGTTAAGAACGTTGTTCGTCCACACGATGAACCCGTGACGTGGACTCTCGATCGGCCTTCACCCACAATTGGTGCTCACCAAGGGGCAAAACTCGCCATCGCTCCTCGCGGTGTTCCCGAAGCTCAACTTGCCCGTCAGCAAGGGCACACTTTAGGCCGCAGACAGGGAGACACCGCGCCAGTTTTTGTTGAGCACGAATATCTGACAGACCTTGAGTTGCTGAAACTCCAAACTTTCCCCGAAAACTGGTATCTCTTCGGCACCCGCATGGAACGAGCGTTCCAAATCGGGAATGCCGTTCCTCCCGTTCTCGCCCGAGAAGTGGGACGAGCCATTTTGGATGCGATGGGGGAATCGGCCATCGTCCGTGGGCTACAAGCCAAATACGTATGACGCTCCCAGCTTTTTCCAAGGAGCAATGTGAGACGGCGAAGCTCCTTCTTGCAGCCCGCGTGGCTTACATGATGGGCCGCAAGCTCGAAGAAGGCGACTGGGCACACGTTTACTGCAAAACTCGGGGAATAAAGATACCGGATTGGAGCAATCTAAACGCAGACGTCACCATCCCGGGCCTTTCGCTTGAGCACAAAATGATGCGATGCTCGGAGTCGCAGCCCATCCAAGAGCATTGTGGCACCGACATGATGCACCCTGCTCTTACGCGTCGCGTTTCACTGCCCGACAAGGGTGACGCGAACGAGGCAATGCGAATGGTAATCGCAGGCTATCAAAAGGTCCTGGACGAAAGACGTGGGAAAGCGGCGGCGATGTCGCGCGACAAATCTGTCGAACTCCGAAGCGGGTGGCTGCTATACGAATCGTCGCTGACGGAGTTTCTTTATTGGGAAGAGCCGACGACAAACCTGAATCCCAAGGAGCACAAAGCGGTGTGGAAAGAGCGTGTCGCTCGCGGTGAGGGCGGCAGACGAGCAAACAAGAACCTCTGGATTTACAACAAGGCCACGGGGCGAAAGGTCTGGTCTGTCACAGGCGGAAGGTCGGGAACGAAGATTCAGCCTCACTTCACGGTTCCTGCCGCAGACGATGAAAACCTCTGTTACTTCCGTGTCCAAGGCGAGCCGTTGACCGGAGATACCGTTCGCGTGTGGGTGACTGACCCGACCGCCCGCACGCTCAAAAGCATCTTGGGGGACCTTGAGACCCGACGGCTCAGCGGAGCCATTTTGAGAGCAGCCGCTACAGCCCCAACACTTGCGGCCACGGAAGACCACGAACGAGTGTCACGGGTCAGGTCGGTAGTCGGCTTTTCTCCCGCCCCACCAGATACCGCTCGATCCCCTGCGCGGCCTTGCGGCCATCCCAGACGGCATGCGCCACCAGGCTGGGACCGCGGACCGAATCACCGCCCGAGAAGACCCCGGGAAGGCTCGTCATCTGATTCGCGTCGACCTTCAACGAGCCCCAGCGATCGGTGGCGAGCGGCGCGGTCGGGTTGCCTGAGTCGATCGGCACCGGGTCGAAGCCATACGCCACCAGCAGCACCTCGGCCGGGACGACAAACTCGCTGCCCGGCACCGCGCGCGGCGAGCGGCGCCCCGAGGCATCCGGCGCGCCCAATTCCATCCGCACGCACTGCACCGCCGCGACCGCGCCATCGGGCCCGGCCTGCAAGCCGACGGGATTCGCCAGAAACTCGAAGCGCGCGCCCTCCTCCAAGGCGTTCTCATATTCCTTCCGGCTGCCCGGCATGTTCGCGAGGTCGCGCCGATAGATGCACACCGCCTCCCGCGCCCCGCTGCGGATGGCCGTGCGCAGGCAGTCCATCGCCGTGTCGCCGCCACCCAGGACCGCCACGCGTTTGCCGGTCACATTGACCGACGGGATGTTCACGAGGGGCGACACCACGTTCTTCTGGATCAGGAACGGCAGGCCCGGCACCACGCCGGTCATGTCGGCCCCGGGAATATCCAGCGGTTTCGGCCGCTGGGCGCCGAAGGCCAGGAACACCGCGTCAAACTCCTGCCGCAATTGCTCGAGCGCCACGTCGCGGCCGACCTCCACGCCCAGCCGGAACTTCACCCCGCGCTGCACCAGCAGATCGATGCGGCGATTGACGATCTCCTTGTCGAGCTTGAAGGACGGGATGCCGTTCACGAGCAGTCCGCCCGGAATGAGCTGCGACTCAAAGATCGTCACCTCGTAGCCGTCCTGGATCAGTTCGTCGGCGCAGGCGATGCCGCCCGGCCCGGATCCCACGACAGCCACGCGCAGGCCATTGGGCATCGCCAGGACCGGCTGCACCGCCCCGTGGGCGAAGGCGTATTCGTTGATGAACCGCTCGATCGCGCCGATGGTCACGGGATCGCTCTTCGTGTTGAGCAGACAGGCGCCTTCGCACAGCCGCTCCTGCGGACACACGCGCGAGCAGATCTCGGGCAGGTTGCTGGTCGAGCGCGACAGCGCGGCGGCGCCGAGGAAATCCCCCTCGGCCGCGAGCGCCAGCCACTCGGGAATGCGGTTGTGCAGCGGACACCCCTGCGTGCACAGCGGGTTCGGGCACTGGATGCAGCGGCTGGCCTGCTCCCGGATCGAGGCCTCGTCGAAATTGCCGTAGATTTCGCAAAAATCACCGACGCGCTCCTCCGCCTCCCGCTTGGGGGGCGTGGCGCGCGCGATGGCGGCCCAGGCGAATTTGGGATCGCGTAACAATGGATGGGGTTCGCTCATTGTTCCTTGGGGCCGCATCCGCCGGTTCCGGCGGGCGCGAGCGGTTGAGGGTTGTTCGAAAGCACCGAAAAGGAGGCGTCCGCGGCAGCCACGGCGTCGCCGGCGGTGGGATCACACCGGACGACAACAGGGGAAGCGGAACAGGTGGGCATGGGAGAGACCAGGGAAAGGCCCGTGCCCCTATTATGCCACGCCGGCGCGCCGGTCACTACGCAGCCATTGGTATTCGCGGTGCATGGATTGCGACAATGGGCCCGCGGCCGGGCCGGCGAACGGCCGGCGGCGCGCCGGTGGCCCCACCCAACCGACGCCTTCCCGGACTTGCGCTCGCGGCCAAGCCACTTACGGTCCCGCCTCATGAAGTTTCTCACCTCTCTCCTCGTTGTCCTTGGTCTTGCCAGCGCCGTGTTCGCTGCGTCCTCGAAGTTCCCCGACATCTCGCACGCCGACCTCCAAAAGGCGATCGCCGGCAAATCCGTCGTCGTGCTCGATGTGAACGGCACCGACTCCTTCAAGGAAGGCCGGATCCCGGGCGCGATCGACTACATCGCCAACGAGAAGAAACTCGCCGCGCTCCTCCCGAAGAAGAAGGACACCCTGATCGTCGCCTATTGCGGCAACGAATACTGCAACGCCTACCTCGCCGCCGCCACCACCGCGAAGGAGCTCGGCTACACCAACGTGCAGCACTACTCCCCCGGCATCGACGGCTGGAAAAAATCCGGCGCCAAGCTCGAGAAGAGCTGAGAACGGAAAAGAAGAAACCGCCCATCAACGCTGCTGGCCGCTGATTCAGGCTTTCTGAATTGGCGCTCCTCAGCGTCCATGGGCGGTTTCTTTTTCCTCACATCACCGTCGCCCGCGATCGCGCCGGTTTTCCATTGCCGCCGATCGTCGGCAGGATGACGCCTTCGTCTCCGATTCTCTCGTCAAAAGGTTTCCGTGAGCCGACCTGCTGCGTTTCGATCCGACCGTAATCGAGTTTGATGATCCGATCCGCGAGGTGGAAATAGCGGTCGTCGTGCGTGATCGCCAGGACCGTCTTGTGGCGCGACTTCAAGTCCGGCAGGAGCTGGTTGTAGAAGATGTCCTTGAACAACGGATCCTGATCCGAGGCCCACTCATCGAAGAGATAGAACGGCCGGTCCTCGAGATAGGCATTGAGCAGCGCGAGCCGCTTGCGCTGGCCCTGCGAGAGCTGCGTGGTGGAGAGCACGCCGTTCTTCACCTTCACCTTGTGCTCGAGGTGGAGCAGGCTGAGGTATTCGCGGGCCTGGGCGTCGAGCTCCGGGCTCGGCGTGCCCAGCAGATTGTCGAAGAGATAGAAATCCGCGAACACCGCCGAGAAGAGCTGCCGGTAATCGTCGCGGTTCTTGTCGTCGATCGGCCGGCCATCGAGCCGGATCGTGCCCGCCTTCGGCGGATACAGTCCCGTGATCACTTTCGCGAGCGACGACTTGCCGCTGCCGTTGCCGCCCACGAGATAGACGATCTCGCCCGGCGTGAAGGAGAGGCGGATCGGCCCGAGCGTGAAGCTCTCGTCCTCCTTCTCCCGCCAATACGTGTGCTGGATGTCCACCAGCTCGATCTTTTTGAAACTCTTCACCGGGTTCACCTGCTCGATCACACGCTCCTCGCCGGCCCGCGCCGCGAGAGAAACACCGAGTTGCTCGACCTTGGTCAGCGCCGCGCTCGCCCGGCCGAAGACCGACAGGCTGCTCAGCACGCCCGAGAGCGGCCCCATCATGTAAAGCATCGCCACGACATAGCCCGTCATCGCCTGCGGACTCACGTGACTGACCTTCGGCAGGTAGAAGAGAATCGCGCCCACCACGGTGAAGAAGAGGAAGTCCCGCCAGTTGTGCGCGATGATGAACCGCATTTCGGCGCCGATCGCGTGCTTCCGGTAGCGTTCGGTGCAGCCGTGGATGTTCTCCGAGAAGAACGCCCCGCGCCGCTCGCGGTGGAGCTTCAATTCCTTCATGCCCTCCGTGAGTTCGCGGAAATGCTTGTAGAGCCGATCCTGCTCGTCACGGGCGAGGAAGAGCCGCTTGAAGCCGGAGCGAATCAGAATGCGATAGCCGATCGCGCCCAGGAGGATGAACACGCTCATCGCCAGCAGCACGTTCCACGAGAGCCAGGCGAGATAGATCGCGCCGCAGAACAGGATCGAGATGTTCACCGCAAAGGTCGGCACGATCAGCATCGCCTCGGTCAGCGCGATCACGTCCTCGGTCAGCGCCACCATCAGCCGGGGCGCGCCGATCTCCTCCAACTGCCGGAGCGGCACGGCGAGGATCTTGCTCACGAGATCGCGCCGCAGGTTGACGCAATTCTGCTGGGAAAAATGCGCGAGCATCAACTGGGCGAAAAAGTTCGCCATCAGCCGCCCCGCCGCGAGCGCCAGGAAACCCCAGAGCATCCACTCGGCCGGGCTGGCCACCTGGCCCAGCACGCGCGTCACCATGGACATCAGGCCAACGTTGCACGCGCCGCTCAAAAGCGCCGCCGCCAACGTCCAGGCCATCATCGTCCGCGAGCCCCGGAAAAAGAATCGAATCAGGTTCATGAGAGATGCCGGCGCGCCGCAGCGTCGCCCTCGATTGAAGTTGCCGCCCGATGGGTGTTTGCCGCGGCCGCGCCGCTCCAGCTCAGCATTTGGCCCGGGCGCCGCGCCGCCGGGCTCACCGCCAGCGCCGCGGCAAATTCCGGGCCTGCCTCCAGCGGATACACCGTGAAAACCGCGTCGACCCCGGGCGGCGTCGCGCCGCCCAGTCCCGTGCCCAGCGCTTTCAGCACGGCTTCCTGCCGGGCCCACGCGTGAAAAAACTCCTCGCGCCGCCGTTCCGCCGGACAGGAACGCAACTGCGCCAGCTCAGGCGGCGAAAACGCCGACTCCGCCACCTGCTCCCATTCCGGCAGATCGCGGATCGCCTCGAGGTCGATGCCGATCTCGCCGACACGCGTGAACGCATAAAGGGCCCGCCCCTCCGAGTGCGCGACATTGAAAAACAGCCCCGCCGTTCCGGCTTCACCCGCGAGCGCCGGCTTCCCATTCGGACCATAGCGGAATTCCAGCTCGTGCGGCGCGCACTCCAGATGGCGCGCCAGCAGCATCCGCAGGATCCCGCGCCCGATGAGGTAGCGGCGCCGATCGCGATCGAAAAAGAACTGCCGCGCCCGCTCGACTTCGTCCGGTGACAGCAACGCGTGCATCAGCCGCCCCGCCTCGATCGGCTGGTCGTCGAGATGGGCGCGCCACACCTCGACTTCACCCGCCGGCAGGCGCGGGGGGTGCGTTCGGTTTTTGGGCAAGATCGCCCCGCCCGGTGCGGCCCTGCGATCAGGCAGCGTGAGCGCCCTCATGACGCCGCTCCTTTCGCCGCCGGCACGCACGCCTCGAACGCTCGCGCCACCGCCCGCACATGCGGCTCGTCCAGGATGTTGCCATGTCCGCCGGGCATGAGGCGGATCGTCACCCCGCCGCGCACGAGTTCGCTCCAGCCGTAGTGCTCGTCGAAGGACGTCACCAGCGCGTGTCCGCGGGTGCGGAACAGCGTCACCGCCCCACCATAGGTCCCGGGCCGGTAGGCCAGCAGCAGCCGCACGTGATGCTGCCACAGCTCGCGCTGCTTGAGCGAGTAGTCGGCCAGGTTCAGCAGCTCATCGAGGTCGGTGAGATCGAGCTGCGCCTGTTCGGGCGGCGCGGAGGTGCCCGTCGCCTTGCGGCGGAGCACGGCCAGCTTCCAGCGCACGAAATCCTTCCGCTCCCGCCACGTCCAACTGAAGCAGAAGCAGCCGATCCAATAAAAGATGTTGCGGACGAACTTCAGCTTCCACGCGAGCGTGTGGCGGTTGGGGCGCTCGTATCCGGTGTTCGGCGGCGAGCAGTTGATCAGGCCGAGCAGCGCGACCTTTTCCCCGCTCGCCTCGAGCTGCCGCGCCATCTCGTAGGCCACCACCCCTCCGAAGCAGTAACCGCCGAGCAGATACGGCCCCTGGGGTCGGTGCGCGCGCAGGTCGGCGAGGTAGTTCGCCGCCATGTCCTCGATCGAGGGCCATTCCGGCAGCCCTTCGAGACCGCGCGACTTGAAGGCGTAGACCGGGTGATCGTTGCCGAGGTGGCGCGCCAGGTTGGAGTAGCCCCAGAACATGCCGCCGCCCACGCCGTGCACGAAATACACCGGCGGGCGCCGGCCCTGCCCCTGGATCTCCACGATGGAGCTCACCGGCGTGTAGCGCTGCCCGGAATCGCGCAGCAGCTTCGAGAGCTGGTCGATGGTGCGGTGCTGGAAGATGGCCGAGACCGGCAGTTTCCGGCCGAACTGCTTTTCGAGGTGCGCGACCATGCGCACGGCGAGGAGTGAATGTCCGCCGAGATCGAAGAACCGGTCGTGCATGCCGATCGGATGCACGCCGAGGATATTGCTCCAGATCTGCGCGAGTTGATCCTCGACCGCGTCGCGTGGCGCCACGTAGCTGTGCGGCAGTTCCGGGCGGCTGCCATCGAATGCCGGCAGCGCCGCCGTATCCACTTTCCCGTTCGCGTTGAGCGGCAGAGTCTCGAGCATGACGAAGCTCGAAGGCATCAGGTATTCCGGCAGCTTGTCCTCGAGGAACAGCCGCCAGGTGTCGACCGCCGGGGCCGGGGCCTGTTTCGCGACGAGAAAGGCCGCGAGACATTTGGCGCCGCTCGCATCTTCGCGCACCACCACGGCGCATTCCTTCACCGCCGGATGCGTCAGCAGGATCGCCTCGATCTCCGTCGGCTCGACCCGGAACCCGCGGATCTTCACCTGCCGGTCGATCCGGCCGAGAAATTCCACGCTGCCGTCCGGCAGCCAGCGCGCGAGATCGCCGGTCCGGTAGAGCCGCGCGCCGGGATCGGGGCTGAACGGATGCGGCACGAACTTCTCCGCCGTCAGCTCGGGCCGGTTGAGGTAGCCGCGCGCCAGCCCGTCGCCGCCGGCGAACAACTCGCCCGGCACGCCCATCGGCACCGGCTGCATCTGCGCGTCGAGGATGTAGACCTGCGTGTTTGCGATCGGCCGGCCGATCGGCACGGAGCGGCCGGCCAGCGGCGGCGCCGTAATCCGATGGCAACACGTGAACGTCGTGTTCTCCGTCGGCCCGTAACCGTTGATGAGTTGCGCGCGCGGCAGTTGCTCCAGCGCCCGCACCACGTGCGGCACCGACAGCACGTCGCCGCCCGCGAGGAGCTGCCGGACGTTGCGCAGCGAATCGAGCTGCTCCTCCACCATCTGGTGAAAGAGCCCCGCCGTCAGCCAGAGCGTGGTCACGCCGTTTTTCTCGATCACCCCGCCCAGCTCCGCCAACGAGCACGGCCCCGGCGGCACCACGACGAGCCGGCCGCCATTGAGCAGCGCGCCCCAGATCTCGAGCGTCGACGCATCGAAGGCGATCGGCGCGAACTGCAGGAAAACGTCGTCGCGCCCCATCCGGGCGAAGTCCGCATTCTTCACCAGCCGCACGACGCCGCGGTGCGGCACGCACACGCCTTTCGGCCGCCCCGTGGTGCCCGAAGTATAGGAAACATACGCGAGATGGTCGGGCGTGACCTCGGTTCGCAACGGAACGGCTGCCCGTTCCGTCGGACGCGACGCGCTGCCGCCACCCGCTGCTTCATCCAGACAAATCACCATCGCTCCGTTCGCCGGCACCTTCCCTTTCAGACTCGCCTGCGTAAGCAGCACCGGCGCCTTCGTGTCCTCCAGCATGAACGAAAGTCGCTCTTGCGGATACGCGGGATCGAGCGACACGTAAGCCCCGCCCGCCTTCACGATCGCGACCAGCGCCACAATCAACTCGAGCGAGCGTTCGAGGCACAGACCCACGAGGACATCCGGACCGACGCCGGCCGCGCGGAGCCGCGCCGCCAGCGTCGTCGCCCGTTCGTCAAGCTGCGCGTAGGTCAGCTCGCGATCCTCGAACTGCACCGCGACCGCCTGCGGCCCGAGCGCCACCTGCTCGTCGAACAATTCCCCGACCGTCCGCTCCCGGGGATAGTCCGTCATCGTCCGGTTCCAGCCCGAGAGCAGTTGGTGCCGCTCGGATGGCGTCAGCAGCGGCAGCCGCGCGATGCGTTGCTCGGGCTGCGCCACCATGCCTTCGAGCAGCGTCTGGAAACAGCCGAGGATCCGCATGATCGTGCCGGGCTCGAAGAGGTCGGCATTGTATTCGAAAGCCGCGCGCAGACCTTGCGGCAGCTCCATCATCGAGAGCGTGAGATCGAACTTCGACGTGCCCGTGTCGACTTCGATCGGCTCGAGGCTGAGCCGCGGCAGCTCCATCGGCGCCATCGGCGCGTTCTGCAGGACGAACATCACCTGGAACAGCGGATTGCGGCTCAGCGTCCGGTCCGGCCGCAGCTCCTTCACGAGCCGATCAAACGGCAGATCCTGGTGCGCGAGCGCGCCAAGCGAGGTCTCCCGCACGCGTGCCAGCAGCTCGCGGAAGGTCGGGTTGCCTTTCAGGTCGCCCCGAAAGACCAGCGTGTTCACGAAGAAGCCGATCAGCTTTTCGAGCTCCACCTTCCTCCGGCCCGCGACGACCGATCCGACCACGATGTCCTCCTGCCCCGTCCACCGGTGCAGCAACACTTGGAAGGCGGCAAGCAGCGTCATGAACAGCGTCGCCCCCTCCTGCTGCCCGAGCGCCTTCAGCGCGTTCGTCAGCGGCTTCGGCAGCGTGACGGCCTGCGCCGCCCCGCGCGACATCGCCGCGACCGAACGCGGATGATCCACCGGCAGCTCCACCACCGGCAGCGTGCCGCCGAGTTGTTGCTTCCAATATGCCAGCGGCTTCTCCAAGGCCGCCCCCTGGACCGCGTCACGCTCCCACAGCACGAAATCCGCGAACTGGATCGGCAGCTCGGGCAGCGCCGGCGTCTCGCCCGCACCATAAACCGGATACAAGGTCGCGAGCTCGCGAAACAGGATGCCGATCGACCACCCGTCCGAGATGATGTGGTGCATCGTGAGCGACAAGATGTGCTCGGTCGTGTTCACCCGCACCACGAGCGCCCGCAGCAACAGGTCGCGCGCAAAATCGAATGGCCGCCGTGACTCCTCCTGCAGCCGCCGCTGCAATTCCTCCTCCGCCGTGCCATCGCGCCATGCGCTGAGATCCACCACGGCCGGCGTGATCGTGCGCGCCGCGGCAATCGTCTGCACCGCCCGGCCCTCCGCGGCCACGAAGTTCGTCCGCAGGATCTCGTGCCGCCGGATGATTTCGTTCAGCGCCTTCTCCAGTGCCGCGAGATCGAGCGTGCCTTTCATCCGCACCGCCTGGCACACATTGTAGACGGCGCTGCCCGGCTCGAGCTGGTCCAGAAACCAGAGCCGCTCCTGGGCAAACGACAACGGCAGATGGTCGCTGGTCGTGCGTCGCGGAATCGAGGAGCGTGGCTCGCTCGTCCGCGCGCCTTTCTGCCGCGCACGTTGCAGTCGTTCCTCGAGCAGCGCTCGTTGGGAACCGGAGAGCTCCATTCGGGAGGGCAGAACTTCGTCTTTCACGGTCATGGTCTCTCCTGTGCGGTTACAAACGGGGTTTGGCTGGCGCGCGTGAGCTTCGCTTCGCCTGAGGTTTGAATGTCTTCGATCAGCGCCCGCTCGGTCTCGGACGCCAGCGCAGCGATCGTGGGGTGGGAAAAGAAATGGCCCATCGTCAGGTCTACGTGGAAGAGGTCATGCACGCGCGCGATCACCTGCGCCGCGAGCAGCGAGTGGCCGCCAATCTCGAAAAAGTTCTCATGCACGCCGGGCTGGCTCACGCCGAGCACTTCGCTCCAGATCTCCGCCAGCACCTCCTCCGTCGTCGTCCGCGGCGCGACCTTCTCCACGGCGGACTGCGCATCCGAGGGCTCCGGCAGCGCCCGGCAATCGACCTTGCCGCTCGCCATCCGGGGCAACTCCGTCAGCACCACGAACCGTCCGGGAATCATGTATTCCGGGAGCCACTGCCGCAGATGCTCGCGCAGCCCGTGGGCGTCGCAGGCCGCGCCAGGCGCGCCCACCACATAGCCCACCAGCCCCTGCCCGCCCGTCGGCCCGGCCAGCGTTACAACCACCGCCTCCTTCACCGCGGCGTGCTGCAGCAACGCCGCCTCGATCTCGCCGGGCTCGATCCGATGGCCGCGGATCTTCACCTGATGGTCCAGCCGCCCGAGGTATTCGATCGTGCCGTCCACCATGAACCGCGCACCATCCCCGGTCCGATACAGCCGCTCGCCCGGCTCGAAGGGCGACGCGAGGAATTTCTCCGCCGTCAGCTCGGGCCGGTTGAGATAGCCGCGGGCGAGCTTCTCGCCACCAATAAACAACTCGCCGCGCACGCCCACGGGCATCGGCTGCAACTCCCGGTCGAGGATATACGCCCGCTCGTTCGGCAACGGCCGCCCGATCGTCGCCACGCCGCCCGCGCGCCGCACGCTGCCCGTCGAATACACCGTCGTCTCCGTCGGCCCGTAGACGTCGATCACCCGCTGGATGTGCGCCCGCGCATAGAGTTTATCCACGAGTGCTTGCGGGCATGGCTCACCCGCGACGTTCACGGTGCATACCGATGCCGGCAGGTGGTTCGCGCGCACTACCTCCGCCATCGCCGAGGGCACGCCGCTCACCAGCCTGACTTCGTTCGCCGCCGGCAGCGTGCCGATCTCCAGCAGGTTCTCCGCGAGGATGACTTTTCCACCCAGGCACAGCGGCACGAGGCTTTCGAACACCGAGACGTCAAAGGTCGCATTCGTCGCGAACAACACACCGTCGAGTTCCTCCGCGCGATATTGCCGGCGGGCCCACGCGATCAGGGCCACCACGCCGCGATGCTCCACGCACACGCCTTTGGGCCGTCCGGTCGAGCCCGAGGTGTAGATGATATACGCGAGATTCCGCGCCGTAGCGGCCGGCGTCCCGCCGTCCCCCTGCGCCGGTTGCGCGTCCGCCGACGGCTCGAGCTCATCGATCAGGATCAGGCGCGCGCTCGTCTGCGGCAGGAGGCCCGCGAGCTTCCGCTCCGTCACGATCACCCGCATCGCCGTGTCCGCGACCATGAAGCCGATCCGTTCCACCGGATACCCGGGGTCCATCGGCACATAGGCGCCGCCCGCTTTCAGCACGCCAAGCATCCCCGCCGGCAGATGCGCCGTGCGCTCCAGAAAGATTCCCGCCGGCGCGTCCGGGCCCACGCCTTGCCGGCGCAGTTCGGCCGCGAGCCTCGCCGCGCGCCGATCGAGCTCCGCGTAGCTCAGCCGCTCCTGTCCGGCGACGAGCGCGATTGCCTCGGGCGAGCGCCGCACCTGCTCCTCGAACACCTGCTGCACCGTCGCGTCACGCCGGTAATCCAGCGCCGTCTCGTTCCACTCCCGCAGTATCCTGCGGCGCTCCGCTTCGCTCAGCAGCGGCAGGTCGCCGAGCTTCGCCTCGGGATTCGCGATGATCCCGCGCAGCAGCGTCTCGAAGTGCCCGAACCAGCGCTCGATCGTCGCCGGCTCGAAAAGCTCCGTGCTGTAGTAGCACCCGAGCGTCACGCGGTCGCCATTCATTCCAAAGTGGAAGTTGAGGTCGAAGTTGACGAACTCCTTCGGCGCCGGCGCCATCTCCGCCACCAGCCCGCCGAAATCGAAGGCCACGTGCTTGCCCGTCGTGTTGAACACCACCGGCGCCAGCGGCACCCGGCTCGCGTCCCGCCCGATTTTCAAGTGCTGCAGCAGGCTGCCGAAGGGATAGCGCCAGTGCTCCATCGCGTTCGTGAGATTGTCCCGCACGCGCCCGAGAAACGCCGCGAACGTCTCCTCCGCCGGCGCATGGCTGCGGATCGGCAGCAGGTTCGCGAATTGCCCGACCAACGAACCGAAGCCGGCCATCACCTGCCCCGCGGAGGGCACGCCCATCACGAACTCTTCTCCGCCCGTCAGCCGGTGCATGAGCAGGCTGAACGCCGCGAACAGCACCGTGAACGCGGTGCACTCGCGCCGCGCGCAGAGTTTCCTCAGGCCGTCCGCGATTTCCGCCGGCAGCGCGCGTGTCATCAGCGCGCCCCGGAACGTCCGCTCGGTCTTCCTCGGATGGTCCGTCGGCAACTCGATGACCGGGATCTCTCCCGCGAATTCCTGGTGCCAGAACGTCCGCGCCGCCCCGAACGCCGCCGAACTCTTCTCCGCCGGCTGCTGTTCGACATACGCGCTCAGCGTCGGCGCCGCCGGCAGCTTCGCCGCGCGGCCCAGTTGCTCGGCGGCATAGAGCGCGCCGAGCTCGCGCGCCATCACGCCCAGCGACCAGCCGTCGCAGATCACATGATGCACCAGCAGCGCGAGAAAATTCATCTGCGCATCGACTCGCAGCAGTGCCGCGCGAAAGAGCGGCCCGTCGATCAGGTTGAACTGCTGCCGCGCCTTCGCGCTCATCCAGTTCGCCACGTCCGTCTCACCGTCCGTCGCGCGACTTCCGCCCGGCGCATCGTCGATCGCGAGCTCGATGTCGCCCGACGCAAGGATCCGCTGCACCTGCCCCGCCGCGTCGATCCGCGTCCGCAGCGCCTCGTGCCGCGCCACGAGCAGCCGCAGGGCCCGCCGCAACGCGCCGACGTTCAACGCGCCCTGCAATCGCAGCGTCAACGATTCGTTGTAGGCGAGCGATGCCCCGTCGCTCATCTGGCACGCGAACCAGATGTCGCGCTGCACATCCGTGAGCGGCACGCGCTTCTCCAACATCGCGGCTCCGTTCGTTGAGGGTTCCGAGCTCATGTTACGATTTGGCGCCCGCAAGCGAGGCCACCCCGAGGGGGTCGGCGTTGAGATCGGTCGACGACTTGATGTCCTGCACGAGCGCCTCTTCGATCACCGGCGCGAGCTGCGCGATCGTCGGCGCCGCGAAGAAACGCGCCAGCGGCAGCTCGACATTCAGCGCCTCGTGCACCCGCGAAATCACCTGCGTCGCCAGCAATGAATGACCGCCCAGCTCGAAGAAGTTCGCATTCACGCCCACCTGCGCCAGCCCCAGCACGTCGCGCCAGATGTCCGCGAGCAGTTCCTCCGCCATGGTCTGGGGCGCCGGGCCGGCTTCGACGCCACCCGCCTCCGCCTCGGGCGCCGGCAGTGCGCGGCGGTCGATCTTGCCGCTCGGGGTCAGCGGAATCCTCGCCAGCACCTCGAATGCCGATGGGAGCATGTAGTCCGGCAGCCGGCGCTGAAGCTGTCCCCGCAACTCGGCCGCCGACGGCGCCACGGTGTGCCCGTTCGCCAGGACGTAATACGCCACGAGCTTCCGGTTCTCGCCCGCGTCGCCGCGCACGATCGCCGCGCACTCGCCCACGGCGGGGTGCTGGCTCAGCACCGACTCCACTTCGCCCAGCTCGATCCGGTAGCCGTTGAGCTTCACCTGGTGATCGATGCGGCCGAGAAACTCGATGTCGCCGTTGCCACGATACCGCGCCAGGTCGCCCGTGCGATAGACTTTCGCCTCCGCCCGGAACGGATGCGCGACGAATTTCTCGCGCGTCACGTCCTCGCGGTGCAGGTAGCCGTGCGCCAGGCATTCTCCCCCGATGAACAGCTCACCCGGCACGCCCACCGGCACCGGCTGGCCGCGCCGGTCGAGCAGGTAGATTTCGCAGTTCGCGATCGGCTTCCCGATCGGCGGCCGCGGCTCCCACGTGCGGGCTGCGCCCGGGAGCGTGTGCGCCGTCACGACGTGCGTCTCGCTCGGTCCGTAATGATTGTGCAGCGAGCACCCGCGCAGCGCGCTGAACATCGCCGCGACCTTCGGCGTCACTTGCAGGGGCTCGCCCGCCGTGATGACTTCGCGCAGCACCGCCGCGTCCGCATCCGAAGGCCGGAACGCCTCCGCCAGTTGCTGCAGCGCCACGAACGGCAGGAACAGCCGCTCCACCCGCTGCTCCACGATCGTGCACCAGAGCTCCCGCGCATCCCGCCGCGAGGCGTCGTCGATCAGCACCAGCGTTCCGCCCGTGGCGAAGGTCGCGAACATCTCCTGGAACGACACATCGAAGCTGAGCGAAGAGAACTGCAGCGTCCGGCCCTGCATCACGCGCGAGTTCTGCCCCTGCCAGGCAACGAGATTGGCCAGCGGACGGTGCGGCATCGCCACGCCCTTGGGCTTCCCGGTCGAACCCGACGTGTAGATGACGTAGGCGAGATTCTCCGGCCCCGCGTCGTCGCGCGGCACCGCGGCACCCGCTTTCGCCGCCATCGCGTCCTCGTCGTCGAGGCACAGCACCGAAACGCCGGACGTCGACGCACCCACCACGCCCGCGAGCGAACGCTGCGTGAGCAGCACCTTCGCGCGCGAGTCCTCGAGCATGAAGCTCAACCGCTCCGCCGGATACGTGGGATCGAGTGGCACGTAAGCGCCTCCCGCGCGCAGCACCGCGAGCACCGCGACCACCATCTGGAACGAGCGCTCCAGGCAAATCCCCACCGGCACATCCGGCCCGACTCCCAGCCCGCGCAGCCGCGAGGCCAGCGCTGCGGCGTGCATGGCGAGCTCACCATAGCTCAACTGCGTGTCGCCGTGCCGGAGCGCAGGCGCATTCGGATGCTTCTGCGCCTGCTCAAACGCCAGCGCATGCACCGGCCGACCCCGCGCATGGTCCGTCGCCGTCGCGTTCCATTGCCCCACCAGCGCCGCGCGCTCCGCGGCCGACAGCATCGGCAGGTCCGCCACCGGCATGTCCGGCTGTTGCGCCACCGAATGCAGCAGCGTCTCGAAGTGGCCGATCCAACGCCGCACCGTCGCCTCGTCGAAGAGTTCGCTGCTGTAGTAGCACCCCAGCGAGATCGCCTCGTCGCTCGCCGCGAAATTGAGGTTGAGGTCGAAGTTCACATAGCGCTTCGGGCTCACGGTCGCCTCCACCTGCAACTCGCCGAAATTCAGCGCCCCGCGCAGCCGGCTCGAGTTGAACACCACGTTGGCCAGCGGCATCCGGCTCGCGTCCCGCGCGATCTTCAGTTGCTGCACCAGGCTCGCGAAGGGATACTGCCAGTGATCGAGCGCCTCGCTCATCTGGCCCCGGAACCGGAGCAGGTAATCGCCGAACGAATCGGTATCCGCCACGCGGCTACGCACCGCCAGCAGGTTGGCGAAATGCCCCACGAGATTGCCCAGGCCACCCATCACCTGCGACGCCGACGGCACGCCAACCACCAGGTCATCCTGGCCGCTCAACCGGTGCAGCATCACGTTGAAGACTCCGAGCAGCGTCGTGAACAACGTGCACTCCCGCTTGGCGCACAGCCGCTTGATCGCCGCCGTCACCTCGGGCGAGATCGTGTGCAGCACGAACCCGCCGGAGTAGGTCCTTTGCGCCGGACGCGGCCGGTCCGTCGGCAGCTCGAGCACCGGCACGCCGTCGGCAAACTGCTTTCTCCAGAAGTCCTCCGCCGCCACGAAACCCTTCGAGCTCTGAGCCTCTACTTCCTGCTGCGCATACTCGCTGAAACGCATCGGCTCCGGCAGCACCGCCGGCCGATTGAGCGTCTCGGCCGCATACAACTCACCCAGCTCGCGCACGAGCGTGCCCAGCGACCAACCGTCGCAAATGATGTGATGCACCACCAGGACGAGGAAGTGCCGGTCCGGCGCGAGCCGTAGCAGCGTCGCGCGAAAGAGCGGGCCCGCCGCGAGGTCGAATGGGCGCTCCACTTCGTCGTCCGCGCACTCGAGCGCCCGCGCCTCGCGCATCGTCGGGCTCGCCGACGAGAAATCGTGGATCGGCAGATCCACGTGCAGCCGCGGCGCGATGATCTGCTCCTCGCCCGCCGCGCCGAAGATCGTCCGCAGCGCCTCGTGCCGCACCGCGAGGTGCTGCAACGCGCGGTCCAGCGCCGCGATATCCAGCGGCCCGCTCAGGCGCAGCGTCGATTCCTCGTTGTAGGCCGACGATACCGAACTGCCCATCTGGCTCGCATACCACATCTCACGCTGCGCATGCGTCAGCGGCAGCCGTTTCTCGGTCTCCGTCGCCGTCGTGCCCGCGCTGCTCCGCACCGGCGCCGTCGCCGTCGCCGCCGTGACGGTCATCCGTTCGAGATAGGCCGCGAGCTTCGCCAGCGTCACGAGATCCTCGCGGAGCTGCCGGAACGTCACCTCAACCCCGAACTTCGTCGCCACCGCGCGACTCGCCTGCGTGAGGAACAACGAATCGAAACCAAGCTGATAGAACGTGTCGTCCGCCGACGCCGTCGCCAGCTCGATGCCCGAAAGCTCCTCGAAGATCGTGCGCAGCGCCGCCAGCGTGTCGCCGCTCCGGGCCGCCGCCTCCGGCGCCGAGGTCGCCATGGCGACCGGCGCTTTCGCCGCCACCGCGGCTTGCGGGGTGGTCGACTCCATGCGATTCGCGATCGCCGGCACGCCACTGCTCGTGCCCGGCGCCGGCTCGATCCAGTGCCGCTTCCGCTCGAAGGGATACGTCGGCAGCGGCACGATCCGCCGCGTCTCGTTCGCGTAGAACCCTTCGCGCCACGCCGGCACCGCGCCCGCGATCCAGAGCTCGCCCAGCGCGGTGAGCAACGCATTGAGCTCGGACCCGCTGTCCTTCCCGCGGCCGAGCGACGCCACCACGGCCGCGGCGCCATTCGCCGTCGCCGGATGCTGCCGCGCGAGTCCCGCGAGCGTGGAGCCCGGCCCGACTTCCAGCAGCACCGTGCTGCCCTGCGCCACCAAGGCGGCGACACCCTCCGCGAACCGCACCGTGCTCCGCAGGTGCTTCGTCCAATACTCCGCGCTCGTCGCCTGGGCCGGCGTGATCCACGTGCCCGTGAGATTCGACACCCACGCAAGCTTCGGCGGATTCAGCTTCATCCGGCGGATGAAATCGCCGAGCGGCTTCAGCGCCGGCTCCATCATCGCGGAGTGAAACGCATGCGAGGTCGCAAGGCGTTTGAAAGGAATGGCGCTCACCGCAAGCTGACGCTCCAGGACTTCAACGGCATCGAATGGTCCGGAAACGACGCACAAGCCCGGGGCGTTAACCGCCGCGAGCGCCAAATTCTGAGTGAGCAGCGGCACCACCTGCTGCTCCGGCTGCCGGATCGCGAGCATCGCGCCCGGCGGCTGCGCCTGCATCAACCGCGCGCGCTCCGCCACCAGCGCGAGCGCGTCTTCGAGGGTGAACACGCCGGCGATGGTCGCCGCCACGTATTCGCCCAGACTGTGGCCGAGCATCGCGGCCGGCTTGATCCCCCACTCCATCCAGAGCTGCGCCAGCGCGTATTCGATCACGAACATCGCGGGCTGCGTGATATGGGTCTGGTTCAACAACCGCCCCGCCGCCTCAGCCTTGTCGGCCGGCGGGAAAAGCACCCCGCACAGATCGATCGCCAGCGGCTTCTTCAACGCCTCGCAGCAGCGATCCACCGTCGCGCGAAAGCTCGCCTCCGTCTCGTAGATCTCGCGCGCCATGTGCACCGCCTGCGCACCCTGCCCCGGGAACATGAACGCCACCTTCGCCCCCGCCGCGTCCGACTTCCCCGTCACGACGCGCTTCGCGTCCTTCGCCCGCAGCGCCCGCACGGCGTCCGCCGCGTCGTCGACGACCACCGCGCGCCGATGGCCGAATACCTTGCGCCCGATCTGCAGCGTGTAAGCCACGTCCGCCAGCATGCGCTCCGCCGCCCCATTCAGCCCCGCGTGCGACTCCAGATGAGCCGCGAGATTCTCCGTGGCCGCCTCGAGCGCCGACGCCGTCTTCGCCGACAACAGCAACAACTGCCGTTTCCGCGACCCGCTCGACGGCTCCAGCGCCGGCGCTTCTTCGAGCACCGCGTGCGCATTCGTGCCGCCGATGCCAAACGAGCTCACGCCCGCCCTCCTGGGGCCCCGGCCGCCAGCCGCCGCTCCGCCCCGCGGCCAGGCCCGCAGTGCATGATTCACAAAGAACGGGCTGCGCGCGAAATCGATCTTCGGGTTCGGCGACTCGAAATGCAGGCTCGGCGGAATCTCCTCCTTCTGCAGCGCGAGCACCGTCTTGATGAGCCCCGCCACGCCCGCCGCGATATCGAGGTGCCCGATGTTGCTCTTCACCGAGCCCACCGCGCAGAACTGCTTCTTCTCCGTCACGCCGAAGGCTTTCTTCAGCCCCTCAATCTCGATCGGATCGCCCAGGGGCGTGCCCGTGCCATGCGCTTCGACATACGAGATCGTTTCCGGCGCGATGCCCGCCTCGGCCTGCGCCAGCGCGATCACCTCGGCCTGCCCGTCGCTGCTCGGCGCCGTGTATCCGATTTTCACGGACCCGTCGTTGTTGACCGCCGTGCCCTTGATCACCGCGAGCACGTTGTCGCCCTCGGCGATCGCGTCGCTGAGCCGCTTCAACACCACCACCCCGCAGCCGTCGCCCAGCACCGTGCCCGCCGCCTTCGCGTCGAAGGTCCGGCAGTGCCCGTCCGGCGAGAGGATGCCGCCTTCCTGGTGATGCTGCCCGCGGTTCGCCGGGAACGTGATCGACACCCCGCCCGCCAGCGCGACGTCGCAGCGATACCCCAGGAGGTTCTGCGCCGCCATGCACACCGCCACGAGCGAGGTGGAGCACGCCGTCTGCACATTCACGCTCGGCCCGCGCAGGTTGAACTTGTAGCTCGCCCGCGTCGGCACGAAGTCCCCGTCGTTCATGATCATCGACGAGAACAGCCCGAAATCCTTCACGAGGTTCGGATTCGTGAGCAGATTCGTGAACAGATAGGTGTTCATGCTCGCGCCCGCGAACACCCCGATCATCCCGTCGTAGGTGTCCGGATTGCATCCGGCGGTTTCCAGCGCCTCCCAGGCGCATTCGAGAAACACGCGGTGCTGCGGATCCATCACCTCGGCTTCCTTCGGATTCATCCCGAAGAACGCCGCATCGAACCACTCGGGCTTATCCATCGCCGCCCGCGCCTTCACGTAACGCGGATCGTCAAGCCGCGGCGGGTGCTCGATCGGCAGCCACTGCACCTGGTCGTCGTTGAAGAACGACACGCATTCGCGCCCTTCGCGCAGATTGCGCCAGAATTCCTCGAGGTTTTTCGCCTGCGGGAAGCGGCCCGCCATCCCGATGATGGCGATGCTTTCCTGGGGTTCGTGGGCGTTCATGTGGAGCTGATGAGCAAGAGGGAGAAAGCGGGGCGGGATTAGGCTTCGACGGTCACGCCGCGGCGCCGGATCGTCATGGCGCCCTGCCGCCGGCGGTTGCGCTCGTCGATCTTCGCGCGGAAATCGTCCGCCGCGCCGCCGGTCCCCTGCTCGCCGATGAACTTCGCGAGCGCGCGAATCGTCGGAAACTGGAAGAGCTTCAATACCGGCACATCGACGCCGATCGTCTCGCGCAGCCGGTTCTGGACCTGCACGACCTGCAACGAGTGGCCGCCGAAATCGAAGAAGTTGTCGTCCACGCCGATTTGCCCGACGTGCAGGATGTCCTTCCAGATCGCCGCGACTTGCTGCTCGACGTTGCCCGTCGGCGCCACGAACTCGCCCTGCCCTTTCACGCGGCTGCCTTCCGGCGCCGGGAGGGCCTTGCGGTCAATCTTGCCGTTCGGCGTCACCGGCATCCGCTCCAGCGATACATAGAGCGCCGGCACCATGTGCTCGGGCAGCTTCTGCTTCAGGAAATCGCGCAGCGTGTTCGGGGCCGGGGCCTCGCTGCCCGCCGGCACGACATAGGCCGCGAGCTGCGGATCCTCCGGGTTGTCCGTGCGCAACACGACGACCGCCTGGCGCACCTCCGAGTGCTGCATCAACGCCGCCTCGATCTCCCCCAACTCAATCCGGTGACCGCGCACCTTCACCTGGTGATCTACGCGCCCGAGGAAATCGATCACGCCATCCTCCCGAAAGCGCACCAGATCGCCCGTGCGATACATCCGGGCCGGCGCCGATTCAGCCGCCGCGGCGGCAAACGGATCCGGCACGAACTTCTCCGCGGTCAGCTCCGGCCGGCGCAGATAGCCGCGCGCGACGCCGTCGCCCGCGATCCACAATTCACCCGGCACGCCGACCGGCACCGGCTGGCGGTGGGCATCGAGGACGTAGACCTGCTGGTTCGCCAGCGGCCGCCCGATGTCGATCGCGCCCGTCGCGCTCTCGGCCCGCTTCACCACGCTCGTGGTCGACCAGATCGTCGTCTCGGTCGGGCCATACATGTTGATCACCTCGCCCGAAATCTCGCGGACGAGATCGGCCGCCAGCCCCGTGGGCAGCGCTTCGCCGCCCACCATGAGTTTCTGCAGCGACTTCAGCGCGGTGAGCGTTTCGTCCGAGCTGGCCAGCATCCGCGCAAACGACGGCGTGCACTGGAGGTGCGTCACCGCGTGCCGCTGCATCTGCTCGACGAGCGAGACCGTCCGGCTGGGACCGCGAGCGCCCCCGGTCGCTGTCTCCGCGGCCCTCTCCTGCCAGTCCGCCCGCACCTGATCGAGGGTCTTCAGCGCGGCCAGCGTCGACTCCACGTCGACCCCGAAGTCAATCAGGCACGCGACTTCATCGATGCCGATACCCTGGAGTTTGCCGAGAATTTTCCGGCAGGTCTGCGGCGTGCCGAGCATGCCGCACGTCTCGAAGTAACGGTTGAACGAAAACTCGACGAGCCCGCGCGTCTCCTCGGCGGTGAGATTCTTCATCTCACACCCGGGATACATCGCCTGCGAGAGCCCTTTCATCAAGTCGGCGGAATCGGCGAGATAGCGAATCAACGGCTCCTTCACTTTGGCCTTCACCGCCTCGAGGTCGTCGCCCACGAACGTGTGCAACGCGATCGTGACGCAGCCCTCGCCTTCGTGGCCCGCCTCACGTCGCGCCTGCCGGTAGAGTTTGATCTTCCTGGCGAGATCATCGAGTTCCTGGCCGAGCAGGTGCGTGAGCACGCCTGCGCCCATTTCGCCGGCCAGCTTGAACGTCTCCGGGCTGCCGGCCGCCGTCACCCACATCGGCAGGTCCTTCTGGATCGGACGGGGATAAATCTTCACCGGCACCGCGTTGCCGCGACCGCCGGTGAACTCGACCGACTCCCCGCGCCAGAGCTTCCGGATCGTGTCCATGCTCTGGCGCATGATCTCGCGGCGCCCGGCGAAATTCTCCGGCTTCAGCGTGAAATCGCGATCGTGCCAGCCGTTCGCCACGGAGAGGCCGACGCGACCCTGCGAGAGATTGTCGACCACCGACCACTCTTCCGCGACCCGCGCCGGATGATGCAGCGGCGTCACGCAACTGCCCGCCCGGATTTGCACCCGCTCCGTCACCACTGCGATCGCCGCGCCGATGACCGAGGGATTCGGATACAGCCCGCCAAACGAATGGAAGTGCCGCTCCGGTGTCCAGATCGCCTTGAAGCCGTGCTGATCGGCGAACTTTGCGCCCTCCAGCAGCAGCCGATAGCGATTGCCGCCGGCCGACTCGTCCTCGCTCGCAAAGTAGAAAAGCGAGAAATCCATCACCTTCTTCGCCGCAGGCGCCTCGCTCGCGCGCTTCGCTTCGGCCAGACCCGGCAATTTCGCCGCATCCGAGAGCAGGACGACCTTGCACCCGCGCGTCAGCGTCCAGAAGAGCTCCAGCACCGAGATGTCGAACGAGATGCTCGTGACCGCCAGCCACGCGCCCGGCTTCGGGCCAAGGACTTGGTCCATGCCGGCGAAGAAGTTCACCACATTGCGGTGCGTGACCATCACGCCCTTCGGATTGCCCGTGGAGCCGGACGTGTAGAGCACGTAGGCGAGGTGTTCAGGGGTTGTCGCCTGGTGTAGCGGAACGGCTTTCCGTTCCGTCGGAAGCGAAGCGCTTCCGCTCTGCCCCACCTCATCCACGCAAATCACCGCCGCCTGATGCGCGGGCAATTTCGGCAACAGCGCGAGATTCGTCAGCAGCACCGGCGCTTGCGAATCCTGCAGCATGAAAGCGATCCGCTCTTTCGGATACGCCGGGTCGAGCGGCACGTAGGCGCCGCCCGCCTTGTGGATCGCGAGCAGGCCGATCATCATCTCGAGCGAGCGCGAAACGCACACACCCACCAGCACGTCGGGACCGACGTGGTGCTCGCGCAGTCGCGCCGCCAGCGTCTCGGCCCGCGCATCCAGCTCGGCATAGGTCAGCTCCTGCTCGTCGAACACCAGCGCCGTGGCGTCCGGCGTCCGCGCGACCTGCTCGGCAAAAAGCTCGGTCAGTGTCTTCTCGCGCGGATACACCGTGCGCGTGTCGTTCCACTGGCCGATCATCCGGGCCTTTTCCTGCGGCGTGAGCAACGGGAGCTGCGAGAGCCGCTGCTCCTGGTTGGCCGCGATGCCTTCCAGCACGATTTGAAAGTGGCCCAGAAAACGCTGAATCGTCTCGGCCTTGAACAGATCGAGCGCGTATTCCGCCGTCACTTCCAGCGTGCCGTCCGTCTGCTCGATCGCCCAGACCGTGAGGTCGGACTTCGCGGTGCCGGTGTAGACCGGCGCGATGCTGAGCTTGATGCCGCTGAGCTTCAGCGGCGCCGTCGGCATGTTCTGCAGGGCGAAATAGACCTGGCAGATCGGATCGAAGCTCAGATTGCGCGCGGGCTGCAGCTCCTCGACCAGCCGCTCATAGGGCATCTCGCGATGCTCGAACGCACCGAGTGACATGTCCCGCACGCGCAGCAAGAGCTCCTTCACCGTCGGATCGCCGGAAAGATCCGTGCGCATCAGCACGGTGTTGATGAAGAACCCGACGAGTTGCTCCGTCTCCGCACCGTCGCGGCCAGCCAGCGGCGAACCGACGACGATGTCGTGCTGCCCGGTGTAGCGCTGCAGCACGACTTGGAAGCCCGCGAGGAGCGTCATGAAAAACGTCACCCGCTGCTGCGCGCTGACCTTCTTCAAGTTGGCGACCAAGTCGGCCGGCAGCCGAAGCTGCACGCAATCCCCGCGGTGCGATTGCAGCGGCGGCCGCGCGTGATCGGTCGGCAGCTCGAGCAGCGCCGGTGTTCCCGCCATCTGCTTTTTCCAATACGCGATCAGTTTCTCGAGCGTTTCCCCCTGCAGGTATTCGCGCTGCCACTCGGCGAAGTCGGCGTATTGAATCGGGAGTTCGGGCAGCTCGGGCAGCCGGTTGCTGGCGAACGCCTCGTAGCACGCGCCCAGCTCGCGGTAGAGCACCGCCATCGACCAGCCGTCCGACGCGATGTGGTGCATCACCAGCATCAGCGCATGCTCCGTCTCGGCCAGCCGATACAGCCGCACCCGCAACATCAGATCCTTCTGCAGATCGAACGGCTTCTTCGCCTCCTCGAGCGTGAGTCGCTTCAACTCCGCTTCCCGCTCCGCCGCCGGCATCGTCATCAGATCGGTCAGGGGCAAATCCAGCGACCAGGAGGTCTTGATCACCTGCGTCGGCTCGGAGTTGATCGCGATGAAGTTTGTCCGCAGCGCTTCATGCCGCTCCACCACGGCGCCGAGGGCACGATCGAGCGCCTGCTCGTTGAGCGGGCCGCTGAGCCGGACCAGGTAGGGGATGTTGTAGAGCGGCGAACCGGGCTCCATCTGCTCGAGGAACCAGAGCCGGCGCTGGCCGAGGGCCGCGGGAATGGGACGGGCTTGCTCCGGCGCACGCGGCGTCGGGGCAGTGGCGGCGGCGGCCGGAGCAGGAAAGGGAAGCGTGGTCGAAGACATGGTGGTATCTAGTTCGGTTGGACGAGTTCCAGCTCGGCGCGGGCGACGCTGCGCCGCTTCAGCCGGGGCGCGGCGGCCCGGCCTGTCGGATTGTTTTCGAGCCGCCGCTCCACTTCGCGGGCGAAGGCGGCCAAAGTCGGTTGGTCGAACAGCGCGCGCACCGACACCGCGCCGGCGAGCGACGCGTTCAGGCGCGTGACCACTTGGGCGGCGAGCAGGGAGTGTCCGCCCAGGTCGAAGAAATTATCCGCCAGGCCGACCGCGGGCAGGCCGAGCACCTCCGCCCACGCCTGCGCGACCGTCTGCTCGACCGCCGTCCGCGGCGCGGCAAACGGTCCGCGGGATTCACCCGCCCGCAGCTCGGGCGCCGGCAGCGCATTCCGATCCACCTTGCCGTTCGGCGTGAGCGGCCACGCCTCCAGCAACACCAAACTCGCCGGCACCATGTAGCCCGGCAACTTCCCCCGCAAAAACCCCAGCACCTGCTCCCCGAATCCAATGTCACTTAATACGTGACATCGGCTACGGTCTTCACCGGTAGGGCCGCGAACAATGTCACGTATTACGTGACATTGGGCTGAATCGCGCGGGAGCAGGTAGGCGATGAGTTGGGTCTGGCCGCGCTCGTCGGGGCGGGCGAGCACGATGCTTTCGCGCACAGCGGGGTGCGCCTGGAGCGCGGCCTCGATTTCGCCGAGCTCGATCCGGCAGCCGCGGACTTTCACCTGGCCATCGAGGCGGCCGACAAACTCCAGCGCACCGCCCGGGGTCCAGCGCACAAGATCGCCAGTGCGGTAGAGCCGGCGCGGCTCGCGTTGATCGGGCAGGTGGACGCGCACAAAGCGCTCCGCGGTCAATTCCGGCCGGTGGAGGTAGCCACGCGCGAGGCTGTCGCCGCCGATGAACAATTCACCGGCCACGCCGACAGGCACCGGCCGCAGGTGGCGGTCGAGGACGTAAGCCTGCGTATTCGCAATCGGCGCTCCGATCGGCGGCGCGGCCGTCTCGGGGGCGTGCTGGCCGATCACCGCGCAAGTCGCCACCACCGTGCTCTCGGTCGGTCCGTAGTGATTGATCAGCGCGCAGGGAAAATTCTCCGGCGGCCGCCGCTTCAACTTGTCGCCGCCGGTGAGCAATGCCCGCAACGCCAGATCGTCCGGCCAGGGTTCGCTCAGCGCCGCTTCGACCAGCGGCGTCGGCATGAACGAGAGCGAGATCTTCTTCTCGGCCATCCAGCGCCACAACAGCGCCGGGGCGAGCCGCGTCTCATCCTCCGGCACATGCACGCTCGCGCCCGCGGCGAGATACGGCCAGATTTCCCAGATGGAAGCATCGAAGGCCGGGCTGGCCAGGTGCGTCGCGCGATCCTGCGGCGTGACGCTGTAGAGCTTCTGGTGCCACGTCACCAGATTCATCAACGCGCGGTGCTCGATCTGCACGCCCTTGGGCTGCCCGGTGGAGCCCGACGTGTAGATCACATAGGCGAGATGGTGCGCCTCGACCGCGGAAGCCTCGTCCTCATCGGACTCGTGCTCGAAGCCGCTGCCGTCCGCTGCAACCTCGACGACCGTCAGGCCCGCCAGGCTCGACGGTAGCACGGCGTGTTGCCGCGGCTGCGTCACGAGCACCTGCGCACCGCAATCCGCGAGCTGAAAAGAAAGCCGCTCCGCGGGATAGGCCGGATCGAGCGGCACAAACGCCCCACCCGCCTTCAAGACGCCGAGCCAGGCCACGATCATTTCCGCCGACCGGTCCATGCAGACGGCCACGAGCCGATCCGCGCCCACGCCCAGCGCCCGCAGCCGGGAGGCAAGCCGGTTGGCCCGGGCGTTCAGCTCGCCATACGTCAGGGCGTTGGTCGCATCCGTGACTGCGATACGCTGCGGCGCCGCCGCGGCCTGGCGCTCCACGCACAAATGAACGCAGGTCTCGCGCGGGTATTCGAGCGCGGTCCGATTCCAGGAAACGAGGATCTCGTGCTGCTCGCCAGCGGTAAGGAGCGGCAGGTCGCCCACGCGCGCGCAGGTGCCCGCCGCCAGCGCCTCCAGCACCACGCGGAAGTGGCCCATCAGCCGCGCAACCGCCTCGCTGCGGTAGCGCGCGCGATCAAAGATGAACTTCACCGTCAGCTCCGCGCCCGCGAGCACCTCGAGGGCGAGCGGGTAGTTCGGCTGCGCCCGGATGTCGAAGCGTCGCGCGGCCCAGCGGCCGCCGAGCGCGTTGAGCGCGGCGTCCCACGCCGGCTCCTGGTAGCTCACGATGGTCTCGAAGAGCGGCTGCCCGGGCGCCACCTCGCTCCACTGCTGAATCTTCATGAGCGGCGTGTGCTCGTAATCCCGCACCGCCATCCCCTGCTCGCGCAACCGCCTCAGCCACGGACCGATTTCCTCCGCGGCTCCGGCCTGCACCCGCATGGGCACCGTGTTGATAAAGAGCCCGACCATCCCATCCGCGCCCTCCACCGGAATCTTCCGGCCGGCGCGCAGCGCCCCAAACACGACCTCGTCCTCGCTCGCGTGCCGGCTGAGCACGACGGCCCACGCCGCCTGCACGAGAGTGTTGAGCGTCACGCGCTGCTCCGTCGCCACCGTCCGCAGGGCCGCGGTGCCCCGGGCTGGCAAACGGAACGCCAACTCGCCCGCGCCCTCGCCCTCATCCTCGCCCGCCTCGGCGGTGGCTCGGGCCGCAGGCGCCAGCGGCAGCGGCGTGGCGCGCGCAAAACCCCGCAGTTGGCCGCGCCAATAGTGCTCCGCCCGGTTCAGATCCTGCAGCTGCAGCCAGTCGATGAAAGCCCGATACGGCCGCGCCGGGGGCAGCTCGAGCACGCGGCCGGCGGCGAACGCATCGTGCAGATCGAGTGCCTCGCGAAACATGATCGTCATCGAACGCGCATCGAGGGCCAGGTGATGATACGTCACGACAAACCAGAAATGCTCCGGCCCGCCGCGGAGCAGTGCCACGCGCAACAGCGGCGGCCGCAGGTCGGCGAAGCCCGCCTGCCGATCCGCCCGCAGGTATTCCTCGAGCCCCCAGCGGGCCTCGGACTCGCTGCCGAATTCCGCGTGGTAGAAGTTCAGCCGCACGCGCGCCATCGGGAAGACGACCTGCCGGGGCTCCTCGCCCTGTTCGCCGATGAAACCGGTGCGCAGCGCCGTATGCCGGCCGATGACTTCCCGCCACGCCTGCTCGAAGCGCGCCGCGAACACCCGCTCCCGCAACTCACCGATCACCTGTTCCACATCCACGCCCGCGGACGCACCCTGCCAGCGGTGGAACAGCATGCCCTGCTGCAGCGGAGAAAGCGGATAGGAATCCACCCCCCCCTCTGGGGAAAGTTTCGTTTCGTGGACCATCGCCCCAGAGTTTACGGCACCGTGGACCCGCCCAGAAGTGGGTCTGGGCCCCAGAAGCGATGCGGGTTTGCCCGCCAACCGTCCGTTTGGCGGGGACAGCCCCCATTTCGGAAGTTGCCGGATCAGTGGACAATTCGGGCAATGAACTCCGCCTCGGCTCCACTCCTTGCCGACGCCACCCTCGCCCGGCCCCTCGCCGCCCCTTCCGTCCGGGAGGGCGTCGTCCCGGGCGCGGGGCACTGGCCCATCGCCATCCTCGGCGTGCCCTTCGATCATGTCACCCTCGCGCAGGCGCTGGCGCGCATCGAGGCGATGATTGCGTCACGGCGTCCCCATTATGTGGTGACGGCCAATGTCGACTTCCTCGTCCAGGCGCACCGTGACGTCGAGCTCCGCCGCATCCTGCTCGACGCCGATCTCGTGCTCTGCGACGGCACGCCGCTCGTCTGGGCTTCGCGCTGGCTCGGGAACGCCCTGCCCGAGCGCGTCGCCGGCTCCGATCTCGCGCCGGCGTTGATCCGTGTCGCAGCCGAGAAGGGCCACCGGCTCTTCTTTCTCGGCGCCGGACCCGGGGTCGCCGCCGAAGCCGGGGCGAAACTCAGGGCGCAGTATCCCGCGCTCCAGCTTGTCGGCACGTATTCGCCGCCGTTTTCTCACCTGCTCGAGATGGATCACGACGAAATTGCGCGCCGGATTCGCGAGGCGCGGCCCGACATCCTGCTGGTTTCGTTCGGTTGCCCGAAGCAGGAGAAATGGATCGCGATGCACCACCGCTCGCTCGGCGTCCCCGTGGCGATCGGCGTCGGGGCGACGCTCGATTTTCTCGCCGGCCGGATGAAGCGCGCGCCGGGGTGGATGAGCCGCACCGGCACGGAGTGGCTCTACCGGCTCTGGCAGGAGCCGGGCCGGCTCTACCGCCGCTACACCGAGGACCTCGTGCACTTCCTGCCTGCACTCATCCGGCAGACGTGCCGCCTCCCGGCGCGCGACGTCGACCAACCTGCACCGGCGCAGCGCGACAGCGCGTTGCCCGACTGGAGCCTTTTCTTTGCCGGCGCTCTGCTCACGCGACGCTCGCTCGGGCGCCATGCCGCCTTCTGGCAGGAGCTACCAACGCGCGCGACGCACTGCCTGCTCGATCTCTCCGCGGTGCGCCACATCGACGCCTCCGGCGTCGCCTGGCTGATCCGCTGTCGCAAACACCTCGCCGCCCGCGGCCGCCAGCTCGTCCTCCACGCTCCCAGCGCCCCGGCCCGGCGCGCCCTTACCGCCATGAAACTCGCCGACCACTTCCACATCGCCCGCGATGTCGCCGACGCCCTGCAGCAGGTCGCCGCTCAGTGTGCCCATCTGCCCGTCCAGCGCGCCGGCGCGACGCGCTCTCTCGCGTGGTGCGGCGAAATCGTCGCCGCCAACGCCGAGGACGTCTGGCGCATGACCACCGAGCACATCCTCGCCTTCGCCGCCAACCACGCGACTCTCGTCATCATCGATCTCGGGCGGCTGCGATTCATCGACAGCTCCGGCGCCGCGTTGATGTTGCGACTCAAGAAATGGGTGCAGTCCCTGCACGCGGAGATCCTCTTCGCCCAGCCGCAGCCGAATGTGCGGAATGTTCTTCGGCTCACCCGCATCGATCACCTGCTGCTGGAGGGCGCGCAATGACCCGGATCGTCCGCCCGACTTCCGCCGCCCACCGTGGGAGCGACGGGACAGATCGCGCGCTCAGCGGCCAATGTAGCGGAGCCGCTTCCGGCTCCCTCGGAAGGGGAATCCGTTCCGCTACAGACGACCGGCCCACGACCGGCGAGCCAAGGCTCCACCCAACCAGCCAACCGATTTTATTCCACGCCCGATAAATGAGAATTGGCATCTCCACCTCCGTCATCCAGCGCGGCAAGTCCGGCGTCGGCCAGCACGTGCTGGCGCTCGTGCGTGCGCTGGTCGCCAGCGGCTCGCGGCATGAATTCGTCCTTTTCGTCCTGGCAGACGATCTGCCGCTCTTCGCCTTTGCGCGTGAGGCGATGCGGATCGTGCCCGTGGCGGAGCGCCACCGCCCCGCGGTGCGCGACATCGTCTGGCACCAGACGCAGCTCCCCGCCCTCGCGCGCGCCCACCGGCTCGATGTGCTGCACGTGCCGAGCTACCGGCGGATGCTCTGGCCCAGGCCCTGCGCCCTCGTCGCGACGATCCATGATCTCGCGCCGTTCCGCGTGCCGAAGAAATACGATCTCGCGCGCATGTTCTACGGCCGCGTCGTCGTCCGCCAGTTGGCCCGGCGACAGGATCACCTCGTCGCCGTGAGTCGCGACACCGCCCAGGACATCGCACGCTATTTCCGGGTGCCGGCGGATCGGATCAGCGTCGTCCCCAACGGGCTTGACCACGAGCGGTTCTCTCCGGCGGGCGCCGAGCAGGATCGCGTGATGCTCGCGCAACGCCACGGGGTGCGCCCGCCGTTCTTCCTCTATGTCGCGCGGCTCGAGCATCCCGCGAAAAACCATGCGCGGCTCATCGCCGCCTTCAATCGCTTCAAGACCGCGACCCCTTCGCCGTGGCAGCTCGTGCTCTGCGGCAGCGACTGGCACGACGCCGAGGTGATCCACGATTTGGTGCGGCGCTCGCCGTTCGCGCCGGACATCCGCCTGATGGGCTTCGTCGCCGATGCCGACCTGCCGGCGTGGTATCGCTCCGCCACCGTCTTCGTCTATCCGTCGCTCTTCGAGGGCTTCGGGCTTCCGCCGCTCGAAGCCATGGCCTGCGGGTGCCCCGTGCTCGCCTCCTCGCTCGGCGCGGTCGGCGAGGTTTGCGCGGGCGCCGCCGCCACCGCCGATCCGTTCGATCTCGCGGACCTGACCCGACAGCTCGCCCGCCTGGCCGGCGACGATGGGCTGAGAACGCAACTACGCACGGCCGGCCTGGAACGCGCGCGGGCCTTCGACTGGCGCCGCACGGCCGCCGCGACGCTCGAGATCTACGCGCGCGCCGCCGGCACGCGCGCCTCCCCCCTCCTGACCTCCCCGCTGGCCAACGCCGCCCACTGACCGTCTCCATGCCCTCCCTCCCCCTTTCCCACCCGGGGTCCCGCATCGGAATGGAACGGCCGCCCCGGGCGAGCCCCGGGTCCACCCGCGCCGCTTTAAGGTCTGCACCCACTATGGATCGGGTCCGATCAGGCGTATCCTCAATCGTGTCACGCCGCCCATTTTACGCCCTGCCCCTCCCCGCCCCGTGAAAAAGGAACTACGCATCCTGGTGCTCGAGGACGTTGCCGCGGACGTTCTGCTGATGAATCGCGAACTCCGCAATGGCGGCATCGCGTTCCAAACCAAGCGCGTCGAGACGCGCGACGAATTCCTCCACGAGATCGAACACCACCCCCCGGACCTGATCCTCTCCGACCACGGCCTGCCGGGCTTTGACGGCTTCACCGCGCTGGCGGTCGCCCGCGAGCGCTGCCCCGAAACGCCGTTCATCTTCGTCACCGGCTCGATGGGCGAGGAACTCGCCATCGACTCGCTCCGCAGCGGCGCGACCGACTACGTGCTGAAGAGCCGCATGTCGAATCTCGTGCCCGCGATCGAGCGCGCCCTCCGGCTCGCCGACGAGCGCGCCAAGCGCAAGCAGGCGGAGAAGGATCTGCGCGAGAGCGAGGAGCGGTTCCGCCTGCTGGTCAGCGGCGTGAAGGACTACGCGATCTTCATGCTCGATCCCGGCGGCGGGATCTCGAGCTGGAACGCCGGCGCCGAGCTGGTGCTCGGCCACCGCGCCGCCGACGCCGTGGGCCGGCACTTCAGTTGCTTCTACCGCCCCCAGGAACGCGAGGCCGGCCGACCCGAACATGATCTCCAGGCCGCCGCCGAATCCGGCCGACACGAGGACGAGGGCTGGCGGCTGCGCAAGGGCGACACGCCCTTCTGGGCGCACGTCGACATCCGCGCACTCCGCGACAACGAGGGCCGGCTGCGTGGCTTCACCCAGGTCACCCGCGACGCCACTGAGCGCAAGCGCCACGAGGAATCGCTGCGCAAGGGCGAGGAGCGTTACCGCCGGCTCGTCGAGCTCTGCCCGGACGCACTCCTGGTCCTGGATGACGGCGCGATCGTCTTCGTGAACTCCGCCGGCGTGAAGCTGCTCGGCGCCGGCGAGGCCGAGCACCTGCTCGGGAAACCCTTTCTCGATTTCGTGCCGGCGGACAATCGGGAAAGCGTGACGCACCGCCTCCGCGAGGCCGCCGAACGCGGCACGGCACAACCCTGGAAGGACGAGACCGCCCGTTTCATGGAGGAAGCGCTCCTCCGCCCGGACGGCACCGAGCTCCAGGTCGAGATGTCCGCCACCCGCCTCACCTTCGAGAACGGCCCCGCGGTCCAGGTCATCCTGCACGACATCACCGGCCAGAAGGCCGCCGCGATGGCCCTGCGCGAGAGCGAAACCCGCAAGACCGCGATCCTCGAGACCTCGCTCGATGCGATCGTGAGCATCGACTGCAAGGGCGTCGTGCGGGAATGGAACTCCGCCGCGCAACGCATTTTCGGATACCGGCGCGAGGAGGCGCTGGGCAAACGGCTCGAGCCGCTGATCGTGCCCGCCCATCTCACGGAGAAATACCTCCCCGGCCTCGCGGACTACCTGATGACCGGGGTGGCCAGCCTGCTCGGCCGGCCGGTCGAGGTGCTCGCCCGCCGGCAGAACGGCGAGCAGTTCCCGATCGAGCTGGCCCTGACCCAGGTGCCGCTGCGCGAGCCGCCGTTTTTCACCGCGTTCATTCGCGACATCACCGACCGCAAGAACGCCGAGGAGGCGCTGCGGCGGAGCGAGACGCGGAAGGCCGCCGTGCTCGAGACCGCGCTCGATGCCATCATCTCGATCGACCAGGATGGAAAGGTCATCGAGTGGAATCCGGCCGCCGAACGGATCTTCGGCTACAGCCGGGAACTCGCGATCGGCCGCGAGATGGCCGAGCTCATCGTGCCGAAATCCAATCCCGATCTGCATCGCAAGGGACTCGCCAAGTTCCTCCAGACCGGGCGCGGCCGGATGCTGGGCCAGCGCACCGAAGTGATGGCGCTGCGGGCAAACGGCGCGGAATTTCCCGTCGAACTCACGATCACGAAGATCCCCGGCGACGGGCCGCTCGTGTTCACCAGCTTTGTGCGCGACATCACCGAGCGCCGCCGCACCGAGAAGGCGTTGCGCAAGAGCGAGGAACGCTTCCGCCTGCTGGTCGAGGGGGTGGAGGACTACGCGATCTACATGCTGGACACGCACGGCCGCATCACGACCTGGAACGCCGGCGCCGAGCGGATCATGGGTTATCGCGCGCAGGAGATCATCGGCCGCCGTTTCCACCGTTTTTACACGGCCGACGACGGCGAGCGGAAGAAGCCCGACCAGGCCCTCGCGGTCGCGACCGCCGAGGGGCGCTTCCAGGACGAGCGCTGGCAGGTGCGGAAGGACGGCACGCCGTATTGGGCCAGCTTCGTCATCACCACCCTGCGCGACGAGAGCGGCAAGCTCACGGGCTACTCCACCATCGCGCGCGACATCACCAAGCGCAAACACGCCGAGGACGAGATCCGCCGGCTGAACACCGAGCTGGAGCGCCGCGTGCAGGAGCGCACCGCGGAGCTCCAGGCCGCCTACCAGGAGATGGAGGCCTTCTCGTATTCGATTTCCCACGACCTGCGCGCCCCGCTGATTCACATCGCGGGCTTCGTCGAGATGTTGAAGAGCGACCTGGGGTCGACGATCGACGAGAAGAGCCTGCGCCACCTCCAGACGATCTGCGACTCGACCGAGACGATGGGCCGGATGATCGCGGACCTCCTGACGTTCTCCCGCATCGGCCGGGCCGAGATGCACCAGGTGCGTTTCAATCTCACCGACACGCTCAAGGACGCGCGCCGCGATCTGCAGGCCCAGACGCAGAACCGGAACGTCACCTGGATCATTCCCGAGCTGCCCGAGGTCTACGGCGACCCGTTTCTCCTGCGGCAGGCGGTGTTCAACCTCCTCGCCAATGCCCTCAAATACACCCGCAAGCGCGCCGAGGCCCGCATCGAAGTCACGGTCGAGACCACGGACAAGGAGCACATCTTTGCCGTGCGCGACAACGGCGCCGGCTTCGACATGAAATACACCGCGAAGCTCTTCGGCGTCTTCCAGCGGCTGCACCCCACGAGCGAGTTCGAGGGCACCGGCATCGGCCTGGCCAACGTCCGCCGCATCATCGGGCGCCACGGCGGCCGCACGTGGGCCGAGGGCGTGGTCGACGGCGGCGCCACCTTTTATTTCTCCCTGCCTCTTCCGCCCTGATTCCCCCCGTGCTCCCCGGCGACAAATACATCCTCCTGGCCGAAGACGACGCCGTCGTCGCCGAGTTGGTGCTGCACACGCTCGCCACCATGACTCCGGCGCCCAAGGTCGTCCACGTGCGCGATGGCGTGGAGGCGCTCGATTTCCTCCACGCCCGCGAGCCCTACGAGCACCGGGAGCCGGGCAACCCGGCCGTGATCCTCCTCGACCTCAAGATGCCGCGCCTCGACGGCTTCGAGGTGCTCCGCCAGGTGAAGAGCCACGACCGGCTCAAGACGACGCCGATCGTGATGCTCACCTCGTCGCAGGATGAACGTGACCTGCGGCAGAGTTACCAACTGGGCGCCAACGCCTACGTCGTGAAGCCGGTCGAGTTCCGCCGGTTCGCGTTTGTCCTGCAGCAACTGGAAACCTTCTGGCTCGGCATCAACCTCCCGCCGCCCAACTCACGCGCCGCCGTAACCGGTGCGTGGTGACGCCGAGCCCGCTCCCCCCATGGAACCGGGCCCCCCCATCGCGGACACCGCGACCGGCGCCAGTGCGCCACCCTTTCCGGGCACGGCGCCGGGGGCTCCGCGCGAGCTGCGGATCCTGCTGCTCGAGGACAACGCGCCGCACGCCGAGCTCGTGGAGTTTTTCCTGCGCCAGAGCGGATTGCAGTTTCACGTCACGCGCGTCGAAACCCGCGAGGCCTACGTCGAACAGATCGAGCAGCACCCGCCCGACATGATCCTCTCGGACTACGCGCTCCCGGCGTTCGACGGCTATACCGCACTGGCGATCGCAAAGGAAAAAGTGCCGGACACGCCCTTCATCTTTGTCACCGGCACGATGGGTGAGGAGGTCGCGATCGAGACCTTGAAGAACGGGGCGACGGACTACGTGTTGAAGACCCGGCTGGCGCGGCTCGGCCCCGCCGTGCAGCGCGCGCTGCGCGAGTCCGCGGATCGCCGCGAGCGCCAGCGGGCCGAAGACAAGTTGCGGCGCTCGCTCGATCAATTGCGCGCCCTCACCACCTATCTCCAATATGTGCGCGAGGAGGAGCGCACCCGCATCGCCCGCGAGGTCCACGACGAACTCGGCCAGGCGCTCACCGGCCTGAAGCTCGACATGTCCTGGCTCGCCACGAAAGTCGCCCGCAGCACCCAACCGGTGCAGGACAAGGTGAAGACGATGGTCGATCATATCGACGAGACCATCCAGACGGTCCGCCGGATCGCGACGGAGCTGCGCCCCGGCATCCTCGACAGCCTCGGGCTCGGCGCGGCGCTGGAATGGCAGGCGAACGAGTTTCAATCCCGCAGCGGCATCCCCTGCCACGTGGCGGCGGCGGTCGACGACTCGCAACTGAACCAGCAGCTCACGACGGTTTTCTTCCGCATTTACCAGGAAACGCTCACGAACATCATCCGCCATGCCCAGGCGACTCGCGTCGACGTCTTGCTGGCGGAGGAAAACGGGGCACTGGTGCTCACGGTGAAAGACAACGGCCGCGGCATCTCCGAGGAAGAAATCGCCAACACGCGCTCGATCGGGCTCGTGGGGATGCGCGAGCGCGCGATGTTGATCGGCGGCGAGATCACGCTCCAGGGCGCCCCCGGCCGCGGCACGACCATGACGCTCCGCGTGCCGCTCGCTCTCCCGGCGAAGGAGGGCGTATGAAGATTCTCATCACCGATGACCACGCGGTCGTCCGCTCCGGGCTGAAGCAGATTCTGGCCGAGGAATTCACCCACGCCGAATTCGGCGAAGCCTCCAGCGCCCAGGAGGCGATCGATCGCGTCTGGAAGGAAAACTGGGACGTCGTGGTCCTCGATATCACCATGCCGGGCCGCAGTGGGCTGGAAGTGCTGAAGGAAATCAAAAAATCCCGCCCCAAGCTGCCGGTATTGATGCTGAGCATGCACCCTGAAGATCAATTTGCCGTGCGCCTCCTGAAGATCGGCGCCTCGGGCTACATGACGAAGGAATGCGCGCCGCAGGAACTCGTCGGGGCGGTGCGCAAGGTCATGGCCGGCGGCCGCTACGTCAGCCCCGCGCTCGGCGAGAAAATGGCCTCCTACCTCGCCATCGACGTGCAGACCCCGCCGCACGAGCGGCTCTCCGACCGCGAGTTTCTCGTCCTCCGGCAGATCGCCTCCGGAAAAACTCCGACGATGATCGCGAAGGAACTCGGGCTCAGCGTAAAAACGATCAGCACATACCGCATGCGCATCCTCGAAAAGATGAGCATGGCGAACAACGCCGAGCTCACGACCTACGCGATCCAGAACCAGTTGGTGTAATGCGGATATCGACCGGGCGTCGCGGTGAACTAAAGCAAGGACTTGGCTGGGTCGGCCCCGGCAGCGAGATGGGCGCTGCCCGGCGCCTTCGATGCCATGCATTCGAGGTGGACGCCGCTCCACAACGGAGATCGGCAGACGGCTGGCGCAAGGTGGAAATTGGAAAAACCTCCGGCGAGCATCGCCCGTTCGATTTTTTCCCGGGAGTGCAGGACGAGGGGCACGCCCTTCTGTCGCGCGTCCCAATACTGCCGGAGCTGGGCCGGAAGTCGTCGATAAATCGGTGCTCGGACTGCTCGCTTTAACCGCTGGAGCGACGTTTCGGACGGCTCCTCGATCGCGTTGAAATAGAGCGTGCCTCCCGGAGCGAGCCAGGTATGGAGCAGGCGGCAAAACTCCGGTGTGATCTCGGCTCCATATCCGAAGACCCCAAGGGAGTAGATAAAGTCGAATGCTCCGGGCGAGAACGACATGGCGTATATATCTCCCTGCAAAAGCTGGATTTCGCGGGCATCCATTTCTGCGCTTCGCACGGGGTTTCTGGCGTGTTTGATCATCTCCGCGGAGAGGTCTGTTCCGACCAGAAGTTTGACATTCCGCAGCCATTGGAAATACCGCCCGGTGCCGCAACCAATCTCGAGCACGCGCGCGTCGTTCATGTTCATCGTAACCCGTCGCAGATTGCCTCCAAGGCGGGCATAGTTTTCACTCCGCATTTCGATCTCATCGTCTTGCCGATAACGGGCCGCACCGCGGTCGTAGGATGCCGCAAGTTCATCCCGGTAGCTTTCCCGCGACTTAGGCAAGGTCCCGGGCCTGGGCTGGGGCTCCACGGGAGATCCGGAAAGTCCTCTGGGCTGCAAATACTCCTGGACGGCCCGAGATTGGCCTTCGCTCACCAGATACTCGAGGTGGACGCGGCGCTCCGGCAAATTAACTTCGATCGCGGACAGGCTCTTTTGCATCCGAGCAATGTCTGCGATTGCCTCGGCACACTCTTCGCTTTTCGGGTCCTTAATCAAGATGCGTGTTTTCATTGGGGTAAAGTTGCAGAGGTTTCAGGGGCCGCTCGTCTCGGGTGCCAGGGAGGGGAGCACGGCCCCAGGAGGTGACGCGCAAGCGGATCTCCTCGTTGATCGAGAGAGGGCGCGAGGGAAGTCTTCCCCCAAGGCCCACCGTTTGCACAGGGAGTCGGGTATGAGGTGCGGGGCATCGATGAGCGGGACGGGCCTTTTGCCGGACCACTGGAAGTCCACTTCGTTCCCGCTGACATGAGCCTCGATCCATCCTGTGGCGCACACGCGGGCCTGCGCAGATCGAACCCCACGGCGATGTAGGTTTCCACCTACTGTTGCGGAGAGCGACGAGCGCGTAGGATTTCCGCGAACGCACCGGCTCCACGTCCACTTTGTCTCCTTATTCCAACGCATGAATCGCCACAACGATCGCTCGGCCGGCTTTTCCGAAACGGATGGCGGCCCCAGCGCCGCGCACGACTCCGATCGCGGACACGCGAGTTCTGGCCCCCGTCGCCGGGCTTCGGCTACCCGAGGCCCCTCCACCGCCGCCCCTGCGCCGAGCAACGACAAGCCCGGTTTCTCGATTGACGCCGGCTCGCTGCTGCGGCCCGCCAGCAAGCACTGGTATTGGCTGCTCCTCGGCGGCGCGGCCGGAGCGATTCTCGGCGCCATGCTCGGCCTCTCGATGTGGAAGAAGGGCTACAGTGCCAGCGCGCAGATCGTGAAATACGATCCGCCGGTCGCGAGCGACGCCTACCGTCCGCCGCAGATGAGCGGCCAGACCGTCGTGGGCCTCATGTCGTCGCCGGAGGTTTACAGGCGCATGGGCGAGCGGATGAATCCGCCCGTGCCGGGCAGCGCGCTTTCCTCTCGCATCAAACCGCGCCCGGAGCGCGGCAGCGATATCGTCAACGTCGACGCCTTCGGCAGCGACCCGCGCTCCGCCGTCGAGCTGACCAACGCCTACATCCGCGAGGTCATCGAGTTTTCCCAGGACGGCCAGCGCAAGGACGCGGAGGATGCGGACAAATACGTGACGCAGGAGCTCAAGGAAGTGGAGAACGACCTGGCCGCCGCGCAAAAGGAACTGCCGACCGATGCGCGCTCCGTCGCGATCATCGCGTCGCTCGACGCGGTCGGAGGAGTCGCCACCACGGTGAGTTCCAAGCAACTCGAACGGATTCAAGCCGCGCAGGATGAGCTTTCGTCGTTGCTGCTCACCTTCATGGACGCGCACCCGAAAGTGAAATCGCAACGCGCCAAGATCGCCGAACTGCAATCGCGTTTGCCGAAAAGCATGACGCCCGATCAGGCGGCGGCGGTGGTGAGCAGCGCTGCGGGCACCGCGCCCGCTCCTGTGCCCACCAATGCCCCCACGCCCCGCGCCAGCGGCGCCGGATCGACCCAGGAACTCGAGACCGCGTATTACAAAGTGCGGACGCTGGAAATGCGTCGCCTGCTGCTCGTGCAACGCCAGCGCGCGATCCTGATGTTCAAATCAAATCCCCCGGGAAACTGGAAGGTCGTGCAGAACGCCACGATGGACAATCTGAGCGTGCAGAAGCCCACGCTGAAAATCGGGCTCGTCGCCGCGTTCTTCGGGATGCTCGGCATCGTCGTCGCCACCGCCGAACTGCTGCGTCGCGAACTCTTCGACAACCGCCTCAAGACCGAAGGCGACGTCGCTCGCGTCACCGGCCTGCCCGTCCTCGGCACGCTCGGCGACATCCGGCAGATGTCGCTCTCGGCGCGCGAGAGCTGGGCCTTCCGCACCTGGCTCGCCCTGCAGGACCGGCTGGCCTATTCGCCCAATCACGGCCTGATCTGCGGCGTCACGTCTTCGAATTCCGGAGACGGCCGCACCACGTGGATCAACCAGCTCGCGGGCGCCGCCCGCAAATGCGGCTTCCGTGTGCTGACCATCGCCACCCGCTCCACCGCCGACATGCCGGGCGTGACCGATGAGTCGGCCGAGGGCGCCGCCGAGCCCGTGGTCGTCGGCTCGGCAGTGAACGGCGATGTGATTCAAATGGGCGCCAGCAACGGCATGAACGGCCACGACCGCGGCGGCGACATGTCGACCGCGATCCTCTCCCACCCGCATGATCTCGCCCAGGCCTCGCGTCCCTTCGCCGGGGAGTCGGAGTTCACGGCACTGACCGCGAGCGCATTGTTCACTCCGGCGATGGTCACCGAAAAGCTTATGGGCCCCGAAACCGATCCCCTCGTGCATATCCCCCTCCCTGGCTGGACCTGGAACCTCGAGCGCCGCAAGCAATGGCAGAGCGCGCTCAACGTCTGGCGCAAAATCGACAACGTCGTCATCCTGGTGGAGCTCCCGCCTGCTTCCATGCCGGAGTCGGTGCTGCTCGCCTCCAACCTGCCGAATCTCCTCTGGCTGGTGGAGAGCGGCAAATCGGAGGCCACCGAAACCCGCAACCAGCTCGAGACGCTCCGCCACGCGCGCTGCAATCTCGTCGGCGCCGTGATCAATCGCGCGCTCACCCCCGTCACGCAGGGCCGCTTCTCGCGCTGGGTCGGATGCTTCGCGCTGTTCGCCCTCCTCGGGCTCGGCCTCTCGTCGCAAAACCTGCCGGCGGCCGAGGCGGCCCCAGTCTCGCCCGCCGCCGCGACGGCGGCGTTCTCCGTGGTTTCACCTGCCCAGCGCGCCCAGTGGCAGCAGAAGCTCACGCTCGGCCCCGGCGACGTGCTCAACCTCGCCCTCTACGGCGAGCCCCAGCTCGACGCCAACGAAGTTCCAATCGGCCCCGATGGCCGTATCAGTTATCTGGAGGCAAGCGGCGTCCAGGCGGCCGGGCTCACGGTGGACGAATTCCGCGAGAAGCTGAACGAGGAACTCGGCAAATACCGCCGCGCCGCCCAGGCGATCGTCGTGCCCGTGGCCTACAAGAGCAAAAAATACTTCGTGCTCGGCAAAGTGACGCAACGCGGCGCCTTCCCGCTCGATCGCCCGATGACGCTCCTCGAGGCGGTGGGCCGCGCCGGCGGCATGGAGACCGGGCTGTCCTCCGATCGCAGCCTGATCGAGCTCGCCGACCTCTCGCGGGCCTTTATCTCGCGCAACGGCCGGCAGCTCCCGGTCAATTTCGAGAAGCTCTTCCAGGAGGGTGATCTCACGCAGAACGTCCCCCTCGAGCCCAACGACTACATCTACTTCCCGGCCGCCGACCAGAAAGAGGTCTTCGTGCTGGGCGCGGTGCAGTTCCCCGGCGCGTATCAATATTCCCAGAACACGGGCGCGCTCGGCGCCGTGGCCGCCCGCGGCGGCTTCAATCCCCGCGCCTGGAAGAACAAGGTCCTCGTCATCCGCGGCGGGCTCAGCAAGCCCCAGCTGTTCGAGATCGACGCCCACGAGGTGCTCGGCGCGCGAAAATCCGACGTGCGCCTCCAGCCGCGCGACATCGTCTATGTGAGCGAGCGCCCATGGGTGCGCGCCGAGGAGCTGCTCGATCTCGCAGCCCAGGCCTTCGTCACCGCCGCCGTCGTGACCGTCACCGGCGAGCGCGTCCAAGGCATCCGCTGAGCCACTCTCGCGCCCGCCCATGAAAACGAATTCCGCCCCTTCTCACTCCTCGCCTTGCCGGTCTAATGGAGGCGCGGCGTCCTCGCCGCGTTGCAATAACCTTCCGCGGCGAGGGCGCCGCGGCTCCCGTGGGCGCATCGGCGGCCTGATCTTCGGCGCCGCCCTGATCCTTTCCGGCTGCGCGACGACAAAACGTTCCGCCGCTCCGAAGACGGTGCCCGCGAGCTTCACCCCCGCGCCCGTCGTCGGCATGGCCGCACTCGACCCCGCCCTGCTCCAGCGTCCCAACCTCGAATACCGGCTCGGCCCCGGTGATCTCCTCCTCGTCGAAGTGGTCGGCGATCTCACGACGCGCTCGCGCACCGTCGTCGGCCCCGATGGTAAAATCTATTTCAACGTGCTGCCCGGAATCGATGTCTGGGGCCTCTCGCTCTCCCAGGCCCGGGTAAGACTCGTGCAGGAGATGCAGAAATTCGTGCGCGAGCCGCAGCCGATCTCCCTCACCCTGCTCGGCGCCGAGAGCCAGCGGATCTGGGTGCTCGGTCGCCTGAACAAGCCGGGCGTCTACCGGCTCAGCGGACCCATGACGCTGCTCGAGGCGATCTCCGAAGCCGGCGGACCCTCGCCGGCGTCGGCCTTCGCCACCATGTCGGGTTCGATGAGCCTCGCCGGCTCGACGCGTAACGGAGCGACCGATGAAGCCGCCGACCTCGGCCGCAGCTTCGTCATCCGCCAGGGCCGGATGCTGCCGGTCGATTTCCAAAAGCTCCTGCGCGAGGGCGACATGTCGCAGAACATCTTCCTGCAGCCCGACGATTTCGTTTACCTGCCTTCAGGCCGCGTCGGCAACGTGCATGTGCTCGGCGCCGTCGCCACCCCGCGCGCGGTCGATTTCACGAACCAACTTTCGCTCGCGCAATCGGTCGCGCAGGCCGGCGGCACGTTGCGCGACGCCTACCCGACGCATGTCGCGATCGTGCGCGGCTCGCTGCACGAACCCAAGGTCGCGGTGGTGGACTTCAACGCCATCATGCACGGCCAGGCGCCCGACGTGACGCTGGAACCGCAGGACATCGTCTACGTGCCTCATTCGCCCTACCGCGTGCTCAACCGCTACGTCGACCTGATCCTCGACACCTTCGTCCGCACCATCGGCGTCAACGAGGGCGCCCGCGCGGTCAGCGACCGCGCGATCCCCGTCGGCGTCAATGTGCCGCTCGGCGGCCTATGATAGCGTAGCCAAGCTCCCGTCTCGCTCTTCCACTTTCTCTGCCCCACCGCGAACCAATCACCGCCATTCCAGTCTACGCCCTCCGGGAGGAAACCATGCGAAAATTGTTCCGTGTCGCGGTGGGCGCAATCGGCTGGGGCTGGTTGAGCGCGGCGGCCTTCGCCGCGGATATGACGTGGACCTACGCGGTCCAGCTTGGCGCCGCCGTGAACGCTGACCCGGCGCGGATTGAGCTCACGTGGACCACGGATCCGTTCCCGGTCCGCCACTACACCGTGCATCGGAAGGCACCCGGCGGCGCGGAATGGAATGAGGGGGTCACGCTCGACAGCGGTGCCACCGGCTACATCGACGCCGCCGTCGAACTCGGCCAAATCTACGAGTATCAGGTAATCCGACACGCCGTCGCTTACACGGCCTACGGCTACGCGGCCGTCGGCATCAATTCCCCGCTGGTCGACGCACGCGGCCGGGTCGTGCTGGTGATCGATCGCACGATCGCCGAGCCATTGACGAAGGAGCTGAAACGCTTCGAAAGCGATCTGGCGGGCGATGGCTGGACGGTGGTGCGGAAGGAGGTCGCGCGCGACGCCGCGCCGGCGGAGGTAAAGGCGCAGATCCGCGCCGCCTGGGAGGCCGATCGCGTGGGCACGCAGGCCGCCGTGCTTTTCGGACACATCCCGGTGGTCCGCTCCGGCAACTTCAACGTCGATGGTCACGGTGCGCGTCCGATGCCTGCGGATACGTTTTACGGCGACATGGACGGCGAATGGACCGACGCCGATGGCGATGGGATTTACGATCAAAGCGTCATCCCGTCGGAGGTGGAGCTGATGGTGGGCCGCGTGGATTTCGCCAACTTGCCCGGAAAATACTCGCCGGTGCGCTATCCGGACGAAGTGGAACTGCTGCGCCGCTACCTGGATAAGAACCACGCGTTCCGCCAGGCAGCCGTGCGTCCGGCGCGGCGCGCCTTGATCGGGAACGCCATCGGCGATGCCAACGGGCAGGCCTACGCGGCCGGAGGCTACCGCAGCTTCGCGCCCCTGCTGGGTTCGGGCAATGTCATCACGGGCGGGGTCGGAGCCGCGACGCGCGAGGACGAACGCTGGGTGGCGCGCCTGGGCGCGGAGAGTTACCTGTGGGCCTTCGGCTGCGGCGGCGGCAGCGATTTCACCGTCGGCGGACTGGGGCCGCATGGACAGTATGCGGATCTGTGGGCCAGCGATTTCGTCGAGCACAAGGCGAAGGGGACGTTTTACCTGCTGTTCGGGAGTTGGTTTTCGGAATGGCAGAAATCGGACAATGTGCTGCGCACCGCGCTCGCCTCGCCGGAATACGGGCTCACGGCCTCGTGGGCCGGCCGGCCGCATCAATTTTACCATTACATGGGCGTGGGCGAAACGATCGGCGCCGGCATGCGGCTAAGCCAGAACAACCGCGGGCTTTATCAGAACCACGTGCAACGCCAGCTCCGGGGCGTCCACATTGCGCTGCTGGGCGATCCGACGCTGCGCATGCACATCATCGCGCCGCCGACCGAGGTCACGGCGGCCGCCGAGGGCGGCGAGGTCGTCGTCACGTGGAAGGCATCGCCTGACGCCGTGCTCGGCTACCACATCTATCGCGGAGCCTCGACGGCGGGACCGTTCACGCGCGCAAGTGAGGCGCCGGTGACGGAGCCGCTCCGCTTTGTGGATACGCGCCGAATCGCCGGGGAAGCCGTTTATCAGGTGAGGGCCGTCGCCTTGAACGCCAGCCCGAGCGGCAGTTTCTACAACTCCAGCCAGGGAGCATTTCCGGCCGGCGCCGGCGTGGCCGTCACGGCGCCCCGGCCCGAACCCGTCGCTGCCGATGCCGCAAAGCCCGCCGATGTGGTGTGGTTCGACGATGCGCTGCCTGCTGGAGCGATCGGCTACGCCGAAAACGATCGCTGGAACTGGTTGAGCGCGGACCCGGCGCCGTTCTCCGGCGACCGCGCGCACCAGGCCGACAGCGCGCCTGGCCGTCACCACCATTTTTTCGCCTTCGCCTCGACGCCACTGGTAGCGGCTGCCGGCGACACGCTCTTCGCCTACGTGTATCTCGATCCAGCCAATCCGCCGAAGCAGATTATGCTCACGTGGCTCGCCGGCACCTGGGAGCACCGCGCGTATTGGGGCGAGAACCTGATCGCCGAAGGCGTCGATCACTCCCCATCGCGCCGCCCTCAAGGACCCTTGCCCGCGATCGGCCGCTGGGTCCGTCTGGAAGTTCCCGCCGCGGCTCTCGCCCTCGAGAACCAAGCGATCACCGGCATGGGCTTCACGCTCTACGACGGCCGGGCAACGTGGGATCGAGCAGGCAAGTCGCGGCCGTAGTCGTTGACGGGCCAGGGGCGGCTGAAAACCGCCCAACGTTCACTCGCCGACGCGGAGGGAATGAGCGTTCCGCCGTGAGCTGAGCCGCCAAGGCCGCTTCGTTCGAGCCCAAAAGGCCGCCCAAACGCCGATTCACACGACACCGCTCTAAAGTTTTTCAAACTGCGCCACAACTCGGTCTCCGTAAAACACAAAAGTCAGTTTTCCAGACGCCCTAGGCGGATAGATGCCGCGAAGGTCCACCTTGATCTTGTGTTCTTTCCCTGCCTCGTCGTTCCACAGAAAATCAGTGTCAGGAGTGATCGGATGCGGATAAAACAGGAATCCCTTATCAGCATCCTTCACGACGACCCCCCACTTGCAGACATAGTCACCGAATTTAACGCGGGTTTCGGTAAGTTTTCGACCCGACTGATTGAGAACGAGTATGTCCACGTCCGGCCGTAGTCCTATTACCTTACAAGCCGGAACCATCAACAGCAGACAAATGCTAAGCACGAAGCGCTTGGTCATCATGGATAGTATATTTCTCGTTTTCGTTCATTTCCCGTGAGGGCTTCAATCACTTTGTCGGTCAGCCATCTGGAATCTCGAGGCTTCGTCATACGCAGATCGCCGTATTTCGAGGGAATCGGATCAAATCCAACGCCATGATTTTTTCCATCCTGCCACATCCCCAGTAGCGACTGATTGGCCAGTTCCCGTCCGACGAACCCAACATTGCCTCCGACATCGGAATGCACGGCGCTTGGAATTACAATTTCCCGATAGTGAGGATTCGACGCGGACTGATCGGGTCCCGGATGGATCGAAGTTAGGGCAAACGTCTGCGCCCGCCGCTCCGCACCGGCAACGAGATGCAGCACACTTCCTGTTCCGTCGGGGATACCCAACTTGTAGCCAAGGTTGACATTGTTCGGAAGCCCCATGCTGGCCACCGAATCGAACAAACCCATCCATCGAATAAAAACGCAGGGGTATTTCTTCTTAAGCTTGTTGGCAAAATCACGAGCTTCCACTGCACCGCGACTATATCCGACGATGTCGAAAATCACATCGCCGTTCTTTATGATTTCGTCCGCATATCCGAGCATTTTGTTAACTCGGCCTCGTCCACCTGCGCCGAAAGCCAGGCCCAAAAAATTAAATATTCCGTCGTTTGTGCCAGCACCTGGAGTATAACGCCTATTCGGATCGTTTGAGAGGCTATGAAGTATAAATACGTTCGTCTCCTTTCCCTTTTTGGAATCACGATACCCATCGTTATTTGTTCCATCGAATGCGAAGAAGGCGAGCCCGGTTGGATCCGCCCGAACCGTCGGGGCGTTTTCAACGAACCCATAGAGGTTCGCGCCACCCTCCTCTGCAATCGGGTCCCTGCTGAGCCACCTGCCGGTCTCAGGCACGTAGCAGCGATACCCGTAGTAGAGATGGCCGGTCTCGAAGTCGGTGTATTTTGTCGAAAAGCCAAAAGGATTGCCCGGCGCAAATGCACCCTCGCGTTGGGTCGTTTCTCCAAACGCGGTGTAGTCGTATCTTGCGGTCAACTTCGCGTCGGACGCCTGCAATAGCCCGACGACGTTTCCGTTTCCATCGAAAGCGGGGAGATGCGTTGTTGAGGAAGCACCGTCGTTGATTGCAAGGAGTCCACCCACCCCACCCGCGCCATGGATCGATCCGCTCAGATCCGCACCCCACACGTAGGTGCGCACCGCGGCATTGCTACTGAGCGCGTTCAACTCAGCGATCATGTTCCAGCCATCGTAGAGGAAGAACGTGTGCGAAGCGAGCGTCCAAGCGGTGCCATTCCAGTTCGACACTTTTTTTGCGATGCGCCGGCTGCCGCCGTCATAGTGGAATTCCAGCCTCCGCCGCAGGGCTCCGGCGGCCGCGGACGTCGCGCTGCTCTCCATCGCCACCAGGCGGTTCTCCCCGTCCCACGTGTAATGCCATTCGGCGTCGTCGATGAGGTTGCCGTCGGCGTCGTGCGTGAACGATTCCGGTGATTGCGGCACCAGGACCGATTGGTTGAGGGCGGTCACCGCATCTTCTCCCGCCGGTCCCGCCAGGTTTCGGACTCCCGTGATGGCCAACTGGACATTCTGCGCGGCCGTTCCGTTGTTCACCACTACTTGCCGGTGGAACTGCTCCCCTTGCCGGGTGGCCAACTGGGGAACGCCGCCGTTCACCCCGATGGTAACCGTGGCGAGCGGATCCGCCGCGCCCGAAACATCGATCACTCCCGGAACGGTGCGTTGCGCGTATTGATTGAGCTCATTCGCCACGAAATTCGAGGTCGCGCCATTGGTCGCGGCGGTGCGGCGATTGCCGATGTCGTCGTAGGCCCAGGCATAGTCCTGCCCGATCGCGGCGACTCCAGTCCCCAATAATTTTCGGCCCGACGTCACCTGGCCCAGCGAATCGTAACCGTAGTGCCAGGCGGCGCTGTCTTCCCGCGACACGCGCGTGCGCTGATTCGCCGCGTTGTAGGTGTAAGCATGGGAGATCGCGGCGCCCACCGACGACGCGGATGAAATCGACCCGAGACGGCTCAGCCGGTCGTAGGACCTGGTGGTCACAAGCCGCGTTGCCCCGGCGTTTCTGAACGTGAGCGAACTCACCAGCGATGAGTTGGCGTCGTAGCCATATGTGGCCGTATTCTGACCGAACGTCACGGTATCGAAGCGCGACTCCGCGTCGTAGGAGTATCCGGCCGAGACCACGGAAGGCACCGCTACACCGCTCATCCGATGCAGCGCGTCGAAACTCCGGTCGATGCTCAAGCCAGCCAACATCCCCGACAGATACGACTCCCCCGCAAGTTGGCCGGACGAATGATAGGCCAGACTGCGCGAGCCCGCTCCATCGGTGATCGCTTTGGCCCGGCCGGCGCGATCGTAAATCAAGGAAACATCGGGAGTGGCATCGGAGTAATCGGTGAGATTCAGGTCGCCCGCGGCGGTGTAAACATAGGTCGTCGTGCTCGCCGGTAACCGGGCCCAACTGCGCGTCTGCAGCCGGCCGGACGGCTTGTAGGTATAGCTTGGGCCGTTGCCATCGGCGTAACGTTTGTCGCTGAGAAAGCCACGAGCGGGATCGTAGTTCCAGGTGGTCACTGCCTTCCCGGCATTGGCGGCAAAATCTCGCCACGTGGCCAGGGTCCCCACCCTGCCCTGCGGGTCATAGGTGTATTCGACAGGGTAAGTGCGAGCGCCCGCCGTGCGGCGAACTGCGCCGGTCGGCCAGTAGGTGTAGGTAACGACGCCTTCGTCCGGCCTGGTAATGGTGGCGACGCGTCCGGCGTTATCGTAGGAATACGTGGTAGTTTGAGGATCGTAGCCCAGTCCGCTGGCAGCGACATCCGGATCCGGAGAGGTGACCGTGTGCGTTTTATCGTCAGCGAAGTAGGTGAAGTTCGTCGCGCCGTTGCGCGCATCGGTCGCCGCGCTCAGGCGGCCGTGCGCATCATAGGCGTAGGTCGTCGCGGCAATTTGAACCTCCCCAGCCGTCTTCACGGTATTGGCGACCAGTCGATCGCCCAGATAGACGCGAATGGTCTTCAGGCCATCCGGAGTGGTGGTAACGATGCTGCGCCCGCCGGAGCCATCAAGGGTCGTGACGGCGCGGGTCGTGAGGCCACGGTTCGTCTGCCAGGCGCGGAATCCGTCGCTCGTCTGCTCCGTAATCGAATGCGTCGTTGGCGCATCTGCATGGTCGATCTCCCACAGCAGCGTCGTCGTTCGGACGACCGTGTAGGTGCCGCCTGCATCGGTTTTCGTCGCAACGACACTCGTGGCCTTCGTCAGGCGATCCGTGCCCGCGGGATCGATCGCGTTGTTGACATTGAGATCCGCCGCCACGACCTCCTGTTCGCCGCGTGCATTGTAGCCGAAGAGCATGGTTACGCCGTCGGGGTCGACTTGGCGCGCGAGCTGGCCTTGGGCGTTATAGAACGACCGACTGCTCGCACCATCGGCAAATTCGGTCTTAAGCGGGCGCCCGGCCAGATCGGCATACTGCCTCCCCCATTCGGTGAAGGTCGGTTGCCCGCTGGCGTTGATGCCCACGGCGGTGGACTTGACGAAAACACCGGTGGCATCGACGCCATAATCGAAGACCTGAGGCGCGACGGCCGTTCCGCTGACGCTGAGTCGCGAGCCATCACGCGCACTCACTTCGATTTCGGTGCCTTCGTCCGGGTGGGTGGTTGTTCGCGTGGTCTGCCCCGTGGCCGCATCGTCGGTTTCTACACTACGGGTCCGGCGACCAAGCGCATCGCGCGCCTCGGTGAGCCTGCCGGCCAGATCATAGGTGAGGCTCTGCTGCGTCATGGTGGAACCATCCGTTCCGACACGAACCACGGACACCACCCGCCCATCGGCATCGAATACCGTCTTCGTGCCGATGCCGAATCGAGTCACGGTTTCCCGCCGACCGAGTTCGTCGTAGGTGAAACTTGTGACCGCTCCCATCCGGTCCCGCTCTGACGCCAGGCCGCAGCACGCATAGGTGCGAGTCACGAGCGTGCCATCGGTGTAAACCAGGCGCGTCGGGCGGCCGATGAGGTCGAACTCGGTGGCGCTCCAACTCGTGAGTGGCAATGCGCTCGCGATGTCCGTCACCGTTTCTCCGATGACCTGGCCCACTTCATTGGAAAGCGTCACCACGCGGCGCCCGTCGACAACACCGTCGAGTCCTCCGTTCGTTTGGCCGGAAAGCGTCGTCGTGGTCAGCCCACTGTCTCCCGCCAGGGAATACGTTGTGAACGAAGCTGTGCCGTCGGGATTGATTACCCGGCGGGTCCGCCCAGAAAACGGGCCGGCGGCATAGCGGAGCGATCGGGTAACGAGATTGGCGGTCGCATCCCACGCCGCGCCGGCTGTCAGGCAGACAATGTCGGATCGGTGTTGAAACGTCTCGCCCCCGAGCACCACCGGCTTGGACCAATCAACGCGGTAGCTCCGGGACGTTTCCTGGCCGAGCATCCGCTCGATGGTGGTGGTGCGCGCTTCCGCCACTCCGTCGCCATCGCCGTCGGCCACGCTCTCGTAGATATTCTCGGTCACGCGGCCCAGCGCTTCATTCGTCGTCCCGGGAGCGGCGTTCAGGAATGGCCGGAGGCGCTTCAGCACGCGGCCCTCGGAGTCGTAGGTGAAGCGCTCCCATCCGCCGTCGTCGATGCGCTGTTCCAGTCGCCGATAATTGGGATCGGTGACCGGCACGCTTTCGTAGAAGCGATAGCTCGTCGTGAGCGCGGCGCCGTCCGGATCGCGCACGTCCCGGATCACTTCCTCGCCCCAAGGGAATTGATGATAGGTGAGAGCCGTCTTGCTGACAATCACGCCATCCGCACCACGGATGATCCTGGTCTTGATCTTGTCACCGCCCACGACCGACGCCACTTCGGATTCCCGGCGCAGCCCATTGCCGGTGCTCAGCGTCCAAGTCGCGGTCGCGCCGTCGTAGGAGTATTCGGTAATCTTGGACGTGGCTCCGCGTCTCTCGGTCACGCGCAATCGATTGACCACGCTCTGAGCCGCGTCGGGATTTTCAAAGATATAGGTGACGAAGGGCGCTCCGGTGGGCGTGAACAGCCGCGTCGCCGGATGCTGCGTGCCGACGTGAGCCGGCGCATAGAAACGCACCTCATACGCCGCGCCACTCAGCACCACGACATCCGCCAGGGTGTGCGGCGATTTGACCTGTCGCAGCAGGCCGACCGAATCGCGCACCGCTTCAAAGCCGGCTTCGTCCGGGATCGCCGGCAGCAGCGAGATCGGCGAAGAGAGGCTCGAAGTCAGGTTCGCGCTGTCCACCAGCAATCCGCCGCTCGAGAATCCGCCGGGACTGCCCCCGAGACTGAGCCAGGTCCTCACGCTGCCGATGTCGAAACTGGCCCCGCCGGGCGGATTGTCGGCGCACGTGGGCGCCACCACCGCCTCCACCTTGGTGATCGTATAGTCGCTGTCCTTCTCCTTGGGATCCACCGTGCCGGAAACCGTCCGGAGTCCGGCTTCGAATCTCTGCCGCACGACCAACGTGCGCGGGCTGCCCTCACCTGGCGCGTTGTGCGGTTTGACCGAATAGTGGACGATGACAAAATAATCTCCCGGGCACGTGATGTTGAACTTCGCCTCATATTTCACTGTGCGAGAACTCCACGAGAACCCGTTGCCCCGGCTCGTGCGAAAGGCGATGTTGCTCGTGCCTTGCACCGCGGTGGCGAGCGCTCGCTCCTCCGCATCCTCTTCGGTATCCTCCGCCGACAACGACTCCGACACCTCACCGTGTGCCGACATCGAACTCGGACCGAATTGGATCCCCGGCACGCACTGCAGACCCGTCGTCTTGCGCTCCACTCTTGTCACCGTGGCGGCGGTGTAGGTGGGTTGCAGCGGTCCGACATACGACGAGATCCGCGGCGAGTAGAGGAGATCGGGTCGACCGCTTGCGACCGGATTGCCTCCCGGGATCGGGGACTGCACCGTCCCAGCATAAAGCCGCTGGGTGGAGTGACGGACCTGCGAGAGCACGGCGGTCTTCTTGTCGTAGACCTCCTCAATGTCCCACGCGTCGACACTGGCGGGCGTGGCCCCCGCCCGCACGCAAACCGCCGGTCCCACCCCGGTCCAATAGACATAAGGAATCTCGATCTGCACTTGAAACATGGTCCCTCTGGGAAAGGTGACCGCGCCTCCGTTTCCGCGGATTTGACCCGACATGTTCAACCAGCATCCCACCTCCGTCGCTCCCTCCTTCACCGACAAACCGCTCACCAAAAACGTCACGTCGGTCGGCGTCTCCGATAGCACCGTGAGATGCACCGTCCCGGAAAACGGGCCACCTCCATAGACGGTGGAACCATTGGTGAACGAAATGTGTGCTTCCGTCGCACAGGAATCCATCTCACACACGGCAGACTGGACATACTCGGTCACCGACATGTTGCCGGCGACCGTCCGCTTGCGGTAGCGCTTCGGCGGCGTCGAAGGATTTACATACTCGTCGAAGCCGATCATTCCGGCCGTCAACTCGCGGGACGTGAACGACACGTAGAGCGGATTGATCGCCATTCCCATCGCGCAGGGCTGCGCCCGCATTGGGCAGAGCACCGCCAGCGCTACGACGATTGCAAACGACAGATGAGGAGTGGAATGCTTCATGACGGATTTCCTCAGCGATTGGGGGAGTAAAGACGCAGGTTCACCGCTCCGGACGAGTCGGGCACGGCCCCCTTGGTTGGATTCCGACCCAGAAGAAATTCCTGCAGGTTGCTGACGCCGTCGCCGTCGGGGTCCGCCGCGGCATCATTGCCGAGGGCATTCAGGCCATGCCGCACTTCCCAGTCATCCGGCAGACCGTCGCCATCCGTATCCGGCAGCCGCGGATTCGTTCGGGCGATGAACTCTTCGCGATCCGTCAATCCATCGCCGTCCGTATCCAACCCCGCGGCGGCGGCCGTGCGCGGATTAAAGCCATACTGAACCTCCCAACCGTCGGCCATCCCATCGCCATCCGTATCCGCCAGATTGGCACGCGTGCCCCGCAGGAACTCCTGCACATTGCTGAGCCCATCCGCATCCGCATCGCCAGCGCGGTCGTTGAGCGCCGGATTCAGTCCGTTCTGGATCTCCCACGCGTCATCGAGTCCATCGTGGTCCGCATCGACAAACAGTGGGTTCGTCGTCGCCGCAAACAGGTAGTCGAAACGGGTCGCGATGGCCGAGTGCCCCCGCAACGCCACCGACCCAAACGTCGTTCGTGTCGGATCGCGCAGGTCCAGGTCGACCGCGACGAGGTTGCCGCCGGCATACAGGTCCCAGCGTCGAGTCGCGAAATCCAGCCGCACCGTGAGCCGCACCCAATCCAGCGCCGCACCGTCGGCCCCCAGCGGGATCGAAAACGCCGCCGGCTGCCAGGTGCCCCCGCCCGTCCCATCGCCCGAGAAGGCGAGCAACTCGCCCGTCGCACCGTTCCGCCGAAAAACAACCCGCGCACCATCGAGGTCGAGCCGCGTCGCCGCATTCGCATCGGCGTCCGCCACGGGCTTCACGAAGACCTCGACAAAAAACGTGGACGCACCCGCCAGCGGAGAAAAGATCTGGTCGACTTGGGTAAGCGTGGTGCCCGCCGCGATCAGAACCGAACGCGTCCCTGAATAGGCGGCGTCGTTCACGACCATCGCTTCGCCGGCGCTGACGTGCCACCCGCGCTGCCCCGCGAGCGGACCCAACGTGAATCCCTCCGCGGCCTCGAAGTCCGCCGAATACGGCAGACGCGCCAACACCGTGACCACCACCGCCGCCGAGTCCGTCACAGCGCCACTATTGTCTGTGGCGCGGGCGGAAATCGCATACGTGCCCGGTGCAAGACCCGATGAAACCGCGAGGGCATAGTTCGTCGCCCCCGCCAGCACCCCCAGCCCAAGCCGCATGGTGCCGTGAAAAAACTCCACCTGCGCAATCGTGCCATCGCTGTCCGTCGCCGTCGCACTCACGGTCAGCGGCGTCTCCGACGCCAGCAGTGCGCCGTCCGTGGGAGAAGTCAGGCGCACGCTCGGCGGCTGATTGGGCGCGGGCGCCGTCACTGCGATCGAAATCGGTGCCGAGTCGGTGGTGGCCCCGACGTTGTCGGTCGCGCGAGCCACGAACGCATAGCTTCCCACCAGCAATCCACTCACCGTTTGCTGATAGGGCGCGCTGCCGTCCTCACCGAGCTTGGTCCCGCCCAGGAAAAACTCGACCTTCACCACCGTGCCATCCGCGTCAGCCGCCGCCGCCACGAGCGTCAGCGACGCCGGCGCCGCGAAACTCGCGCCGCTGGCCGGACTGGAGATCGCGACACTCGGTGGCTGATTGGGCCCGGCCGACTCGACCAGCCGCAGCACACCGCCGCCATTGATCGTCAACCGATCGCAGGCCACGCGACCGATGAGTTGGCTGTTGCCGTTAAGGGTGACCGTGCCGTTCGGCGCGTTGACGGTGCCGTAGACGGCGCAACCGCCATTCAGCGTGAAGCTGCCCGAGTGCAGGTTGAGCGTGAGGCGGGAAGGCTGCGCGGAAGAGCCGAGCGTGCCGTTGGCGGTAAACCCGTTCGCCACCGTAACGATGACCGGGCCGATCACCTGCACCTGCGACTGGCCGTTGAGCGTGAGCCGTTGGAAATTGTAGACGACGGGCGCCGTGCCCCCCGCGACGCCCAGCGTGAAGCCGGTGCCGCCGTTCGCCGTGAAATCGCCATACGTGCCGGGCGGAATCGCGAACTGACCCACGTTGCCGTTGAGCGTCAGGTTGCGCAGCGTCGTGAAGTCGCCCGCGCTCTGGCTCGATGCATTGATGACCACCGTGCGCGTGCCCGACGGCGCGGGCGGCGCACTCACGACGGGCAACGCCACGGCCTCCGTGCGGCGGACCACGTGGCGCAGCGAGACATTGCCATTGATCGTGACCTGGTGGTTCGAAGGCGACGCGCTGCCCGGGCCATCAACCGTGCCCGCGTAGGTCGGCTTCCCGTTCAAGCGCACCGTCGGCGTGCCGGGCACGAGCAGATCGCCCGTGAGCACCATGCCGCCATTGAGCGTCACACTCTCGGGTAGCAACTGCTGCACCGAGCCTTCAACCGTGCCGTTGTTCAGCGCCGGCGCGTGGCGAACGACCGCAACACCGGCAGTCTGGGCGGGCGCCTGGGCCGCCGGTAGCAAAACCGCGGCGACGAGCACCGCGTGAACAGGCAAAAAACGGGAGACATTCATGACGCGGGTGAACAGGTGATCTGGGGTGCCGGGGTGGAAACTTCACGCGAACGGGTGCAGCGTTTTGGCACTAACCCGCTCCCGACAATCGCGTCGTCTACCGGAATTAAGGTAAACCAAGGGTTTGCCAGCGACGGATGACTCGGGCATCGCGCCGCGCCGGCCCCCGCCCGGCCCCCGGAGTCGAACCACCGCCTGCCCGGTAAAAACTCCGTTTGTCAGACAAACACGGACACGCCTTCTGCCCGCAATCTGACAGGCCTTTCAGACCCACACGGATAATGGATTCCCGGCGCTTGCCCCATGATGGGCGGCGCTATGACAAGAACCATCCGAGCTGCACTGGCCTCGCTAGTCGCATTTTTCACCCTCACCTCCGCTCGCGCCGTCGAGAACACTTGGGATTACAGTGTGCAGGTGAGTTCCGCCGTCCAGGCCTCCCCCGCCAAGGTCACGCTGACCTGGCCGCAGGACTCCAGCGGCACCCCTGCAAGCTACACCGTCTACCGTCGCACGCCCGGCTCCACCTCGTGGGGTTCCGGCACGACGCTCTCCGGCAGCACCACCACCTACACCGACACCGCCGTGGCCACCGGGGCCGCCTACGAATACCGCATCGTCAAGGTGACCGGCTCGTATACGAGCTACGGATACATCACGGCCGGCGTGAACGCTCCGCTCGTCGACAGCCGCGGCAAGCTCGTCCTCGTGGTCGACAACTCGGTCGCCAGCCCGCTCGCCGCCGAACTCGCCCGCCTCGAGCAGGACCTCGCCGGCGACGGCTGGCTCGTCGTCCGCCGCGACATCGGCCGCACCGACTCGGTCGCCTCCGTCAAGGCCACGATCAAGTCCGTCTACGACGCCGATCCCGCCAACGTGAAGTCCGTGTTCCTCTTCGGCCACGTGCCCGTCCCCTACTCGGGCCAGCTCAATCCCGACGGTCACCCCGACCACGTCGGCGCCTGGCCGGCCGACGCCTTCTATGGCGACATGGACGGCAACTGGACCGACAGCTCCGTCAACTACACGCAGACGCTCAACACCGATCCGGCCGACGCCGCCCGGATGAGCAACAAGCCCGGCGACGGCAAATTCGACCAGACGCAGCTCCCCTCCGCGGTCGAGCTGCAAGTCGGCCGCGTCGACCTCGCCAACCTCCCCGGCCGCACTACCTGGGGCGGCCCCGCGACGTTTCCGAGCGAAGTCGAACTGCTCCGCAACTACCTCACCAAGGACCACAACTTCCGCCACCGGAAGACCACCGCTCCCCGCAAGGCGATCCTCGGCGATTACTTCGGCCAGCGCGGCGGCGAAGCGTTTGCCGCTTCCGGTTTCCGCAGCTTCGCCCCGCTCGTCGGCGCCGAGAACATCCGCAATCTGAACCGGGAGTTCAACGACCAGAAGGGCGTCTGGATTCCCGAGGCGGCCAAGGCCGACTACCTCCTCGCCTACGCCTGCGGCGCCGGCAGCTACGCCACCATCGCGGGCCTCGGCAACACCGGCATGTATAACGACGGCTCCACGACCGAGCTCGTGAGCAACAACGTCCGCGGCGTCTTCAACCTCCTCTTCGGCTCGTGGCTCGGCGACTGGGATCACGAGGACAACATCCTCCGCGCCCCGCTCGCCACCTCCACCGGCCTCGTATCCGTTTGGTCGGGACGCCCCCACTGGTTCATCCACCCGATGGGCGCCGGTGAGACGATCGGCCACTCGGCCCGCCTCGCCATGAACAACAACGGCGACTACCAAACCCAGATCAACAGCGCGCAGAACCGCGTGCACATCGCCCTCATGGGCGACCCGACGCTCCGCCTGCACCCCGTGGCCCCCGTCGGCGCCATCAACGGCTCCGCCAGCGGCAGCACCATCGCCCTCTCCTGGGGCGCTTCGAACGATTCCGCGCTGCTCGGCTATCACGTCTACCGCGCCGCCTCGGCCGCCGGCCCGTTCACCCGCCTGACCTCCGCCCCGGTCTCGGCCACCAGCTTCGCCGACAGCAACGGCTCCGCCAGCGCGACCTACATGGTTCGCGCCATCAAGCTCGAGAACACCACCTCCGGTTCCTACGAGAACCCGTCGCAGGGCGTGTTCTGGTCCTCCGCTTCCGGCAGCAGCGCGACGACCTCGCCCACGGTTGAGGCTCCCGCCACCACAGCGCCCGTCGCGACCAACCCGACCCCCACGACCGAGACGCCCTCGACCAACACCGGCACGACCACCGTCACTGTGACCGCGACCGACGCCACCGCCGTCATCGGCAGTTCGTCGGACAACGCGCTCCTCACCTTCGCCCGCAGCGGCAGCACCGCGAGCGACCTCGTCGTCAACTTCAACCTCTCCGGCTCCGCCGTGAAGTGGGTCGACTACCGCCGCGAACAGGGCGACATGCCTGTCACCGTCACGATTCCCGCCGGCGCCGCTTCGACCACAATGACGATCCTCGCCATCGCCAATGTCTCCGGCGCCGCCGCGCCCGCAGCGATCTTCGCGCTCGCCTCGGACTCCGCTTACGCGATTGGCACGGCGGCTTCCGCCACCGTGAACCTCGCACCCGCGGGCGCGACTTCGCCGGTCGTCAGCACGCCTCCGGCCACCACGACGCCTTCGACCGACACCTCCGGCACGAGCGGCGGCACCGTTTCGCTGCCCTACAATCCCACGCCGTCCACGGCGATTCCGGCGACTTCGCCCGCCCTGATCGGCGGCGCGTCGGATGTCGTGTGGTTCGACGACGCCCTCCCGGCCGGTGCGGGCGGCGGCGCCAGCGGCGGTGACACGTGGAACTGGGTTGCGAGCAGCCCCGCGCCGTTCTCCGGCACGGTCTCGCACCAATCCGCCGTCCAGAACGGACACCACGAGCATTACTTCAACTGGGCGGGCGACAGACTCAGCATCGCCGCCGGCGAGAAACTCTTCGCCTACGTCTACCTCGATCCCGCCAACGTCCCGGCCGAGCTGATGATTAGCTGGTGCACCACGAACTGGGAGCATCGCGCCTACTGGGGCGCCGACAGGATCAACAACGGCAAGAAGGACACCGCCAGCCGTTTCTACGCCGGTCCCCTGCCCGTATCCGGTCAGTGGGTGCGCCTTGAGGTCCCGGCCTCGGCCGTCGGCGTCGAAGGCGCCTCGATCCAGGGCATGAGCTTCTCGCTCTTCGACGGCCGCGCCTCCTGGGACCGCACGGGCAAGTTCTCCGGCGAGAGCAGCACGAGCGTGATCACCAACCCGACGACGACCACCACGCCCACGACCACCGTCGTCGCCGCGAGCGAGTGGGTCTGGGTCGATGACGCCATCCCCGCGGGCGGCGGCACCGGCGCCAGCGGCGGCGATTCCTGGAACTGGGTCACGAGCAATCCCGCCCCGTATTCCGGCACCAAGGCTCACCAATCCGCCAACGTCGCCGGCCTGCACGAGCACTTTTTCAACTGGGCCTCGCCCATGAACGTCGCCGCCGGCGATGTGCTCTTCACCTACGTCTATCTCGATCCCGCCGCGCTCCCCTCCGAGATCATGCTCAGCTTCGTATCCGATAACTGGGAACATCGCGCCTACTGGGGCGCCGACCGGATCGCCAGCGGCACCAACGGCACCGCCAGCCGCCGCCACGTCGGCGCGCTCCCGGCCGCCGGCCAGTGGGTCCGTCTCGAAGTCCCGGCCTCCGCGGTCGGCCTCGAAGGCGCCGCCGTCACCGGCATGAGCTTCAGCACCTTCGACGGTCGCGCGACCTTCGACCAGACGGGCAAGGCCACCCCGGCCTCGGGCGGCCCATCCGCCGCGCCGTCGACCACCACCCCGATGGTAACGATCACCGCGCCGACGATCACGATCGCCGCGACCGATGCCACCGCCATCATCGGCAGCAGCACGGACCACGCCGTCATCACCTTCACGCGCGCCGGCAGCACCGCCGCCGATCTGCTCGTGAAATACGCCCTCAGCGGCTCGGCCATCAAGTGGATCGACTACCGCCGCCTCGAGGGCGACATGCCCGTCGAAGTGAACATCCCCGCGGGCAAGGCTTCCTTCACCATGACGATTGCCGGCATCGCCAACGTCACCAGCGCCGCCTCACCGTCGGCGGTCTTCACTCTCTCGCCCGACGCAGCCTACACCATCGGATCCGCGAACACCGCTGCCCTGACCATTGCCAGCAGCAGCGGCTCGTCGTCCGGTGGCTCAGGCTCGTCGGGCGGGTCCACCATCACCCCCACGACGCCGCCCATCGTGACCACACCCCCGATCGTCACCACAACGCCGCCCATCGTGACCACACCCCCCATCGTCACCACACCCCCCATCGTCACCACACCCCCCATCGTCACCACAACGACGATCGTCACCACGCCGCCGCACACGTCGACCACCACACCGATCAACGCGATCGCGGAA